>Ga0209498_1003048_pt1 | contig 10052 bp, 9 predicted proteins | sample WalLakDeSediment_FD_184131 | JGI IMG/M metagenome (GOLD analysis project Ga0209498, IMG submission 184131) | Lake sediment microbial communities from Walker lake, Nevada to study Microbial Dark Matter (Phase II) - Walker Lake 11/02/13 Deep... | ecosystem: Environmental > Aquatic > Freshwater >... | reverse complement strand
GTGCTCGGTGTCTTCCACGGAAGTATGGACATCGAACGACACCTTCGCTGAATTCGCAGACCTTCGTGACGATCACCGCCGTCCCCGAGCCGTCCCCGAGCCGGCCGCGCTCGCGCTCGCCGCCGCCGGCCTCGGCCTCGCCGCCCTGGCCCGTCGGCGGCGTGGGGCGGACTTGGAGTCTGCCAAATCCCGCCCCAGCTGCGGCAGGTTATCAACCTAGCCCACCACCAGTTACCATCGAGTGAGAGGGCCACAGTTGGTACGCTCATTGGATAAAGCCGCAAAATTGATTGATAGACAGCCGAGGGAGTCGATTCCATGAAGGCCGAGTTCACCGCGATCATCGAGCCCGCGCCAGAGGGAGGCTATTGGGCGGTCTGCCCGGAAATTCCGGGAGCGAACGGCCAAGGGGAGACGCCCGAGCAGGCAAAGAAAAGCCTCAAGCAGGCTATTGAGCTTCTGCTGGACGACCGTCGCGCCGACGTCTTCCGCGGGCTTCCTGACGACGTCATCCGGGACACCGTGACCATCGAATGAAGCGTCGTGATCTTGAGCGCCGCCTGAGGCAGGCAGGCTGCCATCTCAAGCGAGAGGGCGGTTCTCATTCGCTCTGGATCAATCCTGCCACGGGTGTTGTCGAAGCGATACCGCGGCATGGAGAGATCAAGGAAGCTCTGGCCCGGAAAATTCTCAAGCGGCTGACCGATCGATGAGTGAAGTCTGCCGGCGGCCCCGGCCTCGGCCTTGCCGCCGTCGCCCGCCGCCGGCACCGGAAACGCGGCGCCAACGGCTAAGCAAACCAGTGGTGGCGGGGAGCGGGGCTTTTGATGCGTGTCGCAGCAGCCTTCCGTAACGCGACCGTCGTTTCCATACCCGCCGTTCATGGCCTCCCGTTGCTTGCTGACGTTGCCTTTTCGCCCGTGCCGTGACGGCCCGCGCCGAGCCGCGGGCAGGCGGCTGTGGGTGTGTTGGCAGCCTCGGTGATGCCTGCGGCAGCGCACAGCAGTCGCTTGATCACGGGCACAGGTGACTTGTCGCTCGTGCGTCCTCACAGCTTCCCGCGAACACAAGATTCCCACGGCCGAGACGCCAACACTTTCTCGAGCTTTTCCGCGACGCCAAGCGCCTTCGCCCACCGCCGCATCAGCTCTTGCTGATATCCGGATTCCGCCAGGAACACGTCGACGTCGATCCCGCGATCGATGATGTCCAGTCAAAACTTCACCAGCGGCATACCGGCCACCGTATCGACCCAAGAGGAAACGGGGACAGTCCCCGCCCCGGGGACTGCCCCCGAGAAAGACTGGACACACGCCCCGACCCTTGCAGGAGAACGCGACGACAAACCCCTGGCCGCACTTTGTGCAGAGGCCGCGTGCGAATCCACAGCAGAGGATCCCGCGCCCGAGGTAACCCTGCAGCTCTTCCTCGACGAAGGGCGGCACGGGCCGCACAGCGTGATCGCGCCAGGCGAGCCGGCTCTCGAGGTTTTCGGCCACGACCTTGTGGAGCGGCGTCTTCTCGGGGCGACGCCGCTCAAGAGCGGCGTGACGGCGCGGGCCCGCCCTGTGGTCGGCGTCGGCTTCGCGCTGGAAACCCTGCGACCGCGGCGTCCTTGGGCGGTCCGGCGGGTGGCCGGCAAAAGGAAATAGTCGTACACCATCTTCGGGATGCAGCCGTTACGAGGTGCTGGAGCAGGACAGGCCACCCCTCCTCATTCGCGGTTCTCGACTGGCTCGCGGATTTGGTCCCGTCGCCGGGAAAGCACTGGGATTGCTACCACGACGTCCTCGTCATGAAGGTCGAGTTCCGCCGCCGGCGGGCGAAGGCACTCTCACCCGAAGTCAGACCGCAGGAAGCTCGTAACCACTCCGATATTGGCGAGTGAGAAACACGTTGGCTTCAGCGCTCGTGGTGAACTGCTCGGCCGTTGCATCCCATTGGAGCTTGTCCCCCACGCGGCCTGTGACACCGGTCGTCCAGCGGGCAATGTTGGCCAGGTGGGCGATCGACGTGGTGCGGTGGCCGATCTCCACGCCCGCCACGGGCTCGCTGCGACTGCGGATGCATTCGACCCAGTTTTGACAGTGGGCGAATGTGGAGTCGGTCATGTCTTCCGTGACCAGGGCAGGCTCTTCGGGAAGCACGAGATTCGGCGTCGCACTGTAGCGATTGCGTTGCACGGTCATCGAGCCCTTGGGCCCGGTGAACTGCACGCCAAACCGCGGCCCACCGGAAAAGTCGAGGATCACGCCGCTCCCGTATCGCATCACCACCCGCGGCGTGGTCGGCCCCTTTTGGCGTCCCCCCGGCTGCTCGGGCGTGCTCACCTGGGGCTCGAACGGGGAGCCTTCGACCCACAACTCCTCCGGACCTGATGCGTCCATGCCCAGGGCCCACTGTGCCATGTCGAGACCATGCGCTCCCCAGTCGGTCATGGCGCCGCCGGAAAAAGGCCGCAGCGCCACCCAGGCCGGGTTGCTCTGATTGTCCCAGATTGAAGCATGAAACGCCGTCGGCTCGGCCGGCCCGCACCAGCGATCCCAATCGAGTCCTTCCGGCAGTGGCTGTCCGGGAAACCGCGGATCCATCGGGCTTGCGTAGGCGTGGGCCGAAACGCGAGTGACCGTGCCAAGAATGCCCTCGCGAACTAGCCGGCAGCCGTCGCGCTCCGCCCGCCCCGACCGCTGCTGCAGGCCCGTCTGGAACACGCGGCCATGCTTCCGCACGGCTTCCACCACCCGGCGGCCCTCCTGGATCGTGTAGGCCAACGGCTTTTCACAATAGATGTCTTTGCCCGCCTGTGCGGCGTGGATGCAACACAGTGCATGCCAGTGGAGCGGTGTCGCGATGACGACCGCATCGATTTCCTTGCGATCGAGCAGCCGCCGGTAGTCCTGCACCGCTTGATCCGCTTTCAACCCTTTCGCCATGGCCTCGGCCCGTGGCAGCGACACATCGGCCACTGCCGCAATCCGGGCGAGTTTTGTGAGCGAGGGCAGGAGCTGAGACGCTCGTGTGCCTGCGCCAATGATTCCCAGCACCGGCCGGTCGTTCGACCCGCAGCCGCGAGAAGGGATGAACAGCGGCGCTGTAGCCGCGGCGGCCGAGGCGGACAGGAACCGGCGGCGGGATGGTCTTGGGTGCATGCCGCGACTCTCCGTTGTCAATCGAACCATTCGTCGGCGGGGTCGAACGCGGGAATTGGGATATTGACGATTCGCAGGCCGCCCACCGCCCGGTGGCGACACCCCGGCTTGATGAGCACCGCCGTCATCGGCTTGAGCGGCACGATCTCGCCATCGAGTTCCATATGCCCCTCACCCTCGAGCACGAGGTAGATCTCCGTCAGCCGCTTGTGGTAGTGCGGCCGACTGGTGGTGGAAATATCCACGAGGTGGATCGTGGCCACTGGGTTGTCAGGCGTGGCGAATGCACGACGGGTTTCGCCGCAGGGGCAGGCAACTCCGGGCAGCGAGTCGAGTTGGGACACGGCGTAGCGAGCCGGGCCCGTCGCTGACGGAACAAGCGTTGTGACCGTCATGGGGAAATCCAGAGGGAGGGATGGCGACCGTCAGGGTCGGAGGGAAAACACCGCTTCGACGCCTCGGCTCGAGGCCGGGACGTCGAGCGTGAGGTCGGTGGTGGTGGGCGAACCGTAGCGGGTGGGAACGTGGCTTACCGTTGGGGCGTCGTTGTCGCCGAGTGGCTCGCCACACTGGACGATCACGCGATATCTGCCTGGAAGGAGCCCGTCATCGGCGGCGAACGCTCCGGCCGTGAACCGCCCGTCCGTGCCAAAGACGGCCCGGCCCGGCCGCGTCGCCACGCCGGGCTCTGCAGCATCGGGCAGAAAGATGAGCAGGCCGGACGCGGGCCAGGATCCGGTCGGCGGCAGCACACGACCCGTAACGCGGATGGTGCTCGGCCGCGTGGGCCCACAGCCCGCCGCAATAATCAAGACCAGAACGGCGACGACGAGCCTGGGTCTCATGGCAATGTGACGGCCTCCCGCCCCGCCTTCGTGCCAAGGGCGTTGAACAGGGCATAGTCGATCGCCTCGGCGAGAAAATGCACGCTTCCGTCGGCTAAGGCCACGAAGGCCCCGCCCGGGTGCTGGCTCTTGAAGCCCATCGTGTGCTGCCAGCGGGCGATGCCTGTCACCCCTTCCTTGTCAAAGCCGGCGTCGCTGATCATCGTGTTGAGCGGGATGTGCGTGGGCGAGCCGGGGATGTTCTGCAAATAGGCGCCGTTGGCGACGCTATGCGCGGGAAGCGTCTCGCCGAGCAGAATCGTGTTGGAGAGCCCGTCGCGAACCGCTGCAAACGTGACCCGCGTCGGCCGGCGGACAAACATCCCGGGAAAGGTGCTGCCGGAGGGATAGGTCGGAGCAAATGGCGAGCCGGAATACTCCCCCTGACAACAGGGGCTGTTGGCGCCCGTCGGGCAGTAGACGCAGCCCGGGCCGCCGACATAGCGGTCGTGCAGCGGGCCGAGCGAAGGTGCGTACCAGAGCCCATGGCAGGCCGGGGGATTCAGCTGGCCCGCTCCCGCCTGCCAGCGGCTGTCAAGAATCGGGCTGGCGGCCTGGGGGTCACTGGGGCACGCGAACGCCGGGACGGGCGTCGTCAGCACCGGCTGGTTGGCGGCATCCCGCACGGTCTTGCCGCGGTCGAACCTGGAAAAAATCGGCAGCTGATCGAGATGCGGCAGGATCATGAGCGAGGCGGGCGGCAGGAGCGGATCGACGTCGTAGCCGCAGAGGGCCGGGAGGGCGTTTTCCGAGGTGTGGACGCCGTGGTAGGCGAGCACCACCTGCCTGAGATTATTGCCACACTGCATCCGCCTGGCTGACTCTCGGGCGCTCTGAACCGCCGGCAGGAGCAGCGCCACGAGCAGGCCGATGATCGCGATCACGGCCAGCAATTCGACGAGCGTCATGCCGCGGCGAGGTGAATTCATGGGATGGTCCGGGGCCGCGTCAGCGGAGGCGCCGACGGCGAACGCAGGCTAGCGCCACGCCCGCGCCCAGGCCGGCCAGAAGCCATGCCGATGGTTCTGGAACGATTACGAGATTGCCGGTCGAGTACGTGAACTCAAGCGTCTGGTTACCCGCCGTCGCCCGCCGCACGTCGCCCGAGCCGGTGAATGTGAGGCCGCTGTAGAACGAGCCATCGCTGGCAGTGGTGATCGAGTCGAAGAATCCTGTCTGGGAACCGAAGTCGAAGAGATTGAACGAGGTGTTGTCAGGGAAGGCCGCCGTGATGGCGGGGCCGAAGTCGATGAGCAGCGTGCCGCCGTAGGTCAGCAGGCCGGAGATGTTCGTGAGATCATGCCCTCCGATCACGCCCGCCCCGGCGGTGCCGTCGATCTCCATGAGCGTCGATCCGGCGAGCACAAGTTCGGTGGCCGAGAAAATGCCTGGGCTATTGCCGGGCGAGAAGGTGCCACCTGAAAGAATGCTGACAGTGCCGAACACCGAACCAGAACCGCCAAGCGTGGCCCCGGAGGCGACGTCGAGCCCGCCGTTGACCGTGCCGTTGACGAGCAGACTGCCGGCCGCGACCTCCGTGCCCCCCGTGTAACTGCTCGACCCGGAGAGCACGAGCGTGCCCAAGCCTGTCTTTTGCAGGCCGTGGGAGCCCGAGATCCCGGTAGCGATTTCGTGGATGCCGGCGACGTCGATCACCGGCCTTCCGGTCGGAGCGGCGAGCGTGAGCGAGCCGTTCCCCGTGCCGGTGCTGATCAGATAGCGGGCGCTGGTGTTGGAGAACGTGAGCGTCCGGAGGCTTGTGATTGCTCCATCGAGCGAGATTGTGGCGGTCCCACTCGCGACGGCGTTCCCGAAGATCGCGGTGTCGGTGTTAGTAACGCCGGCGAAGGTGCCTGGGGCGGCGTTGACCTCGGAGCCATTGAACGTGCCGCTCGTCCAGGCGGCAGCATAGCCAGAGCCCCACCCGCCGCTGCCGGCCGTGTTCCAGGTGGAGGTGCCGGAGAACACGCCGGCCGTGTACTGCGTGCGAATGCCCTGGGCGGAGACCGCTGAATTGAAAACCGCCGGCTCGTCAATTCTGCCGATGAAGGCGGCCCATCCCGCTAAATTTGCCTGCTGTCCTATCGAGAGCGACGCGGCGGTGTTGGCGATCGATGCGGGTAACGTGGTGGTCTTCTGGCCATCGAGCACCCCATTGCGGTAGATCCGCATCGCCACGCCCGGCTCAAACACCGCCGTCACGTGCTGCCACGCGTTCGTGGACACGGTGGTGCTTCCGGTGAGAAGGAAATTGGCGTTGAACAATCCGTTGTCAGAGAGAAGGAACTGCAGTTTCCCGTTCGCATCGACGTTGAAGCCGTAGGCTCGTTCGGGCACGCTCGAGACCCATTTCGCCACAATGCCGCGATTGTTATCGCCGAACGACGTTGGATTAATCCACGCGCTGATCGTGAGTGCACCGGTGATGTCGAGTGCTGCCTGATCGGTCACCTCGACCCGCGTGTATGCGGTCGAGCTCTGCGAGCCGCTCGTGTCGCCGTTGAACTGCTTGGCGACGTTGTCGCTCAGGAAACCGGGAAACGCGGCCGGCCGCGGCCCCTGTTGGTTGAGTGCCGGGTTTGATCCACCAAAGTTGATGTAGGTGCCATTGAGGCCGACACCGCCCACGGCAGCGGCGGCCGTCGTGCCGGTCGTCTCGTCGAGCCGCCAATAGCCGACGGGAGACTGCCCTGCGACGGTTCCGGCGTAGTAGTTGGTCTGTGCGAATGTCGCCACAGGCCAGCCGACGATCACCGACGCGATGACGACAACAACGAACTTCAGTCGGCTGTAAAACATGGAATCCCTCGCGTTCCCAGTGGACGACCGGTAACCCTCCCTATTAGACAACTGTATGGCCGCTCAAACCGATCCGCCAGGAATGTTTGGCGCATTCTTCGGCACGTTTCGCGCACGCTCGTTGCGTCAGTTGGGCGGCCCAGCGGCATTCGGCCCGTCGAACCGCTCGAATGCGGCGGGTGAGTGGCGGCGGGCTGTGCGGCGGTATTCGGCGGGTGTGATGCCCAACCGGCTCTTGAAGACGCGGCCCAGGTATTCCTGGTGGCCGAAGCCTGCCCGATGGGCTACCGCCAGGAGCGTGAGGTCAGTCTCAGCGAGAAGTCGCCGCGCGAACTTCACCCGCTCCCGCATGACCTCCTCGTGCACGCCGTGTCCCACGGCCGCCCGGAACCGCCGCTGGAGCGTGCCGGGGGAGAGACCGACCGTCTGGGCCACCTCGTCTACCGTGAGCCGGTCGGTGCCATGGCCGCGAATAAGCGTGAGCGCGGCGGCGACTTCCTGGTCATCCGTCGCGACGGTTTCCGAGCTTCCCCGCTGGTTGATACCCAGCGGTGTGATCACGAGTTCCTGCCGTGGGGCCCCACGAGCACCGGATGCCAGCAGCCTTTCGAGGAGCCCCGCCGCCTCGAAGCCCAGTCCGACATTGTTGGTGACCACGCTCGTGATCGGTGGCCGGGCCAATGAACAGAACACGTCGTCGTTATCCGCGCCCACGATCGCCGCATCACCCGGCACGGCCAGACCGGCTGCCGGGCAGGCCATGGCCACCAGCCATGCGTAGGCATCGGTGGCCCCCGTGACGCCAAATGGCTGCGGCTGCCGAGCCAGCCACTTCACGAGCCGAGCGGCCCGGTCGCTCATTGGCTCGTGCAGCACGACGTGCCGGGAAAACTCGAACACGTCGCTGCCGATGCCTGCCTCGGTCGCAGCCGCTACGAAGGCAGCGCGACGCTTCGCCGCCCACACGCGGCCGGCCGGACCGACGTAGGCCACATGCCTCAGGCCGAGGCTGCGGAGATGATCGAAGGCCACCCGTGAAATCGCCGCATCGTCTACGTGAACCAGATGCACGTCGGGCATCGGTTTGAGTCCGTCGAGGACGTCGATCACCGGCACGCCCAGCCTCCGCACCGCGCGGGCCACCTGCGGCACATGCAGTCGGGCAATCACGCCGTCGCCCCGCCAGCTCGCGAGCCAGCCGGGCGGGGCCGATTCCAGCCGCTGGGTTTCGTGATCGATGACCCAGTCGCAGCCGCGTTCGCGGAGATAGGCCGCCACACCGCGGACGATATCGCGGCCCGAGCCGTGGGATGTCTCGACGAGAAGGGCGACACGCTTGGGGCTGGCGACGGTCATACAACTGCCGAGATGTCGATGAGGTGCATCTGCCGGCCGTCGCCCCCTTGGGCAGAGTCGCCGATGGGCGAATCGATGCACACCACCATGCCATCCCGGCCCGACCGCGGGTGTGTGTCGCACCGCCATTCGCCGGAATACGCGTCCGGTGTCTCGAAACTGCCGAGCGGCGCCTTCCGGCCGGTGGCAATTTCGAACAGGTACGGATGCTGGAGCCGACGGGAATCGGGGTAGGTATCGTTGAGGATCCACCTGGTCCCGGGCTGGCCGTCGCGGTCGGAGAGATAGGTGCAGTGGCCGTTCTCGGTCATGACGCCCTCACCTACCTGCTCGACGTCGTGGGTCTTGTCGCGGAAGACCCAGAAACCAAGCGTGCGGCCGACGGGCTTGGCCCAGGCCAGGATATGGCCAGGATCCCGCCAGATGAAGTGCGACGTCAGGCCGCCTTGATCGAGCACGTAGCGGTCGGTGCCGTCGGCGTTCATCGTGAGCATCCGTGTCGTGAATCCGCGATGGTTCCAGCGATGGAGAAATTCGAGCCTGTTGGAGTCGGGGCTGACGAGCAAGTGGTTGAACCAGTGGTTTTTCCCAACCCCGGTCTCATCCGGCTCGAACGCTGCGATCTCGGCGATCGACACGACGAGGTCGTGGGCTCCCGTGTCGAGATCCATCCTCCAGATGCCGATGTCGTCGGGCCGGGGCAGGTGGCCACCGGCTGGCGGTGCCGCGGCATAGCCGTAGCCAGGCCGCATCCGCTGCAGGCGGCCGAAATCGATTGTAAACGCGGTCCTCCCGTCTGGGGCAACGGTGTACACGGGCATGGGCAGCGTGCGCTTAGCACCAGTCGTGAGATTCAACACATGGCAGACGAAGCGGTCGCCGTCCCGATCATTCCACAGGATCTCGTCGGTTGAGCCGGGCCGCCACTGGAGCATGCAGCCTTGCTGCCAGCCCCAGGCGCGGCTCTTGCCCACCTCGACCCACCGTGGCATGCCCGAGGCATCGGTGTCGCCCAGATCGACGAAGCCGATGCCGATCTCGTCATCGATTCGCGGGCTGCGGTGCTCGAAATCAACCTCCATGCCGAGCACACGGCGGCCGGTTGTATCGAATTGCAGCTTGTCGTAGTAGCCAAACCAGTGGTGTTTCGGGCCCTTGGTGATCGCCCGGACCCGTGGCAGACCGCCCGCCTGCGGGTCGGCGGCAGCGGCGCTGGCAAGCAGCCCGGGAAGAAGGGCGGAGGGCATCAGGGTCGCGGCATTCGCGAGCCACTCACGGCGAGAGAACTTCTGCATCCTCAGACCTTATGCCGTCTTGGCAATCCTGCTCAAGCCACGATCCGCGCATTGCTTGGAACGAATCGGCCGGGAACATCACCGCGGTCGATTCGTGCCACGAATTGAGTGCAGCGTCGCTCTTCATGTCGGGCGACCAGCTCGAGCTCTATCTTCTCCTCGGCCGGAGGGCCGCCGGCGCGAAAGGATAGCGGGAACAATGGCACTTCCGCGACCATTTCCGAACTGATGAACGGCTCGTGATCAGCTTGCGTCCGCTTCCCACGCAGGAAACGGGGACTGTCCCCACCCCGGGGCCTGTCCCCAAGAAAGGCAGGTTTTTTCCCGGCCGATTCGGGAGCGCGGCGGGAGAGTGCTTCCCGATATGCTCCCGGCATGTGGCAGTTCATGTCTTCAATTCATCGTGCGGAACCTGAATTGGATCATCGACCAAATCAGGATCGTCCGTTTCGCCCTGGTCGGCGTGAGCCGGCGGTCGATGGACAGGCGCGGCGGCCGGCGGTCTGGTGGCTAGCAACCGTGCTCCTTGCGGTCGTGCTCCCGGTGGTTGCCGCGAGCCGGCAGGCCCG
>Ga0209498_1003047_pt1 | contig 10053 bp, 6 predicted proteins | sample WalLakDeSediment_FD_184131 | JGI IMG/M metagenome (GOLD analysis project Ga0209498, IMG submission 184131) | Lake sediment microbial communities from Walker lake, Nevada to study Microbial Dark Matter (Phase II) - Walker Lake 11/02/13 Deep... | ecosystem: Environmental > Aquatic > Freshwater >... | reverse complement strand
TAAATTCTATCGTGTCTCTTTTATTTATCGGTGCGTTCCTCTCAATATCAAATGTGAATGATGCCTCAGCCTCTGCCTTCGCCTCAATCTGCTCTATCGTCTCGGTTTCTTTGCTGAAGCTTAGCGCTGATGATTTCCTGGTAAGAAAGACTGAAACATTTGAGGCGGCATTCGTCTCCGAAACATTTGCAACCGTGAGATTTATCTCGTTGCTTTTTGTGCCGGGTGTTAGTTCGTAAACGGTTTGGGCAAAGCTTTCGCTGGGTAAGAGTAAGAGTGTGATTAAGATTTTGTTTGTTTTCATTTTATATCTCCATTTCTTGAACGGGCGTAGTTCCTAAGCCCTTTCAGGTCGTTCCTACGGAACTCTAAATTATTTTGGTTGATCTTTTTTCTACTAACATTTCCTGCCTACGGCAGGCAGGCGCTCTAACGGAGCTATTGCCGCCTGCATATTTGTCTTCCATCTTCCATCTTACGTCTTCCATCTTTTTGCCTACTGCCTATTTTATGCTAAATTCTAAATACTCATTACTCAATACTAACTACCACTTACGGGCACGGCGTTGAGCTTCTGTTTGCCATAACACTTGTTTGATCTAATGTCCAGGTAAGGTCTCTTCCATCAAAATTTACGCTGAATACATTTGTGTGTGTTCCCGGAAGAAACAACTTTGGCTGTCCTCTGTCAATAGGAGTTGGTGCAAATTTATTTTTATCAGCTATTGGGATATAAACATCAATACTGTTGTTATTTTCGTAGCCAAAGTATGCAGTAAACGAACCTCCATTATTTGTTACGCATTGCAGTGTTGGTGTTATTGATTGTGGCAGACTATCCGTTATCGGTAAAATTAGCGTGTCCGAGTTTATTGAGTAATTGCTAACCCAAACAGGAAAATCCCCGGTTGATGATATTTCCTGACCGCTTAACTGGAAGGTTAGAACACTATCCGAAACGAAGGTAGTACGCTTTGCAGAACCATTATAATAAACCACTGATGAATCAGAAAAGAATCCACCAGTCAAAGAAACTGTAACATATAATCCGATTGGTGGAATCCCTGTCGATGGATATCTCGATATAATTCCAGGTGAGATTGAGGTTAAAACTGGTGGCTGCGGGACAACCGTAAAAATTAATGTATCCGATGTTCCCCACTCATCCGTTACCCAAACAGGATAATTATTAACAACTGAAATATCCGAGGTTGATATTTCAGCAGTTAACACACTATCTGAAATGTATGTTGTTGTTTTAGCCGTGTCATTAAAGTAAACAGTTGAAAGGCTATCGAAACCGTGTCCATATACTGTTAATATAAACGGCGGTGAGTTAACTATTTCTGAAGATGGGTCGAGCGAAGTTAAATCTAATACGTTAAAAATTGAATCCATTTTTAAAACCCAAACCTGCTGGTTAGGCAGTCCTATATCCTTTGTGTAATAAACATTACTTGGGTAATTATCAAAGGTGTAAATCCTTCCATTTGGTGGTAGAGTTAGGGTTTTAACTAACGTGCCATATTCTAAATCATAAATATAAAAAGTACCAGTATTATCTAATCTTTGCGCCTCATAAATAGTCTGTGGAATTATTAAGTAGTCTCCGTCTCCGGTAAAGTATGGTGTGGTGTATCCCTGATAAAATACAAATACCGAACCGGTATCGTTATCAAAGTCATAAAGCCTAAGATATCTGTCCTTCGTTTCGTTTCTAAAGAATGATTCAACTATTGCTTTACTTTTTCTTCCGAGATGCAGTCTGTAACCATCCGCATTCGGATAACCAAACTGGAATAACCTCTCTGTCTTTATTAGTTGATTTGTAACTGTGGAAAAATAATGCACGAAGTCTTTATCATTAACGGTCACCGGGTAGGTTGTATCCATTACGTTAAAGTATAGAACATTTTCATTGGATGACAGAAATGCTTCGAGATTGCCAATCGGTTGATTGTAGCTGGTAGGAACGATAAGTAATGAGTCAATTTCCCCTGTCAGCATATCAATTGAAGTTAACTGTTGGGATCCCCGCTCATAACCTTCAAAATAATAGATTTTATTCTTGTTCGCTGAATATTGAATTCCACCTCCAAAACAACCGACTTCGGATGGAACATCAAAATAATTAGTTGTATCTGATATATTATAAATTATTGTTTCATCACAAAATTTGAATATTAATATTACCCAGTCATTCGATGGAACTAACCTATATTTGTAGAATCCTTCATTAATGTGAACAAAGGGTGAGGTAGAACCATTGCTTAAATCAATTTTATCAAGTCTGTAAGTCGGGAAGTTCAATGTAGAATCATCTACGACTTGAACATCAAACAAGAATGGCTGTGCTTTTAGATTTATTGCTAATAACAGACTGATAAATAAAATAATCTTATAATATTTTGAAATCATTTTTAAGCCTCTTATTTAATATTTTAATAATTATTATAACTCAGAATATATGTCATAAACCCAAGTTCCATATTTCTTTGTTTCGCCATTTATAACTCTACGATCATCAGGTATAAGATCATTCTCAACCAACTTTTCTCCATCCCATTTATAGTAGTAACTCTCTTCCTTTTTAAATTTACCCCCGTAATAATTGTATTTTTGATAAGCACATTTAAGTCTCATCTCTTCGGTAACATTTTGCTGGTGTTTATTTAAAAACGGGTCTGTATCTTCTTCTTTTATAAGGACGTAAAACTTGTACTTACCACCATCAATGTTAGCTTTCCAGTTCCAAAGTTGTCTTTCAGTAGCAGCCGGGTCACTATCCAATTGCATTATTCCATATCCATTCGGTTCACCATAAAGTGGCCAACCGGTTTCACCGTAAGGCCAGCTGTTGTTTGCATTATATTCAAATTGTTTGAACTCGGACTCAAATTCTTGTATTGCCCTGATTACATTATCGTTTGTGTAACTAATAATCTGTGGCTTGCCGGGATCATCTCCAAGAATTTTCCCGAGTTTAACTGTATCAAGTCGAGCTAATATCTCACCTGTTTGATATGACTTTGCAATAAGTGTTATAAGAACCTCGCCACCTGTAAATATTTCATCATTTGTGTCATACCATGCGTTTGTATCGCCGTTGCAGCCATAAATATGATTTAATGGATCATATATATTCTTAGCCGGTTGTAAAGACTTGAAATAAAAATAACCGCTGTCTTTTATAAACGGTACAGTCCATTCAGTCACTTCTCCGCCATAAGATGAGTAAGAAATTCCCTGGAATTCACTTTTGCTTATTCTCTGGCAAATTGGATTTTTCTTAAGGGTTCGTCGTGCATAAAATTTCCTTACTATATATTTCCACTCATATTTAATAGTTCCCGGATAATATTTTTTCAGTCTTGCTTTACACACTACTGTTGGCATTTCAGGAACATCAGTTATACGTTCAATGGTTACTAATGTGGGATATATAATCTCCAAAGGATTTTCTTTCACCACACTTACATCATCATAACTATTAGATTGCCATCCGTAAAAACAATCAGTTTCAAGAAATACCGCTTGTTGGTCACCTTTATTATTCTGTTTATCAACCGGATCAATCAACCCAACTCTTAAAAGAACAGTACCGGTAGAGTCTGCAGAAGTATCTGCAATAAAATATATTGGTTGCAGTACATCAACAATATATGCGCCTTCTTGATTTCCTGCTACTAATTTTCCTAAGATACATCCATCAAGCATTCCTGCTTCATAAGTTTGTGTTGAGTCAAAATCAATTAAAGTTCCATCAGGCAATCGTTTTTTTATTACAACCTGTGCGGTGTCGCCCGGGTATATTGTATCAGGTTCAACTTTTACATCCAAACTATCCCAGGCTATCATTATCGAATCGGTTCCATAATCACGCCAAACTTGAGTCAAAAGCCATATTGGACAACCACATTGTTCCTCGAAAGCATTATTTGTGTGGCTGGTATCTGTTTTTCCACCATCAAATCCTGCACAATGCCATGTAAATTGTTCATAATTTACTTTTACTACCAAAGCACTATCTCCAGGAGTTGAGCTTGGTGCAAAGTATTTATATACTCCGTTCCCGATTCTGCTTATCGAACCAAGATTTGGTTCTAGAATTATGTTCCTTTCTAAAAAATTGTCATCTTCCTCGTCGTATTCGTAAGGAGGACTTGCAATTACCCATAGTGTCATATTTGCTGTTTCACCTGGCTCAATCGACGAAGCTGTAAACCTTAAATCAATTTCAGATGAATCATAATTTTCAATATAACATCCACCAATCCACCAGCCGTCTCCTTCTCTTGTTTGCCCGTATGCTATCTGGATTGAAGGATTAACTTCCACTTTTTCTTTTATTACTACCTGTGCGTTAAGCGGGGATAAAGGTATAAGATATAAGGATATAATTATTGCGAGTAGCGAGTAGCGAGTAGCGAGTAGCGAGTAGCGAGTAGCGAGTAGCGAGTAGCGAAATTTTTTCAGGTTTGTTTTCTTTGTCAAGTACTTTTTTCCGTGCTGGTCTTACACCCATATTTTCTCCACCGGTTTTTTGTTATCCGTCTACGCTTTGCTTCGCCGAGACAAGTCTGTCTCCGCCTTGCTTTGCCAGAACAGGAGTGTAATTTTTCTTCTGCTGCAACTTATCTCGCGGTTTTTATTTTGTCAAGCAGAAAGTAAAATATTTTTTTAGCTCAACTATCGTGCTAAGTGAAAATTCTTTCTTTCAGGGTTTGATGGTATACAGTATATACTGGCTAAACAGTAATTAAAAAGTTTGTATAATGGTTACGGTAACGATGCCCGTATCGTTTAGCGGCTGTGTTTATTTTAACATCTCCGCTCTTCAACAGAACCCCCTCAAAGCCGGAATTTCTGCTTTAGTGACGTATCACTTAATCAATACCATCTTCTTTACCGAAACATAATCTCCTGCTTGAAGTCGGTATACATACATTCCGCTTGCAATGTTTGATGCATCAAATTGAACTTCATAGTATCCGGGTTGCTGTTCTTCGTTGACTAATGTTTCGACTTCACTTCCTAATATATCGTAAACTTTCAACGATACTAAAGCCCCTCCTTTGGAGGGGTTTGGGGAGGCTGGTAACTGATAACTGATTACCGTGCCTGGATTGAACGGATTCGGATAGTTCTGTTCAAGCTTAAATTCTTTTGGTCCTGTGTAACTGAAGATGAATTGTTTCGTCATCATTATTCCGTTTGCATCGAATATCATAAACTCAACTGTGTCTTTTTGATTTATCGGTGCATTTCTGTTAACCTCAAATGTGAACTTCGCCTCAGCCTCCGACTTAGCTTCCAAAGTCCCTATCGTATCTTCTTCTTTTCTGAAAACAATTGATGATGATGATTTCTTCGTGAGAAACAAGTTTACATTAGTTGCTTGATTAATCTCCGATACATTCGCAACCGTCAGCTTTATTTTATTTCCTTTTGTACCGGGTGTGACTTCGTAGATGTTCTGTGCGAATGAATTTCCGTAGAGTACGATTAAGAGTAAGATGCTTTTAGTTTTCATAATTGTTAATTCTTAATTGTTAATTATACATTATCTATGGACACGGTGTTGAGACGCTGTTTGCGGTAACACTTGTCTGGTCTAATGTCCAGATTAAGTTTTTTCCATTAAAAACCACTATGAACACATTTGTATGATTACCGGGCTGAAACAGTTTTGGCTGTCCCCTGTCTATTGGATTTGGTGCAAACGTATTTTTACTGCCCAGCGGTACATAGACACTCACACTGTTGTTATTATTATATCCAAAATAAGCCCAATATGAACCATCACCCATATTACGTACGCATTGCAGAGTTGGTGTTAAGGTTTGCGGTAAATTATCAACCACAGAGAATGTTAATGTATCTGAATTTGTTCCGTATGAACTTATCCAAACCGGGTAGTTTCCCAAAGTCGCCATCTCTGAACCGGTAATCGGGAAAGTAAGAACTGTGTCTGAAACTATAGTTGTTGTTTTTGCATTACCATTAAAATATGCTATGGATGAATCTGAAAAGTTATATCCCATTGCTGTTACGGTTAAACCTGATGGAAGACCACCACCTGAAATATATCTTAGTACAATTGCCGGTGAGATTGAGGTTAATACTGGTCTGGTCAAATTATATACCTCTGGTTCTGTTTCATAGTTTACCAAATAAAAAACATCATTAGGATAGTTATCGAAAAGCAGAATCTTTCCATCTGGCGGCAATGCGAAATCTTTTACCAATTCTCCTGTCGATGTTTTATATAAACTTACTTCACCATTAAAATTTTCTCTTGACGGTTTGGTTGTATCCCACAATGCTTTCTGTAAAATAACATACTCTGCATTTGGCGAAAGGTATCCATAAGATCTGTAAGGGAAGGATATATCGGGAAAAAGAAAATCATTTTCTATATCATATACTATATATTTTTGTGTTTCCATACTTCTTTCTGTTTCATCAAAACTAAATAAAATTTTGCCGTTGGCACCGTCATTAAAATATAACGACTCGTTGTTATAAATTTCAAAAAAATAATTGATGTTTATTATGGAATCTAACTCAATAGAATAGGTATCTATAAATCTCTCATTTAACGAATCTTTTCCGAATTGATATATAAAATCTTCTCCAAGAGAGGTAAACGAACCTTCACTTATGGAAGCGTTACATTCTTTAATTTTTTGTAATGATTCTAAATTTAATAAGTCGGTCTTTTCCGTTATAATGTTATCAATTTCTTCATACCATGAAAAATATAGCGAGTTTTTAGAAGGAATTACAAAAGACGAAACACCTATAGTATAATAATTACTATTAGGAACTATGACCTCTATAACAGACTGACTTTCCGGATGAAAAATTGAAATTCCGAATCTATTAGACAAGAAGAACCATTGCTGGTAATTATCCCAGGTAAAATTTAAAGGATTTAAAACATCTTCAAGAAATAAATCCTTTTCTCCATTACTAAGGTTAATTCTATAAATATTATTATAGTTTGAGGATACTAATTCGCTATAGAAGTAATATGGTTGAGCTGATACTTCCAAAGTTGATATGACTAAAAACAAAATTGTGGTATGAATAAAAAAATATAATTTTTTCATTTTGCTATTCTCCTTTTTTAATTATCCCACCCTGGTGGGTAAATTCCTATCTGAATACCTTCATAAATTTCCCATGCTTCTTCTCCTCGTGAATGTCTTCCCCTCGGAGAAGAGATCCATTCACCACTACTATTTTTATCTTTCGGATTTACAGGTTTCCATCGCCAGTATGCTCCTCCAACATAGCGATGATGAGCTTCTTTCCAAATTTGTTCATCTGTTGTAAAATCAATTGCATTCAAATATTTAATTGGGTACCAATCACCAACTGGGTCATCTCTCCACGCCGTACCATTTCTAACTCTGCTAGGATAACCTTCTGCTAGACTCCTTTTAATTGCTAATCGATTTTTCCCTTCTTCTCTATTAGCTCTCCAATTCCAAATTTGCTCATCAGTTGCGGGATCAAGCTGCATTAAACCATAACCATGAGGATTCCCCCAGATTGGAAAACCATTATTATTAAAGTGATGCCACTTGGGACTACTTTCCAGATAAACAACAATTTGTTCGTGTGTGGTTAGTCCTTCTCTTATTTCCTGACGAGTTGGATTTGTTCCTAATATTCTATACGGATTAATTAAAGTGTCTTTGTAAACTCTCGGTACTGTATAAACACTCACAAATAATGTATCATTATCACCGCCAATTATAGCATCATCCCAATCAATTTCCCAGGAAGTTATCCCGGAAAGTATTCCTGGCTCTGATCCTTCAAATGTTCTCTGAATAGTTCTGTCTGGATCATCTGAAGTACTCGTCCAGGATAGTACATATTTCCATTCAAAAGTATATTCTCCTCCTGTATAGCCTTCTAGCTTTGCTTTTAATATTAATTCAGGCATTGACGGTTCAGCGGTAATAAAAGTATCAACTGTAGTTGTAGTTGGCTCTATTATTATTAATTCAGGTTCTTTTACCTCGACCATTGCAGTTACATAATCTGTTAGTGGATCTCCGTAAAAACAGTACTCTGATCTTAGATTTGCTAACCTCCTAATTTTACTTAACGAAGATGTATCAACTAAGCCAACACTCAGCAGCACTACTCCGCTACTATCTCCTGTTGTATCAGCAATAAATTTAATTGGCTGAGTAACATCATAGAAATAAGTATCAAGACTATCACCAACTAGTATGTTTCCCAGTATACATCCTTCAAGCATTCCAACTTCAAATGTTTGCTCTGGCGGATAATCTTCGAGTATTCCACCAGGCAACCTTCTCTTAATAACAACTTGAGCAGTGTCTCCTGGATATAAAACTCCGGGATCTATGTCGGCATATATTGTTTCCTCTTCATCATATATATAAAGATATACCTGTAATAAATTATCAAAATCCAACAGGCAATTGTTATAGTTTCCAAGTTTAACATTCCAGGATGTTCCGTTCTGAGTTGCTGAATAAATGTCATACTCAATCGGCTGTTGAGTTTCAACATTATCAGAATAATATGTAAACTGGACTGTATCCCCTTCAACCACACTACCTAACTCAACATAAGGTCCAGGGGCATAATTGTAACCTTCCCTCCACTCGTACTGCTGCGAACAATGATTGTACATATAATTCGTCCACCAGTTATAATTTTGGAAACGAGGTTTTACAGAATCAGATATCATCACATTATTTTTTAAAAATTTTACTTTAAGTAATGAGTAATCCGGTAATTCTACATTGTAATGTTTTATAAATGAATAATTTACTTTAAGCAGACCGGTTTTCAACATAACTAAAGATGAATTATTTAACAGCATAAAATCTGCTTCAACCTTTTGCATATCGGGATTTATTTCTACTCTTTCTTCTATTACTACTTGTGGAAATATATTACTCACAAATAAAAACATTACAAAGATAGTCTGCATAGCAAAATAATTAAGAAAGGATCTATTAGGTAGGTTTTGTTTTTTCATTTTTACCTCTACGGTAACTCCCTGTTAGTTAGAGAAAAATTTTATTTTTCCTGTCAAAATATATCAGGGGGGGGGTACAATGTCAAGCGGTAAAGAAAATATTTTTCTGCATTTAACTTTTGTGCAAAACTATTTACTCAAAAAAACAAATTGCTTAAAGTTTATTACTCACTTCGGCTTAATCATATTTTCAGGTTTCAGCAATTCATCAAGCTCTTCATTTGATAACAGATTCTTTTCCAGCACTAATTCATAAACACCCTTGTTCGTTTCGAGCGCTTCCTTTGCAAGCTTCGTTGACGTTTCATATCCTAGTACAGGATTAAGCGCAGTTACAAGTCCGATACTGTTTTCAACAAGCGATCTGCATCTTTCCTCATTTGCAGTTATTCCGTCAATACATTTTTGCTTGAGTGTCATCATTCCGTTCTTCAGCATCTCAATAGATTCAAACAAACTTTCAACTATCACCGGTTCAAATACATTCAATTGTAACTGTCCGGCTTCCGCAGCGAGCGTAACTGTCAGATCATTTCCGATAACTTTAAATGCAATCTGGTTTACGACTTCGGGAATAACAGGGTTCACCTTTCCGGGCATTATCGAAGACCCCGGCTGCATTGGTGGCAAATTGATTTCATTTATTCCTGTTCTTGGTCCTGATGAAAGTAAACGAAGATCGTTACAAATTTTTGAAAGCTTTACTGCTAATCTTTTAACAGCCGAAGAATACATTACAAAGGCTCCGGTATCCTGTGTTGCTTCAACCAAATTATGAGCAAGAACAATTTCCATCTTTGTTATGTCCCGCAAGTGAGCAACAACTTTTTTGCTGTAATCAGGATGAGAATTAATTCCGGTTCCGATTGCAGTTGCACCCATATTCACTTCGAGAAAAAGTTTTACGTTTTGTTCGAGTCGTTCGACTTCTTCGCCAAGAGTAACTGCGTATGCTTCAAACTCCTGTCCCATCGTCATCGGCACAGCATCCTGAAGCTGAGTTCTTCCCATTTTAATTA
>Ga0209498_1003045_pt1 | contig 10053 bp, 13 predicted proteins | sample WalLakDeSediment_FD_184131 | JGI IMG/M metagenome (GOLD analysis project Ga0209498, IMG submission 184131) | Lake sediment microbial communities from Walker lake, Nevada to study Microbial Dark Matter (Phase II) - Walker Lake 11/02/13 Deep... | ecosystem: Environmental > Aquatic > Freshwater >... | reverse complement strand
TACAATGTCACCACGTCTAACCTTACCAACATCACCGTGAAGTGCATTAGCACAATCTAGTTCAAAGCTAGGAATTCCAAGGGAAGAAAACGTAGCAGCCAGCTTGCCAGCTACAAACGAACACTTACCCATTCCAGAGAAGAATATGTTCTTTCCTTTAGCGCCAACAACAACCTCAACAATCTCTGCTAACCCTTTAGCTTGGCTAGCTAAATTAACTACAGAACAACCCTCGTCGTATATTACACGATAAATCTCATCAAACACATTACTCGTCTTCATCTTCAACCCTTTCCACACTAGGCTCTCCTAACGTCCTTCCTCCACCAGGAGAAGAGAACGGAACAAACGGAGCCTCACGAATGTCATTTTCCTTGTATTCCTTATCTTCCCTCTTAATTCTCTCCATCTCAGTATCTTGATCAATTCCTTGTAGTTGTAATCTAGTATTTCTAGAAAGCGAACCTTCTCTATATAGATCTCTAGTAATTTGATTAAGATCTTTCAAGCTATAAAGCTTCATAGGTTCAAAAGCAGGAACTGGTATATTTTTAATAAAGTTGTTATTGTCTCTTATTTCTTTATACAGCGCAACCGTCCAATCTAACAGCTTTGTTCTTATAGACTCTAAAGTAGCTATAGGAGAAAATGTAGCCATATCAGATCCACCTTCAACATTTGATCTTAATGTTTCTCCAGTGATTAATGTTCTTGGAAAACCAAACCCAGCAATGATGTCATCTTCAACAGAGCTATACTTCTCTCTACTAAGCATAGCATTCGTGTCTGGTGCTACCCATTCAATTTTTAATGTATGATTGGCAAACATTTGAAAAACTCTCTCAGCTTGCCCTTTGTTAGTTCTATAGTTCATTTGTTCTTTGATATGATCAAAATCTTTTTCATCAGTTGTTGGGAATTCATCACTACCTAGTTTAATAATTTGTATAGCAGCAATAACCCTAGCCGCAACAGAATAATCCATCTTTCTAAGATTTCTCTTATGCATTAGAGACTCCAAAGCATTAGTCATATATGGAATAGGATATGGGTCCTCTGGTAAGCACTTAGACATGATTGGTCTTATCCCCTCTAAACGTATTTCTAGTCTTGTTCCTTTTTGATCTTTTATTGCTTTTACAAATTCTGGATAATTGTCCACCAAAGCTTGGTACGTTTCTTTGTCTACAGTACCGTCTGACCTCTTACCACCAGACTTGACGAATTGAACAGTTTCGGAACTCACTTGAACATAAAAATCTTTCTTATTTGGTATTGGTGAAGCCTTTACTCTAATTGTTGACGGATCTCTAAACCAAATATTGTCTGGAACCGACACCTTCCTTCTTGAGTTAAGTAATGGAGTTAAATCATCACCACTAATCTTTGCCCATTCATAGTGAGGAATAACTAAACCAGACAGCAAGTACTCAAGGCATACGTTCTTATAGAACTCTTCTATCATAGGATGAAGAGACTCATAAACCGCAAACTCCTCGTCCGAACACTTAGCCTGTTGGTTCATCAACGGAGAAACCGCAAAATCTACCATTTTGTTAATGACCGTGCCAGATATAGGATCGTGCTTGTAGAAAAAACGGCACATTTTTATAAGTTTCTTATAGTCTTTAGGTAGTTCCATATAATCTACAGAATTACCAAAAACCAAGCCAGTTTGTGACGGATCGTCAAGCATATTTACAGACGACTTTGCCAACTTTAAGTTTTCTTTTTGTTCCATTTGTTACCTCGTATTCCAACCACCCCTAGCTAAATCACTATACTTACCCTTAGTTTTTGGTTTCTCTGGCGAATAATACTCGTAATAATAACCATATACCCAAGTAAGTAAAGAAGCCAAAATATGATCATCTCCTCTTTGACCACCCATAGGTGAATAAACAAAGTATTTTGGTTGACCTAACATATCCCTAGTAAACCCCACACGTTCAAGTTCCGATAACATTTCATCATCTCTATCAGAAAAAACAATTATTTGATCGTTCTGACTCCATTTTTGAAGTGTCTGAATTGTAAATTTCCTTACCCTGTCCTTTACCTCTTTTCCGTCCTCATTGTAATCTACAACAACACCACCTTGAAAGTCTACAAGAGTAAGCCTTTTTTGGTAGTCTTTTCCTTTAAATTCGTCTAAATCCTGTAGCATCTGACCGAGAGCTAGACCAGACGAACCAGCATCTAGAGTTATCATATTAAAGCCATAAATATTATCAAGCCAATTAATTATCTTAGCTTGCATTGGGTATTTTATTCTTCTTAGTTCATACCTAAGAAAAATTCTCCACAAACTATCTTGACGATAGAGTATTGTTATTATAGTTGGATCGTTACTAAAACCAGCATCCACGGCGCACGCAATTAAATCTGGTTTAGCACTAATAATATCTGGTGCTTTAAGTACTTCATAAAACTTCCCACCTGCTTGCTCTAGTGTGAGATTATTAAGCATTCCCAACACAACATCATAACTTTCTATCTTCATAAGCTTACGATCAAACACAGAAAAAGCAGGAACCCCATGCTCACCAAGAACCAAATGAATATAATCATCTCCTTCCGCGCCGCCGTACTGCTTTAAGTCAGACTTATTCTGATCCTCAGTATAACGTGGGCTCTGTAACCTAGAAACATTGTACCTAGACCATTTCTCATCAAGATTATCAGCCTCATAAAGAATGTTCTTTTCTCTTAAACCATTTGGTACACCGCTAATCCACATTTGAAACCCTTCATCCCACTGTGTCAAGCACTGACCTAATGAATTAGAGCTGACAATATTATTAGCTATAAACTTATGTTCCTCAGACTCAACCTCAATATCATAAACATCAAAAATTCCAGCAGTAGTAACAATGTCTGTAATAGTAGAATTAAAAGTCAATAATGTTTTATATTTCATAGACGGTATTACATATGAAGACACCAAATCTAAAAACCTCTTACTGTTAGCTGTATTACATGAAATAATTCCATTGTGCTCATAAGTAAATTCTATACCATATTTTGACTTAAAATAATCAAGTATGAGGTCTACTTCATCACCAGAAAATGAACAGGTTGCTAATGTTACTCTTCTGTTATGAGATAAACTTCCATCATCCATATACCATACTGCTAATGAAAACGGTGTAAGCTTATCTAACCACTCTCTAGTTACACATTTTCTTTTATTTATATAAGTTAATGAGTATATATCATCAAATAAAGTATTAGATACAGTATTAAAACAATAGCTACTGTTACCATGCCCACAATTCTTCATAATTTTAGGTGGTGCAGTAACAAAATCCTTTACAATATTGTACTTAAAATCAACATACGCGTTCTGATTATAAGAATGAACTTGTTTATATCTAGAACCATGAGCTAATTTCTCTAAATGCCCATCACCAAGTAACGTACCATAAATAAATTCACTAACAGTTGGTTGATAGTAAATATCATTATTAACATTATGCACCGATTTAATTTTATCACCAACAGACAACTCACCTGCAGCAATAAATTTAAAATTATGATTCTTTGTACACCACAACCTGTGCTCTGGTGTACATTTTATTGTATCATCACTATCTGTTTTAATTGTAATAAGTTTATTAACAGTCCTACTAAAACATTTATCAACCTTAGTTATTCTCAAACCAACACCTGGTATATAAGTAAAAACACAATCACCCTCTACTAAATCTTTAATCTTAGTTGAACCGTTAGAAGACATAACGAGAGTATCACCATCTAAACAATTCCAAGCTACATAATTAAAGACTTGAGCCTCATCAACAAGTATGCACGGAGTGTGTAGTCCAATTATATTGCTGTCAGCAGAAGAACCTACAATCCTACAGCGCACAATCGCACCGTTAAGAAGCTTAATTAAATGCTCAGAAAAGTTTATACTAGTCCTGTCTACAAAGTGTTTTAGGAAAGGGTGACGTCTGAAGAATTGAGTAAGCCGCAAGAAAACTGGCTCTAGCTGAGATTTATTCTGTACAACCAAAACAACTTCATTTGCGCTAGCTTTTCTATACTTATTGCTTACGGCATTATGAACTATCTTAGTCTCTAGCGAAACCGTCTTCCCAGTAGTTCTGCCAGTACAAACACTGACGTACGGAGACTCATCAAGTATCATTAGCTTTTGGTAATTATTGAATCTCCAACTGCCACCACTTTCTATCTCTTCGTCTGTACTTCTAACAAACTCCCCAAAAACTACTGGGTCTTCTATCATATCCAGAACAGCTATATCACCTTCATCAAGAACTATCTTTTCCTTCATCTAAATTCACCATTTTTTCACATCTAGGACACTCAACCTTGAAGCTATACTTAATAGGTTCTGGAGAATTGTTATCAGCTTCCATAGAACCTGGTTCACCCTTCTCAAGCACATATATGTAATATTTCATAAGTGGTAGATTACACTCCTTACATTTTAGTACTTTTAACCTAGAATCCCAAAATTTCTTAGACTGATCTTTTAATTTATCTATATAACTAATAACACTTTCTTCACTGTCGCTGCTGCGCTTTTTTCTATCCACACCAAGAGTTGTTTGTAAACTAGTATAAGAGTTTACAGCATCTCTCAACGCTGTATTTAAATCCTTAACTCTTTTAGTGTCAGCGCCAGCCGTTTTTATAGCCGACAACTCAACTTGAAGGTTATCAATAATTATCTCAAACTGAGCTAGTTGCCTTAACGAAGCTAAGTCGTTGGCCCTATTAAGATCGTCAAGTTCATAAGTTTCTAGATAGGTTTGAAGCTTTTCAGCTAATTCGTACCCTTTAGGTTTCCGTCCAGCCATACTCGTTTTTAATTACAATCTGCTCATCGTTAGAAAACTCATACTTGTCGTCTAAACAAAAGAACACAGGTTGTCTCCTTCTTCTTTTCTCTTCGTTTTGAACAAACCTAGTCCAAGGCTCATTTGCTTCTATGTCTTTTTGGTGTTCTTTATAACAAGGATAACAATACCACCCACGACTTATAGTTCTCTCACAGATGCTACACAGAAACATTGCTTTCACCAACATCAATTGGGCAAGAACCGTCATCACACTCTATACACTGTAAAACCTGTTTTGATCTGCTGTTATTACGAAACACAGTAATTCCCTTGAGATTCATATAATACGCTAGTTCAATAGCTTTCTCAACATCATCAACTGTTGCTTCAAACGGCATATTTATCGTCTTACTTATAGAGTTATCAACATGTCTCTGAAAGGCGGCTTGCATCTTGACGTGCCATTCAGGAGAAATCTCTAAAGATGTCTTAAAAACCTTGCGCCATCTTAAAGGTACTTCCTCAACACTTGAAACCTTACCACCATTTTGTATGATTTTGCGTATTAACTCTGGTTTATACCACCCCTCAAACTTACCAATATCCTCAAATATTGGATTCACCTCAAAAAATGTGTTGTCTTCTAGTATGTTTGTTCTTTGGTAAATAACAGCAAATAACGGCTCGATACCACCAGAGGTTTCAGCTATTATGCCAATGCTTCCTGTTGGTGCTATTGTGGTTAAAGTAGCATTTCTAATAGGTTCAGATAATTTAGATTTAGAAATATTTGGAAAACTTCCACGTTCATCCGCAAGCTTAGCAGACGCCTTCTTAGCCTCAGAGTTTATAAAGCCCATAACGTCCTCGGCAACTTTTATGGCCTCCTCAGAGTCGTATGGAATTTCAAGCCTAACTAACATATTAGCAAAACCCATCACGCCCAAACCAATTTTTCTATTACCGTGGCATATCTCTTGTATCTCCTTGAGAGGATAACTAGACGCGTCCAAAATATTATCAAGGAACCTTACAGAATGATGAACAACCTTACGTAGTGAGTTATAAACTATTTTACCATCATCAACAAACTTCTCAAGATTAATAGAACCCAAACAACAGGCTTCCTTATTCAGCAACGGCTGCTCTGAACAAAGGTTAACTATTAAGTCTCCAAGTTCTGGAGTGGGATTGTCTTTCTGAAGAGTGTCCCAAAAAACCACTCCTGGTTCTCCGTTTCTCCAAGCAAACTCGGCAATGGTCCTAAATAAAGACCTAGCATCGACTCGTCTAACCGGTTTTCCTGTTTTTGGGTTTACTAACAAAAAATCCGCACCAAGCTTAACTGCACTCATAAACTCATCTGTTATAGAAACTGATATATTAAAGTTATTCAAACTGTGCTCATCAGCTTTACATCTGATATAGTCTTCTATGTCTGGATGCGACACCGAAAGAAGGCCTAAATTACCACCTCTTCTTATGCCACCTTGCTTTGTGACATCACTAATAACATCAAATATACGCATAAAAGACACTGGTCCACTAGCAACACCGCTAGTAGTACGCACATAATCATTTTTTGGTCTTAGCTTAGATAAATGTAAACCCACACCACCACCGGCTTTTTGAACCATGCCACTATCTTTTGCAACCTGTAGTATGTCTTCCATACTGTCTTTTAGCTCAAAACCAAAGCACGCAAACCAGCACAAACCTTCGCTACTACCAGCATTAGCCAAAACTGGCGTAGAGGGTAAGAAGTATCTGTTTGCCATTAGGTTGTAAAAAGTTTTGCTCCAATGCTCAGGATTGTTACCATATTTCTTCTCAGCAGACGCAACTGCCCTGGCAACCCTACGAAACATCTGAGACGGTGTTTCTTTTTTACCGTCTATGGTTCTTAGGTATCTTTTCTCCAACAAAGACAAAGCATTGACACCGAACTTTAAGTCATCTTCAATACCAATAGCTTGCCTAAATCCCCTAACCTGTGCTCTCTCTGCTCTATATAAGATATAAGCCTTGGCAACTTTTGGACTAGCAAGCTTTATTAGATTGTCCTCAACCTTGTCTTGTATTTCCTCAACAGATATTTCTTTATTACCATTTATACTATTGGTAACATTGTTGGCAATTTTTTTAGCAATGTCCTCGTTAATCTCACCAACGGCAGACATAGTTTTAAGTATTGCACTCACTATTTTACTTGGGTTATATTTTACAATCCTACCGTCTCTTTTAACAACACGGTTAGGGAACTCAGCATTATCCACTAATATCTCCAATCTACGGTGCAATAACTAATCGACCTTGGCTGTCACACTTAACAACATGCCACTTATCATCATCTTCCTTAGCAACAAGAACAACAACCTTTGCATTATCGTCAAGGCCCAACTCATCTATTAACTCTCTTAATTCAACTAATGTCATTTTTATCTCCTGTCATATATACCGTTCCCTTTATGGTTCCAATACTTTTTCCAGTGTTTTAATACCTCGACAGCTTCTTCAATATTAGAAACTATTCTAGTAGCATAATGCTCCATCCACCCACCAACATAATTATTAGCAATAACCAACGTGGGTTTATTTGTTACCCAAGTACAATAATAAAATTCCCCGGCAGTCCCCCAACTAGGATCGTCCCCTGTAAGAATAACAACGGCATCTACCTCTCTCAAATCACTTAAGTCACGTTGTATAACTTCCTGTATAGACAACCTACTATTAAAAGACTCACTACGAATATGTTTAGAACCAACAAGGTGTTGTTTACCTCTTAACGGTGTCCTACACTTTATACCGACTTCTGATAGTGCTTTTATCATCTTATCACGATCAGCAATAGCCTCATCATAACTTAGATTAGCAATACGTCCAGCCAAATACACTTCATAATTATCCATGCCTTATAAACCAGTGGAACCAAACCCACCAGACCCCCTTTTAGTTTCTGATAAATTACTTACAACTTTAATACTTGTTGGTACTAGTTTAACAAGTCTTGCTTGCGCTATTTTTGATCCAACACCAAAAGACATTATACGATTCACAAAAAGACCGTACAAACAGATTATTACCTCACCACGATAGTCACTGTCTATAACTGCCGGTGAATTTGGTATTATCACACCATTACTAGCTATACCACTTCTTGGGTATATCTCTAAACAATAACCCTCTTGTATCTCAACAGCTAAACCAGTATGAACTTTTACAAGTTTGCCATTAGTTATAAGTATGTCGTCACAAGTAGACAGATCAAAACACGCAGAACCTTCCGTAGCAATTCTCGGTATTTTTGCTTTATTATTTAGCTTTTTAATCTTTAGTAATACCATTATTCTACTCTATCTACTAAACCAAGTGCTAAACTTTCAGAACTGCTAAAAAATCTAGTAGTATTATCCGCTAACAATTTTCTCCACCAAGCAACATTATACTTCTTACATCGACTAGCAACAAGTTTAGAATATTCATTCTGAAAAAATTTAAGCAGCTTATCTTCTGATTCACGATTCCTCATATCACCGGCACTAGTAACCGTTAAACCATGTGCCATTATTGCGTCTAGCTCACCCATAACTCTTTCATCACAAGCTTGTAGTATGAAAAATGCCATAGACATAGCTTGACCATACACCTGACCGATAACTTTTATGCCTTGCCTTTGAGCCTCACGTATTGCACGTATACAACCATTACCATACTCTGCGCTACCACCATTAGAACTTATAATAATTGTTATATCATCTTTACTTTCAGAGACTAGTATTGCCATATCAGTTACAAACTCGTGTACCGTGCCAGAATCGACCTCACCGCATATAATAACTTTTCTTTGCTTTCTTAAAATAAGTCTTTCGACTTCAGTAAAAACTACTGGATCAATCTCCATCTATCCACCCCGTTTTATTTAAGATATCTTTGGCAGTTGACTTATCTCTTCTATTTTTTATTTGTATAAACACCGATTTAAAAACCCTTCTAATAAGATATTGCTCTTCGTAGTTGAAGGTAACATTACCAACAATGCCGCTTAACCTCTGTCCTATTTTAGATAAGTTATTTATTTCTTTAGATATGCTCATTATACACTACATACACGTATTTGTCAAGCCCTACCTAGAGCACTTACTACATACACCGCAAATTTCGTCCCAATCTCTCATAGATAATTTAGGCAACAAGCTCTCGTATTCTGGGTGCGCGGCCGAATAATCACCACGATTCAACGGCTCTGCTATGTCTCTAATATGAAGGCAACACCAAAAACAAATCTGTTTTCCGTCTAGCAGAGGACAATTCATAAAAATCTCACCATATCTTTTATCTGTTATCTTAGAATGCTCCTCTTCAGTTAGGTCTTTTAATACACACTTCATTTTATTCTCCTTTCCCTTAAATAATTATATAACTCTATTTCTATCTTTGCTATCTTATCCATAAATTCAAACATATTAGTAGTTATATCAAGATCAGAATTTCTTATATCAATGTTCTCCAGCCCATTAATAATTCTTTCTAAATGCGCACAACTACTTCTGAGTTCTTTTTGTATATCTTTATTGTTCATATATGATCTACAAATAGATCTTAGGCTTTAGCCTAATAGATCTGATCTAATGATCTTATATAGATCACGCCAAAAACTGATCGGAATTACCTTGCTGGCCAGAAAAGAGATACGTATCTAAGTCGTATTTAATTTTAAGTCTTCCATTCTTCTGACATCTTGTACAGACACCAGTGGCATTATCTAATCTTATTCCTCTACTACATATTTTACAAGCTCTCTTTGGTTTGGCTATTTTTTCGTCTACTAATTTTAATTTTTTTAATATGTCTAGATTTCTAGTAGCTTTACAATACGGTATAGTAGAGACCTCTCCTTCAACAGCGCTACCATTTAGCTTAGGTTTTAGGTGGTTAATCAATTTTCTTTCTAAATCAATCCTTTTTTTATTGTCTGTACATGGGATAATATAAACATCACAACCAAAACCATAATGATGATTAGCTAACCTTTTCTGTAAACGTCCTGACTGTCCAACATACATAACCTCATTATTAAGTTTAAATATATAAACACCGCTATTCTTCATAATTAGACCAACTATTTACCACTAGAAACAATGAGCTTTTCCATTTGCTGTCGCAATTCTCTAATGTGGTGCTCTGTATATAAAATAATCTTGCCCACCCTCTTTCCAGACTCCAAATCCATTGGCATGTC
>Ga0209498_1003044_pt1 | contig 10057 bp, 12 predicted proteins | sample WalLakDeSediment_FD_184131 | JGI IMG/M metagenome (GOLD analysis project Ga0209498, IMG submission 184131) | Lake sediment microbial communities from Walker lake, Nevada to study Microbial Dark Matter (Phase II) - Walker Lake 11/02/13 Deep... | ecosystem: Environmental > Aquatic > Freshwater >... | reverse complement strand
CTGATTCTACTGCTCGGGTTTATTATTTTAAGTGCAGCGATCTACGATTTGCAGAGCGGTCAGCTTTCCACCTTTTTTTCTGATTTCCTCGGCTTAGAAAGCTCCACTGATTTAGGTCGGTTCAGATTGCTGCCGGTGATCCTGGCCGCCCTTCTTCTATTTCTGAGTCTTCCGGTGGTGTTTGAACACGGTTTGGTCAATGAAGCGCAGCGCTGGGCTATGCAGCAGGGCGGTCAGTTTATCCGGGTTGCCCTGCCGGCGTCTGTCGGCGCTCTGGCTGTGATTGCCATTGCCGTAGGCACGATTCTCTCAGGTCTTAAAAAGTAGCGCTGCCTGCCAAGGTATTGCTGCCTGTGGGCAATCCCCATTAATTAAAGATGGTCTTTCTAATAATAGCGATTGATGATGATTCTTCCAGTTCCTCAGCTATTCTTTTCCAGAGCCGCAAGCGCCTCCGCGCGGACAGCTCCTTCCGGGTCTCTTTCCGCCGATTTGCCAAGCGCAAACCCGGCCTGCAGGCCACCGAGCTGCCCCAGCGCCCAGGCGGTGTGAAGCCTGATCAGCGGGCGAGCATCGTTTTCCAGGATCCGGGCCAGCGGTTTTACTGCATCCTGGTCTTTAATGTTGCCGAGGGCGATTACCGCATTTCTTTGCAGGGTCGTTTTGCCCCGCCAGCCAGCTGCCGTCAGCCTGATTGTTGTATCAAATTCCTTCCGCGTCATCTTTAGCAGGGCCAACAGATCTGGTTCAGCGGGAAAAAGAAGAGCGTCAAAATCCGCAAGCGGCGAAGCGGCCACCTCTTGATTGAGCGGACAGGCCTCCTGGCAGATGTCACAACCATATAGCTTGTTGCCCAGGGCGGTCCGCAGATTAGCGGGGAATATCCCGGAAGCCTGGCTCAGGTAGGAGAGGCAGTGGTAGGGGTCGATAATATAAGGTTCGGTCAGCGCCCCTGTGGGGCAAGCCTCCCGGCACCTGCCGCATTTCAGGCAAGTTTCTTCGTTCGGCTGATCCGGCTCGATGGCGAGATCGAGCAAGATTGTCCCTAAGGCGACATATGAACCGTAAAGAGGATTAATCAGGGTGCAGTTTTCACCGATCAGACCGAGGCCGCTACGGCGAGCAAGTTCTCTTTCGAGCAGGGGGCTTCGATCAGTTAAAATCCTTTGCCTGATAGATTTTTTTGTTGTAGCTTCGATCTTTTCCACCAGCTGTACCGCCTTTTTTTCAACAATCAAATGATAGTCAACTGATCGGGCACAGCGGGCGACCAGGCCTTTTGGCCCTTCCTGATCAAACGGGGCAGCCGGGGCGGGCCGGTCGTAGGGAACTGCCAGGGTGACAATTGTGCGACAACCGTCCAGCAGGTGTTCCGGGGTGAGCCGAAGGGCTGGGTTTTTCTCTTCAAAAGGGGATAAGCGACCTTCCCGGATTCTTCTTTCCAGGGCTTCGCGCATTGATGCGAGCGGCTCAGCGGTAGTGACGCCAACCTGATCAACACCCAGCGAACTGCCAATTTCGTTAATAAATCGTTTATTAATAAACACAGGAAAACGCTCCTCCCGACTGTAATTATAACATCCATCAAGGCAGGAGTAAGGTTAAGTCAGGCAGAATAAGTAAAGTCAACAGAATTTTGACTGGTGAGGGGTGCACAGCTTTTATGTATGACGAATGGGTGGTGCTGGTTGAAGCAGAAAGCGATCTGGAAGCCGCGATCATCAGCGGCCTGATGGCGGAGCACGGCATCCCAATTCGCAGGGAAGACAGTAGCCCTTATACTGGCGCGATGCGGGTTATCGGTGGCCTGGCATACGAAGTTACCCTTATGGTGCCCGGGGCGCTTTACGAGCAGGCAAGAGCTTTACTGGACGAGATCGAAGAAGATTAGTTGGGTGTCCTAAGTCTATAAAATATCTTATATCTTGAAAGGGGTTTTTAGCGATGGAGTTACCGGCCTTAAAGAGACCTTTTTTCTCCGATAACCCGAAGCACGAGAAGCTGTGGATTGAAATCCTGCTGGCGATTGCCGCGATTGCCGCCCTGATTTTGATCATGGCCTGGCCGCAGACCAGGAGTCTGGAGCTGATTGCCGCTCTGCAGCAGTGGCGCAGCGTGCCGGTTGAAATATTCTTCCGGGTAATTACCTTTATCGGGGACGATCAGTTTTTCATGATCTTTTTCAGCGTTATAATCTGGTGTATCAGCAAAACCTTAGGCTTCTGGGGCGCTTTTATGCTGCTCTCTTCGGCCGTCTACAGCAACCTGATCAAAGACCTGACTCTGCTGGAGCGTCCGGCAATTGAAGGAGTTGTTCATCCACCGGGGAGCTATGCTTTCCCGAGTGGACACACGCTTACGGCTGTAACTGTCTGGTCTTACCTGGCCGCGCGTCTGAAGAAGAGAGGTTACTGGATTTGGGCCGCCGTAGCGGTGGTCCTGATCGGTTTTTCACGCATGGTTCTCGGTTATCATTTTTTGGGCGATATTCTTGGTGGCCTGGCTTTGGGCATCCCATTTTTACTGCTTTTTCTGTGGTTGAGTGCTCTTTTTTATGAAAAAGGGTTACTTGAGAAGTTTTCTGTGCCTTTTCTGCTGGCAGCATCGCTGATCATCCCGGTTCTGCTGCTCTTTGTGCTGCCGGGAGCCGACCCCCCAAAGGTGCTTGGCTATCTTGCCGGGGCTTCTTTCGGTTATGTCCTGGAAAAAGAAAAAATAAAATCGACGGTCAAAGCGCCGCCGCTTGCGCAGGTTATCAAAGTGGTTGTTGGTTTGGCTGTGTTATTTGGCATTATTGTCGGCCTTGGCGGGTTGCTGCCCTCGGCGATTAAACCGCTTGGGTTTATCCGCTATGCCCTGGGCGGGATCTGGGTAACCCTGCTGGCGCCGCTCTTTTTCACAGCCGTCGGCCTGACCGGCAAGGATCAGTAACCGCTAGTATAGCGGCTAAAAATATGGATCGTATTTTGTCTTGCTTTGCGCTATAATAGGTAGCGGTGAGCCGTAAGTAGTTAGTGATGTTTGGGCTGCGCCCGGGGGTGAAGCAATTGATTGGCGGAAAAATCGGCCTGTGGGAGATCCTCTTAATTTTGGCAGTTGCCCTGATCGTCTTTGGGCCGGCTAAACTGCCGGAACTCGGGCGGTCGATCGGCAATGGACTAAGAGAGTTCCGTAAAGCAACCAGCGAGCTAAAGGATACAATCTCGCTTGAAGACAGGGACAGTGACAAAAAAAGCTAATACTGTAGGATGGTGTTACCGCGGCTCCAGGCAAAATGGAATCTGTTTTTTGCCTGTTAACCTTAAAACATTTAATGTGTTAAAATAAAGAAGTGGTATACATAATACAATTGATTCTTGATTGAGGAGGACTATCGATGTTTGGAAAAATCGGACCTTGGGAGATTATCGCGATTCTGGCGATTATCCTCTTGATTTTTGGCTCATCCAAACTGCCCGAGCTGGCGAAAGCGATCGGTAAAAGTGTGGTTGAACTTAAAGAAGGGCTGAAGGGCGCTTCCGGTTCTGATGAGTCGGCCGGCCAAAATTCCGAGCCTAAAAAGTAAAACTGCTCAATCTGCCCTGAAACCCTCAGGGCGGGATAGTTTTGATGGCAGCGCTTGGAATGCCGGGAGGTTTACAGAAAAAGGTGAGTAATAACAAAGACGGCACTATGCCCGTTCTTGAACATCTTGCAGAATTGCGCCTGCGCCTCTTTATTTCAGCAGGCGCTTTGCTTGTTGCTGCCATTATCTGCTTTTCTAATATTACCTTAATTCGCGGCATCTTAACCGGACCTCTTGATGGCTTGCAGTTAATCTTTCTTTCGCCACCCGAAGCTTTTATGTCGAACTTAAGACTGTCCCTGATCAGCGGCCTGGTCCTTGCCTCACCGGTAATAATCTATGAAGTACTGGCCTTCATTTTTCCCGGCCTGACCAAATCGGAGAAAATCTTTTTTCTTCTCGTTCTGGCTGGAACGTTATTTCTGTTTGGCGGCGGAGTATTATTTGCCTACTATGTGGTTTTCCCGATGGCCTTAAATTTTTTCCTGCAGTTCGCTGCCAATCAACTGCAACCACGCTTTACGGTAAGCGAGTACATTTCTTTTGTTTTTTCCTTTCACCTGGGGTTTGGCCTGGTCTTTCAGCTGCCGCTGTTAACCTGGGCCCTCGGTAAGCTGGGGCTGTTAACCTCAGGTTTTTTGAAAAGAAATCGTAAAATTGCCTTGCTGGTGATGCTGGTTTTGTCGGCTATTATTACACCGCCAGATATAATCTCCCAGGTGGCGATGGTTCTGCCGCTTCTTTTACTCTATGAGGTCGGAATTATCATGGTGCTGATCAGCGAGAAAAAGCGCCTGAAAATGATGACACAATAACATTTATCCGGGAGGGTTTGCTTGAAAGCAGTCGATACTGGTAAACGAGCTGATAGGGGCGTCATTATTTTAGCCGGGGGTGACAGCAAACGCCTTGGGCAGCCGAAAGCACTGCTCGATTTTGAAGGTCTGAGTTTAATCGAGCGGATGGTGCAAAAGCTGGAAAAGTTGTTTAACCGGATAACCCTGGTGACTGATCGCCCGGAACTTTATAGGGGGCTACCGGTTAAGATCACCGGGGATTTGATTGCCGACCAGTTCAAGAGTCCCTTGCGCGGCATTCATGCCGGTCTTAGCGTCTCCGATTTGCCTTATCAGTTCGTGGCAGCCTGTGACATGCCCTATCTCAATCTTGATTTGATTGACTTCATGGAGGGATTTACTTCCGGGTATGATGCTGTTGTGCCGCGGATCGGCAGTTACTATCAGCCGTTGCACGCCTATTACAGCCGCAGCTGCATCGGGGTTATCGAAAAGCAGATTGAGATTGGCAGCTATAAAATTATTGATTTTTACGCGAAGATCAACGCATACTACCTTGGTCGAGCAGAGGTAGAAAAGTTTGATCCGGAACAGCGCTCTTTTATCAACATCAACACCTGGGATGACTATCACCAGGCGATGCAGCAGCATGGTGGAGCCGCATCACATTCAATTAACGGGGGAGGCAGCAAAATTGATAAAAATGCCTGACTATGTTGGACCGATGGCTTTTGGGGTGAAGATGGGTGTTATCTTGCCCGGGATGGATATTGTCGAGAAGGTTTTGGAATCACTTGAACAGTGCAGTAAAGACGGATTACTGGCCGGCGGTGATGTTGTGTGCGTGACGGAGTCTGTGGTGGCCCGTTCCCAGGATAACTATGTAACCCTGGATCATATTGCCCGGGAAATAGGGGAGAAACTGCAGCTTGCCGAAGACAGTAAAATTGCAGTAGTTTTCCCGATTGCCAGCCGTAACCGCTTCTCAATGATCATGAAAGGGATTGCCCGGGCGGTGCCCAGGGGTGAAGTTGTGGTTCAGCTGTCATTCCCAACCGATGAAGTCGGCAATGTTGTGATCGCGCCCTCCTTTGCCGCCCAGCTGGGGAAGGATCCGATTACGGCTGATGATCTTAAAGATCTCAGCTTTAAGCACCCCCTTACCGGTGTAGATTACATCAATCTCTACCGGGAGATCATCGCCTCGGAAGGCGCTGTAGCGACAGTAATCCTCTCCAATAACCCCCTGCAGACGATAGAATACAGCCCCGATGGCATCATTGTTGCCGATATCCACCGGCGGCATAAGACCTTAGAGCAGATCACGGGGTGGTACGAGAACTGCATCACCCTGGATCAGATCTGCAATGAAGGTGTTGTTCGCTCGGAGTGGGGGCTGTTGGGCAGTAATATGTCTGCCGGCGAGCGCCTTAAGCTTGCGCCCCGTGACGGGCAAAAGGTGGTTGAAGAACTGCAGGCAAAAGTAAAAAGCAGGCTTGACATCGACCTCGAGGTGATGATCTATGGTGACGGGGCATACCTCGATCCATCAAGCGGTATTTACGAACTGGCCGATCCCCGCGCCGCTTTTGCAGCAACAAAGGGGCTTAATTGTTACCGGGAAGGTCTGAAATATAAGTTTCTTGCCGATCAGTGTTACCACGAAGAGCAGAAAAACGCTGCTGAAATCGAGGTTATCATGGCCGAAAGCATCAGGCGCGATCTTCCCGCAGATGCGCTGGCCAAAGAAGGCACTACGCCACGTAAAATGGAAGATGTTCTGGCCAGCCTGGCCGACCTGATCAGTGGTTCAGCCGATGCCGGTACTCCCGTTGTGATCGTGCGTGGGTTTTTAAGGTAGAAGCAGATAGCGTAGTTTAATCAGCCGTTATGAAGGTCTCTTTTTCCGGACTGCTTTGATAAAATAATGCAAATAAACCCGGCAACAATAAAGATGACCCAAAAAGCAGGGAAGTAATTGCCCCACAGCCTATAGAGCGTTTGCCGGTGTGCCAGCGGTAGTGAAAAAACCACCGTATCTTGAACCTGCTTGCCGGTCCGGAAAAGTTCTCCTCCTAAATAGTCGAAAGAAATGGTAATGCCGCTGTTAGCAGCCTGGGTAACCCCGATACCCATTTCCGCTGCCCGGATGGCCCCAACCTGGGCATGTTGTTCCAGCCCAATGGTCCTGCCAAACCAGTTATCGTTAGTCAGCACAAAAAGGTGTTCAGCCCCAGCCCTGGCTAATAAACGGGTGTGATCGCCAAAATAGGATTCGAAGCAAATAACCCCGGCCAGCCTGACCGAATCAAACTTAAATACGGTTAGTTCCGTTCCGGGACTGTAGCTGCCCAGCAACATATTTAGTTTTAAAATGCGATTCAAATACTGCTCAGCCGGAAAAAACTCAACAAAGGGAACCAACCGCTGTTTATGATAGAGCGGTATATTTTTTACTTCTGGCTCGTAGAGAAGGATGGAATTAAATAACTGCCCGGGGTGGCGAGTTCTGGCGCCATACAGCAGGGGCAATTCAAAGGCGCTCTCCGTTGTGGTCAGCAAATGAAAATGCCTGACCTGTTCTCTAAAATCTAAAGCTACTATTGTTTCCGGCCAGACAACCAACTCCAAGCCAGGATTTTGCTCAAGTGTTTGCCTGGTTTGAGCCAGGTAGCGCCTGCCGATCTGTTCTTTTCCACCAGCCATGATCTCTTCCGGGGTACTGTTGCCCTGAATTAATGCTGTTTTTAGTGTTTTGTCAGCTTGCTCAACGCTAAAAAGTGATGGTGTCAGAAGGCCGGCGAGCATCAGCAGTAGGAATAAGGCCAAATTTGCTAAAGCCAGGCCTTTTTTCAGTTCCCTTCGCCAGTATAAAGTAAGAGCGGTCTGAAAATAGACCATCACGAAGGGCAGGCCCCAGTAGCCGTAAGTAGCCGCAAGGCCGAGCAGCGCCGGGTAGGGCCACTGGCTGTAACCAAGATAACCAACATTGTAAGCCATGAATCCCAGGGAACGTAAATATTCGGTTATCAACCAGAGTGATGGGACTGCCAGCGTAGTGAACCAGGTTTTCCCCAGGCGGGCTGTGAAACTTACAGCAGAGGCGAAAAGTCCGTAAAAGAGGCTCAAGTAAATGATCAGGGCAATCATTGCGACCAGGCCCAGGGAAAAACCGAGGTGGGGAAAAAGAACTTTCCCAAGATATAGGTTTAGGTAGAGGTTGAAGGGCAATGCAAAAATAAAGCCGGCACAAAAAGCTTTTAGGGGTGATAGTTCAAGAGAGCTGTAAAGCAGCGGAATCAGTGCCAGCCAGGCCACAAAACCTAAATCCAATGGCGGATAGGCCAGGATTAGGATTAGGCCTGAGCATAAAGCTGCACCGAAATAGCGATACTTATTAAACAGGCTGTTCATCAGACATCCCCCGGGCAAATTAAGTTTTATGCAGCCCCACACCTTAGTATCACTTTATCACAATAGTTTAAAAGTTAACATTCAAGAGGAGCCGGTACAGTCTTGACCGGCAGGTCACGTTAGTGCTATAAATAATTAAATGGGTTAACAGTTTACTGTTAGAAATATTTTGACGGGAGAGGATCTCGATCAGCGAGAACGGCTTGATTGACTATATCAAGGAGCTTGATCATGTTTTCAGCCGCCTGATTTACAGGGTCAGGGTTCTTCATAACCGCTACACGGTTGATGAAATTACCGATACCCAGTTTATCGTGCTGCGCGCACTGCGCAAAGGTCCCTGTAATACTTCGTTTCTGGCCCACATGCTGGGGGTTACCTTAAGCGCGGTTACCGCCCTGATCAACCGTCTGCACCGGATGGGCCTGGTCACCCGTCAGCGGCATGAAAGAGATCGCCGCCAGGTCTTAATAACCATTACTCCCAAAGGTCTTAAACTCTTAAGCAAAGTGGAAGAAAAAAGAAATCTCTTGCTGGCCCTCTACCTGGCCAAGGTGTCGGCAGAAGAGCGAATACAGCTGCTCGAACTGCTGCAAAAAGCCGTAGCCCTCTTTGAACAGGAAGAGATCCCGGACGAAGATAGCCTTAACCTGTAAATTAAGATGCAGGGCACAGATTAATAAATTAGGGCCCTGCATCTTAATAGTGAAGGTTCCTTTTTACTGTTTTTTCTCTTCTATAGAAGCTTTTTTCTTACGCGATGCTCTTCGAGTAATAATCCAGATCAGGTAACCGACTATCCCGAGCAGGATAACTACCGGCAGCAAAGCTACCAGAGCGACGGCAACTATCGAGATCGCCCTGAAGACGAAATTCACGCCACCGATAAATGACTGCAGCAGTTTTTCACCGAAATTGTCAAAGGCGCCCGGTGAGATAGTCTGGGTAGGGATAACTTCTTCTTTGATGCTGATCTCAATCGTGGAATAATTTACCTGATCGCTCAAATACCTGAATTGGGCGGTCATTGATTCAATTTCGCCCCGGACCCGGTAGAGCTCTCTCTCTACTTCCAGCACTTCCTCAACATTATTGGCCATTTCCAGGATTTCAACCAGTCTTGCCTCCTGGGCCTTTTGGTTGTTAAGCCGTGACTCAAGATCTACATACTGCATGGTAACATCGTCCTGGCCGGTTCGAATATTGGCTGCCTTACCCAGGGGTTCAAGCTGGGTCATGACGGAATCAAAACGTTCTTGCGGCACCCGGATAGTAAGGGAAGCTCCGTGAACTCCTTCCCTGATTTCGTAAACGTAAGAATAGCTGATTATGCCATCAGCTGCAGTTACAAGCTCCTGAATGCTTTTTATCGTTTCCCTGGTATTTTGAACGGTTAAATCAATTGATCCATTGCGGATAACGTAGCGCAGTGCGCTTTCTCCGACAACCCCGTCAACCCGCTTAACCTCGGTATAACCATACTCAGCTGAGCTGGCATCCATACCGGCAGAGGGAGCGGGGGCATAGCTTTCCTCTGCATAATCATAAGAAACTTCCCTGGAATCCATTACCGCGGCAGACCCGCACGAGCTGAGCAACAATCCGGAGAGGCCGATGATCAAAAGCAGTGTTATACCTGATACTTTTTTTCTGGTTGACATATATTTACCCTCCTTTAGATCTACTGACAAACCAAGCACTACCCTGGTTCCTGATCAAAGAGAAATTTGCTTTTATGCACACCGAAGCAGTGATCCGGAGTGTTTATCAGACCACCCGGTGGCCAAGGCCGATAGCGATATCATTGCGGTGCAGCAGACCAATGCCGAAAAAGATGGCGACGGCAATGTGAGTGCCGCCCCGGGCGATGCCTACTTTGCCGCCTACGTTCAGGCCTAGCGCTTTTGGCATGATCTGTACCAGGGCTTCGCGGGTTGCTCCGGCTACAGCGCCGTCAGAATGGCTGGAGTCGTCAATCAGCTTCTCCCGCTTGGAGGCTACCACGGCTCTTTCTACTACTTTTTGCAGAGAACTTAAAAACTCTCCCCCATAGTCGACTGCAAGCGATTGGATGCCCTGCTCGAGGTGGATCTTTTTAAGATCCATCTCTGCCTCCCGCGTTGAAGTCATAGCAATACTAATTGCTGCCTGGGCAACATCTCTGCTTTCCATTTTTGATCAACTCCCAATTAACGGTATTAATTTAATTATCAACTCTGGCAGGCCAAAGAGCAAGACTTATTTTCATGCTGCCGGAAATTAAAGGAGCCACCTAAAAAGT
>Ga0209498_1003043_pt1 | contig 10059 bp, 11 predicted proteins | sample WalLakDeSediment_FD_184131 | JGI IMG/M metagenome (GOLD analysis project Ga0209498, IMG submission 184131) | Lake sediment microbial communities from Walker lake, Nevada to study Microbial Dark Matter (Phase II) - Walker Lake 11/02/13 Deep... | ecosystem: Environmental > Aquatic > Freshwater >... | reverse complement strand
TCAAAAACGCGGTTCAATCGTTTTTGATTATGGTAATAATATTCGGGGCGAAGCTAAAGAAAATGGTTTATCTAATGCTTTTGATATTCCCGGCTTTGTACCTGAGTTTATTCGTCCCCTTTTCTGTGATGGAAAAGGACCTTTCAGATGGGCGGCTTTATCCGGTGATCCTGAGGATATTTTTGTAACTGACCAGGCAGTGAGAGAAACTTTTCCTGAAAACAAATTATTGATGAACTGGATTGATATGGCTCAAAAGAAAATTCACTTCCAGGGACTGCCTGCCAGGATATGCTGGCTTGGTTACGGCGAGAGAGCTAAGATGGGTAAAATTTTCAATAAACTTGTTGCAGATGGTAAGGTTAAAGCGCCTATTGTTATTGGAAGAGATCATCTGGATTGCGGATCCGTAGCTTCACCTAACAGAGAAACCGAAGCAATGATTGACGGAAGCGATGCTATTGCCGATTGGCCGATTCTTAACGCATTATTAAACGCAATAGGCGGAGCAAGCTGGGTTTCTGTACATCATGGAGGAGGTGTTGGAATTGGTAAATCAATTCACGCCGGCATGGTTGTCGTTGCTGATGGTTCTAAAGAAGCTGAAGAAAGATTAGAACGAGTGCTGACTTACGATCCCGGAATGGGAATAATTCGTCATGCCGATGCCGGTTATGAGCAGGCAATTGAAAATGCCCAGAAATGGAATGTTAAAATTCCAATGCTCAAATAAATTTATTTCAGGTTACTAACTGTTTTAAGTAAATAATATGAAACAGGAAAAGAAAAATATTATAAAAAGTTCTTTGTTCGTTGCTTTGTTTTTCGTACTGATTGCAATATCAATTTCATTTATCACATCAGGCAGAGTAAATGATAAGATCAAAGATGAATCTGTTTATACGGAGTTTACTGCTTCAAATAAAGTTGATGAGGACTGCAAATTCAATGGTATGAAGCTTTATGGTAAAATTCAGTTTGTTACATCATTTCCAGACATAAAAATTGAGGTGGTGGAGTCTTTTCCCGATATAAAAGTAAAAATTGTAGATGCATTTCCTGATGATTGCGGAAAATGGCAGATTGTAACATCTTTTCCTGATTTGAAAGTTCAGATAGTAGAATCGTTTCCGGATATTAAAATAAAATTCGTGGATTCATTTCCCGGATTACCTTAAACAATAGATAAAATAATTAAGAGGCTGTTATGAAAATTAAAGTATTAATTGCAGATAAGTTTCCTGATAAATATATCAATGAACTTAACTCATTGGATCTTGAAGTTCTTTATCAACCAAAGTTTGGTGAAAAAGATCTTCCCGAGGCAGCAAAAGATGTTGATATTCTTGTTGTCCGCTCAACAATTGTTAATGAAGAAACTATTAATAATTCAAAAAAGTTAAACCTTATAATCAGAGCAGGATCTGGAGTTAATAACATCAATATAGCTGCCGCCAATAAAAGAGGTGTTTATGTGGCAAACTGTCCCGGAATGAACGCGGTTGCAGTTGCAGAACTTGCACTTGGCTTAATGATTTCGCTTGATCGTTTCATCCCCGATAACGTAGGTGATTTTAATAAAGGAGTTTGGAACAAGGATAAATATTCTAAGGGAAAAGGATTAAAAGGAAAAACTCTCGGTCTTATTGGTGTTGGAAACATAGGAAAAGAAGTAGCTAAACGCGCACTTTCATTTGAAATGAATGTTTACGGCAAGGATATTACCAGGATTGAAGGTGTTCAGATTAAAGATTTCAGTGAAATGGATAAACTTCTACCGCTGTGCGATGTTGTATCAATACATCTTCCTGCAACTCCTCAAACAAAAGGGTTGTTCAACAAGCAATTGTTCAGTTATATGAAAGAGGGCGCATACCTTGTAAACACATCACGCCAGGACATAGTTGTTGAAGATGATTTGCTTGAAGCAATAAAAGAAAAAAATATCCGCTATGCATGTGATGTCTTTAAAGGTGAACCCGAGAGCAAATCAGGTGAAGTAACCTCAAAACTTCAGAACAATCCGAATATTTATGTAACACATCATATTGGCGCATCAACGCAGCAGGCACAGGACGCAGTTGCTGAAGAAACTATAAAAATAATTAAGCACTTTGTGCATAGCGGAGTAATTGACCATTGGGTAAACAGAGCCAAAGTAACAGATGCTCATTATCAGCTAGTTGTAAAACATTATGATAAACCCGGTGTACTTGCAGGTGTACTTGATGTTATAAGAAACGGTAACATAAATATTGAAGAAATTGAAAACATTATTTTTGAAGGCGGAATTGCTGCGTGCTGCACTTTGAAACTCAAGTCTGCAGTTACTGCTGACATGCTTAAATCGATAAATGAAAATCCGAATGTTTTAAGTGTTAGTCACGTAGAGATTTAATATGACATGAAAGGATCGATCTTTTGATCGATCCTTTTATATGAGAGACTTAAAATTAGCCGGAACGGACAGGAGTCCGTTCCCTACTTTAAAATAACCATCTTTTTCGTTTCTATAAACGAGTCTACTCCGCCTGTGACGGATAACTGGTAGTAATAAACTCCACTTGATAAATCAGCCGCATCAAACTCAATAGAATGAATGCCGGCTGGCTTTTCTTCATCCAAAAGGATTGCAACTTCATTGCCAAGAACATCATATACCTTGAGCTGAACCCTGAGATTTCTCCCTTCGGTCGAAATGACAAAAGGAATATGGAAGTTGATTACAGTAGAGGGATTAAATGGATTTGGATAATTCTGTGAAAGTTCAAATCTATCCGGTAAACCTATTTCAATTGTTTCCGTTAAAGTGTAGTATTTAAATGAACCATCAAAATCCAACTGCTTAATTCTGTATTGATATTTACCTGCGGTTAAATTTTCATCGTTAAAAGTATAACTGTTTCGCTCAGTTGATGTTCCGTTGCCATTTACAAAACCAATGCTTTCCCAGACATTCTGAGCGGGCAAATTCGAAAATGAAGTTCTTTCAATTTCGAAACCACGGTTATTTACTTCAGATGAAGTTACCCAATTCAAAGTAACATTATTCCCTTTAAGTAAAGATGTAAAAGATGCAAGTTCAACCGGAATAGGAACGTCGAGATAAAACTTATAATATCCATGTGGTGCAGTCATCGGTTTTGTAATAGTTTTACCGTTTATTGAGGATGCACTTATATAATAAAATATTTTGGTAGAGTTTGTTTGTGCGGGAATAAATCCAACTAAAGTATCACCTGATGTATAACTCATAGAAACCGGAGAGTATCCCAAAGTAGTATCGATTGACCAATACAAATCAGCCTGGGAAATGCCGCTATGATTTTTAATTAATGCTTTAATTTCAATCGGAGTGTTTGTAAATACTGTATCGCGCAACGGTGAATGAGTAATAAACAGAGGATTAAATGCACCCACTTCTTTTACAATACAATGAATAGCTCCACCTGAGGGAATAATAGCATTACAATCTATACCAACAACTTTATAACCCGGCATTGCTTCACGGTATATTCTCAGTGCGGTAGTATCGTATTGCAGCTCATAGGTTGGTACAAGTACTGTTTTATTTATTATTACCGAATTTGTATAAGTGCGGTAATGTCCCCCTGCATTGGGATATCTTCCAAATTGATCGGGCGGCATTGGAATCCGAACAACTTTGTATGGTTTTCCATACGGAGTAAGAAAATTATTTAAGACATATTGGAGGTTAGCTTCTATAAAAGGACCATCTGATACACCCGGCGGATACTGACCCACCAATAATGTTTCTTCATCAAGCAGTTTCATATGCATATCAATATGATGAATACCATCATAAGGAAGGTTATCCATTTTAATATAACTGTCAATACCCATAAATGAATTCATTATTGCATTTATCTGTGCTTCTGTCTTCCCTGAGTTTTCATTTAGTACAAGTTTGGATGAAAACCCGGTTCCCAACCCGTCTGCCATAAAGTTTCCACCCGTGTGGACTAACCTGTTTGGTTCTGCAGTGGTTTGATAAATTGGAACACCAATACTATTAGCAAATAATACAGGAATATTATCATCATTAGGACGGGGACGATTATAAACCCAGTCAACAATGTACAAACTGTCGCTGCCTTCAGCATATACTGTCCACGGACCGTAATCTCTTATCCAGATTGAGTTGAAGGGAAATATCAAAAAACTAATATTATTTATCTGAACACCGCCATTGATCAAATAATTTCTAACTGTGTTAGAATCGCTGCAGACAATGTAAACTCTGCATTCATTTTGAGCATTTCTAACAATTTCGCGTAGAATTGCCTGCTGACTTGTCCAGGTAATCATTATCCCCTGCAGTTCCTCCCATTCTGCCATTGTTCTGACCGGGCCGGGTGGCGGATTTGAAAATTCAGGATTGAATGAAGGTTCATAATTCTGCCAGATTATTTTTTCTTCCTCTGTCATATAGATCGGGAGATCCTGGGCAAATAACGATGGAATGAAAAGAAAGTTGAAAATCAGTAAAAGTAAGATTTTTTTCATAATAAGATCCTGTTAATTCTTTACCAAAAGGGTCACTACAAATTATAAAAATTTTATATCAATTAACTCCTTAGTGATACCATAATAGTAAGGCATTTGCAGAAGTTTATTTATTCCTTCTATGTCCTGAATTTCAAAATCAAAAACTATATGCTGAATATTAACCTTAATAAAATCGTTTGATAACGCGGGAAAACCTGGGTTCATATTTTTCAGCACCTCGTCATGACCACTGAGAAAAGAGTTTTCATAATTGTTGACAAAACTTTTTAATACTGCATCAGAGGAGGAAGCAGTCACAAAGTTTATGTATGGAGCATCAATTAATTCTATAACTTCCTCAGAAAAACTGAGTCCATTTAAGAATAATTCTTCCTGAAAATTTTTATCACCGGTAAGGATAAGGTTATCCTCCTCAAAAATGGATTCTTGCGTTAATAACTTATGCTTAATATCTAAATCATAAAACTCTTTAAAAAGGATTTTGCTGATTATAATTTCATTAGATGTAACTTCACCGGCAATTGCCAGTTCCTCAAATGATTCCTGATCCTCCTTATAATAAACATACGCATTTGACAATAAGGCATTGAATGATATACCGATTCTGGATGAAATGAAAAGATTCTTGAATGTTAAAAGATCAAGTGAAGGAATTAAACCGATAGAATTGCTTTCCTCTGAAACTTTTTTTGAAATGAGGGAAGCAGGTAAAGAAATGATCTCTATATCGTCTGCGGGATTTAATTCGGTGAGGAATAATTTAGAGAAAAAATTCTGAGGCAGATAAAATTTTGTTTTCATAAAAATAAAAAGCCGCTGCCATGAGCGGCTGTAGTATGATCAAAAAAAAAAGATTACGTCTTTTTGCCCTTAATTCTTGCAGCTTTACCTGAAAGATTTCTAAGATAATAAAGTTTTGCTCTTCTGACACTACCTTCTTTCAGAAGTTCAATCTTTGCGATCTTAGGAGAGTTGATAGGAAAAATTCTTTCAACTCCTACACCGCTTGAAACTTTTCTGACAGTAAAAGACTTATTAAGTCCGGCACCTCTTATGCTTATCACATCACCTTCAAAGGTTTGAATTCTTTCCTTATCACCTTCAATAACTCTGACGTGTATACGAATATGATCACCGGAATTAAATTTAGGTATATCTGCTCTAATCTGATCAGGTAATACGTTATTTACATCAACCATAATTTACTCCACTATTTATTTATTTTTTTCCATTTCTCTGTTAAAACTCTGGATTGTTTTTCCTTCCAGTTATTAATTTCTTTTTCATTGCCGGATAGAAGAACTTCAGGTACTTTCATTCCCCTGAACTCGGCAGGTCTTGTGTAGTAAGGTGCCTCAACTACTTCACCATCCTGAAAGGAATCATCAAGAGCTGCTTCGCTATCATTCAAAACTCCAGGCAGCAGCCTTACAACTGCATCAATAATTATTAGGGCAGGAAGTTCGCCACCAGTTAGAACAAAATTGCCTATTGAAATTTCATCAGTGGCAAAATATTCTCTAACCCTGTCATCAACTTCTTTATAATGACCGGCAATAATTATAATATTTCCTGCAAGTGAAAGCCGATTAGCATATTTCTGATTAAAAATCTTTCCTTTCGGGGTAGTAAAGATTATATGATCATATTTTCTGCTTTGCTGAAGTTTTTCAATACATTCAAAGAACGGTTCGGGTTTAAGCACCATACCCGGTCCGCCGCCAAAGGGCTTGTCGTCAATCTGTTTGTGCTTATTATATGCATAATCTCTTAGATTATGGATATATAATTCAATCTTTTTTTTATCCTGTGCCCGTTTAATTATGCTGGTATTTAAGGGACTAACTAATAGATCCGGGACAGCAGTTATTAAATCAATTCTCATCATCTTCGTACTTACCGGCTCCGGGCTTAAGGATCAATTGCTTTTTTTCTTTATCAAAATTTTCAATAAAACTAAGAACAAAAGGTATAAGTAATTCTCTATTATGTTCATCAACAATTACAAAAACATCATTAGCCGGAAGTGTTAATACATCTTTTATTGTACCAAGCAGTTTGTTTTCCTGCCAGACCTGCGTATCTATAAGGTCGTGGATAAAATAATTTCCCTCAGGCAGTTCAGCTGCCAGGGTTTCATCAATAAAAACGTCTCTTCCAATAAATATCTGTGCTTCTCTTAACGTTTCAAATTTCTTGAATTTAATTCGAAAAGATTTATTTGATTGTTGAATTCTTTCCACCCAGATTTTTTTTTTGCTTCCGAAGAAATCAATATAAACCTCATTTAACCCGATTAGCTTATCAGGAAAATCTGTTATTAACTTAAGGTTTAAGAAACCTTCAGAACCGGCAATGGAAGTAATACGAGCAACTAAAAGAAAATCGTTCAACTCAATGAAATACTTTCTTTAGTCTAACACTTCCAGCATAGCACGCTTACCATCTTTAGCAGCAACTGCTGTAAGCAGCGTTCTCATTGCCTGAGCTGTTTTTCCCTGCTTGCCGATTACCTTACCGACATCATCAGGTTTTACCTTGAGAGATAGAACATACTTGTTGTCCTCGGAAGATTTCACCTCAACAATAACACCTTCCGGATGATCTACAAGATGTTTGGCTATATATTCGATGAACTCTTTCATTTAAGAAGCCTCCTATAATCCGGGAGCATTGAGAATTTAGTACAATAATGCTGAATAAGCATTACGGAATTTATTTAAGTGTTCCCTCCAGAAGCCGCACCCATTACTTCTGTGTACGTATTAAATCTCTTATTCAGAAGGTTGTTCAGGAGTCTCAGTTTGTTCCGTTTTTTCAACGGCTGGTTCAGAGCCCGGTTCCTGAGCAACAGTTTCTTTCTTTTTCCTTTTAATTGTTTTAGCCCCTGCGTTAGCTTCGCGCTGTTTTTCCCAGTTATCTATTTCTGTTTTAACACGATCCTCGGCAAAACCTCTTTTTTTCAGATCACGTTTAAGTAAAATTCCTTTTTTACTTAAAAGGCTTTTTACTGTAAGAGTTGGTTGTGCTCCATTATTTAACCAGTGCTCTACTCTATCCTCATTTACTTCAACAGTATGAGGTTTTGTTAAAGGGTTATACAATCCAATAGCTTCAATAAATCTTCCATCCCTGGGTGATCTTGAATCTGCTACTACAATTTTGTAAATGGGTTGTTTCTTTTTTCCCATTCTTCTAAGTCTTAATTTAACAGCCAAGTTAATTATCCTCCGATAATATATTATATCAATTAAATTTTAAATTTCGGAAAGCTGCAGGATTGCCAAATCCTTTTTTACTCATCTGGCTCATCATTTTCTGCATCTCGCCGAATTGTTTAACTAAACGATTCACATCCTGAATGGAAGTTCCGCTTCCATGTGCAATTCTTTTTCTGCGGTTTCCATTCAACACTTTAGGACTTTTTCTTTCCTCTTTTGTCATCGAATTGATTATTGCTTCAACTTTTATTAAAGCTTTATCATCAATTTGCGCATTTTTTAACTGATTTCCCACACCTGGAATCATACCCAGCAGTGATGACAATGAACCCATTTTCTTAATGGTTTTAATTTGCGCAAGAAAATCATCAAAATCAAATTTATTTTTACGAAATTTTTCTTCAAGCTTTTCGGCTTCAAACTCATCAAAGGATTCCTGAGCTTTCTCAACCAGCGAAACAATATCGCCTTTTCCTAGAATCCGCGACGCTAGTCTTTCCGGATAAAAAGTTTCAATGCTGTCCACTTTTTCGCCGTTGCTAATAAATTTTATTGGTTTACCAACAACAGATCGAATAGAAAGAGCTGCTCCGCCCCTGGCATCGCCGTCAAGTTTAGTAAGAACTATTCCATCAAAATTTACTGTTTCATTAAAAGCTTTAGCAGAATTAACTGCATCCTGCCCTGTCATCGAATCTACAACAAACAAACATTCATCAGGGTTGACAAGCTGCTTAATTTGTGCAACTTCATTCATCATATCTTCATCAACATGCAGCCGGCCTGCGGTATCGATAATCAAAGTATCAAATCTGTGTTCCTTTGCGTAAACAAGCGCCTGACCAACTACTTTAAGTGCATCTTTTTCATCTAAAGAAAAAACTTCAACATCTACTGACTTACCGAGCTGCTTTAACTGTTCTATAGCCGCTGGACGATATATATCTGCCGCTGCAAGAATAACTCTTCGTTTATTCGACTTTAATTTTTTTGCAAGCTTTGCACAGAATGTTGTTTTTCCTGAACCTTGCAATCCGACAATTAAAAGAACAGTTACTCCGGCAGCATTAAGCTTAATTTCCTGCTGGTTTCCGCCAAGAAGCAGTGTTAATTCATCATATATAATTTTAGTTATTAACTGTCCGGGAGTTATTGATGAAACAACTTCCTGACCAAGAGCCTTTTTAGTAACACTATCAATAAAATCTTTAGCTACTTTGTAATTTACATCGGCATCTAAAAGAACTCGGCGAATTTCCCTGAGAGTATCAGAAATATTTTTCTCAGTTAATTTGCCCTGACCTCTAACTTTTTTAAGTGCAGTTTCTAACTTAAGGGATAGATCTTCAAACATCTTTATTCAATATGGTATAAGTCATTCAAATCAAGAGCTTTGCTTCAAAGCATTGGCGCCGGAAACAATTTCAAGTATTTCTTTTGTAATAGATGCCTGCCTTGCTTTATTGTAAGTGATGTTTAAGGTTCTAATTAATTCCTTTGCATTCGTCGTAGCATTATCCATTGCTGTCATTCTCGAAGCAAATTCAGCAGCGTTTGATTCCAGCAGCACTCTCCATATCTGACCTCGGAGATGTTTAGGGATCAGGTAATTAAAAATAGATTTCTGATCGGGTTCATATAAATAATTTGACTCGATTCCCGAGTCATCCTGATCCGATTTAAGAACCGGGATCGGCAGAAACTGTTCCACAACAATTTTTTGCTGAATGAGAGACTTAAATTCATTAAAAATCAGAATAACCTTGTCAAAATCACCTTTAAGATAACCGGCTGTTAATTCATCGGATATCTTTTGAGCAGAAGTGTAATTTAGAGATGCAAATACATCAGGAAAGATTTTTGAAACATTATAATTTTTTTTGCTGAAAAAATCAGACCCCTTTTTTCCTACGCAATATAACTGATAATGAATACCTGTTTCTTTTATTTCTTCATTTATATATCTGTTAGCTTCGCGGATAATATTTGTATTGAATGCTCCGCAAAGTCCCCTGTCAGCAGTAACAACAACAATAGCTACATTGTTAATTGCTTCTTTAGGTAAGATAAGGGGATTGGTTTGCTTATCCTCTTGGGTCACCAGATTAGAGAACATTTCTGCAATTTTCTTTGCATACGGTCTTGCATTAATAATAGATTCCTGGGCTCTTCTAAGCTTTGAAGCAGCAACCATCTTCATTGCTTTGGTTATCTGCTGTGTGTTCTTAACACCTTTAATACGATTCTTTATGTCGCGTAATGTAGCCATTGATTCAAAATGTACTATGAACTTTTCTTAAACGATGAT
>Ga0209498_1003041_pt1 | contig 10060 bp, 4 predicted proteins | sample WalLakDeSediment_FD_184131 | JGI IMG/M metagenome (GOLD analysis project Ga0209498, IMG submission 184131) | Lake sediment microbial communities from Walker lake, Nevada to study Microbial Dark Matter (Phase II) - Walker Lake 11/02/13 Deep... | ecosystem: Environmental > Aquatic > Freshwater >... | reverse complement strand
CATCAGAGTGGTCTGGTTTAATCAACCTTACCTGGCAAGAAGTTTCCGTACCAATGCCAGAATAGTAATTAGCGGTACAGTTAGCGAGTTCAAAGGACAAAAGGTATTCGAATCCCCTGAATGGGAGTTGCTGGGGAATAAAGAATTGATTCACACCGGACGCCTGGTTCCTGTCTATCCCCTTACTCAAGGCTTATATCCCAGGCAAGTAAGGAAATGGACCAAGGAAACTGTCGATGGTTATGCCTGGCAACTGGGTGATTTCCTGCCTTCAGAGATTAAAACCCGCTGCCAATTATTAGACCTGTCCAGCGCAATCGCTCAAATTCACTACCCCGATGACCAAACGATGGCGGAAAGGGCAAAGGGGCGGTTAGCCTTCGACGAGCTATTTCTTCTTCAGTTAGGCGTGCTGGCCAGGAAGCGAGATTGGCAGGAAGGTCAGCCAGGTAATGCCTTCCATATAGACCAGGAAGTTATTAGTAAATTTTTGCATTGCTTGCCTTTCGTTTTGACCCGGGCGCAGGAGCGAGTGTTACAGGAAATTTTAACCGACCTCAGACAAGCAAAAGCTATGTCCCGTCTTCTTCAAGGAGAGGTAGGCAGCGGCAAAACTGTAATTGCGACCCTGGCTCTATTTATGGCTGCTGCCAACGGTTACCAAGGAGCGTTGATGGCTCCCACTGAGATCCTGGCTGAGCAACATTACACCAATATCTGTGGCTATCTGGAAGCCGGAGGCAAGAGGCAAGAAGCTGGAATCCAGCATCCAGCAATCAAATGCTACACAGCCGAGCACCCATGCGATGGGTGCTCGGTCTCCAGTCCAATTACCATTGCTCTGCTCATCGGAAGCCTCAGCAGCAACGAGAAGGAAAGGTTACATAATAAAATCGAGCAAGGTGAAGTTGATATTGTTGTCGGCACCCATGCCCTCATTCAAAAAGGGGTGGAATTTAACAAATTAGGGTTGGCGGTGATAGATGAGCAACACCGCTTTGGCGTGTTACAACGCACCGCCCTACGTCAAAAGGGGTTCAACCCGCATGTTCTGGTCATGACAGCCACGCCTATTCCTCGGACCATGGCGCTGACGCTCTATGGAGACCTCGACCTTTCAGTTATTGATGAGTTGCCCCCGGGACGACGGGTAGTGAAAACAAAATGCCTCGAACCACAATATAGAGAAAAAGCTTATAGCTTCCTTCACCGCCAGGTCAGCAATGGCCGGCAGGCTTTCGTCATCTGCCCCTTGGTCCAAGAATCAGAAATACTTGAGGCAAAAGCCGCCACAACGGAATATGAACGACTATCCCAGGAGGTTTTCCCGGATTTGAAATTGGGATTACTTCATGGTCAAATGCCTGGCAGTGAGAAAGAGGCGGTAATGCGCCATTTTCGAGCCGGGGAGCTTGGCATCTTAGTGTCAACCTCGGTGGTGGAGGTGGGCATCGACATACCTGGAGCCTCTGTCATGCTAATAGAGGGCGCCGAGCGCTTTGGCTTATCTCAGCTCCACCAATTTCGAGGGCGGGTGGGGCGAGACAAAGAACAAGGCTATTGTATACTTATACCTGAAACAATTTCACTTGAAGCAAGAGAGCGACTTAGGCTGATGGAGAGGATTCATGACGGCTTCGCCCTGGCTGAGAAAGATTTAGAGCTACGAGGTCCTGGGGAATTTTTCGGCACCCACCAGAGCGGCTTGCCCGACCTCAAACTTGCTAAGCTGACCGATTTACACAGCCTGGAGTTAGCTCGGCAAGAAGCAATGTCTCTTTTTCAAAGCGACCCCGATTTAAAGAAGGCAGAATATCAACTTTTACGCCAACAATTAAGCCAGGTATGGGCAAAAGGCGCTGAATGGAGCTAATTTTTATTAAATACTAAACTCTAAATCCGATATACCAGACAAATCCAAATGACCGAAATAAGAAATGCAAAACGCTACGATTTGGAAGGAGGCAGTTAATTATAAGGTTCAGCAAAAACTTTCCAAAAACTACAGCCAATATTGAAGCCAGCTAATGCGTAAATGTGTTGGGACAGAAGGGGAAACAGATGGAAAAGCACCTGCTTTTCGGCTACAATGTAATTGAGAATAAACAACGTACCCAAGAGATGTAAAAGCAGATTTATGATGTATCTTGATAAATACCGCCTGGATGGAAACGTAGCTCTGATCACTGGCGGCTCCAGAGGCATCGGTCGAGCTACTGCACTGGGTCTTGCTGAAGCCGGGGCAGACATTGTAGTAGCCAGCAGGAAACTTCCTGACCTGGAGGATGTAGCTGAGGAAATAAGGAAATTGGGAGGGAAAGCCTTACCAATAGCAGCTCATTTGGGTCGGATGGAGGATATAAACAACCTGGTCGCCAAAGTCAACAATGAATTTGGGAAGATTGATATTCTGGTGAACAACGCAGGCACTAACCCAGCGATGAGCCCTGCGGAAGACGTTGATGAGCGACTGTGGGATAGTATCATGAATCTTAATCTGAAGGGATTATTTTTCCTCAGTGGGGCCGTGGCAAGGGTGATGAAGGAACATGGTGGAGGCAAAATTATCAATGTCGCCTCAGTGGACGGATTTAAACCGGAGCCAAAGATTGGCACGTATGCAATCAGCAAGGCTGGAGTTATAATGGCAACCAAGGTCATGGCTTTAGAATGGGCTCAGTATAATATCCGCGTAAATACGATAGCTCCTGGAAATGTGCACACCCGCCTCGGCGATTCTCGCTTTGTCGTCGTTCCTGAGTGTGAGGAGGAGATAGTCAAAAGAACACCACTGGGACGCATAGCCGACCCCGATGAGATGGTAGGTGCGATGATTTATCTGGCATCCAATGCGTCCAGTTTCGTGACAGGAGAATGTCTTATTGTAGACGGCGGAATTTCTCTGTATTGATTCAGGAAGCCGATGAGCTTATGAAAAGCTTTGCTGCCATACTTTAGGAGAAACATAGGTTTGATGTCGTGATTTTGAATCTTGAGACTGTTTGGAGTTCAGGAATTAACATTTAGGGTTTACTGTTTTGATATGATCAAGCATGAATTAGCCAGATGTTTGCAGCAAGCTGTATCGGAGGCACAGCGAAAAGGTGCTCTTGCTGCAGCCACCTTGCCCGAGGTGCTTATAGAACATCCTCAAAATCCTGAACACGGAGATTTTGCCTCAGGACTCCCTTTGAAGCTAGCTCGGGCTATGAGAATGTCCCCCATGGCTATAGCTGAAAAAATCTGTGAGTACATATTACTACCGCCTGAAATTGACAGGGTTTTGACTGCTTCGCCAGGCTTTATCAACTTCACTTTGCGGGAGGATTGGCTGAGCACGCAAGTGGAATCAATCTTGGATGCTGGTGAATCATATGGTGACATTGAACTGGGCAAAGGTAAGCGGGTCCAACTTGAATTCGTTAGCGTCAACCCCACCGGACCTCTTCATGTAGGTCATGGTCGTGGTGCCGTTTTGGGTAGCACCTTAGCTAATGTGCTTGCTGCGTCTGGTTTCTCCGTAGAAAAGGAATATTACATAAACGATATGGGTAACCAGGTAGATAACTTCGGCCATTCCCTCTATGCTCGTTACCAGCAATGCCTGGGTGGGCAAGCTGTCATGCCCCCAGATGGCTACTACGGCAATTACATGATTGACCTGGCGAAAGAAATTGTTCAGGAACAGGGTGATAGATTTTTGTTGTTGCCTCAGAGCGAAGCAGCTTCACAACTGGCGGAGACTGGGATTACCAAGATGTTACAGAGGATTAAAGAAGACCTCAAGCTGCTAAATGTTGATTTCGATACCTGGTTCTCGGAAAGAAGCCTTCATCCGGGCGGGCAATATAACAAAGCTATGGAACTACTTCAAGGTGGAGGCTACATTGCCAAAAAAGAAAACGCCATGTGGTTGGAATCAAGCTCCCTGGGCGAAGATAAGGACAGTGTCCTCGTGCGCAGCGATGGTTCTCCCACCTATTTTGCCTCTGATGTTGCCTACCATTACAACAAGTTTTTAGAGCGCAAATTCGACTGGGTAATCGATATCTGGGGGGCTGACCATCAGGGGCATGTCCCTAGAATGAAAGCGGTGCTCAAAGTCCTGGGGCGTGACCCTGAGCAGCTCAAGGTGATAATCTGCCAGTTAGTCACCCTGCGGCGCGGACAAGAAATAGTTAAGGTGTCGAAGCGCAGTGGCGATATTATTACTTTACAGGAGGTGATAGACGAAGTGGGCTCAGATGCTTGCCGCTTCTTCTTCCTTTCTCGTTCTGCTGATAGCCAGATGGATTTCGACCTGGAGTTAGCTAAGCGGCAATCGGCGGACAATCCTGTCTACTATGTTCAGTATGCTCACGCTCGAATTGCCAGCATTCTGCGATTAGCTAAACAGCGGACGATAGATTACAGCCAGGGTGATGTCTCTCTGCTTACCACCGAGCCGGAGCTAACTTTAATTCGCCGCTTAATACTCCTCCCCGAAATAGTAGAACAGGTGGCGGTTACCCTCGAGCCTCACCATCTGCCTTACTATGCTCAGGATTTAGCCACCGTCTTTCACAGTTTCTACAAGCAATGCCGGGTTGTTTCTAATGAGGAAGCGCTAACTAAAGCTCGACTCAAGCTGGTCAAAGCAACTCAAATTGCTTTAGCCAAAGTCCTTCACCTCATGGGCATGACAGCTCCGGAACAGATGTGAAGTTTGCTTAGTATCTCTCCCAGAACCTCTTTCCACCTATCCCCGAGGAGCCTGGTATCTAACTTAATTTGTGTGGCGCCTATTTTAACTGCGCCATCGTAGCTCTTGCCTAGAGATTGCTTCGCTTCGTCTGTAATGACAGTTCCTTGGGCTTTTATTACAATTTGCCTTCCCTGTGTGGAAACGGAACTCACCTTAGCCCTCATCGCCAGAACCTTGATTTTCACCATATAAAGCAGATTTTCCACAGGCTGGGGTAAAGCACCGAATCTATCTTTGAATTCCTGGGCTATGTCGGCTACCTCTTCGATATGCTCTACCTTCGCCATCCTATGGTAAAGTCTTAATCGAGTGTTTAGATTGGAAACATATTCCTCCGGTATATGGACAGTTAGGGGCAGGGATATGTTAGGGGATTGCTTCGCTTCGCTCGCAATGACGTTCTTTCTGATTCCACCCTCACCTGTTTCCCTCCCTTCAAGGGAGAGGTTAGGAGAGCGTGCTTTCAACTCCTCCACTGCCTCAGCAAGCAACTGGCAATAAAGGTCAAAGCCCAGGGCAGCGATATGTCCGCTTTGCTTAACACCTAAAAGATTGCCCGCCCCCCGAATTTCCAGGTCCTTCATAGCGATACCGAATCCCGAACCCAGTTCGGTAGCCTCAAAGATAGTTCTGAGCCTTTTATAAGCCTGGGGGGTCAGCCGCTTTCCTTCATCAAAGAAGAAATAAGCATAAGCCTGATTGATACCGCGACCTATCCTGCCCCTTAACTGATAAAGCTGAGCCAGTCCGAACTTGTCAGCCTGGTCGATAATCAGTGTATTAACATTAGGCATATCCAAACCTAATTGGATAATAGTGGTAGTCACCAGGATATCGTACTTGCCAGCGATAAAATCCGTCATCACCTTTTCCAATTGTTCTTCAGGCATTTGCCCATGAGCTATAGCTATTCTAGCTTCGGGCACTAAATTTTGTAACTTGCTGGCGGCTAAAGCAATGCTTTGAACGCGGTTGTGGACAAAAAAGACCTGACCATTTCTCTCCAGCTCGCGCAATATCACCTGCCTGACCAGGGTGGCATCATAAGCCCCAACGTAGGTCTTGATAGATAGACGTTCTTCAGGAGGCGTTTCCACTATACTCATATCCCTGATTCCAGCTAAAGACATGTGAAGGGTGCGTGGGATAGGAGTAGCACTAAGAGCCAGGGTATCTATTTCCTTCCTCATCTGCTTGAGTTTTTCCTTCTGCACCACGCCAAACTGTTGTTCCTCATCGATTATTACCAATCCCAGCTCTTTGAATGTGATATCTTTTTGCAACAGGCGATGAGTGCCAATACATATATCTACAGTGCCGTTGGCTAAGCCTTCGAGGATTTCCCTTTCTTTCTCCGGGGGACAAAAGCGGCTCAGCATTTCTACCCTTAAAGGAAAGGTTTGCGACCTCTCGGTAAAGGTAATGAAATGTTGCTGAGCGAGCACGGTGGTCGGGACAAGTATAGCCACCTGTTTATTATCCATAACTGCCTTAAAGGCAGCACGCAATGCTATCTCGGTTTTGCCATAGCCCACATCACCACAGATGAGACGGTCCATGGGCTTAGCTTTTTCCATGTCCTCTTTAACCGTTACAATCGCCTCCATCTGGTCTGGTGTTTCTAAGTAAGGGAACGACGCCTCTATTTCTTGCTGCCATAGTGAATCTTCAGAGAAAGCGAAGCCGGGAGCCACCTCTCGAGCAGCATAAAGCTCAAGCAGCTCCTGAGCAATTTCCTCCACTGATTCCTTAACCCTTTTCTTTGTCCTTTGCCATTCATGGGTTCTCAACCGGCTCAATGGTGGTGACTGGTCGCCAGCACCGATATAGCGGCTGACGCGGTCTATTCGTTCGGTGGGCACATAGAGCTTGTCTCCAGCGGCATACTCCAAAACAAGGTATTCTCGCTCGATTCCGTCGGAGGACATTATGGTTAGACCGCGGAATCTTGCGATGCCATGGTCGACATGTACCACGTAGTCACCACGAGCTAACTGTGGAAGAAACCACTGGTGAGGTATTGGTCTCTTCTTGCTCGGGCGCGGCTGCTTTACAAAGCCGAAGAGTTCGGCATCGGTGATAAGGGTCAGCCTGTTACCCATTATCCAGCCTCCGTCCAGTGAGCCACGGAGCACGGTGATCGAACCAGGCGGAGGTATCTGTTCTATCTGTGATGCCGGTGAAGTATGAATGTCCTCTTCTTGAAGAAGTTCAGCTAAGCGATTTGCCTGATGGCTAACCAGGAATACGCTCTGCCCTTGTTCCACCATCTGCCTTGCTGCTTTGAGGAACTTTTCCAATTGGCCTCCATAACTCTGAGCTGTGATGAACGGTAAAGCCTGTCCATAGCGCTGGGTAGTATCCCATGTTTCGAGCGCCAGGAAATGCCTCGCCTTTATCTGCGGCTCCAATTCCTCCCTGGTAAGGTAAGGAGCAGGAAAGCTTCGAGGTAGTTCCCTTTTTTCCACCTCTGCGTCTCTTAATTCTCGAGCTTCATCGTTTAGCCTCGCGATGGCAAGTTTAATCCCTTCAGGGTCATCGAGAACAATCAGGACACTATCACCAAGGTAATCGAAGATGCTTCCGGTATTGAATAGAGGAAAATAAAACTCAGCCCCTGGAAACCACTGCCCTTGCTGCAATTTGGTCATATCTGCCTGGAAGCGTTGTTTCACCTCTGCAGAGCAGCCATCTAAATTTAGGGTGCTATCTATTTTCCCCGATGGCACAATAAACTCTTTGGCTGGGGTGGCAATCAGCGAGGATATGAGGCTGCTTGAACGCTGGCTTTCCGGGTCGAAGCACCTCATGCTCTCTATCTGATTGCCAAAGAATTCTATTCGCACTGGCGATTGGCTACAAGGGGGAAAAACATCAACAATGCCACCCCGTTTGCCCATCTGCCCGGGCACTTCGACAAGGTCCTCCACTTCATAGCCCATGCTTTGCCATTTGCGCAGCAACTCCAGGGGGTCAACAGTCATGCCTGGCTTTAGAACATGGCAAGCAGCCGCAAAGTCCCTTTGAGGGATAGTTTTATTCATGATTGCTAGTGCCGAGGTCACTATCAAGGAAGGCTTATTAACTGTCACCCCTTCTTTTCCATCATCGCAAGACACGCCTCCCGTTTCGTCATCGCAAGACACGCCCCCCGTTTCGTCATTGCGAGGCATAAAGTGCCGAAGCAATCTCGGTGGGGAATGAAGGGGCCGGGAAAGCGCTAAAGTAGCCAATGTCTTCAATCTCTCCAGCATCTGATAGCTGATAGCTGATAGCCGATAGCTATCATAAGGCGGGAAGTAGAGCTCAGGTAGACGATGCAACTCGGCCGAAGATGAACACCAGGCTCGAAGTTGCTCATAGAGCTTCCTTGCGCTCTCGGGCTGAGCAGTCACCACCATCAAGGGCAAATTAAGCTCCTCGTAGAGTGCGGCTATAAAGTAAGGCTTGGCGGCATCAAGTATAACCGCCTTATGCTCACCTTTAGTTGCCGACAGCCTTCCCACGAATTGCCTGTAGGCGGGCATCTCTCGGAGCAAAGGAAGCAAAGGAGAGAGATTCATTGATTGTCCCTTGTTAGCCATTGGGAATTATTATAGTGTTTGGCACAAATCATTGCGAATTTTCCCACGCCGTCATCGCTTGCGCTATTCATATGCTATCCCCCCCGTCATGCTCAAACCATGCCTGATTTCCCCTCGGTATTCTATTTCGCCAGGCATTCAGCTAAACAGAACGATGGCTTTTTCAGCCCCCACAGGCAAACAGTTTACCACCCTCTGATGCCACCACCCACCTCACCCCTCTGCCATTACTCGCAATAACAAGTGGGGGATTTCCTAATCAGCAAATCCACGGATTAAGGAGTCGTAGGTTGTAGCATTTTGCCATAGTCGATTTGTCCGAAAACGACTGAACTAATACAGATATTGCCGAATTGCACTGAACTGACGAACTGTTAATTCTTCCCTCTGCGATTGCCTGAATGTCTTGCTTCTTTGTTGCGTAAGTTGTCAGTAGGAGTAAAAACTGCTACATTTATACTAATGTCTTATCATCGAATAGTGGCTAAATTCGGCACGAGTCTCCTTACCTCGGGCACCGACCATCTTGATTTGCAAGTTATGTCCAATCTGGTGGAGCAGGTAGCCCGGCTTCATCGCCAGGGAAAGGAGATAATAATAATTTCTTCGGGGGCTATTGCCTCGGGAAGAGAGAAGCTCAGGAAAGTTCCGGAACGTAAGAATACGCCCTTTAAACAAGTCCTGGCTTCGGTGGGTCAAAGCCACCTCATGTATACCTATGAACAACTTTTCACCCAGTATGACATAACTATAGCCCAGGCACTGCTCACGAAGGAAGACCTGTCCGACCGCAGTGGCTATCTTAATGCTCGTAATACCCTATTGGCTCTCATTGAACTTGACATAATATGTATTGTCAATGAGAATGATGTTGTTGCCATTGATGAGATTAGGGAGCTCAAATTCGGGGATAACGATAATCTTTCCGCCATGGTGGCTAACCTGGTTGATGCCGACCTTTTAGCGCTGCTGACCGACACCGGCGGTTTATATTCTGCCGACCCACGCTACGACCCTGAAGCTCAACTTATTCGCCGGGTGGACAAGATTGACGCCGAGGTCGAACGCATGGCTAGTGACACTGCCAATCGCCAAGGGATTGGCGGCATGACGACCAAGCTTGAGGCAGCCAGGCTGGCTACCTGTTCAGGGGTAAATGTAATCATTGCTGATGGGCGAGAGCCTGACGTACTGGTGAGGATTAGCCATGAAGAAGACATAGGCACTTTCTTCCCCGCGCAGGTGAACAAGATGGAGAGTAGAAAGAGGTGGATGCTCAGCGGGCTGGCTTCCAAAGGCAAGGTCACGGTGGACAACGGCGCTGTCTTAGCCCTCAGGGAGCAAAATAAGAGCCTGCTCCCCGCGGGGGTTATAAAAGCGGAGGGAGAGTTTCACCGCGGCGACATTGTGGATATCCTGAACGAAAAGGGCAACCGCATTGCCTGTGGCATTTCTAATTATAGCTTCTCTGATTTAGCTATCATCGGAGGGAAGCACTCCGATAGAATCCTCAGCCTCCTCGGCTACGACTACGGCGACGAAGTGGTTCACAGGAATAACATGGTGCTGGTGTGAATAGTAAGGGAAGGATGAAACATGATTGCTAAAAAGGAAGCAAGAAGAAAGCGCTGCCAGAATTGCCATAGGATATTGGACCGCACTTGGTTCACAGCTCTGATGACCGAGGAATGGTCGTGGAATGGGGAAGGCTATAACGAGTGTAGTGCCAGGC
>Ga0209498_1003040_pt1 | contig 10060 bp, 6 predicted proteins | sample WalLakDeSediment_FD_184131 | JGI IMG/M metagenome (GOLD analysis project Ga0209498, IMG submission 184131) | Lake sediment microbial communities from Walker lake, Nevada to study Microbial Dark Matter (Phase II) - Walker Lake 11/02/13 Deep... | ecosystem: Environmental > Aquatic > Freshwater >... | reverse complement strand
CTTGCCGTTTTGTCATCGGCTCGACTCCCGGAGCCGCAAGCGGCGTTCACTCGACCCTCTGGACGCTGGTTTGGACGCGGAATCAGGCACTTTTTTGGATCTCGCCGGATCGGCTCCAAACCCGCGTCGATGGCACAACGGTTGCAGTCCAAAGCTCCCATGAACCGGCTGCTGTCTCGTCACTTCGGCTTGGTCAAACTCGTTGGCGCAGGTCTAGTGGTGTTCTTCGCCAGCAGCGCCCTCACCACCCACTTCACGTCCAAGCTGCTGCTCGACGTCTCCGGCGCGATCGAAGCCGCGAGCGAGGCCGACGAGCCAGACGACGATGACGATGACGACGCCGCGCTCGCCGCCAAGACCAGGGCGGCGGCGTCCATGAACGACACAGCGCTCGCGAGCATGGCCGGCAAGGGCACCCGCAAGCAGCAGTCGGCCGAAGCGATCGTCGCGGCCAACGTGTTTTGCCCGACCTGCGTGCCGGTCGACGAGCTGCTCTTGGCCAGCGCCGACGACCAGGGCTTCGGCCCCGGCGGCCCTGGGCTCGGGCTCGGGCTCGGCGAGGTCCAGAGCCAGCTGCCCTTGCAGCTCCTCGCGACCATGGAGTCCGACGATCCGACCTGGTCGATGGCGACCATCCGCGACATCGAGACCAACAACCTCGGGCCCTACACCGCCAACGAGCTGGTCCGGCCCGGCGTCACGATCCTCGCGGTCGAGCGCGGCCGAGTCGTGTTGCTCAACGCCGGTCGCCGCGAGTTCATCATGCTCGGCAACCAGCCGCCCCCGCCCCCGCCCAAGCCCGCCGCCGCGCCCCCGCCTGCGACCAAGCCCGGCGCGACCGTGGCGATCGACGGCGCCGAGCAAGCGATCGCTTGCGCGAGCGAGAACGCCTGCACCGTCGACCGAGCCTTCATCGACAAGCTGATCGCCAACCCGACCCAGCTCATGACCCAAGCCCGAATGTTCCCGGTCACCAAAGACGGCGAGACCGCGGGCTTTCGAGTCTCGGGCATCCGCAGCGGCAGCCTCGCGACGATGATCGGGCTGCAAAACGGCGACGTGGTCAGCGAGGTCAATGGCGCCAAGCTCGGGACCATCGACGACGCCCTCGGCATGTACCAAAAGCTGCGCCGGGCCAATCACCTCTCGGTCACCGTCGAGCGCGGTGGGGCGGTCATCAACAAAGAGATCTCGATCAAGTAAGCGCCGGGTTCGCCCGCCTCGCAGGTGCTACAACCCGCGATCGGCGCCATCGCGATGCCCCACGCACTTTCCGTAAACCGCGCACCCTGGGTGATGGGAGCCCTACCATCGGCTCGACATCGGACCGTCGGTCGCCTAAAAGCACGTCACGTAGGCGCCACTCATGGAAGAAGCATCTAAACTCGTAAATTGTCCCCCCGTCGACGCGGAGCCCGCGTCAGGGGAAGTCTTCCGGTGCGGGAAAAACAACCCCGTGAGTGGAGCCGACATGCAGACCCACGAAGAGACGCGACGGGCGCCCGATGCCGACCCCTGCCTACGTCGGGCGCTCTCCGTCTTCCGTTCGCGGACAGACGCGGAGCACCAGATCCTACTGTTTCGGCGCTGGCGCAAGAAGTTCATATTCAAGGCCCGCCTGTCGCCTCAGCACGGCTCCACCAAGCTAACTTCCGGTCGGCAACCCAGCCACACGTCTTGGTGGACCGCCGATGGCCTCAGCCCAGAACGTCGGGCGGCGCTCTTCACCATGGTCGAGACGATTGAGTCATGAGTTGGCCTGACCTCGACCCTTTTGAGCGTCCCTCTGATGAACTCGGCGCCTTGATCGCAGACGAGGTCCTTTATGACTTCGATGGCCCCTGTATATTTACGTCAACCGCGCCCAACGGTGGAAAGCTGCTCGTCTATCTAGTAGAGGAATTAGAGGAACTCGAGGACGACCGGCGACTTCGCCACCTCGTCGCAACCACCACCCACGGTATAGTCGAGTCGTTGAAGACCGGCACCACCACGATGCGTGACGCGCTGACGGCCGGATGGTTGTGGGTTTGCGACTCGACGATGGCGGGCGAAGTCAGGCGGGTGTACGCTCCTCCCCTAGACGCGCTCCCGCCGGACGCCCTCCCGGGCAACGGGACGATGCTGTGGCCTCACCTCGAGCCTGCCTTGCGTGTGCGCTTGGTCGGCGACGAGGTCCGAGAAGGTTCGATCCCTGCGCTCGTCCTCGCGCAAGTCGGAGAGATCGCCAAGTCGTTAAAGTCGGTGTTTGAGTACAGCGCTCGAGGCTTGCTTCAAGATACATCCGGGCGTCCGCCCGAATGGCTTCGATCGCTCTACGATCTACGAGCGCAACGAGTCGCTTACGGCAGCCTAGAGATAAGCTTTCAACAGACCGAGCCAGACCAAGAGCTCGATGTCCCCGACCCGGCGCAGTCCAAGCCGACACGAGCCATTGTCGACGAAGGTTGGGATCTGCTCACGCGCGGGCTGGACTGGGCCACGTCTCCCCACGACGCCGCGCTCATCGCCGAGAATGACACCGAGCGCAAGGCCATCTTGGACGCGCTCAAGCGCCTCTCGCCCAACGCGACTGGGCCCGTCTGCGTGATTGAAGTGTCGGGAACCCGAGTGGGCGGGGGACGTTCACCCCGGCGGCTCGACAGGAAATCATCGAGGCGTGTGCGCAAGACGCTCGCGTCGCTCGGGGCTCGCGTCACGCTGAACGCGCTCAGCGGTCGTATCCGGGACTTGGACCTCGACAAGCGCGAGTTCGTGCTCCGCGAGATCCCCGGTCAGCCGCGAACCGAGACCCTGTGCGTGGTCGATGATGAGCAGCATCTCGAGATCGCAAAAGAGGCGCACTATCAAGAGCTTCCCGTATCGGTCGCGGTCAAGCGGTCGTCTGGATTGCGGTGGGAGGTCGTCGACATCGAGTTCGGCGACGTTTCAGTGCTGGACTCTTAGGCGCACAGAGCCTGATACACTCGCGGCGCCCGTCTGCGATGTCCGATCCCCTGCAACTCGTCGTCTTGCTGGTCATCCAAGAGCTGCACTGCGGCGACTTCCTGGCCTGGCCGTTCGCCGATCCCGACCTCGTCGCCTACGGGCGCACGCGCGCCGAGGCGATCGAGCAACAAGAGCTGTTCTTGCGCGAGCACCTCGCGCGCGTGTCCGGCAGCGAGCTGGCCCGCTTCGATCCCCACGGCGACGCCAAGCTCGAGCTCGTCGAGGTCGCGCTCCAACGCGACGACCTCCCCGATCGAGCGCAGCTCGACCAGCCGCTCGTGTTCCCCTGCCTGATCGTGCCCGACCCAACCAACTCTCCCGGGGTCGGGTCTGGGGTCTGGGCGATCGTCTTGAGCCTGCGCCACACGATCTGGATCCCCGAGCTGGATTCGGCCACCGAGGCCCGCAGCGCGCGGATCTGCGGGGAGATCGAGCGGATCGTCGCGGCCCGCGAGCCCGACGGTCAAGAGTTCCTCGAGCTGTTGCGCGGCGCCGATCCCTTCGAGCTCGAGCGCGTGGTGATCGAGGTCGACCGGGAAGAGCGAGCCGGCGTGGCCGACCGCGCGGCCGCCCGTCGGCGACACGCCCGCGAGCGCGGCCAATCCGAGGCCCGGCTGCTGCTCAGCCGGATCGGGACCTCGCTGATCGAAGAGGCCCGGCTCGGTCGGCAGCCGCCGATCCTCCACCGCGAGCGCGAGATCGCCAGCCTCGACGCGCTCGTGCGCGGGCCCGAGCGCCTGGCCTTGATGCTGGTCGGCCCCGAGCTCGCCGGCAAGACCGCGGTCATCCACGGGCTCGTGCAGCGCTGGCTCACCGACGCCAAGTACAAGGGCAGGCGAGCGGCGCTGCCTGAGTTCGTGGCCAGCTCGGGGGCCCAGCTAGTCGCGGGCCAGTCGGGCTTTGGTCAGCTCGAGCAACAGATCAACGACGTGATGGCGGCGGCCGAGATGCTCGACGCGATCTTGTACTTCGACAACCTCGCCGACTTGTTCGGGCGGACCAGCGGCGAGCTCGGCGACGTCGCCGCGAGCATGCGCCCGTGGCTCGAACGCGGGCGCGTGCGGCTGCTCGGCGAGATCACCGGCGAGGCCCTCGAGCACCACGAGAAGCGCCACGTCGGGTTCTTCGCCTACATCAACCGGATCGCCGTCGACGCCCTCGACGCCAACCAGACCCACGCGATCCTCACGGCCCGCTCGATCCACGATCGCAAGACCGACAGCGAGCGCCCGACCCTCGCGATCCCCGCTGGCTCCTGGTCCCCGCCCGCGGCCCAAGCCCGCGACGCCGTGACCCCGCTCGTCGACCTCGCCGAGCGCTACTTCAGCTACCAAGCCTTCCCCGGCAAGGCCCTGCGCTTTTACGAGTCGCTGCGCGCGACCCATGACCGCCGGCTCGACGACGCCGGCGAGGTCCTGCCGCTCGGCGCCGAAGAGGTCTACCGCGGGTTCTCGATCCACTCGGGGATCCCCATGTTTTTGCTGCGCGAGGATCGAACCCTCGAATACCAGCGCATCATCGAATTCTTTCACGCCCGGGTGATCGGCCAGCAGCAGGCGATCGGCCGCGTCGCCGAGACCCTGTGCACGGTCAAGGCCGGGCTCCAGCCGGCGTCCAAGCCCCTCGCGACCTTCTTGTTCCTCGGCCCGACCGGCGTCGGCAAGACCGAGGTCGCCAAGACCCTCGCGCGGTTCTTGTTTGGATCGCCCGAACGCATGATTCGCTTTGACATGAGCGAATATATGGATCCGCTGGCGGCCGAGCGGCTGATCCGCGGGACCGATCGCGACGACGGCGTCTTGACCCGGCGGGTCCGGCAGCAGCCATTTTGCGTGATCTTGCTCGACGAGATCGAAAAGGCCCACCCGGCGGTGTTCGACCTGCTCTTGCAGGTCTGCGGCGAGGGCCGGCTGTCCGACGCGCGCGGGCGCACGACCTGGTTTCACAACGCGCTGATCATCATGACCTCGAACCTCGGCGCGGCCCACCGCCGAACCGCTACCGGCTTTGGTGCGGGCGCGGCCGCGGCCGCGGATTCAACCATCGATACGACCGAGTCCGAGCGCTATTACCTCGAGCAGGTCGACACCCACTTTCGGCCCGAGTTCGTCAATCGCATCGATCGCGTGATCCCCTTTCACCCGCTCGACCGCGCGCAGATCCACGCGGTCGCCGAGGTCTCGCTCGCGCGGGTCCGTGAGCGTGATGGGATCGGTGAGCGTGGCATCAGCCTCGAGGTCGCCGATCAGACCCTCGCTCGCCTCGCCCGCGAGGGCTACTCGGACACCTACGGGGCCCGAGCCCTGCGCCGCGAGCTCGAAGATCGGCTAGTCGCGCCGCTCGCCCGGACCCTGGCCACGCTCGGTGATCGGGGCGAGGGCGGGACCGTCCACGTCCGCGAGGCTGGCGACCCACCCGAGCCCAAGCCCGAGCCGAGCGCCCGCAGGCGCGAGCAAGCCTTGGTCAACGAGCAGCACGATGGCCTCGCGATCGAGGTCACGGTGGCCACCGGTCGGACCATGCGACGGACCCTCGACGCGCTCGCGCGGGTCTCGGCCCTGCGCCGCAGCGCGGCCGCGGCGATCGAGCTCACGCCGATCAGCGAGCTGCGTGATCGCCTGCGCGTGCTCGTGGCCGAGCTCGGCTACGGCGCCCATCGCCGCAAGCACCATCGCTCGGCTTGGGAGCACTCCGCCGAGCTCGGCCGCCTGCAAGCCGAGCACGGCCGCCTAGTCGGGACCATCGACCGCCTCGATGAGCTGCGCGAGTCGATCGAGAGCGCCGAGGAGCTGACCATCGCCGCGCTCTACGAAGGCGAGCCCGCCGCGCTGTTTCAAGCGGCGGCCGAGGACGCCCACCGCGAGCTCCACTTAGCGGTCGTCGACGCCCTGCTGCTACAAAACGAGCGCCACGCGATCACCGTGCACCTGCAAGAGCAAGACTCCCGCGGCGCCCTGCTGATCTACCTCTTGCCGCTCCTCGATCAGCTCGGCAGCCGCGGCTGGCGGGCGAGCTTCCACGTCCACAACGATCGTGAACAGGCCCCCGTGGGCTGGCCGGCGAAGCGCCCCTGGGGCCCGCCGCGCGACCCAGCGTGGCTGCGCCAGCGGCTGCTCGCCGAGTTCGAGTCCGGCCCGAACAAGCCGGTCAAGCGGCGGTTTCGCGACCTGCTCCTATGCCTCGAAGGCCGCCACGCCGGGGCGATCCTGACCACGTTGCTCGGGCTCTATCGCTTCGACCACCGCTGGCTGCACGAACAAAACCGCGACAAGGACCAACGCCCGGCGCAGCTGCTGGTCCGGTTCATCGCCCCGCGCGCCGTGATCAAGCCCGAGGACTGGACCGCGCCGCACATGGAGCTGCCCAAGCCGCTCGGCCGCGCGCAGCTCGACGCGACCGCCAAGCGCGGCCAGTTCGACGCCGACGGCAGCTTGCACGGGAGCTTGTGCCCGGCCCGGATCGCGTTGACCCCCGACCAATTTTGGGCGCGGATCGAGGAGCTCATGTTCACTCCCCTAGTCGAGCGCGCGTTCACGGGCGCCGACGACGATCACCAAGAAGGGCGCAGCTGATGGCCACCCACGACGTCTCGGTCTCGGTGTTTCAGCGCCGGTCGAACAACTTCAGCCGCTGGTGGTCGCTCGGCTTTGGCGGCCGCGAGCTGACGATCGCCGGGCGGGCCTCGAGCAAGCTCCTCGATCGGTTCGTCAACGACTGCCGCGAGCGCTACCGGCAAGCGACGCCGAGCGAGCTCCCGAGCTACCAGCTGATCCGCGGCCGCCGCTTGCAACACGTGCAGGTCGAGCTCTCACTGCGCATCGATCAAGGCCGCGTGCGGTTCGCCGGGCAGGTCCCGCTGATCACCGAGCCGCGCCCGCTCGGCCCGCATCGCAGCCTCAACATCGCCTACCACCCGATCCGCCCCCACGAGTGGTTCCCGATCGGCGCCGACGAGCACGACCTCCAAGGGCTCGCGAGCGCGGTGTTTCAGCGGCGCTGGTCCGAGGCCCAGCTCGACCCCGAGCAGCTCGAGCAGCTCCGCCGCGAGGGCAACGAGGTCCTCAAGGTCATCGCGTTTCGAGCCGAGCCCAAGTCCTTGTTCGCGCAGCTGCCCGCGCGTAGCGGCCCGGAGATGGCCCGGATCGGCACCCGTCAGCGGCGGCCCGGGACCTCGCTGCTGCGCGAGCTCGGCTTCGATCTCACGCGCAAGGCGATCGACGACGAGCTCGCGCCGGGCATGGTCCGCAAGCCCTACCGCGAGCAGCTGCGCCAGCTGCTGTGCGGCGCTCGCAAGGCCCCGCTCTTGCTGATCGGCCCGCCCGGCGTCGGCAAGACCACGCTCTTGCACCGGGCCGTGCTCGATCTGCTCGACGGCGACGGCTGGGCCGCCCATCAAAACATCGATCGGGTCAGCCACGTCTGGCAGATCAGCGGGCGCCGGATCATCGCCGGCATGAGCTACCTCGGGCAGTGGGAGCAGCGCTGCCTCGACATGATCCACGAGCTCGCCGACGAGGGCGACTATCTCTACGTCGGTCAGCTGCCCCCGCTGATCGACGCCGGCACCGGTCGCAGCTCGATCGCCGACTTCTTCCTGCCCCCGATCGAGGCCGGCGAGATCAGCCTGATCGCCGAGTGTCACCCGCACGAGTACCAGCTGCTCGAGACCCGCGCGCCGCGGCTGCTCGCGGCGTTCACCACGATCAAGATCGACGAGACGCCCTCGGTCGCGATGCCCGGGCTGTTGCGCGCCTACCAAGCCCGGCTCAACCCCAAGCTGGTCTTGCAACCCGAGGCCCTGCGCCGCGTCGTCCAGCACCTCGAGCTGTTTCGCCGCGACACCTGCTTCCCCGGCAAGGGCTTTCGGTTCCTCGATTGGCTCAACCAAGAGCACGGCTACGACGCGACCCTCGAGCTCGCCCGGGCCCCCGCGTCGCCCGACCAAGCTGACGAGCCCGACCCGCCCGAGCAGCCGCCCGACAGCGAGGTCACCGTGCTCCGGGCCCAGCAGGTCTCCGCCGCGTTCTCACGCCACACCGGGCTCCCGCTCGAGCTGATCAGCGAGGAGTCCGTCGCCGGCCCCGAGCTCATCGCCGCGCGCCTGCGGACCGGCGTGATCGGCCAAGACCAGGCCTGCTCGACCGCCGCCCGGGTCCTCGCTCGGTTCAAGGCCGGGCTCGACGATCCCGAGCGTCCGGTCGGCAGCTTGTTCTTGGTCGGGCCGACCGGCGTCGGCAAGACCGAGCTCGCCAAGCAGCTGGCCCGCTACATGTTTGGCGCCGCCGAGCGGATGATCCGCCTCGACATGTCCGAATACATGCTGTCCGGCGCGGCCCAGCGGCTCCTAGCCGTCGGCCCCGGGGTCGAGAGCCTGGCCGAAAAGGTCCGCCAGCAGCCGCTCTCGCTGATCTTGCTCGACGAGATCGAAAAGGCCCACGCCGAGGTCTTCGACCTGTTGCTCGCGGTCCTTGGCGAGGGCCGCATGACCGACGACGCCGGCTCGCTCGTCGACTTTCGCATGACCGTGATCGTCATGACCTCCAACCTCGGCGTGTCCGAGCGCGGGCCCGCGGGGTTCGGCGGCGAGTCCGAGCTCGCCCTCGCCCGCGGCTTCGACGGGGCCGTGCGTCGCCACTTTCGGCCCGAGTTCTTCAACCGCATCGACTTCGTCATCCCGTTTCGCAACCTCGCGCCCGCCGACATCCGCGAGATCGTCGACCTCGAGCTGATCAAGATGGGCACCCGCACCGGCCTCGCCCGCCGCGACCTACGGCTCGCCGTCAGCGACGACGCCCGCACGGCCCTGGCCGACTGGGGCTGGCACCCAACCCGCGGCGCCCGGCCGCTCAAGCGCGTCCTCGAAGAGCAGCTCATGGCCCCGATCGCCGTCCTGCTCGCGCGCTCGCCAAGCTTGCGCAATCAAGCGATCCGCGTGGTCACGGCCAGCGAGGGCGAGGCCTTGACCGACCGGACGCTCACCGTCGTGCTCCCAGGCAAGCGCCCCGCCGCCGCCCGCTAAGGGCCCGCCGCGCCCGCCAACCTGGCATACTCGCGCGCGTGCGTGCCCATTCGCTGCTGCCGATCATCCCCGCCGTCTTCGCCCTGCTCGCGACTGCCTGCTCGAACACCCCCGTCGCAGCCGAGACCGAGACCGAGACCGAGACCGAGACCGGCGAGCCGGTCGAGCTCAGCTGCCTCGACACCGACACGCCCGGCGACGACATCGTCATCAACTTCGACTCGGCGATCGACGAGCTCGCGCTCGGCGAGTGCGTACCCGAGCGGCTGCTGATCACCGGCGGCGGCGTCACCGATCTCTCCGGCCTCGCCCACTTGCGCGAGGTCGGCGTCCTCGAGATCCGCTTCACCCCCCAGCTCGAGTCGCTCGCCGGCCTCGATCAGCTCGAGCGCATCGGCACCCTCATCATCACCGGCAACGCCAAGCTCACCAGCTTGCCCAGCTTCGCCGTGCTCGACCGAGTCAGCACCATCCGCATCACCGGCAACGACATCCTCGACGACCTCGGCTCATTCCCAGCCCTGACCACCCTCCGCAACCTCGAGATCTCGAGCAACCCCCTGCTCACCGACTTTAGCGGCTTCGAGGCCCTGACCAGCACGACCGGCTTCGTCGAGCTATGGGACGCCACCCTAGTCCCGGACCTCAGCGGCTTCGAGGCGCTCGCCTCGGTCGGCGGCGACCTCCGCATCGAGACCATGCCAGCGCTCACCTCCCTCGCCGGGCTCGGCGTCAGCTCGGTCGGCGGCAACTTGCGGATTGTGTCTAACGTGAAGCTCGATGAATGCTTGATTGACGACTTTGTCGCGGAGGTCGACGTCGGCGGGGCGACGATTATCTCGGGTAACAAATCCGGCTTTTGCGGGTGAAGGCCCGCGCCGGGGCGCATCGGCGTGCTCGGGTCGATGTGCAGATTTACGTCTTGCATGAAGCCGTCGAGATCTTCGAGCTCGCGCCCGGTCGCGGCGCTGGGCGGCGCATGGGGGGATCTCGCGGCGTTGCTCCTCGTACTGCTCGAGGCTGGACGAACCAGTCGGCGCCGCGGGCTGGACG
>Ga0209498_1003039_pt1 | contig 10061 bp, 10 predicted proteins | sample WalLakDeSediment_FD_184131 | JGI IMG/M metagenome (GOLD analysis project Ga0209498, IMG submission 184131) | Lake sediment microbial communities from Walker lake, Nevada to study Microbial Dark Matter (Phase II) - Walker Lake 11/02/13 Deep... | ecosystem: Environmental > Aquatic > Freshwater >... | reverse complement strand
GTTCAGGAAGGTCCAATTGAGCATCTCGCCCGGGATGTTGCCCAGGGTGTCGACGATCAGGTCCACGTCCACGTGGCGCACCCAGTTGGCCAGCATGTTGTCCGGAGTGTGGAAGTCGGCCGGCGTGACCATCGTGACCAGGTTCGCAACCTTGTCCGGGTGCATCGCGGAATAGCAGAGGCTGAAGGTGCCGCCCTGGCAGATGCCGAGCAGGTTGATGGCATCGACGCGGTGCCGCTTGCGGATCACGTCGATGGAACGGTCCAGGTAACCGTTGATGTAGTCGTCCAGCGTCAGGTAACGGTCCGCGCGGCCGGGGTAACCCCAGTCGATCAGGTAGACATCCATCCCGGCCTCGAGCAGACCCTTCACCGTCGAACGGTTGTCCTGCAGATCGGCCATGTAGGGGCGATTCACCAACGCGTAAACGATCAAAACCGGAATGCGGTTCTGCACCACGTTTGCCGGCGCCTGGAAGCGGTAGAGAACCATCTTGTCCTCTTCGTAAATCACTTCCTTGGGCGTCACACCAGTGGTGATCTCACCCACCTCCATCAGGTTCTGCACGCCATGGGTCAGCTTGCGCTGGAAGCTGCTGAGTTCGTCGAGGGCCTCGTCGGGGCGGATCTGGATCGGGGTCATCACTGGGTCTTCCTCCGGGTGGCGCCGGTCTTGCGGGCGGTGGCGGGCTTCTTCTCAGTCGTCGTGGTGCGAGCACGCCGCGTTGTCGTGCGTTTGGGCTTCTCGGCAGGCACCTCCGCATCGGACGCGGCTGCCGGCGCCTTTGCTGTTGCAGTCGCCCGCGCAGCACGCAGGCCCTCCAACTCGGTTCTCAACTCCGCGACCTCGGAGCGCAGACGCTCGAGATCTCCGTTGGCGCCCTTGTTCTCGTCCAACTCGCCCTGCATCACCTCGACCTGGCAGCGCAGCCTCTGGTAATCGGCCCGCGTGTCGTGCACGCGCCGCTGCAGCGTCGCGATCTCCGAGGCGGTGGGAACGTTCATCGCTTCCAGCCACTCGTCGACCAGAAGCGCCGCCTGCCGCTTCACCGCCATCAGCGCATTCACCATCCGACCGTAGCGCTGGGCGTAGTCGTCGGTCATCGCGTACTCGGCATAGGCATCTTCGCAGGCATCGACCCAGAGGTTGAACACCTCGCGTACCGAGTTGATGGTCTTGCCATCCTTGGTCGCCTCCTGCATCCGCGTCTGGAAGGCCTCGAGCGAAGCCGTCCCCAGATGCGCGAACCCGGCCTGGTACTCGCCCATCGCCTTTTCGTAGTCCATCAGCAACCGACCGAGTTGCTGGTGCTGTTCCTGCGACTCCCGGGCGTAGCCGATCGCCGGCGCGGAAAGAAAGCCTTCCAGCTGGCTGCGCAGATCGGTCGCCTTACCCGTCTCGAAGGCCTTCATGAAGTCGCCCGGGAACGGCATGCTCCCGGACAGGGTGCGCGTCAACGTGTCGAATGGGAGGTCCCAGAAGGCCATCCCCCCGCGACCGCCCTTCGTCGCAAGTTGCGCAAACGGGTTCAGGTTGGCTGAGCCCTTGCTGAAGGCCTCGCCCATCATGCGCGTCCAGTTCTCGATCATCTCGGGCAGATCAGTGCCCGGCGCTGCCTTGTACAGCCCCTCGGCCATGGAGAAGTAGCCCTTGCCGACGTTTACCATCTGCTCGAGCATGTCGGTAGCCGGCTTCGGCGTGGCAGGCGCAACCGCCTTGAACCATTGTTCCATCGCGTCCGCCCAGGGATTCTCCGGTGCTCCCTGCTTGGGGGTGGCCACCTCGAGGCCACGCCTCGTCATGTCCATCCAGGCATCCCAGTAGCGTCGCTGCATCTCCAACCACTGGTCTGCAGTCGAATCGGAATCCGCCATCATCTTCTCCTGGTCTTCGCCGCGCGGGCGTGATTGCTGTGTAGGATCAATAGTAGAACCTGATTGGGATACTAGCACGGAATTTGTGCACTGCACCATGACGCATCGGCCAGACTCGCGCCCTCTCGAGCAACCGGACGACCCACAGCTTCGTTTGAAGCGCGGTGCCCGGTGCGTGCCATAATCAAGGTTTCGGCACGTTCGCTTGAGCCGGTACCACAATAGCTCCCACGAGGGGCAGCCATCCAGAGGAGAGGTTACACATGAGTGAAGAAGTCGTAATCGTCGGAGCGGCCCGCACGGCCGTCGGAACCCTGATGGGCTCGCTGGGGGACATTCCCGCAAGCAAGCTCGGCGCGACGGTGATCCGCGCCCTCCTGGAACGCTCCGGCGTTGCACCCGAACAGGTCGACGAAGTCATCCTCGGACAGGTTTTGACCGGGGCCGCAGGCATGAACCCTGCCCGTCAGGCTGCACTCGACGCCGGTATTCCGCACACCGTGCCGGCGATGACGATCAACAAGGTCTGCGGTTCCGGACTCAAGGCGGTCCACCTCGCCTGGCAGTCGATCCGATGTGGCGATGCGCAAATCGTCGTCGCGGGTGGTCAGGAAAGCATGAGTCTTGCGCCGCACGCGCTGCCCAAATCGCGCTCCGGCGTCAAGATGGGTGATTGGGCGATGAAGGACACGATGATCAACGACGGGCTGTGGTGCGCGATCACCGACATGCACATGGGCGGCACCGCGGAGAACATCGCGCGGGAATACTCGATCGGTCGGGAGGAGCAGGACGCCTTCGCCGCGCAGTCGCAACAGCGCGCCGAGGCGGCGATCCGCGACGGTGTCTTCAAGGACGAGATCGTTCCGGTAGAGATTCCGCAGCGCAAGGGCGATCCGAAGATCTTCGACACCGACGAGTTTCCGCGCGCTGGCACCACAGCGGAGACGCTCGGCAAGCTCCGTCCAGCCTTCGCCAAGGACGGAACCGTCACGGCGGGCAATGCCTCCGGCATCAACGACGGCGCCGCAGCCGTCGTGGTGATGACCGCCAGTAAGGCCCGGGAACTGGGTCTGAAGCCGATCGCCCGGATCGTCGCGTTCTCGGCCGCCGGCGTCGACCCCTCGATCATGGGCACGGGCCCGATTCCGGCGACCCGCGCCTGCCTGGAGAAAGCGGGCTGGACGCATGCCGATCTCGACCTGGTCGAATCGAACGAGGCCTTCGCAGCACAGGCGATCTCGGTGAACAAGGAAATCGGCTGGGATCCATCGAAGGTGAACGTCAGTGGCGGCGCGATCGCGATCGGACACCCGATCGGCGCCTCCGGGGCGCGGGTACTGGTCACGCTGCTGCACGGGATGCGCCGCCGCAACGCGAAGCGCGGCCTGGCGACCCTGTGCATCGGTGGCGGACAGGGCGTGGCGATGGCGCTGGAACTGGTCGACTGACCGGCCTTCGCGACGGACCGCGGCGCCCCGAGCCAGACGGGCGCCGCGGAATGCCGGCAATGCCGCCCTGGATCATGTAAAATTTCATTGATAATACAGGGGCAAAGGGGGCATTGCCGTGAGCGAACAGAGGCTGATCAAGAAATATCCGAACCGGCGCCTGTACGATACTGAGGAGAGCCGCTACATCACCTTGACGGATGTGCAGAAGCTCGTGCGTGACGGGATGGAAATCAGGGTAATGGATACCCAGAGCGGCGACGACATCACCCGGGGCATCCTGATCCAGATCATCACTGAGCAGGAAGCGAGCGGGAACCCGATGTTCACCACGGACGTGCTCACCCGCTTCATCCGCTTTTACGATGAATCCCTGCAGGACGCGTTTTCGAGCTTCCTCGACCAGACCCTGAAGCTCTACGCCGAGCAACAGCAGCAGATGCAGTCGCAAATGGACCAGCTGCTGCCGGGCGAGGCGCTGCAGACCTGGGCGGAGCTCACCGAGCGCAACATCGAGCTTTGGCGCGAAATGCAGGACAGCTTCTTCCGGACAGCGGGTTTACCCCCCAGCCGGTCCTCCCGCCCGCGTTCCAAGTAGGCCCGGTCCCCTTCTGCCCGGGCAGTGTCGGGCACGAATTCCTGATCTCTCGCGTTCGCGACTTTGAGGAGCGAGCGCCTGCGCCCGTGTGCGCGAAGCGGGCTCCCCCTGAATCCTGGCCAGGGCTTGACATCGTCCAGCGGTCGTCCTATGCTGCACTGCAACAATGCTGCACTGCACCACTTCCGGGCGGTGGCATTAGCCAGGAGAACTTATCATGCAAAACCAAATGTTCGACGCCTATAATGAAATGGCCCAGGGCAGCTTCGAGGCCCTGCGCAAGCTGGGTGAAATCAACATGCGCGCCGGCGAGCGTCTGTTCCAGCAGCAACTCGACCTGACCAGCACCATGATGGAAGCCAACGCCAAGGGCATGGAAGTCATGACCAAGGCCAAGGGTTACCAGGAACTGGCTTCGAGCCAGGCGAAGCTGGCTCAGGACTACGGCCAGGAATGGCTGAAGAGCTATCGCGCGGCCATCGAGGTTCTGACCGAGGCCCGTGATTCAACCGCCGACGTGTTGGACCAGCAGATGCAGGTGGCCAGCAAGAACGTGCAGGCCGCCGGCGAGACCTTGAAGAAGGCTGCGGCAAAGGCTGCCGCCTGAACCATTAACCGGCCCTGAGCCAACGGAGGGGGCGCTGGTCGCCCCCTTTGGCATTTGGTGGGTCGCACACCGGAGGATGCATGGCACGTATAGCGTTGGTCACTGGGGGAATCGGGGGGATCGGTTCGGCGATTTGTGTCGAATTGCTCGCGCGGGGCTATAAGGTCGTCGCAGGCTACTACCCGCCCGAGCAGGATCAGGCCGAGGACTGGCAGAAGAAGCATGCGGCTGAAGGCCGCGAGTTCGAGATCGCCTCTGGCGACGTCTCCTCGTTCGAGGATTCTCAGAAGATGGTCAAGGACATCGAGGCCCGCGTGGGTCCGGTGGACGTGCTGATCAATTGCGCCGGCATCACGCGCGACAAGACTTTCCGCAAGATGGAACCGGGACACTGGAAGGCGGTGCTCAGCACCAACCTCGACAGCCTGTTCAACGTCACGCGTCAGGTCGTTGACGGCATGACGGAACGCGGCTGGGGCCGCATCGTGAACATCTCTTCGGTGAACGGCCAGCGGGGCCAATTCGGCCAGACCAATTACTCGGCCGCAAAGGCGGGAGCCCACGGCTTCACGATGGCGCTGGCACAAGAGGTCGCCCGCAAGGGAGTGACGGTCAACACCATCTCGCCCGGTTACGTCGCGACCGAGATGACCGAGGCGATCGCTGAGGAAGTCCGGCAACAGATCATCTCCACGATTCCGATGGCGCGCATGGGTACGCCGGACGAAGTCGCCTATCTGGTGGGGATCCTGTGTGACGATCGGGCTGGCTACATCACGGGCGCCAACTACGAAGTGAACGGCGGCCTGTTCATGAGCTTTTAACGGGCACGGCACCCGCGCCGCCCGGTCGGAATCCGGCGCGCGCGGGCGCCTCTCGTTTCTTGTTTCGACGTTTTTTCCACGCAGAGGCTATGATCAATGGCCTCATGCATTGGCCCTCGCAACTGCGACCGAAGAGCACATTGCCGCGCCGGATCGAGATCGGCGTGTTCGCCCTGCTGCTGCTCGCGATCGTGCTCTGGGCCTGGCATTACACGCCCTCGGGGCTGAACCTCGCGCTGTTCAAGCAGGAACTGCATGTGGCGCTGGTCAGCCACCCGCACGACCACACCGTGATGGACCTCAGCAATGGCTCGGACCAGTTCGAGCTCGTGCTACTGACCGGGCTTGCGGAGAGCCTCGGGGCCAGACTGCGCGTGCACCGGGTGTCGGGGCCCCAGGAGGCGTACCGCCTGCTGCGCGCGCGCCGGGTGGATCTTGCAGCCGGTCTGCTCACGGCCCCACGGGACGACCCCAGCCTCACTGTCGGGCCCGAGATCCTGCCGACTCAAAAACGGCTGGTGCACTGGCACGGAAACGGCCGCGCGGCCGGAAGCCTCGACGAACTTCTGCAGCAGGGCGCGCGCATCGGCGTCACCTCGATTCTGGCCCTACCGGAGGCCTTAACGGCAGCTCAGGAGCAGGCAGGGACGTGGGGTGGTGACGTGGAGCTGATCCAGTACGCGGACGGACCCGATCTGGTCGCGGCCCTGCGGGCTGGCACCGTCGACTACGCAGTACTCACCTCGATCGAGCTGAGCCGGTTGCAGCGCGTGCACACCGCGCTGCGCGCCAGCCTGGAACTGGACGCGAGCGCACCGGTGGTCTGGCTGTTCCCTCCGGGACTCGATCGCAGCCTGATTGATTCCGCACATCAATACCTGGAGACCCTGCGCGCCGATCGCACGTTCGAACTGCTGTTCGACCGACATTTTGGGCACCTCGAAGTGCACGACCTGGTGGACGTGATCAGCTTCACCCGGCTCGTGCAGGAACGCCTCGATACGCTGCGTCCATTGTTCGAGGAAATCGCGCTGAAGCATGGCCTCGACTGGCGTTTCCTCGCCGCGGTGAGCTACCAGGAATCGCTTTGGGATCCCGGGGCCGTCTCGCCTACCGGCGTACGTGGGCTGATGATGCTGACCACCGCGACCGCGCAGTCACTGGGTGTGAGCGACCGCACCGACCCCCGGCAGAGTGTGGAGGGCGGCGCCCGCTACGTGCTGCAGATGCTGGAGCGGCTACCCGAAGCCATCAGCGAGCCGGACCGCACCTGGATGGCCCTCGCCTCCTACAATGTGGGTCTCGGCCACCTGCTCGATGCGCGCATTCTGACCGAGAACGGTGGCGACGATCCGAATCTGTGGCTGGATGTGATGAACTGGCTGCCAAGGCTGGCGCAGCGCGAGTGGTACCAGCAGACCCGCTACGGCTATGCGCGCGGCTGGGAACCGGTCACCTACGTGCAGAACATCCGCAGCTACTACGACTGGCTGGTGCACCTGTTCCCGGAACCCGGCGACCAGAACGGCCGCGGGCCACTTTACCTGAGCGTGCCCCTGTCCCTCTAACGGAGCGAGGACGGGAGGTCAGCGCCCCCGCCGCAGCCGGAAGAACTCGCGCAGCATCGCACCCGCCCGCTCGGCCTCGACGCCGCCCGTCACCTCGATGCGGTGGTTGTGGGAGGGGTGCGAAACGAGATCGAGCGCACCACCCGCTGCGCCGGTGCGCGGATCTGGGGCCCCGTACACCAGCCGCGCCACCCGCGCGTGAACCATCGCGCCCACACACATCGGGCAGGGTTCCAGGGTCACGTACAGGGTGGTTCCGGGCAGCCGGTAGTTCGCGAGCCGTTGTGCAGCCTCCCGAAGCACACGGATCTCCGCATGCGCAGTGGGGTCCCGTTCACCGATCGGGGCATTGTGCGCCCTGGCAAGGCAGCGCCCGTCGAGTACCAGCAGGGCCCCCACCGGCACCTCTCCCGCCTCGCGGCCACGCTCGGCCTCCGTGAGGGCCAGAGACATCCAGTACCGGTCCTCGCCCTCCTGCCCGGATACGTCCGGCATCGCTCCGGGCAACCCGTCCTGCATGCGGGGGGAATCTCAGCCTTCTGCAGGCGCGACCGCAGGTGCGGCGAGCGCCTTTTCGATCGCGGAACGCAGATCCTCTGGACGCGTGCTCGGTGCGAACCGGTCGATCACGCGTCCGTCACGGCCCACCAGGAACTTGGTGAAGTTCCACTTGATGGCGGTGGTACCCAGGGCCCCGGGCGCCTCCTTTTTCAGGAACTGGTAGAGCGGGCTGGCACTGCCTCCGTTCACCTCGACCTTCGCGAACATCGGGAAGTCCACCCCGAAACGGCTGCTGCAGAATTGTGCGATCTGCTCGCGACCTCCGGGCTCCTGGCCGCCAAACTGATTGCAGGGAAATCCCAGCACCTGGAAGCCCTGGTCGACGTAAGCCTCCTGCAGGGCCTGAAGCCCCGCGTACTGGGGAGTGAAGCCGCATTCACTGGCCACGTTCACGACCAGCAGCACCTGCCCGCGATAGTCCGCCAGGTCCTGCTGCCGCCCGTCCAGCCTCTCCGCCTGAAATTCGTACAGGCTCGCCATGTCTCACACCCCCAGTCGCTGTTCGATGTCCAGAAGCAGTTCATTCATGCCCAGTGAGAGCGCCGAGACCAGCGCTTCTGGAGAACGCGCAGCCATCGGAATCCGTCGCTCGAGCTCCCAGAGCCAGCTCCGGTCGCCACCCTGGACGAATACGCGCATCCCGACCACCGCAAGACCCGGCGCCACCCCGTCCAGGTCACCGTTTAGAGCGGTCACCAGAATATCGATCTGCCGGGCATCGCGCTCGACGCGTGCGTCCGCAACCAGCCGCACGGGACCGTCATCCCGGGCCCAGCGTTCGCGCAGGAGCTGCTCCACGTGCTCACGGGGATTGAGGAACCACTCGTTATAGAAATCCGATTCATAGCGATAGGGACCAAGGCGATACACCAGTCCCTTGCCGGCCACCGCGGGTGCGACGCGGACCGAGCTCAGTTCGACCGGCACCGATGCAGTCTGCTGCACCGGTGCGGGCGGAACTTCCAGCAGAAACCAGGCGCGGTCGACCGATGGCTGCGTTGGCACGAGGGTGCAGCCCCCAACCAGCGCGATCAGCAGGACCAGCGGCACCCATCGTGCAGTCACCTTGACCATCTCACTGACCCCTCTCGAGTGTGCTGCGCGGAGGCGGACCCCCGAAGATCGTGCCAGCCGGATTGCGCCGGGCGTCCTCGCTCAGCGACCTGAGCGTCGCGGTGGCCGACTGCAGATCGCCGAGCGTCGCCGCCAACCGCTGCTCGTTGATATCCAGCCCGCGGTCGAGGCGCGTCACCACCCGTTCGATCTGTCGAACCAATTCGCCAAGATCGGCCTCTTCGATGGTCCCGCGAAAAGATTGCAGTGCCACGCGCGCTTCGCCCGGCAGGGCGGCCACATCCGGGTCCTCGAGCAGCCGCTCGGCGGCAGCCAGGAGTTTCTGGCTTTGCGCAAGCGTCTCCGTGAGTTGCGCTGTCATCTCTGTCGCCTGCCGGTTCAGCGTCTCGGTGTCGAGCGCGGCCACCGTCCGCTCCAGGGTGAACAGCAGGGTTGCCGCGCCGTCCACCACCCCCTCGATATCGAGCAGATCGATGCGGCGCAGCGCACCCTCCGCGTACTCGAGGAACTGCGTGGCGATACTCGGTGCGGACGGAATGTAGACGGTGCGTGGCTCCCAGGCGATCGGCAACGCCACATGCGTTGCGGGGTCGAGAAAGTCCAGTTCCAGGTAGTTGATCCCGGTGATGCCCTGCGCAGCCATGCGCACGCGCAGGCCGGCGTCGACCAGCGGCCCGAGGAGATCGTCAGCGAAATAACTCTCACGGGCGGTGGAGGCGAAGCGGTCCGGCCGCAGCCGGCCGTGCACCAGCACGTAACGCTTGCGCTCGACCGCCGGCACGTCCGCCTCGTATTCGGTCGAAGTGAATCCGAGGCCCGTCACCTCCCCAATGGTCACTCCACGGAATTTGATCGGGGCACCGACGTCCAGGCCCTGCACCGAACCGTCGATGTAGGTTTCCATCATCACCGTCGGACGGAACAGGTTGCCGGTACCCATTACCACCAGCACGATCACACCCACTGCGATCGCGCCCAGAATGAACAGGCCCAGCCTGAAATGTTGCACGGCATTCATGCCGATAGATCCTCCGTTTCGGCCCGGCGCAGGAAGCGCCTGACCCAGGGATGGTCGCTGGTGTCCCGGAGCACGCGGGGGTCGCCCTCCGCGACGATCGAGCGAGTTTCCTTGTCCAGCATAATCACGCGGTCGGCAATCGCAAAAATGCTGGGCAGCTCGTGGGTGACCACGACCATCGTCATGCCCAGGCTGGACGAAAGACGCCGGATCAGCTGATCCAGTTCCGCAGAAGTGATCGGGTCCAGCCCGGCCGAAGGCTCGTCGAGGAACAGCACCTTCGGATCCAGCACCATTGCCCGTGCAATCGCGGCGCGCTTTTGCATGCCACCGCTGATCTCCGACGGCATGAAGTCACTGTACTCGGCCAGGCCCACCAATTGCAGCCGCGCCCGGGCAATGCGGTTCATCGCCGCCAACGGCAGCCGCGTGTGGACCTCCAGCGGCAGGCGCACGTTCTCGAGCAGGCTCATCGAGCCGAACAGC
>Ga0209498_1003038_pt1 | contig 10063 bp, 8 predicted proteins | sample WalLakDeSediment_FD_184131 | JGI IMG/M metagenome (GOLD analysis project Ga0209498, IMG submission 184131) | Lake sediment microbial communities from Walker lake, Nevada to study Microbial Dark Matter (Phase II) - Walker Lake 11/02/13 Deep... | ecosystem: Environmental > Aquatic > Freshwater >... | reverse complement strand
CGAAGACGCTTCGACGCAGTCGATCACGCTCGCCCAGCGGATGCCGCAGCGGGCCGGCCAGGCGGCCGTGATCGACCCGGCCAATCCCGAGGCGGTGCTCCGCGCGAGCAGCACGGGCCTGCCGAACGCCGACTTCACTATCGAGGCCCACGTCATCCTCCAGTCGCTGTTTCCCGACGCGACAGTGCGGACGATCGCCGCGCAATGGACGGGCGACCCAGCAGTGCCCGGCTGGTCGTTCGGCGTCACGAGCGAGAAGTCGAAGTACCAGCCTCGAAACCTGATTCTGCAGTTGGCGGGTGGGCGGCAGTCGGAAGATGGCGGGTACGTCGTGATCCCCTCCGACGTCCAGCTCCAGCTCCAGCGGCCCTACTACGTGGCCGCGAGCGTGCGTACGACCGGCGCTGAGAAGACTGTGACGTTCTTCGTCAAGGATCTCTCAGACAACGATGCGCCGCTCATCGTAAAGAGCGTGCCGCACGCGTTCACCGGTGGCCCCGGCTCGTCCAGCCGGTTGGCGATCGGCGGCCGCGACGTGGCCGATCCGCGGTCGCGAGCCACGAGCGTATGGGACGGCCTGATCGACGACGTACGGCTGTCGAATCGGCCGCTCGACCAAGATGAACTGCTCTGGGAGTCTGGGGAGGCCGGCGACGCGGTGGTTGGCCACTGGACGTTCGAGGAGACGCCCGGGTTCGCGGCCGACTCGTCAGGGCACGGCCGCAGCCTGGCCCGCACCACGCCCCTGCCGGACGTCAAGGACCTCCGGCGGTACGAGGCCCTGGTTGATCTCTGCCATGTGCTCTTCAACTCGAGCGAGTTTCTCTATGTGGAATGACGATGCACCAGATCCGGGCAGGCCGATGCCGGCCTCACGCCGCGATTGGCTGCTCTCCGCGGGCGCAGGATTCGGCGCCGTGGCGCTTGCTGGGATCATGCAGGGTCCGCGGGCGGCCCGCGGCGGGGTACTCCCGCCTCACCACGCCCCGAAAGCCAAGAGCGTGATCTTCCTATTCATGGAGGGGGGCCCGAGCCACATCGACCTCTTCGATCCCAAGCCGGCCCTCAAGACGCTCGCCGGAAAACCCCTGCCTGAGAGCTTCGGCACCGTGATCACGGCGATGGGTGAGTCGCGGTCGCCGGTGCTCGCGGACTGCCGCACCTGGAAGCAGCATGGCCACAGTGGCATCTGGGTCAGCGATTGGCTGCCTCACATCGCGACCATGGCCGACGAACTCGCCGTGATCCGCTCCTGCGTTTCCGACGGCATCAATCATTCAGGCGGCATCTGCCAGATGAACACCGGCAGTCTGCTCGGCGGCAGGCCGAGCCTCGGGGCGTGGGCGACCTATGGCCTGGGCAGCGCATCGGATGACCTCCCGGCATTCGTCGTCATGCAGGACAGCGACGCGCAGGTGGTCAACGGCCCGCGGAACTGGGGGGCGGGCTTCATGCCCGCCGTCTACCAGGGCACGAAGCTGTCCGGTGGCGAACCACCGATCGCGAACCTCCGCACACCGCGGGGCATTACGGCAGACCGTCAGCAGGCGAAGCTCGACCTGCTAGCGCGGCTCAACCGCGACTATGCCGCGGCCCTGCCTGAGGAAACGGAACTTGAGGCCCGGATCCGCAACTACGAGCTCGCCTTTCGGATGCAGGCCGAGGCTCCCGCGGCGGTCGATCTCGGGCAGGAGACGCGGGAGACGAAATCGCTCTACGGGCTCGACGAGAAGGACACCGCCGCGTTTGGCCGCACGTGCCTTCTGGCGCGACGGCTCGTGGAGCGGGGCGTGCGGTTCGTTCAGCTCTACCACGGCGCGGGCAACAAGTGGGACGCGCATTCGGGCATCGAGAAGAACCATGCCGAGCTCTGCCGACAGATGGACCGGCCCGTGGCCGGCCTGCTCGCCGACCTGCGCCGGCGTGGCCTGCTCGACTCGACGCTCGTGGTCTGGGGGGGCGAGTTCGGCCGCACGCCGATGAGTGAAAAGGGCAACGGCCGTGACCACAACCCGACGGGGTTCACCATGTGGATGGCGGGCGGGGGCGTTCCTGGGGGCACGGTGATCGGAGCGACCGACGAGGCCGGACTCCGTGCGGTGGAAGAGCGGATGCACATCCACGACATCCACGCTACGATCCTGCATCTGATGGGCCTTGACCACATGCGGCTCATCTATTCGCACAACGGACGGCCGGAGCGGCCCACGCTCAACGAGGGCAAGGCCCACCCGCAACTGCTGGGGATTACAGGCTGATCTCCGCCACGCGGGGCACATCCTTTACGGCGAGCTCCTCCCGCACAGCGATCACGGCCGCCGTCGCAGCTGACTGTCCGAGGATCATGAACACCGGCTCCATGCGGATGCTTCCGTAGGGGATGAGGCTGGCAGACATGCAGACCGGCGCAAGCAGGTGATAAAGCAACACCTCTTCTGTAAATCGCGATTCCTAGAGGTGGGTCATCTGGCTTCCATGACTGCATGGCATGGTTCATGAGGGTGCTGAAGGGGGCGGCCATGACATCAGGGCCATGCTCCATTGCCAGATCTACGAGGTCGCGATTCACAGAACAATCATCTGGGCGGGTCGTCGCAGGTTCCTTCTTGGTGGAGTAAAGCACTTCCAAGAACACGGCGCTGACCGGCCTTTGCAACTCAGGCCGCCGCTGGATGGCGATCAGGCAGTCACGAACAGGAAAAACGGCCCGGTCCGACGGCCGCGTTAGGGATGATGCCACATCTGACTGTAGTATCTCTGCCACCCGGGACCTCTCACGGGACTCGCCGCCCGTCGACTGGAAAGCCTCCGAGGAACCCTGTGCATGGACGCCACTCGCTTTCAGGGATTAGCCGGCGTGGCGGCGATCCTCGTGCTGGCCTGGGTGATCTCCGAGCGGCGGCGGGCGATTTCCCTGCGGATGGTGCTCGGGGGCTTCGCGCTGCAGTGCGGGCTGGGGCTTATGCTCCTGCGGAGCGAGACCGGTCGCCGGGTGCTCGACGCGGCGGCTGCCTGGGTCAACGCCGTGCTCGCCTGTGCCCGGGAAGGGGCGGCGTTTCTCTTCGGCGACAGGCTCGTCGCCTCCGACGGCCCGGCCGGCTTTGTGTTCGCGTTCCAGGTGCTCCCCACGATCGTGTTTGTGGCGGCCCTGTTTGCGGTGCTCTACCACCTCGGCATCATGCAGCTGGTGATTCGCGGCGTGGCCTTCGTTACCTCCCGCGTACTCGGTTCGAGTGGAGCCGAGACGCTCAACGCCGCCGCCTCGATCTTTCTCGGCCAGACTGAGGCACCCCTCACGATCCGCCCCTACCTGGCCACTCTCACCCGCTCAGAGCTTCTGGTCGTGATGGTCAGCGGCATGGGGCTCGTCTCGGGAGGAATGCTCGCCGCCTACATCGGCTTTATCGGCGGCGGGGATGACGGGCTGCGGGAATCCGCCTCCCGCAACCTTCTGGCGGCGATCCTGATGACCTTTCCGGCCACGATCTATCTGGCCAAGATCGTCATCCCCGAAACGGACTCGCCCGAAACGCTCGGCCGGCTGGCCCTCGATGGGGAGCGGATGGCCGCCAACGTGATCGACGCGGCGGCCCGGGGCACCCGCGACGGCCTCGTGCTGGCGGTGAACGTCGGGGCCGTGCTGATCGCGTTCATCGCGCTGGTCACGCTTGTGAATCTGGGCCTGGGCTGGGTGGGCTGGTTCCTGGCCGATCCTGACCTCTCAATCCAGAAAATCCTCGGCTGGCTGCTGGCCCCACTGGCCTGGCTGATCGGTGTTCCCTGGGGCGAGTGCGGCACCGTCGGCGGGCTGCTCGGCATCCGCACGGTGACCAATGAGGCGGTCGCCTACGAGGAGCTCGGCAAGCTCGTGCGGGGCGGAGGGCTCGGCGAACGCGCCACGATGCTGACGACGATCGCCATGTGCAGCTTCGCCAACCTCTCGAGCATCGGGATCCAGGTCGGCGGCATCGGAGCGCTTGTGCCCGAGCGGCGGGCCGACCTCGCCCGACTGGGCCTCAAGGCGCTTCTGGTCGCAACGCTCGCCACGGCCCTTTCGGCCGCTATCGCCGGCTTGATCGCGTGAGCCTCGTGGCTGGTTGAGCCCGGGGCTGAACCGACGACGCCGGATCACGTAGATTAACGGGGCCAGTATTTCCGGTTGTGGAGGTGTTTTTTGGCACGTGGTGACAGGCTCGAAGTTGATCGCCGGTTCGTCGGATCGGCCCTGCGGTATGTCCATCACGGCATCGACCTTGGTGACGGCACGGTCGTCCATGCCCGGCCCCGGGATTTCCGCTGGCCGTTCGGTGGCGGTAGCGTGGTGCGGACCTCGATTGCCGAGTTCGCCGACGGCGAGGAGTTGCGAACCACGCTCGATCCGCCGGCCGCCTTCTTGCCCGAGGATGTTGCCGCCCGAGCCCTGTCGCAGGTGGGCCGCGACGGCTACTGCCCAGTGGTGTCCAACTGCGAGCACTTCGCGACCTGGTGCGCAACCGACGAGCCCCGCAGCCGGCAGGTCGAGGCGGTGGTGCGGCGGGTGGCTGCGGTGGCGGCCACGGTGGTCGCCGGCGTGGTGTCTCTGCGGGGCGGCCGCGGCGCGGCCCGGGCTGCCGCCACCCTGTTGGCCGTGCGTCAGGGACGGCGGTAGTCGGACAGGTCGCCCGGCCGCCACGAGACCCGCAGGGCATTGAGCACCGCGACCACATCGATTGCCTCCTGCACGAGCGCTCCGGCTGCCGGGGGCAGGAAACCAGCCGCGGCGAAACCCATTCCCACGACGCTTGCCGCCATGCCGCCGATGGCGCTTTGCAGCGCGATCGACCGCATCCGGCCGGCGATGTGGAAAAGTTCGTCGACCCGCTCGAGCGCCTGTTCCATGACAACGGCCCCGGCCGCCTCGCTGGTGACGTCGCTGGCGGTTCCCATTGCGATCCCGACCGTCGCGGCCGCCATGGCCGGAGCGTCATTGATCCCATCGCCCACGAACACGGTCGGCGCCTTGGCCACTTCCGCCTCGACGATCGCCAGCTTGCCCTCCGGAGAGATTTCGGCGTGTACCTCCGTGATCCCCACGAGGTCGGCGAGCCAGCGCACCTCGCTCTCCCGGTCACCCGAGACGAGCATCACGCGGGACAGACCATGGGCGGGCCGGAGGTGGTCGATGAAGGTCCGGCCGTCGGCCCGCGGCGTGTCGTGAAATCGCAGAACCGCGGTGGCCGTGCCGTCGACAACGACAACGCACTCCAGGCCCCCGGCGGGCGGCGGGAGGCGGCCCACGCCGGCCGGGTCGTGAGCCGCGAGCTTGTGGCGGCTGGTGATCGCGACCTCGTGGCTGCGTCCGGAAGGGGCGAGCACGCGGCCGACGAGCCCTTGGCCCGGCTTCTCGGCCACCGTCTCGACCTCGCCGCGGGCCAGATTCTTCTCGGCCGCGGCCGCAACAACGGCCCCGGCCAGCGGGTGCCGGGAATACCGCTCCAGGCTCGCGGCGAGTGCCAGCGACTCGTCGGCGGGCACGACGCCCACGGGAACCACCTCGGTAAGTTGCGGCTCGCCGTAGGTGAGCGTGCCGGTCTTATCGAAGATCGCCGTCCGGCAGGTATCGAGCCGCTCGAGCACAGCCGGGTCGCGGATCACGATCCCCCGCTTGGCCGCCAGCGACACCGCGCCGATGATCGCCACAGGGATGGCAATCAAGAGCGGACAGGGGGTGGCCACGACGAGCACCGCCAGAAACCGCGTCGGGTTACCGCTGGCCCACCAGGCCGCCACTGCCACGGCGAGCGCCAGCGGCGTGTAGAGGGCCCCGAGCGAGTCGGCCAGCCGTCGCAGCCGGGGCCGCCGCGATTCACTCACCTCGAGCACCTCCATGATCTTGGCGTAGCGGCTGTCGGCGGCCACGCGGTCGGTGCGGATCTCGAGCGCGGCCTCGCCATTGATCGCCCCCGAGAGGACGCCCGAGCCGGGGGCCTTCGGAGCCCGGTAGGGCTCGCCGGTGAGGTAGCTTTCGTCCATCGTGCCGCGGCCTGAGACGACGGTGCCATCCACGGGACAGATCTCATGCGGCAGCACCACGACGAGGTCGCCCAGGGCAACCGCCGCGAGCGGCACGTCGACGATCGTCCCGTCGGCCTTGCGATGCGCAAGAAGCGGCATCCGGCGGGCGAGTGCCGCCAGCACGTCGCCAGCCCGGCTCACCGCTCGGCTCTCGAGCGCCTCGCCGCCCGAGAGCATCAGCACGACGAGCACGCCGGCCAGATATTCCCCCAGGATCACGCTGGTCACGATCGAGATCCCGGCCAGAAGGTCGGAGCCGAAGGTGCCAGTGGCGAGCTTCACGACAAGGTCGCCCACCAGCGGAACGCCCCCCACGAGCAGCATGAGCACCAGCGGCAGTTCGGCGAGCGTGAGCGAGCGGCCGGGAAACCAGCGGCCCGGATCGAACAGCCCCAGCGAGACCGGCACCGCACCGCGGCCCGACCAGACGAGCACCGCCCAGGCAGCCAAAGCCACAATCGCCCCGCCGGCAATCAGCTCGTTGACCGGAGGCCGCCAGGGGATGGCACGGCCGGGATGGGAACCGGGAGTCACGAGGGTCCGGCTCCAACACGCACAAAGAGTCGGCCGAGAAACCGTGACAGCCGCCTGTCACCCCGAGCCAGAGATCGCAGGATAGGCCAGCTGATTGCCGATTCGCAACCTCGTGCCCCGCCAGTCCTGATCCAGGCGGACTCTCCGCCGGCAGCGACACCCGCGTCGGATGGCGGAGGGTGGCAGGCGGGCCGAGCGGCAGGGATAGCGGGGTGGCCTTTGCCCCGGCAGTCCCCGGGCTCGCGCCCGGGGCTTGTATGGGGCAGGGGAGGGGTTGCCCGTGTCATCTCGCCGGCCTCGCAAGCGAGCGAGAGGCAGGATGCCGAAGCGAGCTTGCGTGGAGTGAGCGAAGGCAGGATGCCGTAGCGAACGTCCGGCGGGATGGCACGGGCAACCCCGACCCACGGAAATCGTTGCATCAGGTGCTATCTCGCCGGCCTCGCAAGCGAGCGAGGGGCAGGATGCCGAAGCGAGCTTGCGTGGAGTGAGCGAAGGGCAGGATGCCCGTAGCGAACGTCCGGCGAGATGACACGGGCAACCCCGACCCACGGAAATCGTTGCATCAGGTGCCATCTCGCCGGCCTCGCAAGCGAGCGAGCGGCAGGATGCCGAAGCGAGCCTGGTTGCGGGAAGGCGGGCCGAGCGACCATCATGATCCCGGCGGCGGTTGGGCCGCCGGCCCCTTTGGAGGCGGCGGCGAGCCGCATGCCCATGATCGCCTTCGACCGCACAGCCGAGCCGCGGCCCCCCGAGCGAAACGTGCTCGGGGGTGTGCTTGTCACATGTTCCCAGGAACCGCTCACCGGTTTCTTCCGTGACGGCTGCTGCCGCACTGGTCCCGATGACATGGGCGTGCACACCGTCTGCGCCGTGATGACCGAGGCGTTTCTCGAGTTCACCGTGGAAGCGGGTAACGACCTCGTTACGCCCAAGCCGCAGTGGAACTTTCCGGGGCTCGTGCCGGGAGACCGCTGGTGCCTGTGCGCGGCGCGGTGGCTCGAGGCTGCCCAGGCGGGCAAGGCGCCGCCGGTCGTGCTCGAGGCAACCCACGAGAAATCGCTCGCGATTGCGCCCCTGGAATTACTCAAACGGCATGCGGTTGAGTCTGCGTGAGGCCGCGGGTTGTCGGCCGCCGTGCCTTTGGGTCGGGCCGCCCGATTGCCTGTTCGCCGCTATGCTTTTAAGCTCCGGACCGCTTTCGGCCCGGCAATACGACGTAAGGTGGGATCATGGCCAAGAAGAAACGTGAGCGGAAGGGAAAAGCCCGGCCGGCCGGTGGCCGGATCGTGATGCGAACCGGTGAGGCGCTCGTCGAAGCCGATGAGGCCTGGAGCGCGGCTGAGCCTGAGGTGGTGATCGGGGAACTCGACGGGCCGGTTGGCTATGCGATCGCAAACCTGCTCGGCGACCAGACCAAGGGGCACTCGCGGGTGTTCGCGATCCTCAACTCCGACGTCCAGGTGCGGCCAGCCACGCTGATGGTGAGCAAAGTCACCGTCAACAACTCGAAGTACACAAACATCCTGATGGGCACCGTGCAGGCTGCGATCGCCCACGGCGTGCTCGACGCGGTTCGGGCTGGTGTCATCCCCAAGAAGAAGGCCAACGACCTGGGGATCATCGTCTCGGTCTGGCTTGACCCGTCAATCACGGAGGTTGCCTACGACCCGGAAGTGCTCTTCCGCACCAACCGTGAGGCGATGGCGAAGGCGATCGATAAGGCGATGCGGCACGAGCCGACGATCGACTGGCTACTAGCCAACCAGGCAAAGGTGCCGCATTACTTCCACCAACTGGCTGTCGACGGCCAATTGGGGTGACGGCGGCGGGTCCGAATTGCTCCGCTATTCATATCGCAGGGGCTCGCGGCAGGATAGCGCGAGCCTGGCTCGAGTTCGCGCTCGCCATCAGCCCCGCACGCCCAGGCCGAGCGTGTCGCGGCAGAAGGTGATGCTGCGGGAGAGTTCCGCGAGCTGATACTCCTGCTCAGCCGCGGCCTGCTTTTCGCCCGCCGGGGGCTTGAAGGGCTCGATTGGCCGGCCCCGCCTGGCGACCGCGAGGAATGCGGCGAGATCCTCGGCCCGGCCGTCGGGAAAGAGTTCCCAGAACTCGCGGTCAAAAATTGGAAAGGCCCGGGAAAAGCCTGAGATCGTCTCGATGTGGACGGCCACACCCGGGCAGGCCTGCTCGAAGAGATCGAAGAAGGCCTGCAGATCCGTGCAGCCCTCGCCCATCGCCGTCCACTGGCAGCTGACGCCAGCAGGCGTGTTCCAGGCCATCGTGTCACGCAGGCTCGTCGTAGCCACGTGTGGCGAGAGATTCGCGAGCGCACAGACCGGATCCTCAAGCGTCCAGCACGCGTTGCCCGAGTCAAAGTTCACGCCGACGACGCCTCCCCCCGCCTCGGCGACGAGGCCGGCGAGCTCCCGCGACGTCATGTCACCGGCGTGGTTCTCAATCGCGATCCTGACTCCGGCATCCTCGGCCAGCGGCCGGCACTTCCTGAGCACAGCCACCGTGTCGGCGATCCGCGCCGCGATGCCCCCCTCGGACTTCCTGTCCTCCTGGTTGCCGAGCACGACACGGAAGGCGGGCGAGCCAAGTGCCTTCGCCATCCGGATCCCAAGGCCGAGGTGCTCCTCGGCCGTGCCCCAGTCGTTCTTGAAGGTCTTCGAGGTTGGGCAGACACTCCACGAGCCGAGCACGAGCCCCACACCCTTGGCGGCGGCATAGCGGCGGAGCTCACCCAGGGAAGCATCGTCAAACCTCCCCTCGAAGGGCCCGAAGTCGGTGATGAAGAGGGAGTCGCAGCGGAGCTTTTCGGCATGGTCGACAAGCTGCCGGGCGTTCCACTTGAGGGCCCGGACCGCGAAGTTGTCGTAGCCCAGCGGGATGCCGCGGCGGCGGGCCGCGGCCCGCGCGGTCCCCGTAAGGACTGCGGCGGCGGCCAGGCCACCGGCCGCAAGCAGGCGGCGGCGCGTAACCCCGGAGTTGTCTGGCGATCGGATGGCGGCGTTCATCAGAGCCTCGGCGTGGCCGGCGTGGTGGGGGGCAGGAAGTTGGGCGGGCCCTCTGCCCTCACCGTTCCGCACGAACAACTTGTCGCCACAGGTCGCGAGCAGCATGTCGAGGCCGAGACCACCAGAGCAGAGGTTCGAGATCCTGCCCTGGGGTGTCGGGATGGTGGAGTTGACCCGTCCCGCCTGGTCGCCGACGGGGCGGCCGACACGGCATCGGCCGGCTTCTCGATCCGGTAGAGGGCGTTTTCGGTGCGGACGTAGATGGCCCGCCCGACGACGGCCGGCGTGGCGTAGATTCCACCGTCGAGATGGTTGGTGGCGACGAGGTCATACTCACGGCCGGGCCGGATCACGAAGGTGTCGCCGTCGCGGTTACCCACGTAGATCCGCCCGTCGGCGAACAGGGGCGACGACGAGAAGTTGCCCCCCAGCCGCTGCGACCAGACCTGTTCCCC
>Ga0209498_1003036_pt1 | contig 10066 bp, 9 predicted proteins | sample WalLakDeSediment_FD_184131 | JGI IMG/M metagenome (GOLD analysis project Ga0209498, IMG submission 184131) | Lake sediment microbial communities from Walker lake, Nevada to study Microbial Dark Matter (Phase II) - Walker Lake 11/02/13 Deep... | ecosystem: Environmental > Aquatic > Freshwater >... | reverse complement strand
GGCTGATCGCCGTGTTCGGCCAGGCGCACGGCGTGCGCGCCGACGGCAGCCACGAGAAGCACTACTACGTCAAGGAGTCGGTCGGCCTCGCCACCGGCTTCCTGCTGGCCGCGCTGCACCACGCCGGCCTCGCAACGCTGACGCACACCCCGAGCCCGATGGGCTTCCTGCGCGAGGTGCTTGGCCGGCCGGCCCACGAGCAGGCGTTCGTGCTGATCGTGACCGGCGTGCCGGCCGCGGGCGCAACGGTGCCCCGGATCGACAAGAAGCCGCTCGCGGCGATCGCCCGCTTCCGGACGCCGACCTGCCGCGGCTAGCCGCCCTCGTCCGCGTTCGACGCGAACCCCAGCGCCGCGGCCACGCCGCGCACGGCGAGCGGTAGCCGCTCGCCCGCCATCGGCAGGCCGGTACGCCGCCAGGCGCTCGAGCCCCGCGAACCAGCCGTCCAGGTGCGTGCGGACCAGCGGGAAGGCGCCGTGGAACAGCTGGTCGCCAGACCAGGCGATGCGCTCCTCGGGGCACCACCACAGGGTGTCGCTGACCGAGTGGCCCGGCGCCACCGACGTCGCCTCCAGCGTCACGCCACCCAGGTCGACCGTCAGGACGTCGCGGAACGCGACGTCGACGGCGGGCATCGCGAAGCGCTCCGGGTCGCCGCCCATCCGCGCGTCGATCGCGGCGACGGTCACGCGCAGCGAGAGCGGCTCCAGGCGCACCTCGGGTCGGGCATCGAGCGGATGGGGGCGCATGCAGGAGGCTTCCCGCGGCGGCGCGGACGGACGCACCTGGTCGCGGCGCGCCGTGCCGCCTACCGTCGGGACTGGAGCCCGCCGCTGCGGCGCGCGGTGCGACCGGTGGAGGGACCCCATGCTGCGCCCCGTGGTGCCGGTGATGCTGTTCGCCCTGCTGTTCGCCGGATCGGCGGTCCGTGCCGCCACACTCGGCGTCGCCGGCCCGGACCTGGCCGTCATCGACGCGTTCGTCGAGGACCGGATGGCCAGGCACGGCATCCCCGGCGTCGCCATTGCGGTGGTGCGCGGCGGCGAGGTCGTCCACGCCCGCGGCTTCGGCACGGACGGTCGGGGCCAGCCCATGACGGCCGACACGCCCATGTACATCGGCTCGGTGTCGAAGTCGTTCACCGGGCTGGCGATCATGCAGCTGGCGGCGCAGGGTCGGATCGATCGCGACGCGCCGGCCCGCAGTTACCTTCCCTGGTTCGAGGTCGCCGATCCGGACGCTTCGGCGCGCATCACCGTCCGCCACTTGCTGGGCCACGCCAGCGGCCTCTCCGACCTGCGCTACATCGAGTCGCTGCGCCTCCCGGACGACGCCACCATCGAAGAGGGCGCCCGCGACCTGCGTCGGGCGGAGCCGGTCGCACCTCCCGGCAGCGAGTTCCACTACTTCAACCCCAACTACGCGGTGCTCGGGCACCTGATCGAGGTGGTGTCCGGCCAAACGTATGCCGACTACCTGCGCGAACACGTGCTCGAGCCGCTGGACATGCGGCGCACCTTCACGGATCCGACGGCGGCCAGCGCGGCGGGCCTCGCGCGCGGGCACCTGCAGGCGTTCGGCGTGCCGATCCCCCGCGAGCAGCCGTTCCGCCAGCACGGCCTGCCGGCGGGCTACCTGATCTCGACGGCGAACGACATGGCCCACTACCTGGTCGCGATGAACGGCGGCGGGGACTACGGCGACGAGCGGGTGCTCTCGCGCTTCGCGATGATCGAACTGCACGCTCCCGGCGGCCCGGGCGACTTCTACGCGAACGGCTGGATGGTCGGCGACCACCGCGGCCACCGGCTGGTCCAGCACGGGGGGACGAACGAGGCCTTCAAGGCCGAGGCGATGCTCCTGCCGGACGACGACGTGGCCCTGGTGCTGCTCGCCAACCAGGCGACGCTGCCCATGGCGCTGTTCGCCTACGCGGACCTATCCACCGGCCTGCTCGACCTGCTGATCGGGGCGACGCCCGCGCCGCCGCGTTTCTCCATGCGCACCGTGGGCGCCGTGCTGGGCGTGGCGTTCCTGATCCAATTGGCGTCCATCGCGCGTGACGCGGCCCGGCTGACCATTTGGCGCGAGCGCGCTCGGGGCTGGTCGCGGCTGCGCGCCACGCTCGCGGTCGTGCCCCACTTCGTCACCGCGCCCGTGATCGTGCTCGCCGTTCTGACTGCGCTCCAGGCATGGATGGGCCGCGGCATATCGCTCCGGCAGGTATTCGACGGCGTGCCAGACCTGACGCTGATGTTGGCCGTCGGCTTCACCGCGGACCTGGCGCTGGGCAGCTGGAAGGCCAGGGCGCTCGTGCGGGATCGCAAGCAGTCCGGCCGAACCTGACGGGGCGAGGGGCGAGGGGCGAGGGGCGAGGGGCGATCGGCGATCGCCGACCGAGCCGCCGCGCTACGCTCGGTTGAGATGCCGGCAAGCGCAACCGACACCCTCCCGACGCCCGGCGCGGCGCCACGCCAGCACCTCCGCCGCGTCGTGCTCGCCGCCGCGGCTGCCTGGCTCCTGCTGGCGGTGGCCGCGCTCGCCGTCGACGACACGGCCGGCATGACCGCCGCCGCGGCCGTCCTGGGCGCGGCGGTCGCGGCGGTGGCGCTGGCGCGTTGGCGCGCGTTCCGCGCCGCGAGCGCCGCGGGCGTGGGTGCATACCTGTCGATCCTCACGGCCGCGACCCTGGTCGCGGGCCAGACGCCCGGCAGCGGCGACGCGGCGCGGGTCGCGGTCATCTTCGGCAACCCCAACGTGCTGGGCGCCGCACTGGTGACGGCGATGGCGGCCTGGGCGGCCGTGTCGCCTGGACGGCGCTGGGTGTGGTGGGCCTGGCCGCTGGTGGCGCTGGCGGTCCTGAACACCGGCTCGCGCACTTCAGGCGGAGCGCTGCTCGCCGCGGGCACCGCCTGGTTGGTGCTTCTTGCACTGCGACTCCCCCGCAGGTGGCTGCTGGCCCCGCTCGTGGCGCTTCTCGTCGTCGCCGCGGCGGCGTTCGCATGGCAGCGCGGGGTGGTGGAGTTGACGCCGAACCTGCTCGCAGCGCCCAGCGACCTGACCCACCCCGCCTGGCGCGCGCACGGCGAGCGCGTCCAGATCGTCGCCGACGCCATCCCCGGCCCGTTCGAAGGGACGCAGGCGCAGCGGCTGGTGGGTAGCGCCACGCCCACGGGCCGGAACGTGCTCCTCCAGAGCCTAGGGCGCTCCGAGACCGGGGTCCCCTACGTCGCCTCGGTCTACCTGCGCGCCGACTCGCCGCAGCAGCTACGACTCAGCTCCCACCTCGCCAGCGTCACCTGCGAGGTGGACGCGACCTGGCGCCGCTGCGTCACCCCGGTCGGCTACGGCGACGATGTCCGGCAGCGACAACTGCACCTGCGGGCGGTCGACCGCGGCGGGAGCTTCGACGTATACGTGTTCGGCGCCCAATACGAGCGCGGCGAGGCGGCGACGCCGTTCCTCGACCTACGGCCCGCGTGGATACCCCAGCCGATGGTGAACCGCTACGACCTGCGGCGCATCACCTTCCTGCCCGAGAACCGCGTGGCGATTTGGCTGATCGGACTGGACATCGCCCGCGAGTCGCCGTGGTTCGGCGTCGGGCTCAGCGCATCGGCCGATGCGTTCCGCGAGCGCACTCGCGAGGTCCTCGGCGGCGATGGAGTCAGCTACGCCCACAACCTACTCGTGCACCTCTTGGCCGTCTACGGGGTCGTTGGCCTCGTCGGCGCGCTGGTGTTCGCAGGCGCGCTGCTGAGCACGCTCTCGCGCGCCGGCTGGGCGCGCCTCGCGCCGCTGCTGCTGGCGTCGGCGCTGCTCAACACCTGGGACCTGACGCTCTTCGAGCCGCCCGTCTTCGTCCCGGCGGTGCTGGCGTTGGCGTTCTGGAGCGGGCGGAGGTCGGGGCCGGCGCCGTCAACGGTGGTGCGGGCGCCGGGCGAGTAACCGCGGCGAGCGCTCGGACCTGGCGAAGCGACCGCGACTCAGGGGCGCCCCTCGGGGCCCCTCGGAGGCGACCCACCAGGGCTCCCAGGCGACCCCGGGGGACCGGGCGGGTCGGCGGGGCTCGGCGAATCGGCGGGCCTCGGCGGCTCGGCAGGTCGGCGACCCTCGCGCGCTGCACCGCCTGCATCGGGCCCGCGGCGTTCGGCCTCGTGATACGTGACGCCGCCCACCTCGATGGTGAACGCCTCGACGCGTTCGGCGATCAGGTCGAGCAGGTCGAGCCCGTGGACGAGGACGTGGTCGCCGACCATGACCTCGAACACCTCCGTCGTGCCGTCGGGACGCAGCAGCGTCAGGCGCGCGGGCCCGACGAAGCCCTCGAGGACGCGCAACTCGAACGACGCACCGGCCACGACCCGCCCGACACCCACGATGACGCCGCGCGCGTCCGTGACGAGGACGTCGGCGTCACCGGCGGTGAGGGCGACCGCGACCGCATCGGGCACCTCGGCAGCGACGGCCCAGGCGAACGCCAGAGCCGTGAGCCACGTGATGAGAGCTGTTCGAACACGACGCCGTCGCATACCGACTCCCTGGGGACCGCGGACGCGCGACGACCCCGATGCGACGAGCCTACCGGCCGCGGCTGACGGCTGCCTGACGCCCCCGGCCGACGCGCGCCGGCTCAGCAGGAGAGTCACGCCTCGCCCCCGAGGTCGTCCGCCGCGACCCGCGACGCCAGGCTCGGCAGCCGCACCTCGAAGCGCGCGCCCCCGCCGGCGCCGGACGCGGCCGCAATGCGCCCACCATGCTGCTCCACGAGGTCCTTGCTGATGGTGAGACCCACGCCACTCCCCCGTCCGCGCCGGAAGCCGCGCTCGAACACGCGCACCAACGCCTCGGCGTCGAGCCCGGGACCGTCGTCCTCGACCCGCAACAGCTGCTCGTCCGCGCCGGCCACCAGCGTCACCTGCACGCCCTCCGGGCGACCCGCGGCCTGCACCCCGTTGCGCACCAGGTTGCGGACGACCTGCATGAGCCGGTCGGCGTCGCCGATCACAGGCGCGGGTCCGGCCGCGTCGCAGCGCACGCCCGGGTACTCGCCGACGACCCGCTCCAGCAGGTCTCGGAGGTCGACCAGCGCGAGGTCGAGCGGGCGCTCGAGCTCGCCACGAGCGAGCACCAGCAGGTCCTGCGAAGTGTGCAGCAGCTCCTGGGCGGCATCGGCCGCCGACCGTAACTCGGCGTCGGCCGGGCGCTCGCGCCGCAGGGCGGTCAGGTGGTAGTGCACCAGCGTCAGTGGCGCCGCGAGCTCGTGGGCGATCTCGAGCAGGAAGGTGCGCTCGCGTCGCGACCGTTCGCGAATCGCCGTCAGCGTGGCGTTGAGCGCGTCAGTGAGCGCGCGGACCTCGTGGCTGCGGCCGGCGTACGGGATCGTCTGGGGCGCCTCCGGGTCGACGGCGCGGGCGCGCTCTGCGACCAGCTCGAGCGGCCGCAGGGACCACCGGGCCACCACGAGGGCGACGAGCGTCGACGCCAGGAACGCGAGCGCACCGCCCCACCCGAGGCTGCGCGCGAGGTCGGCGCGCGTGCGCATCGCAGCCTCGATGTCGTGCGCCACGCGGATGGTGCCGCCGGCGCCGCGCCACGGCGCGCTGGCGATCAGGTGGCGGCGCCCGGACAGGTGCACCTGCGTTGCTTGGGTCACGAGTGGCAGCAGCTCGTCGCGCCCCCAGGCGAGCACGATGCCCCCGTCGGCACCGACGATCTGCACCGCGAAGCCGGGCGTCGCCGGATCGACGAAGGCGGCACCGAGCACCGGCGCGTCCAACAGCGCGGAGACGCGAGCAACGTCCTCGAGCAGCAGTCGGCGGAGCTCCGCCGACTGCTCGCGCACGAACCAGCCGTACGCCAGCCCACTTGAGCTCGCGACCACCAGCAGCGCGAGCAGCGCCACCCCGAGGCCCACCAGGGCGCGCAGGCTCACGCTACTTCGGGCCGAACCAGGTAGCCGAGCCCGCGGATCGTCTCGACCACGGTGCCCGCTCCCGCGGCGTCGAGTTTCTTGCGCACCCGCGACACGACCGCCTCAACGGCGTTCGGTCCCACGTCGGCGGCGCCGTAGAGGCGGTCGACCAGCGTGTCTTTCGAGAACACGCGCCCCTGGTTCTCGAGCATGAGCTCGAGCAGGTGGAACTCCTGCGCCGAGAGGTCGATCCGCGCTCCCTCGAACGCGCACCAGCGCTCCTCGGTCGCGAGCGTCAGGGCGCCCCGCTCGACGACGCCGGTCCGGGCCCGCGCCCTAGAGCGCATCCGGGCGTAGACCCGCGCCAGCAGCTCCTCCATCTGGAACGGCTTGCTCAGGTAGTCCGCCGCGCCCGCGTAGAGGCCGCGCACGCGGCTCGCGAGGTCGCCGCGGGCCGTCAGCATGACGACGTCGGCGTCGTTGCCCTCGAGCTGCTCCGCGACTACGATCCCGTCCATGTCGGGGAGGTTGAGGTCGAGCAGCACCAGCGCGAACGCCTCCGTCTCGGCCCGGACCAGCGCCTCACGGCCCGTGCCCACCACCACCGTGTCGTAGCCGCGACCCAACTCGCGGGCCAGCACCTCGGCCAGCCGCGCATCGTCCTCGACGATCAGCACGCGCTCTCGACGCATCTCCACCATCCCGGGCGCCGTTGACCTGTCCCGAGTCCCGGCGACCTACCGCGATTCTGGCGCCGCCGGGCCGCCACCCTCCACCGATTGCGTCACTCCGCCCGACCCGTCAGACCCACGTCAGGAACGCCCCCTACGCTTCTCTTGGACGTCAGGGGCGTCCGGCTCGGGTCGGCCAACGATTCGGGCCTTCGGCGAGACCGGGGACGCGATGCACGTCATCGACGAGACCCGCGCCGAGGAGGCGATCACATGCGGAGGTTCCTGGCAAGCACGTTCGTTCTCACACTATTCGCCATGGCGTTCGCGGGGCCGCCGATCGACCACGAGCTGTACTGCGTGACGGAGGTCGAGCCCGAGACCGTCCAGCAATTGATCGGCGTCCTCAGCATCACCGAGGGCGGGGTGCGCGTAGCGCTGGTTGACGGCGCCGAGAGCTTCGGATGCTACGTCGAAGGCGGCTTCGTGAAGCTCATCCTCGAGGACGAGCCCGAGCTAACGGTCGAGATCGAATGGCGCAACGGACAACCTTTCGTCACGGTGATGGACGGCGAAGACCCGCTCGACGTCGGCGTCGTCACGGTCGTGGTTCCCCAAGTCGCCGTCGACGGGATGCTGAACGCGCAGCGCCTGCGCGCCGCGGCGATGGAGAGACGCCAGGAGGCGCAAGCCAAGCGCGAGGCCGCACGTGAGGGCCGCGTTGGCGACATCGGTGAAGGCGAGGACGACGAGGGCGACGACGCCGACCTCACGCCCGGGGGCCCACCTGCCGACGTGCCGCGCGGCGCTGGGCCCGGCGGTCGCCCCTAAGCGACGTCTTCCCGAACGAATCGTGGCTCCCGGGGGCGCAGTGTGCGCCCCCGGGTCGTCGTTGGGCCATGGATCCGCGTGCCTCGTAGCCGGCGCGCACCGGCGCTCCGGATCGCGTCACACACCGTCGAATCAGGACTCGGTCGGCTCGCCCACCCGGTCGTAGATCTCCGCGAGCGCGTCGGCAACGGCGAGCGACTCGGGGGTGTCGTCGGCGCGTGCCCATGCGCGGGCGGCCACGACCAGCTCTTCGAGCTGACGAGCCAGATCGTTGTGCCAAGCGATCGCCTCGTAGGTCGCGTGGATGGGCGTCTCCGACAGCCCCGCGCCGGGCGCACCGTCCGCTTCGTCACGACGACGGGGTTCGTGGAACTCGCGCAGGATCACGGCCTCACGGTCGAGGCCGTGCCCTTCTCCGTCCAGGCCGCCCTAGCCGAACGCTCCGCCCAGCGCGCGGTGGAGGGCGGCGGCCACGGCGCATCGTTCGCCGCGTTCGCGCGCATCGCCCGAACGGCTGCCACGGCGCTTGCCGGCACGGCCCTCGCGGCGGCCGAACGGTCCGATGTCCTGGTGGGTGGACTCAGCGCCGTCGCCGTCGGAACCGCCGCCACCGAGCGCGTTGGCATCCCGTTGTTATCGGCCTTGAACGTCCCCGTCGACGCGACATCCGCATGGCCGGGCGCGCTGTTCCCGAACCTGCGGGTCGGCCCGCGCCCATGGTCGAACCGAACGTCGCACCGCCTCACGCGCCTCGCCCTGTGGCTCACCGTCCGCGCCGGGGCCGACGGCTGGCGCCCGGACCCCGACCTCAAGGCCTTCCTAGCGGCCGGCCCGCCACCCGTCTACATCGGCTTCGGCAGTATGGGCACCGACGACCCGGCCGCCACGGCGCGCCTCGTGCTCGATGCGAACGTCGCAGCCGGCGTGCGCGCGATCGTCCGCCGCGGCTGGGCACGCCTGTTGGCCGCCGATCCCCCGGCGAGTGTGCACTTCGTCGAGAGTGTCCCGCACGCCTGGCTGCTGCCGCACGTCGCCGCAGCGGTGCACCACGGCGGCGCAGGTACCACCGCCGCCAGCCTGCGGGCCGGCGTCCCCACGGTGATCGTGCCGTTTCACGGCGACCAGTTCTTCTGGGCACGGCGGGTCCAGGAACTTGGCGCTGGACCCGCGCCCATCACGCGGCGACGGCTCACCGTCGAGCGGTTGGCCGCCGCGCTCGTGGCGGCGACGTCGGACCCAGCCCTGCGCGGCCGCGCCGCGGCACTGGGCGAGAGGATCCGCGCAGAAGACGGCATAGGGGACGCCATGCGTTGGATCGAGCACACCGTCACGGGCGGTTGAACGCGACGGGCGCGCCTAGCTTGCCGCGGGGACGCTGTCTCCAGGATCAAGCGCGCCGTGCGGCAACCAGAGGAGGACCATCCCCACCAGGAGCGGGGCGAAGGCGGCGCCTTCTGCGCTCGCTGGCGCGATCGTGGTCCAGGCGAGCAGGGCCAGGGTCGCAGCGATCCCAGAGACCGCGACCGGCGCCGCCAGTCGCGTCGCCGCGCGGACGCGAACGTCGAGCGGCACCGCGGTCCGCTGCGGACGTACGACGTCGGGCCCCACCTCACGGCGGGGCCCGAACGTATTGGCTTGGCTCGTTGCGATCAAGCCTTGGCGCTGGCGACCGCCTTGGCATCACTCGGCGTCCAGCCGTCTGCGCGCGACTTCTCGATCGCAATCCAGACGATCAGCGCGCCGAAGAACGGCTTCGCGAGGATGTCGGCGACCGTGTAGCCCGTCTGGATCGCGACGACCGCGCTGGCCCCATCGAACCCGAGGACCGGCGCCAGGTACGCGATCGGGTACACGCCCCACGTCGCCAGGAGCAGCAGCCTCAAGTTCCGCACCAAGACGCGCACCTTCTCCGGCTGCGCGCCGAGCGAACGGCCGAGCTCGACCCACAGGACGTAGAGGATGTAGATGAACGGGATCGTGCTGATCGTGCCCCAGAGCAGGCGCGTGGCCGTGTCGGACGACACCTCGCCGGGGTAACCCGTCACGATCATCAGGACCGCGGCGGCCGACAGGCGCGCGATCATCCCGCCCGCACCCTGCTTCAGCCGCAGCACGAGAACGGCCTCGGTCAGCAGCAGCGGCACCGTGAGCAGCCAGTCGACGTAGCGGTACGCGTCGTTGAAGGGCGTGCCGGACGGCACGTACAGGCCGCCCTCGAGGACGTAGGACGCTGCCCAACCCTCGAAGATGCGCAGGTAGTGGTAGAAGGCGATGGCCACCACCAGCGCCGAGACCGTGAGTGCGGTCCGGTAGGCGGGCGCCACCTGACCCCGCGAGAGCACGAAGTACAGGAACCCCGCGCCCATCGCCGCAACAGCGAGGGAGAAGCCGTTGTAGACCAGTTCGAACTGGCCTGGCGTCAACACCGGAAGATCCATGGTCACCTCCACGCGACCGAAAGCTTGGGAGCCGCTCTCGGCCATGGCCCCTGATGGGTCACCCGGTGCCGATGGGTCTGGCTCCTCTCTTGCATGGAGACGATAGGTCGGAGAAGGTTGTACAGAATGTACTCAGGCGCGGTGAGGGTTCGCTCATGTTGCCGCGGCGTCGAGCGAGCCGTCACCGGCCCAGGAAGGGCCGCTCCCCGGTC
>Ga0209498_1003034_pt1 | contig 10066 bp, 6 predicted proteins | sample WalLakDeSediment_FD_184131 | JGI IMG/M metagenome (GOLD analysis project Ga0209498, IMG submission 184131) | Lake sediment microbial communities from Walker lake, Nevada to study Microbial Dark Matter (Phase II) - Walker Lake 11/02/13 Deep... | ecosystem: Environmental > Aquatic > Freshwater >... | reverse complement strand
GTACCACACGACCATCCAGCGCGGTGAATTCGAGCAGGAGCAGAGGGGGAAGCCACGCATCCCAGGCCGTTTGTTGGGCCTGCATCTTTTCCGCATCGAGGATGGGCATGGGCAGCGCAATATTGTTTTGCGGTTTCCATTCATCGTAGCGACGCACTTCCGGCGGCGCGCCGGTCTGATTGTCCAGATTGTAGCGATGGTCATACGCCAACAGCAATGGCCCGCGATACACCGAGGTCAGCCCGGCGCACGCTCGCTCCCCGGCCCAAAAATGCAGCGACATGTCCAACTCCAGGATGACCGTATCCCCTGCAGTCCAGGTGCGTTTCAATGTAAGATACCGCCCCGGCGTTACGCCGGAAACGGGCTGCCCATTAAGGGAAACCCGGGTGTTTGCCGACCAGTACGGGATACGCAAGTTAAGCGTGAACATACATGCCTCCGCCGGATCGACGCGCAACACTATCTGCCCCGACACAGGGTACTCCGTGGTCTGCGTTAAGGTGACAGGGACGCCCGGCAGCGTTTGCGTCGTTATCACCGACGGGCCGTAATAGTTGAGCCGCACCCCATCTGCATCCTGCATGACGGCCCACTCACCGAGCAGCCCGAAACCGCGAGGGCTGTTCACCGAACAACAATTGAGTTCGGGGCTGCCCTCGCGGGCCTGGAAGACGATGCTGTGCGCGCTGGCGCGGCGGAGGCCATCCATCGGCGTGTTGTACGTGGCCCAGCGCCCGGTTGCCGAGTGCATCCCCGTCACCGAGTTGAGTGTGGATAACTCCAACTCGTCGGCAACGACCGAGTGGCCGGTCAGCTTGAGCATCTCCACGCTCAACGCCATCCAGGCGATGGTGCAGCACGTTTCGATGGGGCCACGGTCATAGGGATCGCCGGATGCTTTTTCGCCGGAGCTGAAGCCGCCGGTGTTGTGGCGGTCGTATTGGATGATGCTCCACCAGATGCGCTCGAATGCCTGACGGTACTGCGCGTCGCCGGTGATCCAGTACAATTCTGCCAGCGCCATGATCGGGTGCAGGCTTTCCCAACGTGGTTTGGGCATCTCGAAGAACTCGCGCCCGGCCAGGGCCTGCCGCAGGTAGTCGCCCGCCAGCGGGCCGTCGGGGCCGGTTGCGCCGAACTCATCCACGATCTGCAATGCCAGTTCCAGGTGACGCTGCGCGCCGGTCTGGCGGTACAGCAGACAGAGGCTGTGCGCTGGGGCCAGGTTCATTTCGGTGCTGCCGGTATCCACCAGACGCGGCGAGCGCCGGCCGAGGTACGTCTCGCACAAAAGATCGCCGATGCGGGCGGCGGCGGCAAAGGCGTGGGCGTCGCCGGTTTCGGTGTGCCAGAGCAGCAGGCCGAGCATCACGTGGTAGTGTCCCCAGGTGTCCCAGGTATGCATGCCGTTTTCCTGTTGTAAGGGATCAAAATTGGTGAGACGGTGAGTTTTAGGCCACGGGCCCAGGTAGCCATCCTCCGCTTGCAGGCTGACCAGGCGCCCCACAAAGTCGTCGAGGAACGTCCGCAGCCGAGGATCGCCGGTCACGCGCCAGACTTGCACCGCAGAGGTGAGATACTTCCCGGCGAACTCGCCCGCCCACGGCACAAGTTGGCGATAGGGCGGGCAATCGCGATCGCGGAACATTTCCAGCATCGCAGGGTTGGCGTTGGGGGCTATCAGCAGCCAGTTATCCGTGACGCCGCGCAGATAAGAGGCCAGCCATCCGTGAAGATCAAAACGGGTTTTGGGGATACGTTGACATAGTGGAGTGTTCATATATCGCTCGTTCAAATGCCGTTCCAGTTCAGTGACACTGACGCCTTTTGCCGGTGTGATTCCGCCATCATCGCAATGACGTAATCCACGTTGAAGCCATCTACTACATCCGGGCGGCCTTGCTCGCGCTTTGCCAGACACTCGTCGAAGTACGCCACCTCGATATGAAACGGATTGACCGCGGGGAAACGGTACTCGATGGATGTCTCCGTGGCGTTGTCGTAGTGCACCAACAGCGCGGCGTTGTTCTCCGGGTGATCCCATAGCACCGGGTACAGGTCGAGCCGCCCGTTGACGCCGTTGATCTGCACGTGCTCATCCCAGGCGTTGCGCTCGTAGCCGATGCGCGTGAGGGGATGCGTCGCCGCCTCGAAGCTGGCAACCAGGCCCGTATCATACTCGAACAGCGCGGTCGCCTTGCGGTCGAAGTTCGTGCCGGTGACATAGTCTACGTGCGCGTAGAGGCTGCGCGGGCGACCCAGGAAGCTCAAGGTGAGGTCGATGAGGTGGCTGGCAGCGCACTTCATCACCGCGCCGCCGTAACGCTCGATAGCCCACGCGGGCGGTTCGTCGCCGCTTGCCTCCGGCGTGTCGTAATAGTTGCCCCACGGTTGGTACGTGCGAATCTGCGCGCTGAAGAGCGTCCCCAACGACGGCAGCAGCTCGCGCGCTTTTTGCGTCGCCGGGAAGAAGCGCTTCATATAGGCCGTGAAAAACAACCGCCCGCTCTTGCGCGTTGCTTCGACAATCTCGGCGGCTTCACCGGCGTTGTCTGCCAGCGTCTTTTCGCAGACCACGTCCTTACCCGCCGCCAACGCCGCAAGGCAGATCTCGCGGTGGAACTTGCCGGTGGTTAGCACACTTACCACCGTCACCTCGGGGTCGGCGAGCATAGCGTGGTAGTCCGTCGAAAAGCGCGCGCCAAATTGCGCCGCGTAAGGCGCAGCGGCTTCGGGCTGCACATCCGCAATGTGGACGATGTCTGCCCCGGCCTTTGCCAGTCCGCCAAAATGAAAGCGGGAGATATTGCCACAACCAATGATGCCCCATTTAGGTTTCATGCGTTTGCCTCCTGGAGAATAGCGTCTTAGCGTCTTAGCGTCTCAGCGTCTTAGCGTCTTAGCGTTTCAGCGTTTCAGTGTTTTGGTGTCAGTGTGCTGGAGAACGCCAGTCCATGTGGGATGCATTGCGTACTGCTTCGATCATCGCCCAGATGTTGTCGTCCGGCGTCTCCGCGCCGACCTGGTCGCCGGTGCCGACGATGAGGCGCGGGCTGCCGGCAAAGGCGGTGAGAATCTCCTCAACTTCTCGGCGCACGTCGGCAGGCGTACCACGGATGAGCGTGTCGACGGTGTGCACATTGCCGTTGAAGGTCGTGCGGTCATCCAGGATGTGCCGGACTTCAGTCAGGTTGGTCACGTCGCCGCCAGGCGGGCGCTCGAAGGGACAGATGCAGTCGAAACCGAGCGTGGCCAGTTCGGGCAGTACGCGCGTACATTTGCCGTGAAAGTGATGGTGAATCAGGCCTCCGCAGGCGTGCGCCGCGCCGATAGCAGCTTCCAGCACCGGCTTCTCCCACATCCGCCAGATGCGTGGGCTGAGCAGCGACATACTTGACCAACTGGACGCGATGAAAATGGAGCGCACGGTGGTGTGCACGAACGCCGCGCAGATCTTGCCAACCAGGTTTTCGATGTAGCGTTCTTGTAGACCGCGCATGGCCGTTCCCCGATCGTGGAGATCGACAATCACCTGTTCTAGCCCACCTTCACGTGGTTCCCCGGCGAAGTCAACGAAAGGGAACCCCACAAAGACTTCCAGCAGGTAATCCTCGCCTACCGCATCCAACGCATGCTGGACCGGACGCCAATCCAACGCCTCCGGCGGTACGAGCGTCATCCGTTCGTAGAGCGGCCAGTCGGCGTCGAAGTCCTTGATGGGTCGCTCGGCCACCCACGACGGTTCGCGCGCATCGAGGATTTTACGCCCGGTGAGTGTACGCCCGCCCACCGTGATGTCGGTGCGCTGCTCATAAGCGCCGGGGCCAATGCGGATGGTTGTCGTGCGCCGCGCGCCTGCGTCATTGTCTGGTATACCTGGCGCAACGATGCCCCATCCCTCGCAGCCATAATGCTTGAAGGTATGTTGGAGCGCCTGCCAGTGGGGGATTTCCAGCTCGAGCTGGTGCATCGGGACACCGAGCAACCGCGCGGGGATGTAGTACCAAAACTCCGGCGCGACCGGAACGCAGTCGGCGAACCGGCCCTCATAGGCGGCGAGCATCCGTTGTCGAGGTGTCATTGTTTTTTAGTCCCAAGTCCCAAGTCCCCAGTCGTAAGTCGATGGTCTAGAGTCCCAAACGTTAAGGTGCCTGTGACTTTCGACTTTTGACTTTCGACTAGAAGTTCACCATCACTTTGACCGTCTCCGCGCGTGCCTTGGCGGCAAATTGCACCGCTTCTGGCGTTTTGTCGAAGGGATAATCGTGGGAAATAAATAGGTCTGGATCGATGACCTTGCGGTGCAGGAGGTCGAGCGCCTGGGGCCAGCCGAGGTTGGGGATGGAGTGAACGCCGCGCAGTTGCAGGCGTTTGAAGTGGAAGTCGTTGCCATCCAGCTTGATCGTCGCATCGCCGCCGAATTTGATACCGTTGTAGGCGATGATGCCGCCGAAACGACACAGTTTCACAGCGTCCGCAATCGTGGACGGTGGAGATGTCACCAGCACTGCATCCAGGCCGTCCGGCTCGCGTTCCTCGAAATAACGATTGAGGTTGTGTTTATCGGTGTAGAGGCAATCGGTGACGCCAATCTTTTCAGCGGCTTCCCACCGCTTGGCGGAATGGGCGTGCCCGGTGAGGTAGACGCGCGACGCACCCTTGACCAGCGCGAGCTTCGCAATCATCAGCCCGATGGGGCCGGGGCCAAACACGGCGACGCGCCCGGCCAGTGGGATTTCCGCTGCCTCAACCATATCGATGGCGACGGTGAGCGGTTCGGCCAACGCCGCCGCGCGGAAGTCCAGTCCCGGCGGCAGCGGGTAGAGCGAGGTATAGCGTACTTTGATGAACTCGGCGAAGCCGCCCGGCGAGCGGTGATGATCGAGGTTGGCGCAATGGGCGACATTGCCGCGCTTGCACTGCTCGCACACGCCGCAGAATGTCGAGTTTTCAACCACGACCGGCGTTCCCACTGCCAGGCTGCCCGGTACAAGTTCGCCCACTTCGACGATTTCGCCGGACAGTTCGTGGCCGATGGGCGACCAGTCTTTGGCGACGACCTGCGCCACCAGCACGTCCCACCCGCACACACCGCAGGCCTTGACCTTGACCAGGACTTCGTCGGGGGCCAGCGGGCTAATCTTTACGTCACGAGATTCAAATTTCATTGGGGCTTTGGCAAGAAAAGCGCGCATAAGCAGCTCCTTGATAGTAAACATTACTGGCTTCATTTTATCACTATACTCTGAATTTGCGTATTTTTGCATAATGCCATATTATAGAAGGGGTCGTCCTTAACGAATCAAGTGTCAGGCGAACTTTCGCCAGGCTCATCAGTATCTTGATGAACGTCCACCTGAAAAGGAGGCGTTATAAGAAAAATAAGTATCCCAACGTCGAGCTGGTAATTTCGCCATGCGTGTAGACTTGACCTGAGTCGTTTATGCTATTCAAACAAAGGAGAAGGATTAAGATGAAGAACCTGTCACGTCGTGAATTTCTGAAGGGCTTGACGCTTGCGAGCGCCGGTGCGGTATTGGCGGCCTGCGGTGCAAGACCTGCGCAACCCGATCCTGCGGCTCCCATTGATAAGGCGCCTGGACTTCCTGAAGGTAAGGTGATCTTCTGGGGGCATGATCAACATCCGATTGATCTGGCGGCTGAGGGATTCGTTCAGAAGTATCCGAACATCACTTGGGAGTCGCCACATCCGGCCGATCGTGGTGAGCGGATGAATGCGGCCTTGGCAGCGGGTACAGGTCTTCCGGATCTGTACTGGTCAGAAGCTACGGACGCGCAGGACTGGGGCTGTAATGAGTTGCTTATGGACCTAACCGAGTATCTCGCTCCGGTGAAGGATCAGTATCACCCTCTGAAGATGAACGAGACTTTCGTAGCCAAATTTGGGAAGAATGTAGGCTGGCCCGGTGATATCAGTGTGAGCGGCTGGTATTATCGCTACGATATACTCGAGGAACTCGGTTATGGCGACATCGACTTCGATACGTACACCTACGATGACTTCTATGCGATGTCGACTGAGTTGGCGGCGCAGAACAAGTACACCTTCTGCTTCCCGGCAGATGGGTGGAGCGCCCTCTTTATGTTTGTGTTGCACCAATTGGGTGGCACCGCTGTAAGTCAGGACGGTCAGACAATCACTGTGGGTGATGAGAAAGGCATTCAGGCGATGCGCATCGTGAAGAACCTGTGGGATTGCGGCGGGGGCCTGGATGTAGGTTGGTGGAGTCCTCCTTATTGGGCTGCTATCCAAGAGGGTATGTTGATAGGTGACTTTGCCGCGGCGTGGGCTAAGGGCTTCTGGGAGGCGCAGTTGAAATCTCCAGAACAGAGCGCCGGTTACTGGCGCATCGCCAAGTTCCCCACCGGCCCGGGCATCAAGTATCGCACTGGTATATGGGGCGGCGCGCAACTCGTTTGTCCTTCACAGGCGGATAACAAGGAGAACGCGTTGTTGTTTATGGAATACGCGCTGGGCAGTCTGGAAGGAGCGGCGCTCTGCGGTAGCTGGGGTATTATCCCTGCGTATCGTCCCTATCTTGAGTCATCGCTGTTCCTTCGCGCGCGTTCGCCGATCTATGGCGATTGGGCTTTCAATGAGTTCTGGGCCGGACAAGAGAAGGAGCTTTCGCTGGAGTTCTTCCGACCCGCGGGCTGGGGCGCCGTGAATGGTGTCATAGGTCGTGAAATGCCGTCGATTATGCGTGGCGAGCTAACGGTAGAGCAAGGTATGGAGCTGATCGTGAAGAACGCCACGCCGGACTTCGAGCGCACGATGTGCAAACTGTAGTCCGGTTGTGATGGTATGAAGCATCTCTTTTTCCTCCGAGGCCCTGTTCAGGGCCTCGGAGGAAACGTTGCTAATCTGTTATCTGGGAGGATACTATGACGAAACCGTTAGCAGCGCTCCCCAAGACAAAATCGTACAAACCGGGGCTTGGTGCGAATCTGAAGCTCATTGCCAAGCACTGGATGGATTACTTGTTCATTGCGCCGTTCTTCGTTACCTTTGCCATCTTCGGTTTGTACCCGTTGCTATGGGCAATGCAGCTTAGTCTCAGTCGATGGCGTGGTTTCGGTCCGATGACGTTCGTGGGTCTGGACAATTATCGTGCGATCTTCCGCGATCCTTATGTTGTCCAGGCGCTTGTAAATACGGTGCAGTTCACGGCGATCCTGCTGCCCACCGGGATTTTCATCTCCATCTTTTTTGCAGTGATCCTCAATGATCGATTTCTCAAAGGGCGGGGCGTCTTCCGAACGATTTACTTTTTGCCCTACATTACATCGTCGGTCATTGTCGCCATCGTTTTCACGCAATTGTTCGATGATACCTTAGGCTGGGTGAATTATGGTCTACAGACGCTAAACCTGCCAACCGTCGGTTGGTTGCGGAACTCAGCATGGGGCGCCAAAACGGTGGTGGTGCTCTTGACACACTGGGGAGGCATTGGATACAACGTGCTGCTTTTCCTGGGGGGGCTTCAAAGCATCGAACCAGAGGTCTATGAAGCCGCACGGATCGATGGGGCTAATGGTCAGCAGATCTTTTGGCGCATCACGTTGCCGTTGCTGCGGCCCATTGTATTCTTCCTGATGATCATTGCTACCATCGGGCTGATGAATATGTTCAACCAGCCTTATATGCTGACGCGCGGCGGGCCTCAGGGAGCTACAGAGACGCTTATGTTGAGACTCTATGGGATGGGCATCGGGCAGTCGCGGTTCGGCGATGCCTCCGCCTTCGGTTTTCTGGTGAGTTTCCTCGTCCTCGGTATTATGGTGTTGCAGATGCAATTCCGCAAGCGAGAGGCAGATTAGGAGGGGATATGACCAAAGCAAAACGCCGAAAACGCCAATGGAATGTCCTGATCCCGCTGATGTTCAGCCGCTTACTGACTTACATTCTGCTGATCGCCTTTGCCATACTCTTCTTGTTCCCCTTCTACTCGATGTTTGTTGGCTCGTTTATGGCCGATTCAGATCTGTTCAGTCGTTCACCCAACCTTTGGCCTAAGCACGGATTCGATATGACGTCTTACCGCGAACTGTTCTCGACGGTAGGCTATGCTCGGCCATTGTTCAATACGTTCTATGTGGCAATCGTGCAGACGGTCGGAGTGCTCTTCTTCTCGGCGCTCGCGGGCTACACATTCGCCAAGAGACGGTTCCCCGGTCGTGAAAAACTCTTCGCCGCAATGTTGCTGACTATGCTGATGCCTACTCAAGCGACGCTGATTCCCTGGTACTTGTTGATGGTGAAGCATCTGAGGTGGGGGGATACCTACTGGCCCTTCTGGATTCCTGCCTGGGCATCGGCCTTTGGCATCTTCTGGATGCGCCAGTATATAAACTCGGCAGTCCCGGATGAACTCCTTGATTCGGCAGCTATCGACGGATGTTCGCCTTTCAGCGCGTTCACGCGTGTGGTGCTGCCTGTAGTTTCTCCGGGGTTATCCGTACTAGGCGTCCTCACCTTTGTTGCGGCTTCCAATCAGTTCCTGGGACCTTTGCTGATCCTGACCAGTCCCGACAAGATTACAGCGCCTCTGGTGTTGGCTAATTTTATGGGTACTACAATCATCGCGCCGCGTTATTCGATGATGTTTGCAGGAAGCACCCTGGCTACCTTGCCGTTGATCATCGTCTTCTTCCTCTTCCAGCGGCAGCTCATCGAGGGCATTATGTCCGGTGCGATCAAGGGATGAGGGCTGCCGGTTGAAGCCAGATTTTAACGAGAGAGGCCGCGCCCATAACCGGTGCGCGGCCCCTCGGTGTGTATGCATTGTGGAGCGTGCTATTCCCACAAGCACAACCCTTCCACATACGCCGCCGAACCATCGCGCAGCCAGCCATCGAGTTGCGCCGGTTCTTTGAGCTGCTGCCCGCGCAGGCGATGGACGACGACGTAGTGGGTCGCCATGCCGGGCAGTGCGGTCATATCGCCCCACAGCTTCTCGAATTGCGCTACGGGGAACACGTCTTCCTGCCCGTGGCCCCAACGCTTCTTCACATCCTTGAGCGTGATGTAGGTGGGCATCCGCGCGGCGACGGCGCGCACCGTCTCGTCGATCTTCGCCACGTGCGACGTGCTTCCCGCCAGATGCGCCGCCTGGAGATCCTCCCGCGTCAATCCAAAGAGATCGAGCAGCCTGTCGATGTTGATCCACATCGTATTGCTGTTGTAGTACGAGAGCTTGAACTCGTCCTCTTCGTGGGGCAGCGCCATCCCTTCGATCAATCGCAGGTTGCCGTCCACGCGAGCCAAGCCACCGCCGCGATCTTCCACGCGCCGCGTGATGACTTCAATCGTCATCGTCGCCCCGGAAGCAAGGTGTTGGCCGAGGATTGCGGCATCGACGTCGGTGCCCACCGTGTCGATGTTGTGCATCATCAGCGTTTCGAGCTGTGGGCGTTCGGCCAGTAGCTTTGCCAGCACGCCATTTTTGAGCAGGTTGGGGATTTCGAACCAGTGCCCGACGGGATGCAAACACTGCTGTGGCACGTTGTCGCGGTAATCGCTACCTTCGCCCATCTGCTGCGCCCAGCCGATGAGGGCCGCGTTGAGACTTTCGCGCACCTTCTGCGCCTGCTCATCGAGCAACTGCTGCGGCATTTCCTCCCAGGCGAAGCGCAGATCGCGCGCCATCGGGATCAGGCGCAGGCCCACGGCGCGCCCAGGCGAGAGATACAGCGGCCCGGTGTAGCCGTAGTCAGCGCGCTGCGCCAGAAAGTCGCGGATCGGGTCGTGCGTCAGGTAGCTCGTGGTGATAATGTGCGGGATTGGCATGCCCACCATCTGTCCCACGCGGCGGCTCTTTGCCAAGTGTACCTCGACGAACGAGCGATGCTTGCCGCCGAGCTTGCAGAACGGGTGCAGCGCCTTCACCACGCCCGCCCCGTGCGTCCAGCGGCTCCCCACACCGGCGGCCAGCGTCACGACGGCGACGCGGCCTTCGCGCAGTGCCTGCTCTCCGCTTTCGATGCACGATGCAGGATGCAGGATGCAGGATGCAGGATCAATGATGCCTTCTTGCCTCTT
>Ga0209498_1003033_pt1 | contig 10068 bp, 9 predicted proteins | sample WalLakDeSediment_FD_184131 | JGI IMG/M metagenome (GOLD analysis project Ga0209498, IMG submission 184131) | Lake sediment microbial communities from Walker lake, Nevada to study Microbial Dark Matter (Phase II) - Walker Lake 11/02/13 Deep... | ecosystem: Environmental > Aquatic > Freshwater >... | reverse complement strand
CCCGGCAGCGCCGAGCTGGCGACCAGCGCGCGCGCCAGCGACCCCTCGCGCAGCAGCCCGAGCTCGCCCGTGACGAGGTCGGTGCAGGCGACCACGAACGGCACGCGCGTGTCCGCGAAGGTGGCGTCGTGGAAGAGGTGGCGGTCGAGCCAACCCTCGAGCCGGCGCCCGCGGATGAGGCTCCCCTGCCGCAGCGCGGGGTCGAGCGCCTGCCGCCAGAGGTCGCGAACGTCGGTGCGGTGGATGAGGTCGATCGTCTCGTCGGGGGTCGTGCCCAGCGCCAGCAGCGCCCCGACGATCGCGCCGGAGCTGGTCCCGGCGACGGCGCTCGGCGTCCAGCCGCGCTCCGCGAGCACGCGCAGGCCACCGACGTGGGCGAGAGCGCGCGCGGTGCCGCCACCGAGCGCGACCCCGAGCCCCTCCGTCGGTGACCGCATCAGCGGCATGCTACCCGGCGGCGCGGTCCGAGGCGAGGACGGGCACGTGGTAGCTTGACACCGATGGCGTCGATCTACCAACGGGCGCGCCCACGCCGGTTCGACGAGGTCGTGGGCCAGGACCACGTGAAGGACGTGCTGGTCGCGGCGCTGCGCCACGGCCGCGTCGGCCACGCGTACCTGTTCTCGGGCCCCCGCGGGGTCGGCAAGACGACCACGGCTCGGTTGCTCGCGATGGCGGTGAACTGCGACGCCGAGGCCGCCCTGCGCCCGTGCGGCGACTGCGAGTCGTGCCTGCTGGTGCAGCGCGGCGACCATCCCGACGTGATCGAGTTGGACGCGGCCTCCAACAACTCCGTGGAGGACGTGCGCGACCTGCGCGAGAAGGTGCGGTTGGCCTCGCTCCGCGGCGGTCGGCGCGTGTGGGTGCTCGACGAGGCGCACATGCTCTCGCGGGCGGCCGCCAACGCCCTGCTGAAGACGCTCGAGGAGCCGCCCCCCGGCCTCGTGTTCGTGCTCGCGACGACCGAGCCGGAGAAGCTGCCGCCGACCGTGCTGTCGCGCTGCCAGCACTTCCGCTTCCGGCGCCTGAGCGTCGACCAGATCCTCTCCAAGCTCCAGCGCCTGGCTGGCGAGGCGGGCGTGGCCGCCGACGAGGACGCGCTGGCGCTGGTGGCGCGCGCCGCCGACGGCGCCATGCGCGACGCGGAGTCGCTGCTCGAACGGCTCCTGGTCGAGGGCGACCACGTCACGCTGGAGCGGGCCGAGGCCGCCCTGGGTCTGCCGCCCGGCGAGCGCCTCGTGGCCCTCGCGGCCGCGCTCGCGGACGGCGCCTGGGACGCCCTGCTGGGCGAGGCGGGCGCGCTCTACCGCGACGGCTTCGCTCCGCGGACGGTCGCCGAGCAGCTCGGCCGTACGCTGCGCGACGCCCTCTTCGCCGAGGTCACCGGCGAGCCCGGCCCGCGGTTGGGGCTTGACGTCGCCGCCCTGGCGCGGGCGATCGATGCGCTGGACCAGACCAGCGAGCGCTTCGTGCGGCAGAACGACCTGTACGCGCTGGAGGTGGCGCTCCTGCGCGCGTCCGCCGCGGTGGGGCCGCTGCCGGCCGCGGCCCCACCGGCCGGCCCCCCGCCGATCATCGCCCCCCACGGCCGCGACGCCGCAACGCCCGCACCGGCGCCCGCGGACACCGCGGCGCCCGCACCGATCGCGGACACCGCGGCGCCCGCACCGATCGCAGACGCCGCGGCGGCCATGGCCCCGGCACCCGCCGAGGCAGCCGAGGCACGGCCGCCCGGCCACCGACCGCCGCGCTTCTCCTGGCATCAGGCCGTGTCGCGCGCGGGGACGCAGCTCAAGGCCTTCCTGCTGCCGGCGTCGGCCGAGGTCGAGGGGACGACGCTCACGCTCCGTTACGACGACCGCCATGCCTTCCACTTCGGGCAGCTGCGCCGCCGCGAGGCCGAACTGCTCCAGCTGCTGGACGACGCGGGGGCCCCCTGGATGGCGCTGCTGGTGGAGGGCCCTGGCGGCCGCGACCGCCACGCGCCGCGCGCGCCCTGGCCCGGCGAGGGGGACGACGAACCAAAAAAGCCGTGACGGGACCGGCGCCCGCGCCGGTCCCGGCCCCACCGACTGCGACACCCAGGGTCCGGGCGCCTGAGCCTCCGGCGGACGCGACACCCGCCGACGAGGCGGCCGCCGGAGCCGCCGACGTCGGCCCGGACGTGGCGCCCGACGACCAGGGCGATGCCCGCCTCGACGACGGCCCCGTCGCGGGTTCGGTCGAACCCGCGGACGCCGCGTGGACCTACGAGCAGCCCTGGCCGACCGACGCGGGCCCGGCCGTCGACCCACCGGACGCGCCCGCCGCGGCGCCGCCGGGCGGGCGCGCGGAAGGCGCGTCGCCCACGGCGCTCGCCGAGGCGGCGGCGGGGTCCGGCCTCGAGCTCCTCCGCTCCGTCTTCCCCGGCCGCGTGCTGCGCTTCGTGCCGGCCGCCGCGGAGACGGGTGAGGAGATGGACGCCGCCCCGACCACGCGGGAGGACGACACGCCGACCGCAGATCCCCACCCCGGAGGTTCCCCATGAACGTGCAGAAGCTGATGAAGGAGGCGCAGCGCGCCCAGCAGAAGATGGCCGAGGCGCAGGAGCGCCTCGCGGCCATGACGGTCGAGGGCAGCGCGGGCGGCGGGCTGGTGCGGGTCACCGCCACCGGCGACGGCCAGGTGACGGCCGTGTCGATCGACCCCAGCGCCGTCGACCCCGACGACCTCAGCCTGCTGGAGGACCTCGTGACGGCCGCGGTGGCGGACGCCCAGCGGCGCAGCCGCGAGCTGCAGGAGCGCGAGATGGGGTCGGCCATGGGTGGCCTCGGCGGGATGCCGGGCCTGTTTTGAGCGCCCGGGCCGCCGCGTGCGCTTCCCCGCCCCGCTCGTCACGCTGATCCGCGAGCTCGGCCGGCTCCCAGGGATCGGTCCGAAGTCGGCCCAGCGGCTCGCCTTCCACCTGTTCAACCGTCCGACGGCCGACGTCGAGGCCCTCGCCCAGGCACTGCTCGACGCCAAGCACGGCCTGGACCGCTGCCCCGTGTGCTTCCACGTGAAGACCAAGGAGGCGGCCCGCTGCGCGGTCTGCGACGATCCCCACCGCGAGGCGGTGGTGTGCGTGGTGGAGCAGCCGGCGGACGTGCTCGCGATCGAGCGCTCGGGCGCCTACCAGGGCCGCTACCACGTGCTCCACGGCGTGTTGTCGCCGATGCACGGCGTCGGCCCCGACGACCTCACCCTCGACGGCCTGTGGGCCCGCCTCGAGGGGGTGGACGAGGTCGTGCTCGCGACCTCGACGACGGTCGAGGGCGAGGCCACCGCGATGTACCTCGCGCGCGCCCTGCGCGAGCGCGGCGTGCGCACCAGCCGAATCGCCTACGGCCTGCCGGTCGGCGGCGACCTGGAGTACGCCGACGAGGTCACGCTCGGCCGGGCGATCGCCCACCGACGCCCCGTCTGACGGCATGCAAGCGCTACCGCCGCGGCCGCGGGACGGCCACGGCCGAGCACCTTCGCGACCCGCGGCCCCTTGACACCAGGCGAACCGTCCATATAATGGCGGCCGTTTCGAGAGGACGTGATCCGTGCCGAAGAAGACGGCCGCGAACCGAAGCACCCGACTCGTCATCGTCGAGTCGCCCACCAAGGCCAGGACCATCGAACGCTTCCTCGGTGACGACTTCCGCGTCGTCGCCAGCATGGGCCACGTGCGCGACCTGCCCGCCAACGCCAAGCAGGCGGGCGACGCCGGCAAGCGCCTCACCTACGGGATCGACGTCGAGCGCGACTACCGCCCGCACTACGTGGTGTCGCCCCAGAACCAGCCCAAGGTGCGCGCCCTCAAGCAGGCCCTCGTCGGCGCCCGCGAGCTGTACATCGCGACGGACGAGGACCGCGAGGGCGAGGCCATCGGCTGGCACGTCGTCGAGGTGCTGCAGCCCAAGGTGCCCGTCAAGCGCATGGCGTTCCACGAGATCACCGAGGCCGCCATCCGCCGCGCGCTGGAGGAGACCCGCGAGCTCGACGCCAACCTGATCGAGGCGCAGGAGACCCGCCGCGTGCTCGACCGCCTCGTCGGTTTCGCGATCAGCCCGCTCCTGTGGCGCAAGATCGCCCAGGGCCTGTCGGCCGGGCGGGTGCAGAGCGTCGCGGTCAGGCTGCTGGTCGAGCGCGAGCGCGAGCGACTCGCCTTCGTGCAGGCACCGTACTGGGACGTCGATGCGACGGTCGTGGCGGGCGGCGGACCCGGCGCCGGCCAGCCATTCGATGCCTCGCTGACGCACCTCGACGGCGTCCGCCTGGTGGCCGGCAAGGACTTCGACGACCACACCGGCCGGCTCGACGCCGCCCTCGTGCCGGGGCGCGACGTCGTCATGCTCGACGAGCGCCACGCGCACGCGCTGGCCGCGGCCGCCGCCGAGCGCCCCTGGCGCGTCGCCGCGATCGACGCCCGCGAGGAGGCACGCAGGCCCTCGGCGCCGTTCATCACCTCGACGCTGCAGCAGGAGGCCTCGCGCAAGCTCGGTTGGTCGACCCGCGACACCATGCGGGTCGCCCAGGGCCTGTACGAACGCGGCCTGATCACCTACATGCGCACCGACAGCACCAACCTCGCGCCCGAGGCCCTGGAGGCGATCCGCGCGACCGTCGAAAGGCGCTACGGCGCCGATCACCTGCCCGAGGCCCCGCGCATCTACCCGAGCCGGTCCAAGAACGCGCAGGAGGCCCACGAGGCCATCCGCCCCTCCGGCACCGAGATGCGCACCGCCCACGAGCTCGGGCTGCGTGACCGCGACGCAGCGCTGTACGACCTGATCTGGAAGCGGGCGGTCGCGAGCCAGATGGCCGATGCGCGGCTGCGGTTCACCACCGCGACGCTCGAGGTCCGGGCCGACGGACGGCTGGCGACGTTCCGCGCCGGCGGTCGCACGACGCTGTTCGCCGGCTTCTTCCGCGCCTACGTCGAGGGTCGCGACGACCCCAACGGCGAGCTCGACGCCCGCGACCAGGCCCTGCCCGCGCTCGCGCCGGGCGACGCCGTCGACCCGCGTCGGGTGGGCGCCGTCGCGCACGAGACGAAGCCGCCGGCGCGCTACACCGAGGCGTCGCTGGTGAAGCGCCTGGAGAGCGAGGACATCGGCCGGCCCAGCACCTACGCCACGATCCTGGACACGATCCAGCAGCGCGGCTACGTCCGCAAGCAGGGCAGCCAGCTGATCCCCACCTTCACCGGCTTCGCGACCACCCAACTGCTGGAGGCGCAGTTCGCCGAGCTGGTGGACGTCGCGTTCACGGCGAAGATGGAGGACGATCTCGACGAGATCGCCCAGGGCCGGCGCTCGCGCGTGCCCTACCTCGACGGCGTCTACGCGGGCGAGTCGGGCATCGCGCAGCGCGTCAGCGACGGCCTGTCCTCGCTCGACGCCAAGGCGATCAGCACCATCCGACACCCGCGCTGGGAGCCCCTCGCAGTGAGCGTGGGCCGCTACGGCCCCTACGTCGAGGGGGAGCTCGACGGCGAGACGCTGCGGGCCAGCCTGCCCGACGAGGCCGCGCCCGCCGACCTGCGGCGCGAGGACCTGGAGCGCGCGCTGCGCGAGCGCAACGCACCGGACGCCTCGCTCGGCAACCACCGGGCGAGCGACGAACCCATGTTCCTCAAGCGCGGCCCCTACGGCCACTACCTGCAGCTCGGCGACGGCACCGCCGACGGACGGCCCAAGCGGGTGTCGCTGCCCCCCGGCCTCGCGCCCGAGCAGGTCGACGCCGCATCGGCCGAGGCGCTGCTCGACCTGCCGCGCCGGCTGGGCGAGCACCCGGACGATGGCGCGCCGGTCGAGGCCCACATCGGCCGCTTCGGCCCGTACGTGCGGCATGATCGCCTCTTCGCCAGCCTGCCCAAGGGCGTGGACGTCCTCACGGTCGACCTCGCCACGGCGCTCGAGCTGCTCGCCCGCAAGCGCGGGCGCGGCGTGGCCCGCCGGACCCTCGGGGACCACCCCGAGGACGGCGCGCCGGTCACCCTGCACGACGGCAAGTTCGGCCCCTACGTCAAGCACGGGCGGACGAACGCCTCGCTCGCCGAGGGCAGCGACCCCGAAGCGCTGACGCTCGAGGGGGCGCTGGCGCTGCTGGCGGCGAAGGTCGAGGGGCGCGCCGTGCGCCCCCGCGGCCGCAGCGGCGGCGGCAGTGCCGGCAGCGAAGGCCGCAGTGGCGGCGGTCGCAGTGGCCGCGGCCGCGCCACTGGCCCGCGCACGAGGCCGGCCGCCGGCGCCGCGGCGCGCACGACCCCGAAGCGTCGGAGCGCGGGCCGGCGCGCGGCGGCGCCAGCGCGCGCGCCGGCGAAGGCGTCGCCCGCCGAGCTCGTCCCCTTCCTCGACCGCCTCGACCCCGCGGACCGCGACGTCGTCGCCAGCCTGGACGGCCTCGGCCGGCCACCGGAGTCGGTGTCCGACCTGGCCAGCCGCCTGGGCCGCAGCGAGGACGACCTCCAGGCCGCCGCCAAGCGCGCCCGCTTCAAGCTGCGGATGGCCTTCGGCAAGGCCCGCGCCGCCGCCGGTTGAGGCGGAGACCCCGGAGCAGCGATGGCGCCGCGAGCGGTGGAGGTGCCCCAGGTGGTGGGGGTGCTCGGCCTCGCCCGCGCCGCCGGCGAGGCCGGCGCGGCGCTGCCGGGCCGGGCGTGGGTGGCCGCGCGCATCGAGCGGCGGGTGCACTGGCGCCTGGACCGGCCCCGCTGGCTGCTGGCGCTGGACGCCGCGCTGATCGTCGACCTGCCCCACGGCGACTTCCGGGTGCTGCAGCGGGGCGACGCTCTGGAGCTGCCGGCCGGCATCGACCTGTCGCTGCAGCCGATCGCCGACGCGGTCGCCCTGCTGTGGCACGACGAATCCCCCTGACACCGCGGCCGACCGGAGGTCGCTACACTGAGGCGTGCGCCGCACCCAGGTCCGGGACGCGCTCGTCCTGCGTCGCCACCCGCTGCCGAGCGGCGACGTCGTCGCCACCCTGCTGTCGCCCACCGGCAAGTGGCGGGCCGTGGCCCGCAAGGGCCGCCTGCCGGGCGGGAACCTGGCGCGGCTGTCGCTGTTCCACGACGTCACCGTGCAGTTCTGGCGCCGGCGCGAGGACGACCTGGCGCTCATCACCCAGGTCCAGCTCAACGGCGCGCTGGCGGGCCTCGCGCGGCCCGAGGCCTACCCGTACGCCCACCTCCTGGCGGAGCTGGCCGACGTCCTCACCGCCGAGCACCCCGTGGACGACCGCCTCTACACCCTGGTCGCCAGCGGGCTGCGGGGCCTGCACGCCCATGACGACCCGGAAGCGGTCGCCCTGGCCTACGCCTGGCGTCTGCTGGCGCTGGCGGGCGTCGCGCCCGACGTGCGCGCCTGCGGTCGCTGCGGCGCGCCGCCGGCGCACCTGTGGATCGGCGAGGGCACGGCCCGCTGCGACGCCTGCGCGGCCACCGACGGCGCCGGCCGACCGCGCGACGACGCGCTCGACCTCGGCGCCGAGGCGCTGCGCGAGCTCGACGCCCTGGTCCGCGGTCCGCTGGCCGCGGCGGTGCACGGGCCGCCGGTCGACCGGCCGCGTCACTGGCGGGCGCTGCGCCGCTTCGTCCAGTGGCACGTGGGGACCGTGCGTGCGCTGGAGATGCTGAGGTGACGACGCTGCTCGCCGCGGTCGTCCTCGGGTACCTGCTGGGGGCCATCCCCAGCGCCGAGCTCGCGGCCCGAATGCGCGGCCGCCACATCTTCGACGTGGGCTCGGGCAACATGGGCGCGATGAACACCGCCCGCAACCTGGGGATCGCCCTCGGGATCGCGGTGCTCGTCGTCGACATCGGCAAGGGGGCGGCGGCCACGGCGCTGGCGCTGGCGCTGGCGAACGCCGGCGGCCTGGACGCCGGCATGGGCCTCGCGACCGCGCTCGCGGCCGGGTTCGCCGCCGTCACGGGCCACGCCCACTCGGTGTTCGTCGGCGGGCGCGGGGGCAAGGCGCTGGCGACCATCTTCGGGGTGTCGCTGCCCCTCTACCCCGTGGCCGGCCTGATCGGCCTGGGACTCATCCTCATCCTGGTCGCCGCCACCCGAAACGCGCACCGCGCGTCCGTGGCCACCCTCATCGCGTACCCCTGGCTGGTGGCGCTGACGGCCTGGCTCGGCGGGGCGACGCGCGGCCACGCCCTGGCGCTCCTGGCCGGGACCGTGCCGTCGGCGTTGGTGTCGCTGGCGCGGCACCGGCGCGGCCGGCCGCCCGGCGGGGCGCCCTGACCGGACGCCACCCGAGCGGGGCGCGTCACCGCCGGTGCTCGAACCGCTCGATCCGGGTCCGGGTGCCGTCGGGCACCCTCAAGGCCCCGCGTCGGCCGCGGCCAGCCACGCGAGCGCCTCGTCGTCGCCGGGCGGCTCGTGGTGGCGGGCGACCAGATCGACCACCCGAGGGTCGGCGCCCAGCGCCCGCAGCCGCTCGGCCCCCGCGGCCGCATGCTCTCGGTGCACGCGCCACAGGGCCCGCAGCCCGGGCGGGAAGCGCTCGGCCAGCGCCGGGGCGGGGGTCCACAGGTGCACGAGCACCCGCTCCCACACGCGATACGGGCGGACCGCCTTGCCGACGTCGTGCAGCAGAGCGGCACGCAGGCAGGCCGGCTCTGCACCCGGATGCATGGCCAGCAGCCGGCCCGCGACCCGGCAGGCGTGGTCGCGGTCGCGCGGATCCAGCGCCCGGTAGGCGGCGAGTTCGCCGCCGTCGAGTCGTGACGCCGCGAAACCGTCGTCCGGCCGGGCGAACCCCGGCGCCAGCCCGAGGGCCGTCCGGGCGACGAGGCCCGCGAGGCGACGTACACGGTTCACGGGCGCGAGTCTACCCGTCGGCGGGCCCCGTATCATGGGCCACGATGCGTTGGTTCCCGCTGCTGCTCGCCCTGCTCGTCGCGCCCTGGCCGGCGTGGGCCCAAAGCGCGCCGGGTCCGGCCTCGCCGCCGGCGGCCTCCCTGCCGGCGGCCACCGCGACCGAGCCCGACGCCGGCGCGCCGCCGCAGGCCCTCGACGAGCGCGGGTGGCCCGTCGGCGACGATGCCGAGGCCGTCGCCGACGCGGCCGTGAACGCCTGGCTGGCGCGGCCCCCGGTGGTGCTGCAGGAGCTGGCGGCGCTGTCGCCGGAGGAGGCCTGCCGCCTGCTCCCGGAGGCGCTGCGGGCCCCCCCGCCGCCGGCCGGGACGCGGGTGGTCCTCGAGGATCGGCGGTCGCTGCCGCACCCGGACGACGCGGGCCGGACGGCCTTCACCTACGCCGCCGTCAGGCCGGGCGACGAGCTCGACGTGGTGCAGGTCGACCTGCGACGTATCGACGACGGCTGGGTCGTGGAGCGCGTCGGCTTCCGCGTGACCGACGACCTCGTCGGCGTGCGCGCCTGGCTGCAGACGCCCTTCGCGTCGACCGCGTTCGTGGCGCTGACGCTCCTGGTCCTGTGGGGCCTGGCGCGGCCCTCGCCGCTGCGGCGGGCCCTCGCACAGGGCCTCGCCACCGCCCGCGCCCACCGGGCGACGGTGGCGGTGACCATGGGGCTGCTCTACGCCGTGTTCGGCCTCGGCGTCGTGGCCGGCACGTCGCTGCCGCCGGCGTGCGACGAGGCGGTGCTGGCGATCGTCGAGGGCGCCGTCCAACAGCTCGGCCTCCAGCAGGCGTACGGCAGCGGCGACGTCGCCCGCGCCGCCGTGGTGACCTTCTACCAGAACTTCGTCGTCGTCACCTTCAGCGTCCACTTCTTCCTGACGCTGCTGCTGGGCGTCCCCAGCTACCTCCTGGCGGTCCCGCAGTTCTTCGTGCTGGGGTTGCCGTTCGGCCTGGTGCTGGGCGCGCCCATCGTGGCGCTGCTGCCACTGCTGGTGCTGCTGCTCCTCGAACTCACCGCCTACTTCCTGGTGGTGTCGGGTGGCGGCATCGTGCTCGGCACGCTGTTCCGCCGAGGGTTCGGGGCCTACCCGCAGGCCGTGCGGTCGTCCGCCTCGCTGCTGGTGCCGGCCGGGCTGCTGCTGCTCGTCGGCGCCTGGTACGAGGCCGTGCTCATCGTCGTCTTCGGGATCTG
>Ga0209498_1003031_pt1 | contig 10073 bp, 8 predicted proteins | sample WalLakDeSediment_FD_184131 | JGI IMG/M metagenome (GOLD analysis project Ga0209498, IMG submission 184131) | Lake sediment microbial communities from Walker lake, Nevada to study Microbial Dark Matter (Phase II) - Walker Lake 11/02/13 Deep... | ecosystem: Environmental > Aquatic > Freshwater >... | reverse complement strand
TCCCTCCTTTCAGAAGGAGTACGCGATTGTGAAAACCCGCTTGCCCGGGATTGAAGAAGGGTTGGCGAAAGCGGTCTCTCATTTCATGCGAAAGATCCGGGAGCTTGACTTCCTCAAAAAACCCGGCATTTCTGAAACGCTGGATTGGGCCGGCGCCCTGATCGCCATGGAGAGAAAGCGTCTGGACGAGGAGGTGGTCATGGAAACCCTGGGTTGCATCCTCAAGTACCAGGATGACATCAGGCGATTTGCAGAAGAAGTCTGGTCCGACCCCCAGAGGCGGCAGCACTATCTCTCTCAACATGAATGACAATGGGCTTACAGAACAGGTGATTCTTTTTGCCCGCTTCCTCAAGCATCATGGCTTCAAGGTGTTTTCATCCAGCGTGGTGGATGCCCTTCGGAGCCTGGAACAGGGGGGTATTTCAGACAGGCGGGATTTCTTCCACATTCTGAGGTCGAATTTTGCGAGCACGGACGTCGAGTGGGCGCTCTTCAAGGACCTGTTTGAAGCTTTCTGGAGCCGGGCGCCAAAGGAGGAGGAAAAAAAGGAAGGAAAAGGCAAGGAGTCGCTTCCTGATTTTGTGCAGGACCTGATCCTGGAGCGGATGCCCCGGCAGGAGGGCGAGGAAAAGGCCGAAGAGGGCGCAAAGCATGAGAAGGAGTGTCTGGAAGGAGCGTTCTACAGTCCTGTGGCGCTCCTTGAAAAAAAAGACCTCTCGTCCTTTGATCGCAAAGACATCCAGATCGCGCAGCTCATTTTAAAGAGTATGATGCTTCCCTTCAGGCTTTCCGAGGCAAGACGATTCAAACGATCCAGGAAGCCGGGCAACATTCACTTCCGCCTCATTCTCAAGAAGAGCCTCAAGGCAGGAGGCATGCCCCTGGAGCTCTTTTACCGGCGAAAAAAGAAAAGGCTCAAGAAGCTGGTCATCCTTGTGGATGTCAGCGGTTCCATGGAGCGCTATGCCCGATTCGTGATGCCCTTTATCATGGGGTTGAGAGGCGTGGGCTCCAGGGCCGACGTGTACGTTTTCTCCACCTCCCTCACACCGATTACCCGCTTTGTACGAAAGCTTGCCCTTGACAAGGCCCTGGACATGATCAGCGAGACCGTGCCGGACTGGTCGGGAGGGACCAGGATCGGCGACTCCCTGAAGCAGTTCAACGAACGCTATGGACAAAAACATCTCAACAGGAGAACCGTCGCGGTTATCATGAGCGACGGCTGGGACCTGGGGGCAAAGCAGGTCCTGAGAAAAGAGATGGAAACCATGGCCCAAAAGGTCCACGCCGTTTTGTGGTTGAATCCCCTGGCCGGCGATCCGGAGTACAAGCCTTTGTGCAAAGGCATGCAAACGGTGCTTCCTTTTGTAGACCGCCTGCTTCCCGCCGACAGCCTGCAAAGTTTGAGAAGAGTGGGCAGGTCCCTTTCCAGGGTCATGCTTGGCGGGCGGAGTTAGACCCTAAAGCCCCCCCTCTCCTTGCCCCTCCCGCCAGGGGAGGGGAAGTACTTAGAATGCCATGAATTCCCTCCCCTCTTGATGGAGGAGCCTGTCCTGAGCCTATCGAACGCGATAGGTGGGGGTGGTTCCATTATTCCATCACGCCAATATTCCGTCCGGGGCGTAGGCTCTACGGGCCGGAGACCGGTTGTGAGCGAAGCGAACAATCAGTCTTCGATGATCTTTGCGCCTTCCGGAATCTCGAGACGGAAAAAATCCTCCTTGAAGTTTTCCTGCTTGACGGCCCTGTCCAGTTTGAATCGGGTCAGGCCGCCCATGATGTTGTAAATTTCGACTTTTTCAAGGGTGTAATCAGGCGGGATCACGTGCAAATCGATCCGGGTGATATCCGGCCACGGAGGACTGGGCGTGAGCTCGAGCCTGAGGGGTTTTCCGTCCTCCTCCTCTTTCAAAGACACCACGAACCCTTCCTCAACGCCCTTGAGCCCCCGGAAGACGTCGCCCAGAAGCCTCAATTCAGGGCCCAGACGTTCCGTGGGATAGCGGTAAACCTGGTTTTTTTGAGGGATATACCACCACAGGGTTTTTCCGTCAGTGGTGAGAATTTCGTGGTTCGGGGTCTGCTGCTCGACCTTCAGAAAATAGGGCGCCTTGTAATGGAGTTGTCCGGCGGCCGGGTCCGACGCAACCGCGTCCCCCATCATGGCCATGGACTTGGTGATGATTTCCCGTTCATACTTCAAGGTGAAGCCGGAAGGGGTCCCGTAGTTGTTCCGGATCCCCTCGAGGATCTTGATCAGTTCATCCCTGCCGTGAGAGGGAACCGCACCGATCAAGGAAAAGGCAACGAAAAGCACAGACACGGTTTTGAACATGAAAAAATACCCTCCCTCGTCATAGCATCAACATATCCGGTGCAGCCTACTCCGCCGAAGTGGCCTCGGCTACGAAGGCCGGGCGGCGCACGGCGCACTGCGCACGGGGCAAGGCAAACGGTTTTTATGTCCTCTGTCTTTAATCGTCGTACCGTGGGCCGTGCGCCTTGCACCGCCCTTGACTGATTCCCGATTCCAGAGGTGCCACGGTCAACCGCAGGTTGTCCGTGCTCCCCTCCCCACGGACAAACCCTGTTTGTCCGTGCCACCCCCCCCGTGCGCCGTGACCCGTGCACCGTCTACACCTGTCTCCTCCCGTACACATCCCTCGGCTTCACACCGTCCGACGGTCCAACGATGCCGCTCTTTTCCATGGCTTCGATCATGCGAGCGGCCCGGTTGTACCCAACCCTGAGTCTGCGCTGAATCATGGAGATGGAAGCCTGTCCGCTTTGGATGACCAGCTCCACCGCCTTGTCATACTTTTCATCCATCTCGATATTGTCTTCGGCCTCCGACTCCTCGTCTTTGGTCACCTGGGTCATGATGGTGGAATTATAGTCCGGTTTCATCTGGGCCTTGAGAAAATCCGTCACCTTGTGGACTTCTTCTTCCGAGATGAAGGCGCCATGGATCCGCACAATCCGACCGACGCCGGGAGGAAGGAAGAGCATGTCCCCCTGGCCCAGGAGATTTTCTGCGCCGATGCCGTCCAGGATCGTCCTGGAGTCCACCCTGGATGAAACCTGGAAAGAAATGCGGGCCGGGAAATTGGCCTTGATAATGCCTGTGAGCACGTCAACGGAAGGTCTCTGGGTGGCGATGATCAGGTGTATGCCGGCGGCTCTCGCCATCTGGGCGAGCCGGGTGATGGCCTCTTCCACGTCCCGGGAAGAGGTCATCATAAGGTCTGCCAGTTCATCGATGACCACAACGATGTAAGGCAGGTTCTTGTCCACCCCCTGAGAGGGGTCTTGGGCGGCAGGTTTCTTTTCTTTCACGATCCTGCGATTATAGGCTTCGATATTCCTGACACCCCGGTCGGAAAGAAGCATATAGCGCTTCTCCATCTCTTCCACCGCCCACTTCAAGGCCCTGGTCGCCTCCTTCGGCTGGGTGACCACGGGATGGAGGAGGTGGGGGATGTCATTATAGATGGAGAGCTCGATTCTCTTGGGATCGATCATGAGAAAGCGCACCATGTCAGGGGAGGATTTAAACAGAAGACTGATGATCATGCTGTTAAGACACACACTCTTGCCTGTCCCCGTTGCCCCGGCTACGAGGAGGTGGGGCATTTTGGCCAGGTCCGTGACAAAAGGCGCACCGGTGATGTCTTTGCCGAGGGCAATGGTCAAACGCTGTGCAGAGGATTTGAAAGCCTGGGAGGAGAGAATTTCCTGCAGATAGACAGGGCTTCTCTGGTTGTTGGGGATTTCGATGCCGATGGCCGCCTTGCCGGGAATGGGCGCCACGATTCGGACGCTGGGCGCTCTCAGGGCAAGGGCCAGATCGTCGGAAAGGCCCGCCACTTTGCTGATCTTTACACCCGGCGCAGGCTTGAGCTCATACATGGTGATGACGGGTCCGGGCAGGATTTCCACCACTTCCCCCTCCACCCCGAAATCGCCCAGTTTTCTCTCAAGGCGCCGGGCATTTTGCTCCAGGCTTTCCTCCTGAATCTCCACGTTCTTCTCGGTGGGCGCTTCATTGAGAAGATCGAAGGGAGGAAGTTTGAACTGGCCCGCCTGGGCCATAAAAGGGAAGGCTTCCTGCTCCGGCTTCTTGGGAGGCTCTTTCTTGGGTTCGATGATGGTCACTTTTCTCCTGGGCCTTGCCTTTTCCTTTTCCATGAACTCTTCGCGAACTTTTTTCTTCCTTTTTCGCTCCATTCTTTTCAGCATGAACTCCCTGCCGCGTCTCTGCAAGGCCGCAAACCAGAGGCGCAGCCTTGAAAAAACCCAACCAAAGGAGATGTGGGTGCAAACCATGAGAGAGATGATGAAAACCGCGGAGAGGAGCACATAGGCGCCGAAATCGTTAAGAACTCCCTTTGCGAATGCAGCCACATAGTGGCCGACCAAGCCGCCCCCCGGCACCTTCCCTCCTCGATAGAGCACTTCTTTGGGCAGATAAAGATTGAGAATGCCCGAAAAGGAGACAAGGAGACACAGGATGGCCCCGATGCTCTTGATGGGAGAAAGAAGGGGACTGCTGCGAAAGGAAAGCACGGCCATGGCCAGGAAGACGGCCACAAGCCAGAAGGACGAGAAACCAAGGATCTGAAAGACCCACCCTGAAAGATGGGCGCCCACCTTGCCGAAGAGGTTTTGGACTTCAACCGCCTGGGATGTCTTGAGGCCGAAGACCGGGTCGGAAGGATGGTAGGAGAAAAGGCTCACCCCCAGAACGATCGCCACGAGAAGAAACAAGATTCCCCGGATCTCTTTTCTCAAGGGCATGGCATGCTTTTCCGTTTTATCCGGGGTCTTTGATCGACCGGCCAATGAAAAGTCCTCCAAACATTCCGCCGTTAAAGCGGCATGATAATCGGCAGGATCAGGGGTCGCCTGTCCATGGTGTTCTGGAAGAGCCGTTTCAGGCTCCTCTTGATTTCCGGGGCCACTTCCGTCCAATCCATGTGGGCCCGGTTTTCAATGGCGTCCAAAACTTTCATCACCGATTCTTTTGCCTCCTCCAGAATCCATGCGCTCTGACCCTCGAAGACAAACCCCTTTGACACGATGTCCGGTCCATAGGTCACTTCACCGGTTTGCTCGTCCACCGCAAGGAGAAGGATCACCACGCCGTCCGCCGAAAGCCTTCGCCGGTCTCTCAGCACCACTTCATCCACATCGCCTACGCCCTTGCCGTCCACAAGAACCCGGCCGGAATGAACGCGGCCGCCGATCCGTGCTTCGCCCTTTTCAAACAGAGCGCTTGCACCGTTTTCGAGAAGCAGGAGGTTCCCTTCAGGCAAACCCGTCTCCACGGCCAGTTGCCCATGCTTGACCAGATGCCGGTATTCGCCGTGAACGGGGATGAAGTATTTGGGTTTGACCAGGTTCAACATCAGCTTGAGTTCTTCCTGATAGGCGTGGCCCGAGGTATGAATGTGCGAGACCTTTTCATAGATCACCTCCGCGCCCATGCGGTAGAGATTATTGATGACGGCGGTGATGGCCCGCTCATTGCCGGGAATGAAGCGCGAGGAGAGAATGATCATGTCTCCTTTTTTGACCTTGATGCTCTTGTGCCTGTTCTGGGCGATTCTTGTAAGCGACGACAGGGGCTCACCCTGACTTCCTGTGGTGATCATGGCAAGGCGGTCATCAGGGAGGGAGCCGATTTCAGACTCGCTGACTTCCACGCCGGGGCCCACCTCCAGGAGACCTTCCTCGATGGCGATTCGCACATTCGTGCGCATGCTCTTTCCGCCGAAATGCACTTTTCGTCCAAACTTTTCCGACAGCCTCACAATCTGCTGGATCCGTGAGATGTTGGAGGCAAACACGGCGACAATGAGCCTTCCGGTACAGGACTCGAAAAGGGTTTCAAGCGTCCTGGTTACTTGTTTTTCACTGATCGTGAAACCCTCCCTTTCCACGTTGGTGGAATCCGAGAAAAAAGCGAGAACCCCTTCCTCCCCACAGCGGGCGAATCTTGAAAGGTCCGTGCCCTGCCCGTCCAGCGGCGTTTGATCAACCTTGAAGTCCCCGGAATGGACGAGGAGCCCTTCCGGGGTTCGGAGGGCCAGGCCCACGCCCTCGAGGATGCTGTGGTTGACCCGGATGAATTCCACCTCAAAGGGGCCAAGGGCCAGTTTTTCGCCGGGCTTCACCTTGTGAAGCAACGCGGACTCCAAGAGGTTGTGTTCCCGAAGCTTTTCTTTCACCAATTCGATGGTAAAGCTGGTTCCGAACACGGGGATGTTGAAGTCACGGAGCATGAAAGGCATGGCGCCGATATGGTCTTCATGGCCGTGGGTGAGGATGATATTTTTCACTTTCTCCCTGTTTTCTCTCAGATACTGGACATCCGGGATGACCATGTCCACGCCGGGCATGTACTCTTCAGGAAACATAAGGCCGGCATCAACGACCAGGATATCCCGGTCGTACTCAAAGACCATCATGTTGAGCCCGATTTCTCCGAGGCCCCCCAGGGGGATCACTTTTAACATCGCTTGAATTCCTGTTTCAAAGGTTGCTTTTTCGTGCCTTCCTGTGTTCGCGGCAGGGCTTCAGCAGCCCGGAAGCAAAACAGGGAATCACGAAAGCACGAAAGAGAAAAAGCGCGAAAGAAGAGGCACAAAACCATGATTTTCACGCATTAACAAGAGCTTACTTTTTCGCGGCTTTCCCGTCAACCCGGAAATAACCAAAGGCCTTGATCGTCCGAAACAATCTGTGGTAAGAAGCTTTGGGAGTCATAGAAACGTCGATCAAAGGGAGGGAATGGCATGGCCAGTGTCAACAAAGTGATTCTTGTGGGCAATCTTGGGGCCGAACCGGAGGTGAGATACACGCCGAGCGGGAAAGCCGTGGCCAGTTTCAATCTCGCCACGAAGGAGCAGTGGACGGGCAAGGACGGGGAGAAGAGCGAAAAAACCGAGTGGCACAAAATCGTTGCCTGGGCCCGGCTTGGAGAGATCTGCGGGGAGTATCTTCATAAAGGGAGCCAGGTCTACATTGAAGGGAGGCTCCAGACCCGGAGCTGGGAAGACAGGGAAGGCAATAAGCGCTCCACAACCGAGATTGTGGCTCAGACCATGCAAATGCTCGGATCGCCAGGCGCTAAGGGAGGGTCTGCGAAGACCAAGGAAGAGCGATTTCCCGATGAAGAACCGGTTTCTATACCGGACGACGATATCCCCTTCTAACAGGCTGCTGAAAAACGCCCATCTGCGGCGTTACCCTCGTTCCTCGTCACTGCGGCGTACTTTTATGTACGCCTCATTCCTCGGAATTTCGGGTGCCTTGCATCTGGACATTTTTCAACAGCCTGCCCACCAGGTGTTTTATAGCAGGCTGCTACAGAATGCTTCTTCTCTTTCTTTGGGAAAGGGAGGAAGAATTTTTTCAGGTCTCCTCTTCCGACTTGTTCTTCTTGTCTTCAGAGGCGCCGATTTCATCGGTCTTGTCGTGGGTGGCTTTCTTGAAGTTGCGGATGCCTTTTCCTATTCCACTCCCTATTTCAGGGAGTTTGCCGGCCCCGAAAATAATCAGGATAATGATAAGAATGACGATCAGTTCAGGCATGCCCAGGCCAAACATGGGTCACCTCCCCTTCTAGGAATTGCTGTCCATTTCTTCGATGAGCAACTTGAACTCTCGAGAGTTCATGAAGGCAGAGATTGCTCTGCGGTAACTCAGCCAGGACGACCAAACACCCAGCCACTCTGTGTTGTGCCAGAACACTTCCGGCTGTTTTTTCCCTCTGGAAATGTCCTGGTATGCATCGAATTCCTGCCGGCAGCTCTCACAGAAGTTGAGGCCGGGAGAAGATTTGACCTCGCCGCTCCTTTCGACCTGCATCCCGCACATGCTGCACCGGAAACGGCATGCGGAACACTGGATCATCTTCTGAACGGTTTCCACACGACCCCGGTATTTGTCGAGAAGCTCTTTCTGCCTTTTCTTCTGGATTTGATGCTGCATATCAACGATTTTCGTCATGATTTCTCCTCATGAAGTCTGCATGTGCAGACTAAAAGGATGGTAGCATGATGAAAAACAGGAGTCAATGCGTCATCCGTCATGGCGTGGTTTTATAAGGATTTCATGACGGTCAAAGCGGATTCACCGAGTTTCCCGAGGTTCCGCACCACGGTGATGCCTGCCTCCTCCATGGCCTTGATCTTATCCTGGGCCTTGCCTTTTCCACCGGAAATAATGGCGCCTGCATGGCCCATTCGTTTGTCCGGAGGGGCTGTTTGCCCGGCAATGAAAGCGATCACGGGTTTCCGGAATTCCCTCTGGATGTAATCGGCCGCCTCTTCTTCAGCGGTGCCGCCGATCTCCCCGATGATGACCACGCCGTCAGTTTGGGGGTCTTCTTTGAAAAGCTTCAGATGATCGATAAAGGAGGTCCCGATGATGGAGTCCCCGCCGATGCCGATGCAGGTGGACTGGCCCAGACCGGCCCCGGTGAGCTGATCGACCACCTCGTAGGTGAGGGTGCCGCTCCTTGAGATGACCCCGATGCCCCCGGGCCTGTGAATAGGACCGGGCATGATGCCTACCTTGGTCTTGCCGGGAGAAATAATGCCGGGGCAGTTGGGTCCGATGAGGACGCTCTGTTTGTCTTTCAGAAAAGAGGCCACTTTCACCATGTCTAAGGCGGGGATGCCCTCCGTGATACAGACGATCACGCCCAAACCCTCGGCGGCGGCTTCCATGATGGCATCTGCAGCGAAGAGGGGAGGCACGAAGATGCAGGAAACATTCACGCCTTCATATTTTACGGCCTCGTGAACCGTGTTGTACACAGGGACTCCTTCGACGGCCTGACCTTTCTTTCCCGGCGTCATACCCGCGGCGACGACGGTTCCATACTTGAGCATCTGTACGGTGTGAAAGGTTCCTTCCCGGCCCGTGATTCCCTGCACCACAACGCGCGTCTTTTCGTCAACCAGTATACTCATATGCCGATTCTCCAGGGTTCAATGATCAAGTGTTCAGAGTTCAGTGTTCAGCGTTCAGAATCAAGAGTTCAGTGTTCAGCGTTCAGCGTTCAGGAAAAATAAACCCGCATGCGCTGAATCGCTGTTTTCGTCCCTTTCTATTCGCATCATTCAAATACTGCTCACTGCTTTCTCCCCGCTGTCCTGAACGCTGAACACTGAACACTGAACACTTAAAGCGCCTGACCCGGTCAGGTGCTTGCCTTGACTTGCGCGGTCACCATTTCAGCCGCTTCCGCCATGTCCTTGGCAACCATGAATTTCAATTTGGATTCCTGAAGGATCTTCCGTCCTTCTTCAACATTGGTGCCTTCGAGCCTCACAATGAGGGGAACTTTGATGGCGGTTTTCTCAGCTCCGGCCAGCACCCCTCTGGCCAGGACATCACATCGCAAGATTCCGCCGAAAATGTTGATCAAGATCGCTTTCACATTTTTGTCTTCGAGGATGATTTCCAGGCCCCGGGTGACCATCTCCTCGCTCGCCCCGCCTCCCACGTCCAGGAAGTTGGCCGGTTCGGCCCCGGCCAGTTTGATCACATCCATGGTGGCCATGGCAAGCCCTGCGCCGTTGACCATGGCCCCGATATTTCCGCTCAGGCGAATGTAGTTGAGGTTGTACTCCTCGGCCTTGCAATCCAGCGGGTCCTTCTCCAGCGGGTCGTCAAGGGCTTTAAGCTCTTTCTGGCGCACCAGGGCGTTGTCGTCGATGTTGATCTTGGCGTCGACGGCCATGACCTTGCCGTCTTTTGTGACGACCAGGGGGTTGATTTCGGCAAGGGAGCAGTCGAGGGCGATAAAAGCCCTGTAGAGCTTGGCCATGAGGCCCATCAGATCTTTCAGCGTGTCGGGACCGGGCAGGGGATCAAGGCTATACGCCAGGGTTCGCGCCTGATAAGGCATCCACCCGGTGGCGGGGTCGATGAACTGTTTGAGCACCAGCTCGGGCGTTTTTGCGGCAACTTCTTCGATTTCCATGCCTCCTGCCCGGCTGAAGATCATGACCGGCATGGCCCTGGCCCGGTCAATAACTACGGCAAGGTAGAAT
>Ga0209498_1003030_pt1 | contig 10077 bp, 8 predicted proteins | sample WalLakDeSediment_FD_184131 | JGI IMG/M metagenome (GOLD analysis project Ga0209498, IMG submission 184131) | Lake sediment microbial communities from Walker lake, Nevada to study Microbial Dark Matter (Phase II) - Walker Lake 11/02/13 Deep... | ecosystem: Environmental > Aquatic > Freshwater >... | reverse complement strand
CGCCCACGGCCTCCCAGAACGGTTGCAGCGACTCGAGCACGTAGGGCGACTCGGGCTGGCCGGGGTGCTCGTAGAGGTTGATCGTGACCGTCATCTCGCCGGGGCCGTAGCCGGCCTCCTGCAGCAGCTCGCGGGCGCGCGCGGGGTCGTAGCCGTACATCTCGTCGAAGCGCTCGGCCCACTCGGGGTTCCAGCCCTCGTGCTGGGGCAGCCAGCCGGTGCGGTACGCCGGCGTCACGCGCCCGTGGTACAGCTCCTCCTGGATCGCGCCGATGTCGACGGCCTTGATGAGCGCCTGCCGCACGCGGCGGTCGAGCAGCGGGTTGCCCTCGCGGGTGTCTGGCGGGCCGCTGTTGAAGTACAGGCCGCCGAACGGGACGAAGCGCTGCATGTTCTCGCGGCGCGACGGGATGACGAGCATGCCCTGCGCGGCGGCCGAGGCCGACACGTCGCGGCCCAGGGCGGCCGCGTGGACCTCTTCGGTCAGCAGCTGCGCCAGCCGGGTCGTCTCGTCGGGGACCCAACGAAGCTCGATCTCGCGGTACGGCGCGACGTCGCGCCAGTGGTCGTCGACGGCCTCGACGATCAGGTTGACGCCCTCGGTCCGCGACTGGAAGCGGTAGACGCCAGTGCCGACGATGCGCTGGTCGACCGCCTCGACGCCGCCCTCGTCCCACTGTGCCTTGCTGGTGATGTACATCTCGCCGCCGGTGCGGGAGAAGAGGCGCGCGCCGTCGATGTAGGGCTGGTGGAAGCGGAAGGTGATCGTGTAGTCGTCGATGATGACGGCCTCGGCCACCCGATCACGCCACACGCCCGCCATGTTGACGCGGCTGTCCTCGCGCGCCAGGAGTTCGTAGGTGTGCTTCACGTCGGCGGCCGTGAACTCGCCGTAGCCGAAGTGGAACGGTACACCGCGGCGGAGGTGGAAGGTCCACTCGGTGAAGTCGGCGTTCGGCTCCCAGCGCTCGGCGAGGCGGGGGATCGCGTCGCCGGTCTCGGGGTCGTTGCCGATGAGCGTCTCGAGCATCGGCTCGAACTGGGTGTGCATGACCCAGGAGCCCGCCCAGATGCGGTTCGTCTCGGTGGCGACCGGGGGAAGGGCGATGATGAGCCGGTCGATCTCGCTAGCGGCCCTTTGGGCGAATGCCGCCGAGGCCGAGCAGAGGAGGGCCACTAAGCCGGTGAGGAGAAGGAGATGAGACCTTCGCATATCTTGCCTCCCGCGCAGCGCGAACTGCGAGGCTCTGACGCGTTATGCGGCAAAGCATAATTATCGAGCTGCGTAATGCACATCATACTTGAGATTCCGCTGCCACGTCAACGCCGTGAATCGATATCAAACGTCGTGTGGGACGACACTTGGGCGCGTTCACCGGCGGCCCGGCCGGCGTCGATCACCCCCCCGATACCAGGAAGCGCCGACCGACCTCCAGGTGCGCCTCCATGCGGCGTGCGGCTTCATCGCCGTCGCCCGCAAGGACCGCCGCCAGGATGCCTCGGTGCTCCGCGTTGCTCTCCAGCATTCGCTGCGACTGCCGCTGGAGGACTGTAGAGATGGCCCGGATCAACTTCTCGCGCAGCCGTTCCATCACCCGTTGGATCTCGCGGTTCTCCAGGTAGGCGCACAGCTGGAGGTGGAAGTCGGTGTCCAACTCGCGGGCGCGCACGGCGTCCTGCGAGGTGGCTGCCGCGTGGTGCGCAGCCAGATTTTCCTCGAGCGCCCGAACCTGGTCGGCGGTCAACCGACCCGCGAGGCGCCGCACGGTGTGGCATTCGACCGCGATGCGGATCTCGAACTGATCGACGGCTTCGTCGAGCTGCATGCCAGTGACGACGATGCCCTGACGCGGTGAGACGGCGACGAAGCCCTCGAGAGCCAGGCGCTCGATCGCGAACCGGACGGGCGTCTTGCTCATGCCCAACTCGCGTGCGAGGTTCCGCTCCGACAGGAACGTGCCGGGCGGCAGTGCGCCCGTCAGGATGAGTTCCTTGATCCGGTCGTGGGCGAGGTCCTTGAGAAGCGGCCGCCCGTCAGCCGCGGTGGTGATCTCGTGTCGCGATGCGGATGAAGGAGGCGTCGCCCGTAGCGGCCTGCGCGGAACTCGGCTACCGGTCGGCGGCTGGCTCACGGTCGATCGCTCCCTTCCTCGGCGGTCGCCACGCGTCAGCCTGCGACGATGCGCGCGACGCTCTGACGGATCTTCTCGGGCTCGAACACGCTCAGCCAATCGGGCTGCAGCAGCACCTTGCGGGCCTCGCTGACGGCCTTCTCGGCGCCGGCCGAGACCTTCCAGTCGAGCTCTTCGAAGACGATGGCCAGCTCGACGTTGATATGGCCGAGCAGGAAGTCGCGGGCGGCCTCGGCCGGCACCCCGCGGCGGATGGCCTCGTCCATCGCCTCGCGCATCACCGTGATGCAGGTCAGCGCCACCGTCTCGGACAGCGCCGGCTCGAGCATCGCCATCTGAGCGAGGGTGACGCGGTGCGTTCGCAGGATCGGGCCGAACATCTTCGCCGACAGGCGCTCGCCGACCTCGAAGTGCTCCTCGGGACCCTGCACCAGGGCGCTGACGATCGACTGCTTGGCGTGGCCGCCGCCCCAGTAGTCCCTGCGCGCCGCCGCGGTCGTCTCGTCGTTGAAGACCGGCGGATGCGAGGGGTGCGTCACGAAGTAGGTGACGTCGCCCCGATCGGGGAGTTCGCCGGCATACGGCGCCGCCGGGTCCAGGCATAGGAACATCGCGCCAGGCCGCATGAGTGGCACCACCTGGTGCGCGACCTTGCCGATGAGCGTGTCGGGCAAAGCGGCGACGACGACGTCGGCGGCGCGGGCCGCGTCCTCGATCGGCGTCGCCTCGTCGCCCCGTTCACGCAACCGCCGCAGTCCGTCCTCGGTCCCCTCCACGAACAGCAGCTTGGCGTCGGGGTCCTCGCCGAGCCGGTTCGAGATGCGGTTGCCCATCTTGCCTGCCGCACCGATGATCGCAACGGTCGTCATGTCATCCTCCCACGCGGTCCGCACCCAGATCTGGGACGGTGTCGGGAACGCGCAACGCTAGGTAGTTGGTTGAAATGTAACTGAAATTCCATAGAAATGTCAACCCATGGAGAGCCTGGGGTGGGAGGGACGTGGGACGCATCCATGGGCCCCACGGTGGATGACGGGCGAGCGCGCTCGCCGCGTGCGTGTGGTTCAGGGTTCGAGCGGTGGCTCGCGGCCCTCGCGGATGAATCCGAAGTAGCTCGGCTTGCCCACTTGGCCTGCCTTCAGGCTGATCTCCAGTCCGTCGAAGGCCGCTTCGTGCGCGTGCGAACGGCAGATGGGCGAACCCGGGGCGACGGGGCAGAGCACCTCGAGCGCGAAGATGCCGAGCTGGCTCAGGGCGTGGCCGCAGGTGTCGCCACCGGCGACGCACACGCGGCGCAGGCCGGCGCGCTCGACGAGGGCCCGCATGATCTTGCCCTGCTGGGTCGCCAGGCGTTCGCCCACCGAGCGGGGATCGACGCCGAGGCTTCGCAGCCGCTCACGGGTCGCCCCGAGGGCCGGGTCGTCGGGGCCCTTCACCGAGTAGAGGACGACGCTGCGCCCCGCCTCGAGGTGGGCGACGGCGTCGTCGACGGCGGCCTCGCGCGCATCGTCGGCCGTCGCGGGATCGACGAGCGCGGGGGCGTCGAGCCGGGCGCCTGCGAAGCCATGCGCGACGGCCCAGTCGATCTGCGCTGCCGTTCCGGGGGCGGCGCTGCCCGACACCACGGCGATGCGGTCGGCGGGCCCCAGATCGACGGGCGGCGGCTTCGGCGGCAGCTTGCCGGTCGCCCGCCAGTGCGCCACCAGCGCGTACTCGAGCCCAGAGGAGGCGGCGGCGAAACGAGCACCCGTGCCGGCGTGCGCCCAAATGAGGTCGCCGACGATCTCGAGGTGCGTCTCGTTGATGACGTCGAACAGGATCACCTCGGCGCCGGCGCGCACCAGCTCGTCGAGGCGAGCGGCCGCGTGCTCGCGGCCCCGCTCGATGGTGAGCAGATCGATCAGGTCCGTGCGCTTGTGGGTCTGCAGCGCCAGGTGCCGGCGCAGGTCGCTCTCGGTCATCGGGGTGGCCGGATGGCGGCTCATCGTCGGGTGGCGATCGAGCCGGATGGTCTCGTCACCGACGGTGGCGAAGACGTTGCCGAACGCCTGGTAGCGCTTGAGGTTGGGGGCGCCGACGATCATCGGCACGAACTCGCCGCCGCAGGTCGCGACGCCGAGGTCGAGGGCGCGGCCGATGCTGCCCAAGTCGGGCGCCGAGTCGAAGGTCGAGCAGACCTTGTAGTGCACGAACCCGGCGCCGAGGTCCCGTAGCCCTTCGAACAGGGACGGCAGCGAGCCGTCCATCTGCTCGGGCGTCATCGACCGGCTCACGCCGGCCAGGCCGATCGCCCGTGCCGCGGGGAAGCGCTCGCGCGCGGTCGCGAGTTCGCGAGCGTCGGTGATGAGCACCGTGGGGACACCGTTGAGCGTCAGGGCCTCGGTGGCGTCGGTCGAGCCGGTGAAGTCGTCGCCGTAGAAGGTCAGCAGCAGGTCGTCCATGTGTCGTCTCCGCACCCCTTCGCGCGCGCCGGTTCGTGTCGGGCCCGGCGCCATGGCCCCTCGTCCGATCTCATCCCAGTTCGGCGAGCATGCGCCGCAGGTAGGGCATGCTCTCTTCGGCCCAGGCGGCCTCCTTGCGGATCGTGGCCTCGATGTCGTCCTCGGGCGGCGGCCACGACTCCAGGATGACGTTGGGCGCGCGGCCGAGTTCGGCGAGGCGGTGCAGCATACCGGGCAGGTCGAGCATGCCCTGCCCGGCCGGCGTGCCGGTCACGAGGAAGCCCATGTTGTGCGACAGCCGCTCGATGCGGGCGTCCTTCACGTGGAAGTTCACCACGTACGGCCCGAGCGCCTCCAGCACGGCATCCGGGCCCTCGAGGGAGCCGAGCGAGTTGACGGTGTCGAGGCAGATGCCGACCCGGTCGCTGGCGACCTCGCGCACGATGGCCGCGAGCGTGGCCACCGGGAATCGGTCGTGGTTCTCCAGGCCCAGGGTGACGCCGGCACGCTCCAGCGCCGGCAGCGCGTTGCGCAGTGTCGTGACGACCTCGTCGGGTGTTGGTTGGTGGTGTTCGCTGTCGACCACGACGCGCAAGATTTCGGACGACAGGGTCCGGGCGATATCGGCGTAGCGCACCAGGTTGTCACCGCCGATGCCGCGGGTGCCGACCTCGAGCGTCAGGCTCAGGTCGGCCGCGTGCGCACGCAACCGTTCAAGGTCGGTGTGCGTCCAGTCCTGGAGCGGCAGGTTGTCGCCGATCTGCGCGACCTGGGCCCTCAACGCCGCGGACCGGTCGAGGAACGCGAACGCGTCCATCGGGCGTGCCGGGGGGTGCCCCGGCACGCCGATGGCCCAGGCGAACGCGAAGCTGCCCACCCCGAGGCGCCCGACCCGGCGCCCTTGCATCATGCCGGCGTGGCCTCTGGCCGGTGGTCGGTGATCGCGTACACGCTCTCGCGCAGCGCGTCGAGGTCGAGCACCTTCTCCTTCCAGTCGGGCTTGAAGATCTTTTCGTACGCCTGGGCGATGGCGAGCTTGGCGCCGTCCGAGAAGGGGAAGCCGGCGATTCCGAAGACGATCGCCACCTCGATGCGCAGGTGCCCGAGCAGGAACTCGCGGGCGGCGTCCTCCGGTACACCCATCGCCACGACCTCGTCCAGGGCCTCCTTCATCGCCGTCACCAGGGTGGCCGCGAAGGTCTCGGCCATGGCCGGCTCCAGGATGGCCATCTGCTCGACCGTCACGCGGTAGGCGTTCATGACCGGCGCGTAGATGTCGCGGGCCAACTGCTCGCCCGTGGCGTAGTCGCCCTCGGGGCCATGGTGCAGGGCGCACACGATGTGCTGCTTGGCGTGGATGCCGCCGAACCAGTCGCGCATGGCCTCGGGCCGCGTCTCGTCGTGGAAGAGCGGCGGGTGGCAGGGGTGGGTCACGAAGTAGGTCAGGTCGTCGCGAATGGGGATCACGCCGGCGTACGCCGCCGCGGGATCGAGGCTCACGACCATCGCGCCGGCCTTGAGTTGCGGGACGACCGCCTTCGTGATGCTTCCGATGAGCCGGTCGGGCAGCGCCAGGATCACCGCGTCGGCGTCGGCGAGCGCCGCCGCCTCGGGCGTCGGCGTGAGGCCGCGCTCGGCCAGACGAGCCTGGCCCTCCGGGCTCACCTCGACGAAACTCACGGCGTAACGGTCCAGGCCCTTGACGTTGTCGGTGATGCGACAACCCATCTTGCCGCCGGCGCCCAGCAGGGCGACCTTCAGCGCATTCATGTGTGTGCCTCCTTCGGCGCGCGCGTGCGCGGGAATCGGTCCGCGAGTGTCGTGGACGGGGTCGGGCTCAAGGGTGACGGAGCTTGGCTGGATCACCTTGTGGGCGCCTGGCGCTGGGTCGTCGCTCCTCTCCGCCCTCACATCAGGGCGTTCGGGATCCATAGGGCCAACTGCGGCACGAAGATGAGCAGGATCGTCAGCGCGAGCAGGCCGAGGATGTAGGGCAGCATCATCCTTGTGGCCTCGAGCATGGGCGTCTTCGAGATCTCGCACGCGACGAACAGGCAGGCGCCGACGGGTGGGGTCACCAGGCCGATCGACAGCGCCATGACAGTGATCACGCCGAAATGGACCGGGTCGATGCCCAGCACGCCGGTGATGGGGAACAGAACGGGTACGAGGATGATGATGTTCGCGCCTAGGTCCATGAAGGTGCCCGCGATGACGTACACGCCGACCATCAGCAGCAGGATGAGCGCCGGATCGGTGGTCAGGGAGGCGATGGCGTTGGCGGCGTGGACCGGGATGCGTTCGCGCGTGAGGATCCAGCCGTACAGCGAGGCGGCGGCGATCATCATCATCACCACGGCCGACGTCTTGGCCGTGTCGAGCGCGATCGAAGGCAGGTCCCGTGGCTTCAGCGTGCGCGTCACGAAGAGGCCGATCAGCAGGGCGTAGGCGACGGCGATCACGGCGGCCTCGGTCGGTGTGAACACGCCGAGCATGATGCCGCCCACGATGATCCCTGGCATCAGCAGTGCCAAGATGCTGCGCCGCAGGCTGTGTGCAATCGTTCGCAGCCGGGGAGGCGGGCGCGTCTCGTAGCGGCGCCGGGTCGCGATCGCGTAGGTGATCGCCATGAGGACGGCGCCAACCAGGATCCCGGGGATCAGGCCGGCGAGGAAGAGCCGGCCGACCGAGACGCCGGTGACGACGCCGAAGATCACCATCGGGATGCTGGGGGGGATGATGACGCCGATCGTCGACGAGGCGGCGGTGACGGCCGTGGTGAGGTCGCGATCGTAGCCGCGGCGGAGCATCGGTGGGATGAGCACCGAACCGACGGCCGAGGTGTCGGCCACCGCGGCGCCGGTGATGCCGGCGAAGAACATGCTGGTCAGGATGTTGACCTGTGCCAGGCCGCCGCGAATGAAGCCGACGAGCGAGTCGGCGAAGTCGATCAGCGCCTGCGACATGCCCGCACGCGCCATCAGGTTGCCGGCCAGGATGAAGAATGGGATCGCGAGCAAGATGAACGAGTCGGTGGCGTTCGTCATCCGCTGGATCACCAGGGTCAACGGTACGCCTCCGTAAATCACCGAGGCGAGCGACGCGATGGCCAACGAGAACGCCACGGGCACGTTGAGGATCAACAGGACGACGAACACGACCAGCAGGACGAGGCTCACCGGCGTGCCGCCTGGGTGATGCCGCCGTTCGGATCAGGGTTCCCGAGTTCGAGGTTCGGTAGGGTGGCTGGCTGCGTCTCAAGGTGGACCTGTCCCGGCGACGCGCGCCGTGGGTCGAGCCAGCCGAGCACGATCTCGACGGACATGAGCGCCGCGCCGACCGGGAAGGCGAGGTAGATGAGGCTCATCGGTACCCTGAGGACGGCCGACCGCTGCCGCGAGGTGATCTCGAGGATCTCGGGTGCGATGGCCAGCACGGCGATGAGGAACGCGAGGACGACCGCATCGACGACCACGCCCAGGCGCGTTCGCCAGCGCGGCGGGATGTGCCGGCTGAGGATGTCCATGCCCAGGTGGCGGCCCTCCTTGAGCGCCGCCCACGCGCCGAGGAACACGATCCACACCAGGAGGTAGCGGCTCAGTTCCTCCGACCACCGCAGCGGGTGGTTCAGGACGTAGCGGCTGAACACCTGGTAGGACGTGACCATCACGAGCACGCTCATCAGCAGCACGATGACCGCGAGGACGAGCTTCTCGACCCACGACCAGAGGGTCAGCAACGGGCGAACGACTCGGAGCACGGCTCACTCGCTCTTCCGGGCGCCGACGGTAGGCGCCACGCGTGGTGTTCGGGCGGTGGGGCGCGACCGCGACGCGAGGCGCGGCGGCCATTGTCGCGATCGCGCTCTGGAACCCCCCAGGGTTGGGCTCAGTTGTCCCCGAACGCCTGGATCTGCTCGACCAACCCGCCGAAGCGGTCGCTGTACTTCTCCAGCACGCTGGCCGTGGCCTCGCGGAAGGGGGTGGTGTCGATCTCGACGACCTCCATGCCCTCGGCGCGTAGCAGTTCGGTCATCTCGGCCCCGAGTTCGGTGCTCTTCGCCCGCTGGTAGTCCGACACCTCGCGGATCGTGTCGAGCAGGATCTCCTTGAGGTCATCGGGGAGCCGATCCAGGGTGCGTTGGCTGACGAGCACGAGGTGCGCACCGTAGACGTGTCCGGTCAAGATGGTGAAGTCCTGGACCTCCCACAGGGCGTTCGTGTAGATGACCGTGATCGGGTTCTCCTGCGCGTCGATCACGCCCTGCTGCAGGCTGGTGTAGACCTCGCCCCACACCATCGGGATGGGGCCGGCGCCCAACGCGCTGAAGGCGTCCATGTGCACGACGTTCTCCATCGTGCGGATCTTGACGCCGGCCAGGTCGGAGGGCTGCTGCACGAGCCGCTTGGCCGTGAGGTGGCGCCAGCCGTTCTCCCAGAACGCGACGCCCGCGATGCCGACGTCACTGAAGGCCGCGAGCAACTCGTCGCCGATTGGGCCGTCGAACACGGCGTAGGCGTGCGCCGCGTCACGGAAGAGGAAAGGCAGGTCGATCACGTTGATCTGCGGCACGAACCCACCCAACGGCCCGGTCGAGACCACCGTGATGTCGACCGTGCCGAGCTGCAGGCCCTCGACCATCTCGCGCTCCTCGCCGAGCTGCCGGTTCGGGAACACCTCGATCTGCAGGCGACCGCCGGAACGCTCGGCGACCAACTCGGCGACGCGCTCGCAGCCGAACTGCGTTGGGTGCGACGCCTGCGCGCCATGGCCCATCTGGAGGGTGATGGTCTGGGCCGCGGCCAGGCTGAGCAAGCCCACGGCGAACAGGATTCCCAGGGTTCTGCAGCACGACTTCATCACGACGTACTCCTCTCACTTGGCGACGTCTGGCTTAGTGCGTGCCAGAGCAGTCTGCCTTGGCACATCACTGGCATACCAGATTCGTTTCAGCAGTCTAGCCCCGTCGATGGTGCCTGTCAATTCGCGATGGGATGACCGATACGACGTCGTGGGCGCGAATCTGGATCGCGCCCACGACGTGGTGGGTCGGGCGGATACCCGAGCCCGTTCAGGGGTGACGATCCGTCAGTTGCCGGCGAGCTCGCGTCGGGCGACCTCCACCTGATCGGAGAGGTTGCGCTGGAGTTCGGTCACGGCGGCGTCGACGGTCATGCCGCCGTAGGCCACCTGCTGCACGGCGCGGGCGTACAGGTTGCTGTTCCACACCACGCTGACCAGCGGGTTGAGGTTGCCGGTGCGGTTCATGGTGCAGGTACTGGGGTCGATGCCGCCGCCGTCGAAGATCTGGTTGTAGGCGAACTCGGACGCGGGGAACACCACGTCGAAGAGCAGGTCGCCGTAGATCTTGAGGTTGGGCGCCTCGGACGTCCGCAGGAGGTCCATCGCCGTGTAGGTCGCGGGCGGGTAGAGCTGGCCCTGGACCTCGGAGAGCTTCTGCGCGTTCTCGGGCGTGAAGATGTACTGGATCCACTTCTTCGACG
>Ga0209498_1003029_pt1 | contig 10078 bp, 10 predicted proteins | sample WalLakDeSediment_FD_184131 | JGI IMG/M metagenome (GOLD analysis project Ga0209498, IMG submission 184131) | Lake sediment microbial communities from Walker lake, Nevada to study Microbial Dark Matter (Phase II) - Walker Lake 11/02/13 Deep... | ecosystem: Environmental > Aquatic > Freshwater >... | reverse complement strand
TGCGCAAATGGTGCACGATGCTGACCAGGGGATACGACGCCTGCCACCGCAGGCGCTGGTTGAGCCAGAAGAGCGAGGGGTGGTTGAGCTCGTCTTGCAGCAGCACGTCCAGGTCGGCCTGGCGCAATTGGCGGGTGAAGCTGGGGGAGAGGTTGTGGAGGAGGCAACGGCCGTAGCTGCGCCAGGGCAGCGCAAAAATCCGCACCTCGTCGCCACAGCCGCGCAGATAATCGACCAGTTGGCGGTCATACAAAAAACCGCCCGAAACGGTCTCCAGGCTGCCGTAAATCACCAACCCAATACGCATGCTATCCTCTTGGTATGCGCCGCGCGCGGCGCGCTGTCGTTAAGTTAACGATTTTTCAACCACAAAAGCAGATAGCTTTTTGTTGCCTTAACTTAATAACATTGACCCACTACCCGCCACTCGCCACCCGCTACAGCGCTAAGCGGTAACTCGCCCACGCAATCTCATTTTCCCATATTTTGACGGTGAGGGCGCTAAGGTTGGTCGCGCGGATGTGCGCGGCCAGCGTTTGGCAGATGATGCGTGTGAAATGCTCGATGCTGGGATTCAGCCCGGCGAATTCGGGCAGGTCGTTCAGCGTTTTGTCGCGGTAATAGGCGACAATCGCCTCCAGCGCTTGTTCAATGTCTACGATGTCGACCAGGTAGCCATGCTGATCCAGGGCGGCGCCCTCAAGCTGCACCTCCACCACGTAATGGTGGGAGTGCCACGCGTTTTCGGCGCCCCAGTCGCCGCCGATTAGAAAATGCTGCGCGACAAAATCGCGTTTGACTGCTACTTGATACATCCTACGTGTCTCTCCTTTGTTATGGGGATACAGAGGGCACAGAGAAGGCGCGGAGTTACGCGGCGTTTTATACTTAAACTTCTCCGCGTAACTGCGCGTTCCTCTCCCCCTCACTCCCTTTTTTAATAATGAAGACGAGCTCACCATCGAAGAGCAGCTCGGTGACAGGCCAGGCGTGGCCGGCAATGAGCTGCTGCATGAACTCGCGGTAGCGCGCGGTGAGGCTGCGCCCGCCATGCGTGCTGACGGTCGGGTAGGAGATGACCAGCCAGCGCACGCGCAGCGCTTCCAGCAACGGCCGTCCCAACTCCCCGTAGTTGCGCGCAAAGCGGGGCATCTCTTTCAAAAAGAGCGCCACGTCCCCCTCCTCGGCGGGAAATGCCAGCGCCACGTCCTGCAGGCGCGCCAGCGGCGGCAGCCCTTGCAGCCTGAAGAAGTGGTTGATGAAGTCGATGCGCGGCGCGTGAATGTCGTAGGCATAATATGCGGCGCCCGGCGGCAGGCCCATCCAGGGCAGCGCCAGCGGATTAAGGCCGCAGGCAATGTCGAGCAGCCGGTGCGGCGCGCCGGTGACGGCGAAGATGCGCGCGTAGAAGGCGTCTAAAATGGGCAGCCGCTCGCGCGTGGAGAGGTGGGCGTACAGCGCGTCGCGACAAGCGGCGCGCAGCTGGGCCGCGTCGCCCGCGGCGGTCGCGGCCGTCAACCGCGCGGCCACGGCGGCGTAGTCGGGATCACCCAGGTAAGGCGCCATGATGCTGTGCAGCCGCTTGCGCACCGCTTTTTCGGCCTGCCTGGCGCTTTTGTACTGCCCCAGCGCTTCCACGGCCAGGGCGCGAATAGTCTCCTCGCTGGCGGCGCGATACTTCTTGGACTGCTTGATGGCCGTAACGACGGCTTCGACCTCGGCGATGGGCGTTGACATGGGGATATGATACCCGTTATGCGGCCGTTTTGACCAGAAAGGCCAGCTCGGTCGCAAACTCAAAGCGCTGGTAGGTCCAGGAACGGCCGTGGACCAGCGCTTCAAAGTGAGCCGTGTAGGTCGCCGCCATGCCCTTGCGCCGCCCACCCAGGCTGGCGACGGGGTAGGAAACGAGCAGATAGCGCGCGTTGAGGGCGTCCAGCAGCGTTTGCGAGGCGTTGGGCGCAAGCTGCTCCAGGCAGGGCAGCGTTTTGAGCAGCAGCGCCAGGTCGACCGGTTCAGTGGGCGGGTCGTGGAGCACGTCGCGCACGGCGGCACGGCCGTTGACGCCCACCAGGCGCATAAATTCGCCAATAAAGTCAACGGCGTCGGCGTAGATGTCGTAGGCCACGTAGGTCGCCGTGGGGTCCAGGGGCATCCACGGCCAGGCCAGCGGGTTCAGCCCGCAGGCCAGGTCCAGCACGCTGCGCAGCGGCGGCAGGCCGGCCAGCGTCGTAGCGAAAAACGTATCGAGAATGGGCAGCCGCTCGCGCGTGGAGGCGTGCCACTGCATCAGCGTGCGGCAGGCGTCGCGCAGCGCCGCCGGGTCGCCCGCCGCGGCGCGCAGCAGCGCCAGCCCGTGGGCGTAGTTGGGGGGGGCGTCCAGGTAGGCGCCGCCCACCTGGTGGAGCTTGCGCCTGGTGGCTTTGATGGCGATTTTGAGCGACGGCCGTTTCGCCAACTCCCCCGCCCCAATCGCCCGCACCAGCTCCGGGCTTACCTGCTGGTACTTCCCACTGCGCAGGACTGTTGCAACCAGCGTATCAAGATCGTTTTCGTAGGTCATAGAAGAGGAACGCGGAGTCACGCAGAGGAGACGCGGAGGACCGCGGAGATTTTTGATAAGGCATTTTACTCATTGCTCACCATGTGATTGCGTATCTCAACAGAGGGAGAGGAGCACGGGAAAATTAAGCGAGATTCTTGCTCATTAATTTGCGTTTGATGCCGTGCTTCATCAACCGAACGTTAAAATTGAGCAGATAACCAAGCGGGCAGCCGGAAAATTTGAGGTATGAAAGTAGTTGCGCCTGGTGAATATCTGTAAGTTCTTCTACGGCCTTGATTTCAAGCACAATCTGACTATTGACCAGTAAATCCATGCGATATCCTTGCTCAAGCATCAAATCCTTATAAACAATCGGCAGAGCCTTCTGCCTCTCAACGCGCAGCCCAAGCTGCTCAAGTTCATAAGCCAGGCAGGCTTCATAAGCAGACTCCAGTAACCCAGGCCCTAACTGTCTGTGCACCTCTATCGCCGCCCCAATGATCCTATCACCTATCATATTCAGTCGCTCCAAACGTGGATCATCTGGCATATAATCCCTCCAGAAGTTTACAACAGCGAATCCTTTTCGCCACCAAAGTACACCTCCTCCAAAAATCTCCGCGCACCTCCGCGCCTTCTCAGCGTAACTCCGCGTTCCTCTCCGCGTTCCTCTCCACGTTCCTCTCCCTCCTTAAATTTTCCATGAGCTGGGTCATGCAGCGCAGGTTGTGGATGGTGGCCAGGCGCGGGTAGAGACTGTCGTTGAGCTTGAAGAGGTGGTGGAGGTAGCCGAGCGAGTAATGGGTGCAGGTCAGGCAGTCGCAGAAGGGGGCAATAGGACCGGCCTGCTTGATATGCTTCTTGTCGCCCGCGTAGACGTAGCCGAACCAGTCGGCGCCCGCCAGGCGCGACGTGGTGGGATCGGTGGTGAAGGCGTACAAACGGCCGTGTCTGGCGTCGCGCGTCGGCATCGTGCTGTCGAACAGCTCGTAGCCCAGGCGCGCGCAGGTCAGTACGTTGGCGGGATGGCCCACGCCCAGCGCGTGCAGCGTATAGCGCGCCGGCGTCAGCTCGCGCGTCAGGGCCAGCATCTCCTCCAGCAAATTGCCCGCGCCGTCCAGCGGCCAGCCGCCGTAGCCGTAGCCGTCAAAGCCGATTGCCAGCAGCGCCTCGGCGCAGGCGCGGCGCAGGTCCGGTTCATTGCCGCCCTGCACCACCGCCACCAGCTTCGGCCGCTGCGCCGCCGCCACGCCGCGCACCGCCAGCAGGCGCTCGAACTCAGCTTTGCAGCGCTGCGCCCACTGCACCGTGCGCCGAACGGAGGCGCGCTGCGTCTCCAGCGGCGCGTCCACGTGGGTGCAGTCATCCAGGCAAATCACCACGTCGGCGCCGTAGCTAAGCTGAAGCTGCACGCTCTTTTCGGGCGTCAGGTTATACTTGCGCCCGGCGCCGTCGCGAAAGATGGCCCCTTTGTCGGTGATGACGCCGTTTTTTGGATTTTCGCGAATGAGCGAATAGACTTGGAAGCCGCCGGAATCGGTGAAAATCGGCCGTGACCAGCCCGCCATCTGGTGCAACCCGCCCAGCGCCTGGATCGTCGAGGAGCCGGGGCGCTGCATCAGGTGGTAGACGTTCATCTGCACGGCCTGAATGCCGCAGGCCAGCAGGTCTTGCGCATCCACGGCGCGCACGACGCCCTGGGTGGCGTCGGGCAGAAAGGCCGGCAGCGGCAGCGTCCCGTGTGGGAGTGTGAGCGTGTGTAGCATAGAGGTCAACATCCATGAGTGCGCCCCCCGACTTTTTGCATAAAATGCAGCGCCTGCTCGGCGCGGAATACGCCGCGTTTGCGGCCAGCCTGGCCGAACCGCAGCGGGTGGGGCTGCGCGTCAATACGTTAAAACTGTCCGCGGCCGATTTTAGCAGGATTTCGCCGTTCACGCTTACGGCCGTTGGTCCCTACGAACCGGCCGGCTTCCTGGTCACGGACGAGAGCCGGCCGGGACGCCACCCGTACCACGCGGCGGGGCTGTATTACCTGCAAGAGCCGGCGGCCATGGTCGTGGGCGCCGCGCTGGTCGCCATGCTGCGCGCGCGGCGCCGCGCGGACGGCGGGCCGCCCTGGGCGCTCGACCTGGCGGCCGCGCCCGGCGGCAAAGCCACCCACCTCGCCGCGCTGCTGGGCGATGCGGGCCTGCTGGTCGCCAACGACGTCCATCGCGGGCGCGCCCAAATCCTGGCCGAAAACCTGGAGCGCTGGGGCGCGCGGCAGGCGCTCATCCTCAACGACGCGCCCGCACGGCTGGCCGACCATTTTGGGCCTGTGTTCGACGCCGTGCTGCTGGACGCGCCCTGCTCCGGCGAGGGGCTCTTCCGCCGCCGGGGGGCGTTTGATTGGAGCAACGAAATCGTAGCGGCCTGCGCCCGCCGGCAGGACGGCATCCTGGATGCCGCCGCGCGCCTGACGCGGCCGGGCGGACTGCTGGCCTACGCCACCTGCACCTTCGCTCCGGAAGAAAACGAGCAGGTCATCGCCCGTTTTCTGGCTGCGCAGCCGGACTTCTCCTTGCTGGAGCCGCCACGCTACCCCGGCTTTGGTCACGGCCAGCCGGAATGGGTAGGAGAGGATGTGTTACCGGCGGCGCAACGGCCGTTTCTGGCGCGCGCCATTCGTCTCTGGCCGCACCGCTTTGCGGGCGAGGGCCATTTTATCGCCCTGCTGCAGCGTGAGGAGCAAGGGTTAGAAATGAAAAGACCTGTCAGGTTTTTCAAACCTGACAGGTCTTCCGCAGAAATCAACGTCTGGCGCGACTTTGCCGCGCGTTTTTTAGGGGCGGAATGGCCGGCGGAGCGGCTGCACGCGGCCAACGGCCAGGTCTACCTGCTGCCGCCGGACGCGCCCGACGCTGGTACGTTACGCCTGGCGCGCTACGGGCTGCTGCTGGGCGCCGTCCGCAAGGGGGTCTTTTATCCCGCGCACACCCTGGCCCTGGCGCTCACCCCTGCCCACGCGCGGCTCACGGCCGACTGGCCGGCCGACAGCCTGGAAATTCAGCGCTACCTGGCCGGTCACAGCCTGCCCAGCCCCGGCCCGGACGGTTGGGCGCTGGTGACGGTGGACGGCTTTGGGCTGGGGTGGGGTAAGCGGGTGAACGGCCGTCTCAAAAACCATTATCCGCGCGGGCTGCGGTGGAATCTCCCTTAATCTCCCCAGTGATTTGTTGTGAATTTTTGCTCATTTCGTGCAGTTCCCTGGCGGTCACTACCATCTCATTCAGGTAGCGCAGGACAATGACCGGCTCTAGCTTCGGCCTGGTAATTGGGTCACCATAGACCGCGTGGCGCACGATGGCGTCCACTTCGTTAAAGCCGGCATAGGCGCGAAAAGGAGTTGTGCCGGAGAAGCGGGCGTTGATCTCGAAAATCTTGGGTACTCCCTGGGCCACGCGAAACTGGAAATTCAACGGACCTGCCCCAGACAAGGTTTCGGCTATTTCAGCCAACAAACCATCAAAAGTTGAGTCTGGTTCCACATAAGCCCGGTACGTGTTGCCGTCTCGCAAATCCCGGCGCATCGTGACCACAGCCTGAACGCAACCGTCAACCAGCACAACCCCGCTCGTATACTCATCCTGGCTGGTCGCCACCGCTTCCTGGACAATCGGGTTGCTCACTTCGGCCAACGCCCTTTCCAATTCGCGCTCATTGTGCACCAGGTGAACGCCGACCGACCGGGCGCTCACGCGCGGCTTTACGACCAGGGGAAAGCCGCACGTTTGGAGCAGATCGCCGATCTGGTCCGGCAAAGCGGACTGCGGGTACGGAAACCCGTTCTGGCGTAAAAATTGGTAGGTGAGCCATTTATCGTCCGCAATTTGAATCACGTCGGACGGACTTACGATGACTTTTACCTGATAGGTCGCCTCAAGTTCAGCCCGATTTTCGGCAAATTTGCACAGCTCCACATCCGTGCCTATCAACAAGACGTCCGGTCTTTCCAGCGCCACGACCTCTTGCACCCGCGCAAGGTAATCGGGATCTTTCGCCATCGGAATCAGGTACGCCTTGTCGGCCCAGTACAAGCCTACGGCGCGGGGATCGGGGTCGGCGGCGACAATTTCGTATGGCCCCGCGGCCATGCGCAGGCATTTAATGATGCCCTGACCAAGCACAGCGCCGGCGCCGGTTACCAGGACTTTCATATCTGGCCTACCCCCTGCGCGCGCAATAAATCGCGGCAGCGCCCCACGTCGGCCAGTTTGTGCATGTCGGAGCCGATGGAAACGTAGGGGTTGATCTCACGGCAAAGGCCCAGGAAAGCGGCGAAATCTGGCAGATACGCGGGGCTGATTTCAATCGCAACCTCCTGGGCGATACTTTTTTCCATGAGTTGCCCCATCAGTTCATGGGGAAAGTCGCCATACCGGCGGGCGTACATACCGCCGGGGTGGGCCAGCACGTCAATGGGCGCGGCTTCCAAAAGGCCCATGGCGAGTTCAAATTCGATGGCGGCCGTTGCTGCGGGCGTCAATTTTGCAAAATTGAGGAATCCCCCACGCCGATCGGGAAAGCGATGCACGCTGCCTAAAACCAGGTCACATTCGGCGAGCAGTTCCGGGGAGGCGTCAAAGCCGCCCGCCGGATCGAGCGCTTTGGCTTCACAGCCGATGAGCAGTTGCAATTGGGGATATTGCGTTCGAAAATGGCGGATATCAGCGGCAAATTGGCCAAACCAACCGGTGTCGCGGCGAACGTGCTCGGTAAAAGCGATGCAAGACAAACCGACGGCGATGGATTGTTCAATCACGGCCTGCATCTCCGCCTGACCATCTGTTTGAGTGGTGTGCATGTGCAGGTCGCAGTTGATATCGGCGGTTTGTAAATCCAGGAAGCGTTTGAACATAATTTTTGACCTCGTCACTTTATCCATCCCGGTAACTCAGGCGGCCTGGGCCGGAGCCGGCGCAGGCAGCCCTTTTTGGCGCAGCAGGCGCGCGTATTCAGCTTGAACCCTGGTAAAAACCAGCCGCTCATCAAAGCGTTCCTTAGCCATTTGGCGCCCCATTTGCCCCATCCGCCGGGCTAATTCAAAATCGGTCACTATGGCGTAAATTGCATTGGCCAGCGCGGCGACGTCTCCCAGGGGAACGAGAAAACCGTTTTGGTTCTGCTCGACCGCTTCCCGGTTGCCTTTTACGTCCGTCACCACGGCCGGGATGCCCATGGCGGCGGCCTCCATCACCGCGCGGGGCACGCCTTCAAAGAGGGAGGGCAAGACCAAAACGTGCATGAGCTTGTAGAAAATGGGTAATTGCTCATTGGGCACAAAGCCTAAAAACAAACATTGATCGCCAATGCCATACTCGTAAGCCGTTTCCGGCTCCACCGCATCCGGTTTGCCATGATCGACTTCGCCGATGATGAGAAAGCGAATATGCGGGTTGCGGGCGACCAACGTTTTACCGGCGGCCAGGAAGTCGCGGAAGCCTTTGCGCCTGGCCGCCAGCCGCCCCACGAAACCGACGACGATCGCATCTTCCGGGATATTTAATTCAAGGCGCTTCTGCTGAATTTGCTCCGGCGAAAAGCGATCCGGGTCATAGCGCCTGATATCGATCCCATTGCCAAGGTGTTTAATTTTCTGCGGTGGAGAGATGCGCTCCTTGATGACCGTTTGTATGTCTTCACGATTTTGCGACAGGATGACGTGCGAACAAAGGGCGGCGACCCGCTCCAGGGTGATGTAAAAGCGGCGCGCCAGGGGATGCATATGGTCGTGGAGATAAAGGCCGTGCAGCGTGTTTACCACCACGGGCACGCCCGCCAGGCGGGCCGCCAACTGCCCCAGCAGGCCCGCTTTGGGCGTGTGCGTATGCACAATCGCGAATTTTTCACGCCGCATCAGCCGGTATAAGCGCCACAGCGAAACCAGGTCCGCCAGCGGCGTCACGTTGCGCGAGATCGGTATGGCAATGTGGGGCACACCTGCCGCTTCAATGGCGGTGAAATGGGGGCCCGCGGCGGAAACGGACGCCACCTCGTACCCCTCGGCCTGCAGCGCCAACATCTGATTCAGGAGTAGATAGCGGAGAGAGAGGTCGACCGCCGCAATGTGGACAACTTTCACTTTTGCTGTTGTTTTATCCATGTCGCTGTTTGATCTTTCAGATAGGCGTATAGCGCTGCGCGGCGCGCCTGCAGCAGCTCAGCCCGATATTGGGTTGCGAACTCCAGGTTGCGCGCCGCCATGCGCGCGCGCCGCGCGGGATCTTGCAGAACAGCTTTGATTTTGTCGGCCAGGGCCGCCGCGTCGTTGACCGGAACCAGGTTGTCGGCCTCCAGCAGTTCAGGGATACCGCCGATCCGCGCGCCAATACAGGGCAGCCCGCGGGCCATCGCTTCCAGCATGGCGCGGGGAAGTCCTTCCTGGCGTGAGGGCATGACGAACAGGTCAGCCTGGTCTAGCTGTTGGCGCACGGCTGCGCCGGCCGGTAGCTGCCCGGTGAACACAACACGGTCCGCCAGGCCGAGGCCGGCGGCCAGGGCGGCCAGTTCGGCGCGATGTTTCCCGTCGCCCACGAGGATCAGGCGCACATCAAGACCCTGGGTCACGCAGAGATGGAGCGCACGAATCAGATCGTCTTGGGCTTTATATAGCTGCGCCATCGTGCCGACGTGGGCCAGCACGAACGAGTCTTTGGGGCGCCCAACGCGCTCAAGGGGCGGTTTGGCGACGAAAGCCTCGGCGGTTAGCTCAATGCTGGAGTAGTGGGTCGTAAAGGCTTGTGGGCCGGGTGGGTACCGCTCTTGCAGGGCGGTCGCCGTCACGTAAGCCGCGGCGGCGGCGGCGGCGCATTGCTGACGCAGCTTGCGGGCGTACCACCAGCGGAACAACGGCCGTCCCGGATGGCTGTTGGCCCGCGGCGCAAAGACGTCGTGCGGGTCGGTAATGACCTCAACGCCATACGGCCGTCCCCGCTTAGCGAAATCCGCGTGCGCCAGCGTCCCCAAAACGCCGGGTACCAGCATGATAACGGCCGTATCGGGCTGAATACAGTCCCGCAGCCGCGCGACCACGGCCCGTCTCTGGCGCACAAAGCCCGCCGGACCGAGCCAATCCCCCATGGCCCGCACGCTGACCCCGTCCCCTTCCGTAAAGCGTCCCTGCCGCTCCTGATTGTGCTGCTCGACCACGCGCGCCAAAATCGTTACCGCGTCAAAGACGGGCAGGTAGCGGCGGGCAAAGAGGGGGTAATTGTAATTTTGGATCGAAAAAATCACGCCGTCCGCGCCGCGGTAAAAGCGGTGGTCGTAGAGGATGGTCAGCCGCATGGTTCTCCGCGCGAGGGATTGGGAATATGGGGATGGTTCATCTTTGACAAAATCATCTTTACAATTTGCTGTGGCTTGTTTAGGTGTCAAATACCGACGCCATGGTTCTGTTTTAAATAGCTCAAATCTTCCTCAAATTCTGCCCGGATTCTCGCCTTTATCTGCGGAGCAATTTGGGGCGTGTCTTGAACCTCGCGCAGCAGC
>Ga0209498_1003028_pt1 | contig 10079 bp, 7 predicted proteins | sample WalLakDeSediment_FD_184131 | JGI IMG/M metagenome (GOLD analysis project Ga0209498, IMG submission 184131) | Lake sediment microbial communities from Walker lake, Nevada to study Microbial Dark Matter (Phase II) - Walker Lake 11/02/13 Deep... | ecosystem: Environmental > Aquatic > Freshwater >... | reverse complement strand
TAAGAATTATGCTTTGTTGTTTCTCAATAATTAGATCTAATATGGACAAGAACCATAACCACAATCTTACGTAAATTGATGCTTTCTTGCGAACAACATAATCTAAGGAGCTCCTTTGCTCTTTATCAATATATAAAACTAATATAAGCAATAATTATGCCAGAATGTGCTATCTTTAAAAAACAAAGGCAGAATAAATGTTGGCATAAAAGTTGCTTATTATATAATTTATGTTGTATTATCTTATTTCAAGGGGAGGGGTTTTACGCAGGAATTTACTGAAACTGTCTTGATCAGTATTTGTTCAGTGTGATGACCGCTCAGATTTTATAATAAAGGGGGATGTTATAATGAAAAAAGTTTTATTGTTTTTGGTTTTTCTTCTCGTGTTGAGCCTGGCAGTGGGCTGCGGTCAGGCAGTAGATGAAACGCCCGATATTGAAGACCCTGATGCAGACATCTATGATTTTCCCGAAAACAACGAAGCAATGGCAGAAATTCTGGCCATAGTTACTGAGTTGGGTGAAAGGTTAAATGCAGAAGACGGTTATTACGGTGACCTGCATGACGCTGTCGTTGCTGCCGGCAACAGGCAGAACCCGGAACATGATGAGCTATATGCAATATTTAATGAATGGATTTATGAAGTTGGGGCAACCTACCTCTACAGCTTCATCGATGATGGCGGCGACAATAACCTGATCATTGTTGATGGGGCGGAACCGGAAGATATGGATCCCTACGGCTATGCATACGAAAAAGAACCGTGGACAGTAGAAGCTTTTGAAACCGGCCAACCGACTGTTGCCAAAGCCACCTGGATGGACGACTACGGCTATGGTTTGCAGAAATCCGGCTTCGCTCCGATCTTCAACTCTGCCGGGGAAATTTCTTTCCTTCTGGGTATTGACTACCCGGTACCACAGCTGGAAGATTTCCCGGAAATTATGGAATAAAAAAGCGATTAATTACTGACGAATTATCTGAACGGAGGGCGATTTAAGCCCTCCGTTTTGCTATACCTGATCCCCTGTATCGATAAAACGCTGTTTCTTGTTCAGGTAAAACAGGCATCTTTCTTGTAAATAAGAATTAGACACTAAATGTTGGCATAAAAGTTGCTTAGTATAATAATAATTGGCAGCAATATATTAATTAGTAATAGAGGAGGTTTTTTTGTGGAATCAGAAGCGATGTTTGGTAATATTGCGAACTGGATTTATCTGGGCCTTGCGGCTTACATAGTATTGGTAATCTTAATCGGGCTTTATTTCTCGCGCGGGATTAAAGAATGTGATGACCACGTACTGGGAGGAAGAGATATTTCTTTCGTCTACCTGGTTGGATCTACTACTGCGACCTGGCTTTGTGCCGGGGCGATCCTTGGTGCTGCAGGGTATGCCTATATGTTTGGTTTCCAGGGAACAATCTATGACCCCTGGGCGCCGGCCCTGACCCTTGTTTTAGCCGGAGTCTTCTTTGTTTACCGTCTGCGGCAGGCCGGTTATACCTCGGTTGTTGATTTTTACGAAAACCGTTATGGTAAGCAGATGAGTGTTTTATTCATGATTATCCAGATTATCGGAACCATGTCCTGGCTGGCCGGCCAGATGGTCGCTGCCGGGGTGCTGGTCCAGGTTACCACCGGTTTCAGTTTTACTGTATCTGTAATTATCGGAACAGGTGTGATTATTTTTATTACTTATAGTGGAGGATTGAAAGCTTTATCGAGGCTCGATACCATGAATACAGTCCTGATTATTGTTGCCCTGGTGATTCTATTTCCGGCAGTAATCAGGGGAATCGGAGGTTGGGAATATTTCGTCAGCAATGCCAGGGTCTGGGATAATTTGCCGCCTTTTGCAATGCTACCGATTCCCGATGCCCGCGGTTTTCTTTACTATGTTGGTTTATTCGGATTTATTTCCTATCTTGCAGCCTGGTTGGGCGTCGGCCTGGGAGACCTGAGCTGCGCCATCCTGATGCAGCGTGCCCTTGCTGCCAGAACCGCCCGAACAGCTTCAGGCGGTTTCCTAACCGCAGGCGTGCTTTACCTGGTCATCGCCTTAATTCCGGTTATGATTGGTATCGCTGTTTTTACCCACGGCTTCAGGATAGCTACCCCCGCAGATAATGAGCAGGTTTTACTCTGGGCTGCGCAAAACTTTATGCCCGACTGGTTTGGCGTGTTTTTCATTGTGGTGATTGCCGGAGCGATTCTTTCAACCGCCGGGGATTCAACATTGATTAATGCCACTCTCCTCGGTCACAATGTTTATCGTTATTATAAACCGAATGCAACCAGCGTGGATACTCTGAAGGCGGTGCGTATTTTCATACCGATTACTGCTATAATCTGCATGATCATAGCGATAATTTTCCCGTCACTTTACAAGCTTATTGTATTTGCCGGTGCTGTCGGTTTGCCGACGGTAGTGCCGGCTTATGTTGCCGGTTTGTTTTGGAAAAAGGCTAACCTTAAAGGCGCTGTCTACTCATTCTTTGCCGGACTTGTGGCTTGGACTATCGGTTTTGTCTGGGCCTTACCCTTTACACTCGAATCCAACTGGTACATGGTTAATTTTGAAGTATGGTACTGGGTAGATGAGGGTGTCTGGGACGCCCTGTTCTTTGCTGCTATTCCGGCAGCTGTTGTTTGTGTTATTACCCTGATCGTCGTATCTTTAAGAACCCAGAAGTCTGATCCGCCCAAGCCGATGTTAAGCGCCCAGGGCGAAAGCATGGAAGACAAACCAATGTTCTTCTGGTCTAAGAGAAAAGAAGGTTCGGCTGAAAACAATTAGTAAAGCGCTTAGATTAAAAGGTAGTGCAGCATCGGGAACGGGTCTTTTCGGTAACCCTCCAGGTTTAACAGTTATTAAAAAGAGCTGTCCCGGGTTCCAATAAATTGAAATAAAGTTAAATATTAAGGCCGTCCGGGTTATAAATCCCGGGCGGCTCTTTTAATGCCCGGCATGGAGAATAATAATATATCGCTGATTTATGTTTCCTTCCATCGCAACTATTTTTACGATTGTTTCGTAAAAAAGATTGAAAATAAAACTATCGAGGAGTATATTGATCTTAGATGGACTGGGTATATATTCAAAAACTGAGGAGGAATATTGTTGTGGAAGACGGAGCAATGTTCGGTCATATTTCAAGCTGGATTTATGCAGGTCTGGCCGTTTACCTGGTTATCGTTATTGCTATTGGACTTTATTTTTCCCGAGGTATTAAAGAATGTGATGACCACGTGGTAGGTGGACGTGATATTTCTTTCGTCTACCTTGTTGGTTCAACGACGGCGACCTGGCTTTGTGCCGGGGCGATACTCGGCGCTGCCGGATATGCCTACATGTTTGGTTTCCAGGGAACAATTTATGACCCCTGGGCGCCGGCTTTGACCCTTGTTTTAGCTGGAGTTTTCTTCGTTTACCGTTTGCGGCAGGCCGGTTATACCTCGGTTGTTGATTTTTATGACAACCGTTACGGTAAGCAGATGAGTATTTTATTTATGATTGTCCAGATTATCGGGACCATGTCCTGGCTGGCCGGACAGATGGTTGCCGCCGGGGTGCTGGTCCAGGTTACCACCGGCTTCAGTTTTGCCATATCTGTCATTATTGGCACATTGGTTATCATTATTGTTACTTACAGCGGTGGTTTAAAAGCGCTTTCCAGGCTTGATACAATGAACACGGTGTTGATTATTTCTGCCCTGGTTATTTTACTTCCGGCAGTGATCAAAGGTGTCGGGGGTTGGGATTTTTTCATCAGCAATGCCAGAGTCTGGGATAAATTGCCGCCTTTTGCATTGTTGCCAATTCCGGATGCACGCGGATTCCTTTATTATGTCGGTTTGTTTGGTTTTGTTTCTTACCTTGCTGCCTGGCTCGGTGTGGGGCTGGGGGACTTAAGCTGTGCCATCCTGATGCAGCGTGCCCTGGCTGCCAGAACCGCCAAAACAGCTTCCGGCGGTTTTATTGTTGCCGGTTTTCTTTACCTGGCGATTGCCATGATCCCGGTTTTAATCGGGATAGCTGTTTTTACATACGGCTTCAGATTAGCCAACCCTGCCGAAAATGAAAAGATCTTAATCTGGGCTGCACAGAATTTTATGCCCGATTGGTTTGCCGTTTTCTTTATTGTTATGGTTGCAGGAGCTATTATCTCTACGGCAGGGGACTCTACTTTAATCAACGCCACCCTCCTTGGGCACAATGTCTACCGCTATTTCAGGCCAAACGCAACCAATGTGGATACTCTGAAAGCGGTGCGTTTTTTCATACCGGTAACCGCTGTTATCTGCATGATTATCGCCATAGCTTTTCCGTCTTTATATAAACTAATCGTCTTCGCCGGCTGCATAGGGTTACCAACGGTGGTGCCGGCTTATGTTGCCGGTCTTTTCTGGAAAAAGGCCAATCTTAAAGGCGCTGTTTCATCCTTCTTTGCAGGGGTTGTAGTCTGGATTATCGGTTTCGTATGGGCTTTACCTTTTACACTTGAATCTAACTGGTACATGGTTGATTTCGAAGTATGGTACTGGGTAGACGAAGGGATCTGGGATGCCCTTTTCTTTGCCACAATTCCGGCAGCTGTTGTTTGTGTTATTACCCTTATCGCCGTATCTTTAAGAACCCAGATATCTGACCCGCCCAAGCCGATGTTAAGCGCCCAGGGCGAAAGCATGGAAGATAAACCAATGTTCTTCTGGTCTAAAAAGAAACAAGATCGGGATCAGCGGAAAAATGAAATCGCGTAATTGGATAATAGGTTGATTAATAATTAGGGCACCCGGAATAATTAACTCCGGGTGCCCTTTGAAATTCAGGATGGTTTTTCCCTATATATTATGGAGCAAAATCCTCGACTACAATCGAGATGCCATACCCGGGCAACCTTTCAATAAACGGTTTCGGGTCTAAAGCTTCCGGGGGCAGAACCCCTGTAGCTTCAGTCAAACCTTCGGCTATCAGATCGGCCATCAAAGCGGCCGGTATACCGGTTTGGTATGAAGTGCCCTGCTCTCCGAGAAGCTCATAAGCTTCTTCATGATTGACATGGTTGTACATGAACTTCTCAACCCTATTTCCATTCCTGGTTCCTTTCACTATCGTGCCGACACACACTGAACCTGTAAGTTTTCCAGCCAGGTCAGCCGGTTCGGGCAGTAATGCCGTAACGACGTCTCTCGGAGCTATTTGCTGACCCTTTACCGTGATTGGGTCGGGGCTGTCCAAACCGATCATGCTGATTGCCCTTAAGAAATCAATGAAATCATCAGGCAGTCCGTATTTAAAGTTGCATCTCTTCAGGCCTTTTGAATGTAAATACCTCGGTATGGTCCAGACCTCTTCATGAAAAACTGCGTAGACCTTTCTTTCACCGATGGGTGATGGAAAGGTAAAGTATTCTATATCGGTGGGATCGAGGGCCTTACCGGTAATAAACTTTCCGTCTTCATAAAGAAGAGGAGGTTGGAGACATTCGTCGATTGCCGTATCCGGGGAAAACGATAAAGCTATATTATAACCTTCCAGTTCGGAAGCATCGCCGTCCCTGACCAGAATTTCTTCAACCGTATCCATCTGATCGAAAAGGTAACGGGCAAAGATATTAGTACAACCGGGATCGATGCCCATACCGGCACAAACGGCAAGCAGGCCGGCTTCCTGGAAGGCTTTATCCAGGTTGTATTGCTGGGTTATATCTACCCGTCCGGGCGTTTTATGCATGCTTTCGGTGGCCAGATCAATATAGTGGCTGTTTGCTTTAAGGCAGGCGTTCATTATTATCAGGTTAAAACGGGGGATAGTGGCATTGATTACCAGGTCGACCTTACCTGCCGCATTTTGAACAGAATCGGGGCTTCCTGCATCGAGTAATTCGCCTTTGAAGCGGTCATTCTTTACATTGTCAAGCACCTTCTGGATCGGTTCTTTCCTCAGATCGGCACAAAACACCTCTTCGAACCTGTTGGTCCTGGCCAGTGATTTGGCAATTACACTTCCCACACCGCCCATACCGATAACCATTGTCTTCATAAATATCCTCTCCAGTTTGTATTTGATAGATTGAGCAGCAAGCTTAAGTTGCCTCATAATCTTTTATATGCAAGTATGATGCCAGTTAAAAAGGGATATTAATTGAATAGCAGGGAAAGCAGAGCAGCAGCGACCATGGTCAGACCGGTAAGCTGGTAAACCTGGATAGTTTTAATATTTGCTTCTAACAGTTCAGGTATATTGTCAAAATGCCTGCGGGCTACTATAACAGCTCTAAACGCCAGGGGCAGGCCGACAAAAGGCAGAAGCCAGAAAATATTTAAGGTGAAAATGGCCAACACCAGGAGGGAGATATAAGCGAGGCCAAATAGAAGAGCGTATACGTTAACCCCTTTTTCCTTGCCGAGGCGGACAACACCGTTCATCTTTCCACCCTTTAAATCGGCTTCGTAGTCGGGGTACTGGTTAATCCAGAGCACATTTGCAATAATGAAGCCTAAGGGAAGAGAAGCGAGAATCACTTCAAAACTAATAGTGTGGGTCTGTACCAGGTAGGTTCCTACTGTGATCAGGGGGCCGAAAGTAAACCCAACTACCGGTTCTCCCAAACCGCGGTAGGCGAATTTTAAAGGAGGCAGGCTGTAGAAAAGAGCAAAGAATACACCGGCCAAACCGAACCAGATAATATTAAACTCGCGGCTAAAAACAACAATCAGGCCGAGTAAGCACCCGGCACAGACGGTTATAATACCGATAATCAGGTTTTCATGGAGAGTCAATTTCCCGTCAATAATTGTTTTTTTACCACCGCTGAAAGGGGTTCGTTTGTCGGGGGTGACAAATTGATCTACCCCGCTGAGGTAATCGACATATTCGTTGATGGCATTTTTACCAATTTCCAGCAGGTAGATTGCTCCCGCCCCGACCAGGAACCATGTCCAGCTAAAGCTACCAATGTGAGCATATGCAACAGCACCGCCCACAGCCATCGGTATGGTCGAAGCAATCCATATTTTGGGGTCGGCGATTTGCCAGAATCCATTCCACAATCGTAAGAGACCTCTATTATAAGACATCAGGGTTCACCCTTTATCTTAAAATTTAATGGCCAAATGCCCGAAATCCTGACAGACAGATTTATTTATTTCCGGTTGCGGCCTGCTTCGTTTCGTCCAGTCCAAAAGCTTTGTGAACCGCTCTTACTGCAAGCTCACCATATTTTTCTTCTATTACACAGGAAATACGATATTCAGAGGTGCTGATCATTTCGATGTTGATGTTTTCCGCCGACAGGGATTTGAACATGCGTGCCGCGACGCCGGGGTTTGTCTTAATGCCGATACCAACTGCGGAGACTTTAACAATGTTGTTTGCGGCAAGCATCTCCAGGGCATCTATATCCCTGGCTACCTTACCCACCAATTCTTTAGCTTTCTCCAGTTCAATTGTCGGGATGGTGAAAGTAAAGTCAGCATAGCCATCAATGCTTGCATTCTGGATAATCATGTCGACGTTAATAGCCGCATCGGCAAGTGGAGATAAAATTTTATATGCGATGCCCGGTCGATCGGGGACGCGAATTAATGATATCTTCGATACATCTCTTTCAAGGGTAACACCTTTAATGATTGAGTTTTCCATAACGTCCTCCTCGTTGACGATCCAGGTATGCTTATCTCCCCCAAAAGAAGATCTAACTACAAGGGGGACCTGGTATTTTTGGGCCAGTTCCACCGACCGGGAATGGAGCACCTTTGCTCCCAAACCAGCCAGTTCAAGCATCTCCTGGTAGGATATTTTCTTTAGGTGGCGGGCCCGGGGGCAGATAATAGGGTCGGCAGTGTATACCCCGTCGACATCAGTATAAATTTCGCAGCAGTCGGCTTTTAATGCTGCAGCCAGGGCGACAGCAGTCGTATCTGAACCACCCCGTCCCAGGGTACTGATGCTTCCGTCTTCTGTTACCCCCTGGAAGCCGGCAACAACAGGTATTGCGCCTTCATCTAAAATTTGCTCTATTTTTTCAGTCTGTAGATCAAGTATGCGGGCTTTGGTATGGTTGTGGTCGGTAATTAATGGAAGCTGCAGCCCCATCAGCGATTTGGCCCTGTGGCCAAGACTTTCCAGGGTAATAGCCATTAAGGCGGCGCAAACCTGTTCGCCTGTAGCTACAAGTGCATCCTGTTCACGCCCTGGAGGGCTGTTAGTTACCTCGGCGGCAAGGGATAAGAGATGGTCGGTCTGCATGCCCATTGCCGAAACAACTACAGCAACCCGATTGCCCATGATTTTGGTTGAAGCTATACCCATCGCAACACGGCGTATATGGTCTGTCGTTGCTACTGAAGTGCCGCCGTACTTCTGAATAATTAAAGACATTGCGATCACACACCTTTGCTGCGATAGATACTGTAAAAAATGAATGTTATTATTTTCTCATATATAGGCTGGCGGCACAAGATTTATTTTTTTAATTTCCTTTTCTTTAATTACAGATCCTGAAAAAGTAAACCGATCAGTTGTTCAGGTTAAATATTATCCTCTCATGCTATTATTGCCGGATTTGGCTGTTCTCTGATTTCTGCTCTTAGAGCATTTCGATAAAAGCCTGCAGCCTGGTTTTAATTGAACCGGCAGGTTCGAAACTGTAGTTGTCGTCGATCAGGTGCAGCGGTAACCCTTCCTTTTTCAGGTAATCCCGCAGGTCGGGATAATCAAACTTATGCGGGTCGCAAAAAGAGATGCAGTAGCCGACCACGCCATCGACATCATATTCACGGGCTCTTTTAAGCAGGTAGTCGAATCGGCCGGTACCGGGGCCGCGGTCGGTGCGTGGACACTGAAAGTCTATAAAATAGTGCCGGGTTAATCCTTCATAAGGGTCATCGGTAACAGGGACATCTTTTTCCCAGACCCGAAAGCCTATACAGGTATCGTCAGCGACTACTGTGGCCCCGGCTTCCTCAATCATTTTGAATAAGGCTGGATTATCCATAATACTGCCCCAGACCAGAATGCGGGGTTTTTTCTTGCCATGTACCTTGCGCTGCCTGGCCCGGCCCAGCGTTTCTTCCAGCAGAACTGAAAAATCAGGGGCAGGCAGAGTGCCGCCGTAGATAAGAAGGTCAAGCATTTCGCTGCCTTCAATCCGGGGTTGGGGTTCCCTGCGAAGTTGGTAGAGCTCCCGGACCAGGAAGCGGTTCCGGTTATAGCAGGTTATTGTATCCTTCAGGGTTTCGGGAGTCACCTTGTTGCCTGTGTACTTTTCAAGGCTTTCTTTGAAGAAGCCAAGCTCACGTTTAAAAAAACTCTGTCCCCAGGGGCTGACCTGATGAGGGACATTAAACATGTAGGAATATGGCAGGGGATGGTAGTATGTCCAGATGCCGTAAAGCCGTTGGACCATATCACAACTGTGAGAAATGATCAGGCCATCGAGGAAGTCGAGCTTACCTTTGACGGCGCGGGCAAGGATATTACGCACGTAGGTGCAGCCGTAAGGCTCAACATAGGCATCGGATGCAGAGGTATCTTCCCCAGGCCTCCCGGTGATACGGTAGGGTATAGCGCCGGCAGCGCTGATTATTTCCGGTGGGGCAAAACAGCACAGGTAGCCGATTACAGGCTTGCCGCTTTCTGCTTTGATCCGGCGTATCTGTTCTTCGCTTTGTTCTGCAGCGCTTTTTGACAGTGCTGTATTGCTATCCTTGGAAATCAATGATGTTACCTCCCTTACCGGTTTTATCTATTGTTTCCAGGAAAGCGTGCAGCCTGGTTTTGATCTGAGCATCCGACCATAGACGTGGGTCGGCCATGTCGCTTTCAAAGATCAAAGATGGGACGCCCAGCCTGGCCAGCCTGTTCCTGGTGTGTACTTCGCCGAACGATACTGCCCGGCAGGAACGGGTCAGGTGCATAACCGCACCGTTAAGGCTGTAATCCTCGACCAGCTCTTCGAGCAGACTGCTGCCGGAAAAGCCGCCAAATACTGCCGGATTACAGATCTCAGGCATTGTCTCCGACCCGTAATCATGCATTTTGACCGCTCTTTGCCAGGTACGTTTGACA
>Ga0209498_1003027_pt1 | contig 10079 bp, 7 predicted proteins | sample WalLakDeSediment_FD_184131 | JGI IMG/M metagenome (GOLD analysis project Ga0209498, IMG submission 184131) | Lake sediment microbial communities from Walker lake, Nevada to study Microbial Dark Matter (Phase II) - Walker Lake 11/02/13 Deep... | ecosystem: Environmental > Aquatic > Freshwater >... | reverse complement strand
GCTATCCGTGAAGGCTTCGAACGGGATGATAAAGGTCTCCAGCGGCGGAATCGTCGGCGCTCCTGACGCGCCATTGCATCCAGGTATCAGGACCAGGATGCACAGAATGACCAGAACGTGCGTTGCAGCTCTACCTGTTAGCGTCTTCATCGAAGTCCTCCTTGTGACGTTCTCGTCTGCCGGTGTCATCTGGCCTACCCCAGAGCAGACGAGTACCTAACTGTACAGTGGGATACACTACCACCACGGCGATCGTTAGTCAATGCCTTGGACTGGCTGCCCGTGGCAGAACACTCTGTCCAGGCGAGGCACCCGGGCGCTCGATGTAGATGGCCGAAATCTGGCGACAGAAACTGACGAGGCCCAGCTGTCTGCATCGAACGTTATCCTTGCTGGCTCACGATCAGGTGCCTGTGCATTAAACTGCACAGGCTGGACACAAGTGCAGCGTCACCCTAATTCCCAGACCCGAGAAATGCGGGGGAGATCATCCGAAGCCGGCGGACAGACCAAGATTACGGCCGACCACACGACTCGGTGCGAGGCCTCAGCCCCTCGGAACACGTTGAAGACGCACGGAGGACTGCTATATCGGTTGGCCTATGACATGGAGGAAGGTCAATGAGTGCCAAATGCCCATTGCCGGAATACCTCAGCGAACGGAGAGGAGGGCAGTTCGAGGACTGCCCTCCTAGATTGGTACAGGAACACGCCTGTGCTGTGTTACCGGTTCACCTCTACGTAACCTTCTTTTGCAGAGAAAAGCTCGGCCCAGTCACTAGCGCCTAGGATTATGCCGGTGCCATCATAGTGAACACTTCCTTGAGCGGTTGCCTGCCGGCTGCTGCCGGTATAGCGGTAATTCCTGTTCATGTCCGGTGAATGATAGTGCGATTTGTGGCTCTGTCGGGTCAATGGCCCGGTAGCAGTCCAGCTGACATCCACATCCAACGTAACAGGCATTCCTGTCTCATAGTCCCAGCCCTCAAGACCGTCAGCTACAAGACGGGCGCTGGCGAGTTTCTGATCAACAGCCAAGCACCCCGCGGGGATATCCCCCCAATAGTAGACCCCGCTTAGTAGTATCCAGTTTCCATAGTCATCGTACCGGTATTGGTAGACGTGAATTCCTGCATACTGGCTTGGCTGGGGACGGCCCGGGGGACTTTGGTACGCAGATTCATGAGCGTAGACCTGTATGTCTGTGTATACATTGGTCGCCTCATCATACATTTGCCAATAAGCATATGCTCCCGTGCCCTTGAAGCGGTAGATCTGCCCCGCCAAGGCCGGTGCGGACATTGACAACACCAACCCCATAACTATAGCCAAAGCGAGTATCGATAGTAATGCTCTCCTCATTTATTGTTCTCCTCTCCTTCTTGATCAACTTTCGGGCTAACGGTAATCTGAGCAATGACCATCTAGTTGTACCCGGTAGACATCACCTCCTTCAGCGCAGACGCAGTTCTTGTCCGCGTCCGCTCCAAGCCTCAGCGTCGCAGGAGCGAAGGCACGATTGGCCGTAGCACGTAGAGGCAAGGATGCTCACACGCCCATGACTACTGGATTGAGTGTGCCTCAGACTACGAGACTCACGACAGGACGACATAAGCATCAGCCTCACTGCTTCCAGCGACCCAGTACTATTATACCATAGGCTCAGCAGCGAACTGTCAATACCCTGAACTTAACTTATCTTACCAACCGGGGGATTTTTTCGCATGGCAATGGTTCAGTCCGTGCTGTGCTTGGGCTGAGGCGGGGTGGTGGGGGCTGGCGAGCAGTCCATTAGCAGATTATTAGCAGAAAGACGCGGCGGCACCTGCGTTCTGATGTTCTTAAATGGACCAGGGTCGAGGAACCGTCCTCGACCCTGGCCATCTGCGGTACACGTATCCCTAGTAGTCAACGGTAACACCCCTCTCCTGAAGTTGAGGGATGTATATGTTGATGGAGTCCGAGCTCAGTGGATTCCCATCGAGGTTAACGTAATCCCCTTCTGAAAGCCCACTATTCTCGACTAGGGGACTGATGTCGCTTACTTGGTTATCCCAAAGGCTCAGGTATGTCAAGCCAGTGAGAGTTGAAACCGCCGAGATATTGTTTATCTGGTTATCCGTGAGGTCCAGGTCTGTCAGGCTGGTGAGGGTTGATAGCGGCGAGATAGTATCTATTTGGTTCATATAAATGTACAGGACTCTCAGGCCAGTCAGGGTCGAAAGCGGCGAGATGTCGTCTATCTGGTTAGCCCCAAGGTATAGCTCTGTCAGGCTGGTGAGGGTTGAAAGCGGCGAGATGTCGCGTATCTGGTTAGCCTGGAGGCTCAGGCGTGTGAGGCCGGTGAGGGTTGAAAGCGGTGAGATGTCGCTTAGCTGGTTATCCCCAAGGTGAAGCAGGCTCAAGCTGGTCAAGTTGGCCAGTGGCGAGATATCGCTAATCGGGTTACCCCGGATGTCGAGTTCTCTCAGGATGGTGACATCGGCAAGATCAGCGAGTTCAGCGTTGCTTATCTGCTTGATGTGTAGACCAAGTGCTGTCAGTTTGGCGTAATTGGGCAGAGAGGGGATCTCGGTCACCGAGCTAACCGTAACGTGAAGTTCTCTGAGCTCCGTAAGCCCATCCAGCGGTGAGAGGTCGCTTATCTCGTTGTGCCAGAGGCTGAGAGATCTCAGGTTGATAAGGCTGCTAAGCGGTGAGACATCGCTTATCTGGCTATACCGAAGACTCAGCCCGGTCAGCTTGGTGAGGTCGGCCAGGATGGAGACGTCGCTTATCTGGTTACCCCCAAGTTCGAGCCAGTAGCTCAGGTTGGTGAGGTTAGCCAACGGTGAGATGTCGCTTATCTGGTTACCCCAAAGGTCGAGCCACCTCAGGTTAGTGAGGTTAGCCAACGGTGAGATATCGCTTATCTGGTTACCCCCAAGGTGAAGCAAGCTCAGGCTGGTGAAGTGCTCTAGTCCGGTGAGGTCGCTGATACTCATGTCCTGGGCCCAGAGCTCGGTCAGTCGCTTCAGATCCGAAGGGTAAAGGGTACGGTCCGGGATACCGATAGCCCCCCTAATCGCCGCCTCAAGGTTGGGGCACACGAACACAACGGGCACCTCTTCCTCGAAATCGGCAGTGATAGAGTAGTCGCCGTTCATGGTGATGGTAGTCTCAGCGGCCTCGACATCCGCAATGGTAGCGACATCGCCGGTCCAGTTCACAAACCGATAGCCTTCTTCGGCTTGTGCCACCAGGCTAATCGTACTTCCCTCCTCATAGGCGAAGGTGCCCTCGCCTGGTGTCGTTACCTGCCCGCCTAGGCTGCTTGATAGGGTGAGGCCGTATTCAGCAGGTGGAGACGGATCGGGATCAGGGTCAGGCAGCAGACCAGGATCGGCAGGGCAGCCAACCGCGCCTGCAATGAGGGCCAAGGTAACCAGCAGAACAACAACTCTCTTCATGCTATGAACCTCCAAGTGATATTCTATCACCAGTGAGCCAGAAGTCAACAGCCTGCCGTGGCGTTATGCGTAGGGAACTGAGGGGGAGTTGCGCAGGGCCCGGTCGAATCCGCCCCGATTGCACATTACCGAGGAATGTGTGACCGCCTGCCGAAGACAAGTTCTCTGAGGGTTAGGCCTAATGAGTATGGTGTCCCCGGATTTCTCCATCAAGAGGACGGGCGTCCACATGGTGCCAACAAGAAGGGCGGTGTCGGCCGGATCATCGAGTCCGACGGTAAGGTCAACGCTCAGGCTCCTGACCTTGATATTCCTGAGCACACCGCGTACAAGCCGCCATATGTAGGGAAGGAATTCGGCAAAGTGCAGGACACCCAGGAGTGCCTGCCCTCTTCCCCCTCTCCTCTTCCTGCCCCGCCGCCGCTGCTCATCGGCCTGCTTCCTCGCCTCGTCCCGCTTCTTCTTCCCGCCGGTGTCCTTCTTCACCAGGCCGAAGAACCATCTGAATCCGAACCGGAAGGCCGGTTGCTCGCCGACTCCCAGGCGAAATGTGAGATCGAGGGGGGATACTGAGCAGCAGGACTGTGACCCCGATTACAGTCGCTGCAATGATGCCGGCGGCCAACTGCCACTACCCTTGCTTCTCTTGTTCCTTGTGCTCCTTCCCTTTGGCCATCATCTGCCCGAGGAATCCGGGTGCCTTGTCTACCATCTTCTCCGCCACGGTAGCCAGGCCACCTTTGATCCCCTCCACCCTTACGCCGTTCTTGTCGATTACTACCACAGCGACGGGCTTTATCCCGGCGCCGCCGATGGAGCCGCCTCCCTTGCCCTCAGCTTTGCTCGGGTTACCGCCCTTACCGAACGAGTCGGCTACTCCGGTGCCTCCAGCAGCCCCGAACACGAATCCGGTACTAACAACCGGAAAAAGGGTGACCCCTTCAGTTGTCCTGGGCTCACCCATGACGCTGATGCCGGTAAGCACCTTCTGGATTTCGTCGACAGTCGTCTTGACCAGGTTCTCGACATCCATTGTCCACCTCCTTCTGTATCTTGTCTGTGCTATATATGATATGACTTTGCCCGTCACACTGTCAAAACAGCCACGGGGGATAGAACTGAATGGTTGTGCATGGCTTCCGGAGATAGCACACGCCGGGGCGCGGCATGCTTGCCGATATGAGCTACGACACAGTCCACGCCTCAGGAATACTGCATTTCCGGAGGAACGGCTCAGGCCGGGGCCAGGCTAACCAATGGACTGCCAACTCAGGAAGGGATAGGTCTGGAGGTCAACGGTGTTCCAGATGTAGGCTGGGTTAGTCTCGTCGGGAGCGACGGCGACTATGTCCCAGGGCTCATCGAGCCCGTCGGTCTCTGTATCCGCGAAGGTGGCAATGTCCATCATCTCCGCCGTGCTCTTGCCCGTCCCGCCGTCACTGTCTTCCATCCCGGCAGTTTCCACGTCCCAGAAGGAGTTGTTCACGGTGCCGCGCTCATCCTGGCCCACCAGGCCACCAAGACTCCACTCGCCAGTCACGCTCCCAGTGGAATAGGAGTTGCTCACCGTGCCTCTGTTGTATCCCACCAGGCCGCCGACACGGTCATCGCCGGTCACGGCGCCGCTGGAATACGAGTTGCTCACGGTACCCCAGTTCCATCCCACCAGGCCTCCGATATACTCATCGCCGATGACGGTGCCGCTGGAATACGAGTTGCTCACCGTATGGTCGTTCCATCCCACCAGGCCGCCGATATACTCATCGCCGGTGACGGTGCCGCCGGAAAATGAGTTGCTCACTGTCCTGTGACTGTATCCCACGAGACCCCCTACGTACTTATGGCCGGTCACAGTACCGTTGGAATACGAACTGCTCACCATACCCTCATTCAACCCCAGCAGACCGCCAACGTATCCAAAGCCGGTTATGTCTGCGTTCTCGACACCCAGCTGAGTGACTTTTCCACCAATGGCAAGATGTCCGAATAGTCCGACATTGGAAACACAATCAGAGCTGAAGCTCAAGTTGGAGATCTTGTGGCCATTCCCATCAAACTCGCCGGCCAGATAGGGAATGTAGAGGCCCGGTTCAGTAGCCAGATCGAGGTCAGCGTTCAATCTGAATTTCAGCGAATCATCCTGGCCAAAGGCGAGCAGCTGTTTCAAATCCTCGATATCATTTATCAGGTAACAGCCATTGTCTTGCCAGAGCCTTTCATTGACATCCAGGTACCTATCGTTGGCCAGCCACTGCTCAAAGTCTGCCCCGGACAAAGCTCCAACGGTGATTATGTTCTCTCCATTAATGAGAATCGCATCATAGTTGTAGTACGAGTTGCTCACGGTGCCGACGCTGTGGCCCACCAGAGCCCCGACCGGCCCATCGCCGGTCACATTGCCGCTGAAATAGGACCTGGTTACAGTGTCGGCGTTGATTCCCACTAGGCCGCCAACGGTACCCTCGCCGACTACGCTTCCTGTGGCATGGCAACTGCTCACGGTGCCTCCTACCCCGTTAAGTCCCACCAGGCCGCCAACATACCCATCGCCGGTCACGCTGCCGGTGTAGTAGGAGTTGCTCACGGTGCCTGCCGCGTTAACTCCCACCAAGCCGCCAACGAACCTATCGCCGGCCACGCTGCCGGTGTAATAGGAGTTGCTCACAGTGCCGCCTTGATTCTCTCCCACCAGACCGCCGACAGGCCAGCTGCCGGTCACATTACCGATGCAGAAAGCTTTGCTCACACTACCATTATTCAACCCAGCCAGACCGCCAACCCTGTTCTCCCCATTCACAGTGGCGTCGACTATCCCGACATTTTCGATGACGCCCTCATCACCGACATAACGGAAAAGCCCGACATAATTTTCGTCAGGACGGTTGATGAACAGGTCCCTTATCTCATAACCCTGGCCATCAAGAGTCCCGGCAAACGGATGAGCCCCCACAATGCGTGCCTCGCCTTCGAATCGGGCGGCAAGAGTATTGCCAATCGGCTCCCACCCCTTTCCTCCATTGGCTGTCGGGCCTGCCACCTTTTCATAACCGGCAGTGGTGGCATCGAGGTCGTTCATGAGGCGGTGGTGGCCGCCTAAGTTGCGGCTGACGGCGTGCAAATCGTGCCACGTCCGTATTTCCAGGTCCTTGGGAGAGCACACATTGACTGCAATCAGGACTATTGCGGCAAGAGCTACGGCACAAGCCATGATTATTCCTGCCAGCTTCTTCCTACTCATCCTCGTCCTCCCAGGTCGTTGTTCTGGCCCTGTTCTCTCACCAGCATCACCCCGGAGACCGACCCCAGCCGGCTCCGACCTGAATTCGGCCTCTCGCTTAACCAGGAACACGAGCGCCAGCAAGCCCGGAACGCCGCATATACTCCCTATTCTCATATCATGTCGTTATCCAGGCTGTATTAACATGCTACATCATCCGCACGCGGAGCGAACGATATCTAATCTTCTGCCAGCATACCTACTGAGAATACCGATGTCAATACCCTGCGAGCTAATGGGACAACCCGCTATCTTGTTGTGCATTCTGGTACTGTGATGCCTGCCTCACTCTGAGCCCGATCGAGATGATGTGCCTGAGATGTGAATCCCCCCGTCTCAGCGCTTCAGGACTGGTTACCCGGCGCTGTGCGAGCATGGGTAGGGGCACTGATCATCCCGTCTGACAACCAAGGGTTTTGACGGTAGCCAGGGTGCTCTGATATCGTTGCTCGTATGGCGCAGGCTGATCGCTTCACCATCCGCGAACCTCGGTTCCGCGATGCGAAGGCGCTGGTCGCCATTAGCCAGGAGGCATTCTCCGCTGAGCAAGCCGTCTTTGGCTCCGACGTCCGTCAGGCCACACGACGGGCGCGGTTGATGACCCTGATCTACCCGATTCAGCGCAGGTTGCCTCGGCCGTCGGCGATGGCGTTGGTGGGACTGGTCGGTGACCGCCCGGTCGGACTGGTGACGGCCGAGCCCCACGGCCCCACCTGGTACATAAGCATGGTCATGGTCAGCGGTGACCATCGACGTCGGGGCTACGGCAGGGTTCTGGTCGAGGCAATGTGCGAACGCGCCCGGAATGCCGGCGCAGTTCGGGCAGTCCTCCATATGCGGGAGGACAACAGGCCCGCCTATGGACTGTACAGTTCATTAGGCTTTCGAGACTTCGAGCGTGCGCACCGCATGCTCATCGAGAATCCAGTAGCTGCAGAGCAGTCCCCGATGCCCGAAGGCTACACGCTCGTGCGGCACTCTCGCTACGACCGTAGAACGCTGGCGATTCGGGACGCATGTCGTGAGCCACAGGCCAGGGAACTGGCCGGGGCCAGTCGCATGCCCGGTCTGCTGGAGCGGACGGTGGGGTTCTTCGTGCGGCCCGCCGATGATCAGCGGCTGGCGATCATTCATCGAGGTGTGTGGGTGGGGTTCTTCCTCTATCTTCAGGAATCGCGTCTGGAGGCAGCCGGCATGTTAGTCGCCGTGCTTCCCGAGCATCGAGACCGGGGGCTGGAGAGACCTCTCCTAGTGCGCGGTCTGGCGCGGGCAGCACGGGCTGGGGCCGAGCGGGTCACCCTTTCGGTTCTGTCGACGAACACCGCGCTGCTGCAGGCATGCGAGGCCCTGGGGTTCACCACCCGGTTCGTGTTCGTGGGGATGACCCGTTCGCTCGAGTCGGACTGAACTCCTCTCGCAGACGATACAAGGCCGGAGAAAGCGGGAGCACAGCACAGTGGACAAGCCGGGCCACTCAGAGTTCTCGGGATGCCACACTGATTCGGCTATCCCGTACGCCGCAGCAGACAGGGCAACAATCTGAGTTGTTGTGCAACTAGCAGGGTGCTGAAAAACCCCGTTTGGGGTCAAAATGGTCGGTCTTATAGCTTCGGAATTTGAGCGGTTTTCGCTCTCTTTGCCCTCTTTCATCACCCTGCTAGGCAAAGGTCCACTCATTGCGCAGTCTCACCCATGGGCATAGTCTGTGTTACTAACCACAGGATTGGCCATTCTCCTCTTACTACATTCTGCCCAAGGGGATCGGGTCGGCTGCTTTCATCAGCCTCGTAGTGGCGGGGCGCAAGACAAGACGGAGTTGCCTCCCGATCCTGCGGTGCGCTCTATCCTATGGTGATTTCTCCATCTTCAACAGTGAACAGTATGTCCTGACTGTGATCAGAGCAGGTGTACTGGCATCCCTTTCCCAGTGAACCTTTGGGAGCCACACTGTGAACAGCCGTCCAAAGCCGGTACGTTCCGTCCTGCATTTCGTCAAGTGAAAGCCCGTAATCTCTTCCTTCAGTGAAATCCGCCTTGTCTCGAGGAACAAGATGAGGGGACTTAGGCATACCGCCGGCTCCGTAGACCACTTCCTCTGTCTCAACTCTAGTTATCCCTAGCTGATAGTCGCCAAGCTGGGGTTCAGCTGCCGGTTCAAAGGAGCCAGGCACGATGGGACTCTCGTCCCAGCTAACCAGGATTCCATCTTCAGTGATTTCGGCTGTTACGTTGGTCGGCGGGTCCGGTGGCTCGACCTCCACCCAGATGTCCTTGCCTACTGCCTCCGGTACTGGCTCACCATCTGCATTGAGAGCAGTGAAGATGTACTCTCCGCCAGCCGTGGGCATTCCTGGCTCACATGTCATGAATCCGAACAAGTCTACCCAGTCAACCCCGGGAGTAAACACGCTGGCATATGCTGGAATGATCACTAACCCACCATCAGGCAGCTCCACCCTGACGCTATCTACAACCATGTTGGTCATGACTGCCAGGAGTACACAAGGGGCCCGTTCCTCTGGTGGCAGGGTTGCCGGCCCATGTAACTGAAGGTAGGCATCCGCGAGGAAATAGCGTTGGGTGGCAAAGCCGGCAGTGATGGCATACTTGCCGCTCATGGTGATTGTAGTAGAGGCAGAGGTGACATCGGCAATAGGGGCACCACCGCCAGCCCAGCCCACGAAATGGTAGCCATGCTCGGGCTCGGCCGTGAGATGGACAACCTCACCTTCGTCAAAGGCAAATGTGCCCTCTCCTGGCATGGTGACCGATCCCCCGGTGGTGCTGGAAATGGTCAGGGAGTACTGAGCCGCGAAATCCGCCCTGATCTCATATTCGCCGGTGATGGTGATGGTGGTTGCAGCCGCATTCTCATCGGCCACGGTCCCGATATTGCCAGTCCAGTTGATGAACCGGTAGCCCTCTTCCGCCTCCGCCACCAAGCTAACCACCGCTCCCTCCTCATATGTGAAGACCCCTTCCCCGGGTGTGGTTACCTTCCCTCCATGGCTGCTGGATATGGTCAGGCTGTGCTCTATAGTCGGAGTGGGTTCCGTGTCAGAGTCCGCCTGACAACCTACCATCCCTGCAACCAAGGCTACCGTGATAAGGAGAACACCAATCGTCTTCATGTACGTTCACCTCCAACTCCCATTATATCACCGGCGAGGCAAAAATCAAGAGCCTAAGACTTGATGAATATGCACCGAGTCAGAGACTCACAGTCTGACTCTGAGCATTCGTCTCCTCAGATGAACAAACCACCCTATTGTGCAGTTCCGCTCCATCATACATCCCGGTTCTGCGCCAGTGGCCCAGACTACGACTGATCTAGGACACAGACTGCCAACTGA
>Ga0209498_1003026_pt1 | contig 10081 bp, 8 predicted proteins | sample WalLakDeSediment_FD_184131 | JGI IMG/M metagenome (GOLD analysis project Ga0209498, IMG submission 184131) | Lake sediment microbial communities from Walker lake, Nevada to study Microbial Dark Matter (Phase II) - Walker Lake 11/02/13 Deep... | ecosystem: Environmental > Aquatic > Freshwater >... | reverse complement strand
GAGCGAAGCGAAAGAAGAAGATGAAATCTTCTTCGCGCATTAACAGTTAGACCCTAAGGTATTTTCTGGTAGCCAGAAAACTGGAGATAATACCCAGTAAAATTCCGGTAGCGAACTGAATTAAAATTATTTGCCAAAGATTAATCGAGAAAAACTCAAAAATATTCAGGCCAGGAAAGAAAACTTCAATTCTCGGACTCAAAAACCAAGTAGCTAAACTAATAAGTGCAAGACAAATCAAAGCAGCTAAAATTCCGGCCAATATTCCTTGTATCAAAAAGGGGCCACGGATAAACCAGCTGCCCGCCCCTACCAGTCTTTGTATTTTTATTTCTTCTCTCGTATTGTAAATAGCCAGCCTGGTAGTGTTAAAAGTGACTAAAATCGCCACTATTGCCAAAATTATTGAAAGAAAAATGAAAACCTTGTTGGCGGTAGAGGTTATGGAAAAAATTCTTTCAATCACCGGCCTTCTTTCGTAATAATCAACTTTTTCAACCAAAGTCGTAAAGTCAGGAGTTTCCAAAAAACTAACAATATTTTGATATTGGCCGGGATCAAAAGCCATAATATTCAAAGAAGCCAAAAAAGGATTGTGGCCTACCTCTGCCAAGCTGGCCATCAAGACCGGATTCTCTTTATGTCTTTCAATAAAATCATCCAGAGCTCTTTCCTGGGAAATATATTTTATACCCTTGACTTCCGGAATTTTAACCAGCTCCTCCCTCACCTCAAAAATATCAATTTCCATCACATCTTCTTTAAAATAAACCGATATATCCGCTTTTTCCTCCACCAAAGCGATTATAAATTTACTGACTCCGCTAAAAAGAAAAAGCGAGGTAGCTAGGGTAATAACTAAAATCAAAACGAAAATAGTTGCAACCATTAATCCCCCATCCCGAAAAAATCCCCGAAAACCCGATTTAATTATTCTTCTAAGTGAAGTAAACATTGTAAATTTTTATATTTATAATATAAATCTTCCTTTTTCCTCGTCCCTGATTACCCTTCCTTTTTCCAAGGTAATAACCCTTTTTTCCAGCGAATTAATAACCTCTTTATTATGGGTAGCTAAAATCACGGTTGTGCCCATTTCCTGAATCTTTAACAGGAGTTGAATTATATCCAGACTGTGATAGGGGTCAAGATTACCGGTCGGCTCGTCAGCCAGAATCACTTCCGGCCGATGAATTAAGGCCCGGGCAATGGCTGCCCGCTGGCGTTCGCCGCCTGACAACTCAGCCGGAAAATTATTGGCTTTTTCGGTCAATCCGACGATTTCCAAAACCTTTGGCACGTCCCTGGCAACTTCCTGATCAGAAGCCCCAACAACTTCCAGAGCATAAGCTATATTTTCATAAGTAGTTTTTGAGGAAAGCAGTTTATAATCCTGAAAAACAGATCCAATTTCTCGCCTGAATTCCGGCAACCTTGTTGACTTTATTTCGTTAACATTTTTCCCTTCAAAAAAAATCTTACCCTGGGTCGGTTTTTCTTCGGCCAATAAAAGCTTTAATAAGGTGGTTTTTCCCGCTCCTGATTTTCCAACCAGCGAAACAAATTCCTTTTCTTTAATATCGAAAGAAACGTCTTCCAGGGCAATGGAGTTACAGGAATAGATTTTAGTAACGTGTTGGAAAGAAATCACAATAAAAATTAAAATTTTTGCTCTTTAATCTCGGCTTCTATAAATTCATCTAACTTGCCGTCCAATACCTCTTCTACCTTTGATGTTTCAAGATTGGTCCGCAAATCTTTAACCAATTTATAAGGATGGAGAACGTAACTTCTAATTTGGTTACCCCATTCGATCGAAACCTTTTTATCTTTTATCTGGGAAATTTCTTTCTTTTGCTCTTCCTCTTTCATCTGGTAAAGTTTTGATAAAAGCACTTCCTCGGCTCTCTTCCTGTTTTCACCCTGCAATCTTTCTGACTGGCAGGAAGCAGTCAAGCCGCTTGGCAAATGAGTAATCCTGACCGAAGTTTCTCTTTTGTTGACATACTGGCCGCCCGGTCCGGACGCCCGATAAAAGTCGATTTTCAGGTCTTCCGGCCTGACTTTCATTTCCGATTCTTCAAACTTGATTTCCGGCAAAACCTCCACTAAAGCGAATGAAGTATGGCGCAGCTTCTGGGTGGAAAAAGGAGAAATCCTTACCAGTCTATGAACTCCTGTTTCTTTTTTTAAAAAACCGTAAGCGTATTTTCCTCTAACTTCTAAAACTGCTTGTTTTGTACCGATTCTTCCTTCCGGACCTCCTGCTTCGCCAAAAGACTGATGTAAAATTTTTGTCTTAAATCCCTTGAAAGCGGAGTATCTTTCATACATTCTTAAAAGAATCGTCGTCCAATCCTGAGCATCCTGCCCGCCCGCTCCCGCATAAACCGATAAAATAGCATTTCTTTGGTCATACTTTCCAGGGAAAAAAACCCGCAGTTCCATGTTTTTCAAATCTTCTTCTGTTCTAATTGCCTTGAATTCGGCTATTTCCTGCTGAAGATTTGAAAGTTCTTTGGTAGCTGGCACAGCTTTTTTCTGATCCTTCCAGAAATCCGGTCCCTGCATTTGCTGCTCTAATTCTCTTATTCTGGCTCGTTTTTTAGCTATTTCAAAGACGGTCCTCTAAAAAGAGGAGCTTAGATTGTAAATTATTAATCTCTTTGCTGTCTTCTTCTGCCATTCTAAATTATTTTACCTTGTAGTCTATTTTTAGTCAATAGAGATTAAAATTTAACTAAAATTAAATACGCAAAAAGCGCAGAATTTTATATATTCTCAAAAAAGAAAAGATCTTTTGATGAAATTAAGAGCCGACTGTCGGATTTGAACCGACGACCTGCTGTTTACGAAACAGCTGCTCTACCACTGAGCTAAGTCGGCATAAAAAGCGGGATACGGGGGTCGCCCCGATACCAGAAACTTTTTTCCGGTACGGAATAAAAACCCTTGGAGCGAGAGACGGGAATCGAACCCGCGTCTTAACCTTGGGAAGGTTACATAATACCATTATACTACTCTCGCAGCAAGACTCCATGAAGCTCGAAAAGAGCGCGAAACGCTCTTTGAGTATTAAAATCCTAATGTTTCTAAAAATTTTTGCCAGAGGTTCTTGGCTTCCGGAACCTCCTCTTCTTTCTCAGTAATCTCTTCTTCCGGTGGTAAAACTACAATCGGAACAGCCCCTTCCGGAAAATAACCTTCCCTATAAAGCTTTTCTATTTGAAAATCGTCTGTTTCGGTATGAATAAGGCCGGCTTCCAATCCGGCAACCTCCTGCTCTAAAGATTGAATTTCTCTGTTCAGAATATTTATTCGTTCGCGAAGATCAACTCTTTTTTCGTTTATCCGCCAATTAGTAAAGACTAAAAAACCGACTATGCCAACTGCCAGAAAAAATAAAAAAGTAAATAAGGCTATTGCTTGGTAATATTTTCTTTTTTTTGCTACCATATATTAATGAAAATTAAACCAAAAATTATTTTTAGAATAGTCTGGATTTTCTTGATTTCTTTGGTAATTTTAGGGATGATTGCCTGGCTCTTTTATCCTCTTCTTTAATTATACCAATAAATTACCGGCTGTTAAAGAAATATATCTTTTTCCTAATAAGCCTTAGGTCTTAAAAATCTCCAGAAATACCTTGGAAGGAATTCTTATCTTTCCTTTTTCTTTTAGTTCTTTCTTACCCTTTTTTTGTTTTTCCAGAAGCTTTCTCTTTCTACTATAATCTCCGCCGTAAAGAGGGGCTATAACATCTCTTCTCTGAGCTTTAATCGTTTCTCTGGCAATAATTTTTCCGCCTATCGCCGCCTGCAGGGGCACGGAAAACAGTTGCCGAGGCAGGGCTTCTTTTAATTTTTCAACAATTTTTTTACCTTCCCGGTAGGCTTCTTTCACCGGAACAATCCGAGACAAGGATTCTTCTTTCTTACCCAAAATTATAATATCCAGTTTAACCAGCTCAACCGTCCGCCAATCTAAAATTTCATAACTCATTGAAGCAAAACCCTGAGTGACCGATTTTAATTTATCATAAAAGTTCTTGGTGATAATTTCTCTCAAAGGTACTTCATAAGCTAATTCTACCTTATCCGATCCCAGATAGTCTGTTTTTAAATATTCAGATTCCATGTTTGCTAATAATTCTGAAATCTGCCCCAGATAATTTAACGGTGCCAAAACTTGAAGTTTCGCCCATAACTCTTGCCCCTTATCTGTCGGCTGCCAAAAAGACGGCCAGTCAGCCGAAGTATGGATTAATATTTCTTTGCCCCCCTGGGTGATTATTTTATAAATTACCGATGGCGTAGATAAAACTATATGCAGCCCGAATTCCCTTTTCAACCTCTCTGAAATGATTTCAGCGTGCAGCAACCCTAAAAACCCCGTCTGAAATCCCCTACCCAGGCTTTCTTTCATTTCAGGCTTAAAATATAAAGAAGCATCGGTCAATTTTAATTTTTCCAAACTTGATTTCAACGAACTAAAGTCATCGGAATCTTCAGGATAAATACTTAAAAACACTTTAGGTTGAGGCTCTAAATAGCCGGGCAAGGGCTTTGTCGTTTCCTGACCGGCTAAAGTTTCTCCGGCTCTGACCTTATCCGACGTTTTAATGCCGGTGGCGATAAAACCTATTTCTCCGGCAGTTAATTTTTCTGCCAAAGAAAGCTCAGGCTTGAAAATACCGACAGATTTTACTTCCCCCTGGATACCGGCCTGCAATAAATGGATTTTATCTCCGGTTTTTACCTCACCCTCAAAAATCCTGACAAAAGCCAAAACACCCTGAAAAGAATCGTATTTTGAATCAAAAACTAGGGCCCGTAGTCCCGCAGATTTCAAGGAAGAATTTTCCTGACAAGTCTTTGCCGGGGGTATTTTTTCAACAATAGCCCGTAGAACTTGCTCGATATTAACTCCCTCTTTGGCAGAAATTTTAATAATAGTTTCCGGCTCAATTTTCAGCAGATCGGCGATTTCTCTCTCTGTCTCTTCGGTCTTAGCTTGGGGCAAATCAATTTTATTAATCACCGGAATAATGACCAGGTTTTGCGCTTTGGCCATTTCCAAATTACCGATTGTTTGAGCCTGAATTCCCTTGGCGGCATCGACCAATAAAATGGCCCCCTCCACCGCTGCCAGGCTCCTGGAAACTTCATAAGTAAAATCAACGTGCCCGGGAGTATCAATCAAATTCAGAATATAATTATTATACTTCATCCTTACCGGGTGCATTTTAATTGTAATGCCCCGCTCCTGCTCCAAATCCATGGCATCTAAGTACTGTGGTCGCATTTTATTTTTTGATATTGCCTCTGTCAATTCTAAAAACCTATCAGCTAGAGTTGATTTTCCATGATCTATATGGGCTAAAATACAGAAGTTTATTATTTTTTCCATAATTATTTCTTAAAAATACGGCTCTTTAAAGTCTGAGCTTCCGGAGATTTCAGGAAAAAAGTTACAAAAAGATAAATTAAACCGGCTGCCAATCCGGCAGTTATTAGCTGAAATATTGCAGCGGAAGTATTTTGGATAACAAAGAAAACGCCAATTGTCATAAAAATACTGGCTAAAATAATTTTTAAAAAAGATTCAGAAATTTCTTTCAATCCGAAATCGCCGATTCTTTTATAAAGAAAAATCATCAGTAAAAGAATCTGAAGAATTGCCCCGAATGACCAGGCCAAAGGCAACCCTAACACCGAAATATCTCCGGCTTCCCGTAAAAGAAAAATGTTTCTAAGAAAGGCCTGTAAACCTGCTCCAAAAGCAATATCAGATACAGGAGACAGAAGCCAGACAAAATAAAAACTTAAAACAATGCTTAAAGTTATGGTAGCCAAAATAATAAAAGTAGGAGTCTTTGTATCTTGAAAAGAGAAAAAAATCCGCGAAACCAGGGGAGTAAGAGAATGAGCAACAGTGCCCAGGCAAAATAATCCTAAAGAGGCGGCGGTCAGCTGGGCTGCCGCTTGACTAAACTCTCCCTGCTGTAAAATAACTTCGACAATTTGGTTTCTGATAATATACATCAAAAAAGTAATCGGCACGATAAAATATAAGGTTTGGCGAAAAACAGAAGAAAAGACTTTAATAAATCTGCCGTTTTGTTGATTAGCCCAGAACCGGGAAAGAAAAGGAAAAGCAGCCGTGGCAAAGGCCGTACCAACAATGCCCAGGGGCAAATGCTGAAGATTATTGGCCAGATTGAAAACAGTAATTGAGCCGGCCGTCAGAGTTGAAGCAATGGCCGTAACAACAACCAGGCTGATCTGCCAAGAAGCTACGGCAAAAGTCCGGGGAGCCATCAGAATAAAAACCCTTTTCAACCCCGGGTCTTTGAAATTAAAAATTGGCTGATATTTAAAACCGCAAGAAATAGCCGAAGGAACCTGAATTATCAAGTGTAAAAAAGCGCCCAGAATAACTCCCATGGCTACCCCCAAAATTCCAAAATAAGGAACCAGGAATAAAATACCTAAAATTATACCGAGATTATATAAAATCGGTGTCAGACCATAAGCCAAGAATCGGTTAAAATATTGCAAGAGCCCGGAAAAAATAGAAGATAATCCGAGAAGAATAGGGCTTAAAAAAAGAATCCTGGTCAGAAGAACGGTCAGAGAAAGCTGTTCGCCGGTAAAACCGGGCGTAATCAGTTTTATCAGAACCGGAGCAAAAATAAGAATAGCTAAAGAAACTAAAATAAGGAGGACTAAAAAGATGTTAAGAAGATTATTGACGAATTTCCATGATTCCTTCTGGTCTTTTAAAAAATAATCAGAAAACAAGGGTAAAAAAGCGACAATCACGCCACCGGCAATTAAAATACTGTAGATTAAATCAGGAATTCTAAAAGCGGCAAAGTAACTGTCAAGTTCGGGACTGGCTCCAAAAGTAACCGCTAAAAGCCTGTCTCTGACCAGTCCCAGAAGTCGGCTGGCAAGAGCAGATACCGCTAATATTCCGGCAGCTGCCCCGATACCATTTGCCTGAGAGCTAAAAATCCTATTAAACATATTTCAATCTTAATATTTTTCAGATTAATTTACAAATTTTTATTTTTTTCAAAATAAAAAACCCAAGCAGGCAATAAGCCGAATTCTGTCTTGGGCAATCATCTGTCTGCCTCTTCCTTTACAGGAAAAGGTCAAGCGAGTTACTTTTCACCAAAACTCCAGATAATGCCAGAATTTTGGGTTTACTCTTGCTTCCGGGTAAGAATTTAGCCGTTTCACCCTTTACCTTGCGGTAAAGACTCGTCTCTGTTCGCATCTCTAGCCTTACGGCCGACGGGCGTTACCCGCTACCCTTTTAGACCCCGCCCTCTGTGCCCTACGTTAATCTGGTTGCATCATCTATTTCAGAATAATCATCCAATGGTTTGTTCACCATAAAACATAAGGCTTAGAGGGCAGGGAATAGAAGTTCGGACTTTCCTCCAAGCAGATAATAACTTATCTGCTCAGCGATTGCCTTGCCTACTTGGGCAATTTAAATATTAACAGATTAAAATTTATTTGTCAACCCCCAAGATAAAAAACTGAACAAATAATGCCCGGTCTTTTATGCTTTGCGCGCATAGAAAAAACTATTTTAAAATTTGAGCCAGCCAGATCTTTTCTTCGGCCAACATATCAGCTACCAGATTGGTAGGCAGCTCAAGCCTTTGCGAATACCAGAAAACCCTTAGCAGGTTGTAGGAGATGTTTTCCATTTTTCTCTCTACTCTTGATCTGTCATACCCGCCAGCGTCCAACTCATCATCCACATTAATTACGCCGCCGGCATTAATTACATAATCAGGAGCGTAAAGAATGCCCTTTTCCAGCAAAAGCTTGCCGTCAGCAGGATCCGCAAGTTGATTATTGGCAGCTCCGGCTACAATCTTGCATTTCAGACGAGAAATAGTTTCTTGGCTAAGAATTCCTCCTCTGGCACAAGGAGCAAAAATATCGCATTCTTCAGAAAAAATTTCTTCAGACCTTACCTCTTTTACCGCCTTTCCCCTGAACGCCTCCTGAAAACTGATTATTCTGTCAGGATTAATGTCTGCTATAATGATTTGTTTCACCCCTTCCTGGTATAAAAAATTGGCTAAATTATAACCAACGCTTCCCAGTCCCTGAATGGCCACGGTTTTACCTTCCAGAGAACCCATATTCAGAAAACGCAAACAAGCCTTCATCCCGTAAACAACTCCTTTGGCAGTGATTGGCCCGGGATTACCGCTGCCCCGTAATTTTCCCTGACAGAAGCTTTCCGGCAAACCGGCCATAAAAGCTGTTTTTTCCTTCATCAATAGAACATCCTGCTCGCTAATATTCATATCCTCGCCGCCGGTATACTCTCCCTGTAAATTATCTATTTCCTCGGCAAATTTAAGCAAAAGGGGCCTAGTTTTATCTTCCTCGGGATTACCCCAAATTATGCTTTTGCCTCCGCCCTTTTTAACCCCAGCCATGGCAGATTTATAAGTCATTGATCTGGAGAGTCGAAGAACATCAAGAAGCGCCTCCTCTTCGTTGGCATAATTAAACATGCGGGTTCCTCCAAGAGTCTGCGAAGATAAAGCCCGATTATGAATGGCGACGGCCGCCCTTAGCTTCACTTCCGGATGGCAAAACAGGTAAATCTTTTCGTGACCCTCTTTTTTCATTATTTCAACAAGCCATTCTGCTTCCGGAAAAGGCGCAGAATCAGGTCTCACTTCAACTTTTTTTAATCCTTCTTTTAACATTTTTTCGAAAATTTTCATTGTACTTTTTTACTTTAAGATGTTTTTATTCGACCTAATTATAATAATTCTAAATGAAACGACTTAAATTAACCTTTGGATCTGGGACTGGCTGTCCAGGGCCTGATTGGCCAACCTATCGGCTTCCTGGTTTTTCTGACGGGGAATTAACCTGAATTTCATTTTTTTGAAATCCAATTTAAGATTCCAAACAGTAAGAAACAGCTGTTGGATTTTCGGCTCCAGTACCTTGTATTCTCCGTTTAATTGCTTTATCAATAATTCAGAATCCGACCTTAGTTCGATTTCAGAGCTTTTGGCCAATTTTTTACCGAAAAGAGCTTTAAATTTTTTTAAGGCGAAGATTACCGCCTGATATTCGGCTTCATTATTGGTTGCCTCCCCTAAATATTCTGAATAGCTTTTAACAATCTGCTCTTTTTCATTACAAAAAACAACCCCGATTGCCGACGGACCGGGATTACCTCTTGAACCGCCGTCTGTATAAATTATTATTTTACGCATCGAATTTTTTATTAATAAAAAATGGAGATGAGAGATGAAAATTTATTTTCATCGATTATAATTCTTAACAAGGCACTCTTTAAACTTTTCCAAATTTTCGTTTTTTAACCTGAAACCGGAAGCCTGGGCATGGCCGCCGTAAGTTAGCAAATATTTACGACATTTTTTCATCAAAGCCACACTGTCTGTTTCCTTGGGAGTTCTGACAGTACCCTGGGCCTCTTTCTCTAAAATTTTGAAAATAAAAGTCGGTTTTTGATATCTATGGCAAAGGATTGAAGCGACCGAAGAAATTAAGGTGAAATCCCAATCAGAATCTCCTTGAAAAATAATGGGAATGTCTTCTTTTTCAATCCTCGCTTCAATTTGAGATACTATCTCGCCTATACTTTCTCTTTTAAACCTGTTTTTTTCTGTTAATTTTTCAATAAGTCCTTTTACTTCTTCTACCGAAGAAGAATCCAGTAGTCTGAAAGATGCCGGCAAACTATTTTCCAGATCCCTGACGTTTAATAAAGAAATAATTTTGGAAATTTTCTGATTCGGCTCCATATCAAATTCCGGACCAAGGTCAAAAAAAGCCCTAATTCCAGGTCGCCAGGAATTTTCCAAAGAACTTAATCCCGAACTTATGAATTCCAGGTTATCGCTTTCTTTGGGCATCATATCGGCAACGGTAGCCAGTCCTGTTAATTCCAAAAAGTTTTCTCTCAGGCTTCCGGACATCTGCTGGCCCAAAATAGCTTCTGCAAGCTTGAAGGCAATTCCGGCATTGGCCAATTCTTTAAAGGGATATTTGTCTCCTTT
>Ga0209498_1003024_pt1 | contig 10083 bp, 8 predicted proteins | sample WalLakDeSediment_FD_184131 | JGI IMG/M metagenome (GOLD analysis project Ga0209498, IMG submission 184131) | Lake sediment microbial communities from Walker lake, Nevada to study Microbial Dark Matter (Phase II) - Walker Lake 11/02/13 Deep... | ecosystem: Environmental > Aquatic > Freshwater >... | reverse complement strand
TGAACAGATTACTAAAAACCGGCATTCTGCTTGCCCTTATTGGCACCTTTTCAAATGTGTATTCGCAGCAAGCCCTCACCGACACTGCTCAATACAAACAAAAGGCCCACCATTTTTTTGCAGGTACCGGCTTTGGAAGCAACCTTATTTATTACGGCACAAGCGTTTCGGGTAATCAACCCTACTTTTCAGGCGAACTGATTTATTCATGGGAAGGAGGTATTTGGGCCGGCGCAGGTTTTTTTCACTTACCCGGTGAGCAGCCTTTTATTTCATTTCTGGATCTTTCGGCTGGATATACCCACGTTTTTAACAAGGTTTTTGATGCCGGAGCAAGTATTTCGCAATTCCATGGCAGCCAAACGCTCGAAAACACATTGTATACTGATTATACCTTCTTAAGCGGAAGCCTTGGCATTGACTGGATTGTTTTGTATACCAGCATCACCCCTGGCTGGCTCCTTGCCCAAGAAAACAGCTTTTATTTACTGATAAAAAACAGTCATTATTTTCGTACCGGAAACCTGGGGAGCAAACAATCATACTTCAGTTTCAACCCCGGAATCTCATTCATGTTCGGAACCTATGCTTATATGAGGCAAATTCGCAGACCAGGAGCAGGCAATGGCCCTGGGTTTGGCAACCCTATAAACCCCATACCACCAGAAGTAAGAGAAAATTTCCGGCTACTAGATTTACAAATCAGCATGCCTGTTACAATTAATACCAACAGACTTAGCCTGGAGTTCGAACCTGCCTATTTCATAAACTTTATTGAAGATCAGAATATTGATTCCGGTGGGCACTTTTTCTTTACCGTGGGCTTATTTTTCAAAATCAATTGATTATGAATGTACTGATTGTGGAAGACGAAAAAGCATTGGCGCAGGAAATTGCCAGCTTCCTGAAAAACCAGCATTATCTTGTTGAAATAGCTACTACAGGCCTTGATGCCTCCGAAAAAATTGCTGTTAATCTCTACGATTTCATTTTGCTTGACATCGGACTTCCCGATTACGATGGCCTGGACCTGTTGCGTGAGGCCAGGGAGATAAACCACGAAGCAGCATTTATCATTATTACTGCTCGTGGCGAGGTGGAAGATAAGATAAAAGGTCTTGATCTTGGAGCTGACGATTACATTGCCAAACCCTTTTCATTGCCCGAACTGAAATCGCGCATGACCGCCATAGCCCGCCGTAAATTTGGGCAGAATACCAACACCATCGCATTTGGCGAGTTTATTCTCGATCCGCTTTCGCGGAAAGTGACATGCGCTGATCAGGAAGTTGAACTGACAAAGAAACAGTTCGACCTGCTTTACTACCTGGTTCTCAATAAAAACAGGGCTTTAACACGCATTCAATTATACGAGCACATTTGGGGCAACCTTTTGGGCGATGAATACGACAGCAATTTTATCGACGTTCATATAAAGAACCTCCGCAAGAAACTGTCAGAATATGCCCCGGCCATCTGGCTGGAAACAGTGCGGGGTATTGGCTATAGGGCTAATATCGACTGATTCATGAAACTTCGATACAAGCTTGCGCTATACAACCTGCTCACGAAAGCAATATTCGTGGCGGTTTTCCTTTTGTTGATGCCTTATTTCCTTGAAAGAGTAAATATTATTCAAACTGACAATGAACTGATCAGAAAACGGGAGCAGGTAATTGACATCATTGCTGAATTTGGCGTGGAAGGCCTTATGGCAGACCCGGCCAATAATGCAATTGGAAGTTACAACATACTTAAACAGGAATATATCAGCCTGGAAAAAACTGAAACTGACCACTTTTGGAATTTTATTGAGATCACACAGCGCATGGTCGATGAAGAAATCATCGATTACAGGGTGCTCAATTACTCGTTTATGGTTGATGGAGAAATCTACCTGCTTGAGATTGGAACCAGCCTTGATAATATTTACAAAACAGAAAGGAATATCCGGTCTATAACCCTGGTGCTTTTGGGGCTTTTTGTGATCATTTCCTTTATTGCCGACACTACCCTTGCGCGTATCCTTACCCGGCCACTTGAACATATCGCCATAAAACTTAAAAAAACCAAGACCCCGGCGCTATTTGACAAGAACCCGATAAAAACAACCACCACTGATTTTAAGTACCTCGATCGGACCCTTGGTGAGTTGATGGAGAAAATCGACCAGCTTTTTGCGAAGGAAAGGGAAATCACTGCCAACATTTCGCACGAGTTGCTTACTCCAATCTCAGTGATACAGAGCCGCCTCGAAAACCTGATCAGCAGCCCGGGCCTCGACCAGGAATCAGCCATAAAAGTGAATGACTGCCTTAAAACCCTGCACCGGCTCAAGAGCATTATTAACTCGCTGCTTCTTATTGCGCGGGTCGAAAGCCAGGAGTATCTTAAAAACGAAAGCTTCTCAATAATTGAGCTAATCCGGGAGGTAATTGATGAGATTCAGCCGCTGGCCGAAGACCAAGATATCAGGATTGAAGCTTCACTTACCCAAAATTTTGAAGTCGGAAACGCCAACCGTGCTTTGTTGTACACCCTGTTCTTTAACATTATTAACAATGCGGTAAAATTTTCAAAAAAAGCTGATCCTCAAAAAGTTGAAATAACTACTTTTTCCAGTAATGGCCGCTTTGCAATAAAGGTGAAGGATCACGGGCCGGGTATGAGCCCGGAACAGGCTAAAATGATCTTTGAACGATTCAGGAAAGGCAAATCAGAAGACGGCTATGGACTGGGGCTTGCCATTTCAAAAACCATTGCCGACTTCCATCAAATCAATATTAAAGTTGAGACTCTTCAGGGAAAAGGCACATCTTTTATTCTGATCTTTTCTGAAAATTTGTAAAAAAATCAAAAAAAGTTTTCTTATTCGGCATTCTTCATGATTCCTTCATCCTTAGGGGTGTAGTTTTACATAGTAATTTAAATGAAATAACCCGCCTCCCCGCGGATCTTTTAAAAGAAAAAAGAAAATTATTAACCTAAAACCCTTTCAGAGATGAAACGAGCATTAAAGATCTTCTCACTACCAAGTGGTTTTCAACAATGCGAGTTCCATTTGACTTTTAAAAACTTAAATCTTGAACAAATGAAAAATCAAATGTTAGTTTTAGCCCTCGCTTTGGGCTTAAGTGGAATGGTTGCGGCTCAGGGTCAAGCCCCTCAAGAAAACCGCAACAGAGAACGCCAACGCGCTCAGGTACAAGACCCTGAATCGCACGGACAGGAAGTCAGCAATGTTGCGCTGACCACTGAATCTAATCCGGAAAAAGGCGCAATCGTGAGCCAGGTTGCTCAGTCGCGTCGTGAAGAACGCAAGCAGATTCGCGAGCAAAAAAGAGCTGAAACCCGTCAGCTTCGTGAACAAAAAAGAGCTAAAGCTCAACAAATTCGCGAACAGAGTCAGCAACAACAGCATCTACAAGATGGTTCCGGACATGGCCGTGGCAACCAGGCACGCCCCCAGGGAAGCCAACGACCCAACCCACCCCGACAGGGACAAGGAGGTGGCCGGCCCAGATAAAAAAAGATCCCGCTTTCGCGGGATTTTTTATTGGCAGAAAGCATACGGTCATTTCTGCCTTTTTTATTAGGTTTTTAATGCCCCCTCAAAAGGATTTATTAATTTTGCGCCGTCTTTAAGAAACAGAAAAATAAGAGTTTATGTACGGCAAATTCCAGGAACATCTTCAACACCAGCTTGAGGAAATTAAAGAGGCTGGTTTATATAAAACCGAGCGCGTCATTACAAGCCCACAGGGCGTTGAAATAGAAACCAATGGCAAAAAAGTACTGAACTTTTGTGCCAACAACTACCTTGGTCTTTCTTCTGACCCACGGGTGATGGCGGCTGCCAACTATACTTTTTTCCGTTATGGTTATGGGATGTCATCCGTAAGGTTTATCTGCGGTACGCAAAAGGTGCACAAGGACCTTGAGAAAAAGCTCAGCGAATTTCTCCATACTGATGACACCATACTTTTTTCGTCGGCCTTCGATGCCAACGGCGGGGTATTTGAACCCTTGCTCAGCGAACAGGATGCCATTATCTCAGATGAGCTGAACCATGCTTCCATTATTGATGGGGTAAGACTTTGCAAGGCCAAACGATTCCGCTACAAGAACAACGACATGGAAGACCTTGAAGAGGTGCTACAGGATGCCCGCGAAGCCCGCTTTAAGCTGATCGTTACTGATGGGGTTTTCTCGATGGATGGCATCATTGCCGACCTTGACAAAATTTGCGACCTGGCAGAAAAACACGAAGCCCTTGTGATGGTTGATGACTCTCACGCCACAGGCTTTGTAGGTAAGACCGGTCGCGGAACCCATGAGTATCGTAATGTAATGGACCGTGTTGACATTATCTGCACCACCTTTGGCAAAGCCCTTGGTGGCGCCTCGGGCGGTTGCATTTCAGGCAAACAGGAGATCATCGACCTGTTGCGGCAGCGCGCCAGGCCATATCTTTTCTCAAACTCACTGGCACCCTCCATTGCCGGGGCCACCCTCGAAGTAATTAACATGCTTTCTGAAACCACGGCACTTCGCGATAAGCTTTATGAGAACACACAACTTTTCCGAAAAGGAATGACCGAAGCTGGATTTAAAATTATTCCCGGTGTGCATTCAATTGTCCCTGTTTTATTCGGGCACCTGCCCAACGATGCCAAGCTCTCGCAACAATTTGCCGATGCCTTACTCGAAGAAGGCATTTATGTGATTGGGTTTTATTTCCCGGTGGTGCCAAGGGGTAAGTCGCGTATTCGCGTGCAAATCAGCGCAGCCCACAGTAAGCAACAGGTGGAGTTTGCAATAGAGAAATTTATAAAAGTGGGTAAAAAACTGGGTGCCATTTGATTTTCGGATTAGGAACTGATATCATTGAAGTTGACCGCGTAAGGAAGACCATGGAAGCCGACCCCGGCTTTCGCCAACAGGTATTTTCACCTGCCGAAATAGGATACTGCGAATCAAAAGCCTATCCGTTTCAGCACTACGCAGCACGATTCTGTGCAAAGGAAGCTTTTCTGAAAGCTGCAGGAACCGGGCTTAACGCCGGTATAAAACTCTCTGACATTGAAGTGGTTGACGAACCTTCGGGAAAGCCCGCAATTCAGCTTTCTGGTGCAGCAAAAGATTTTTTTGGGAAATTTGGATTTTCCAAAATTCTTGTATCTTTATCGCATCTCAAAAACATATCTATTGCGGTTGTTATTATTGAGAAGGAGGAACAGCGTATAGGTTAAATTACAGCAAGAGAATTGCATAAGGCACGGAATCTCAGTTGCCATTCTCAATGGGCAAATTCAACAGGTACAAACATAAACCGTCTGAATATTATGGCGCACATTGGTTCTTACCAAGAAAGAGTAAAAAATTTCAACTGGGAAATTGCTGAAAAAGAATTGGAATACCAGCCAGGGAATGTGATCAACATTGGCTGGTATTGTTCTGACAGGATATGCCTTATGGGAAAAGCCGACAAGCCCGCGCTGATTTGGGAAGGCCTTGGCGGGAAAGAAAAGACCTATACCTACAACGACATTCGGCTTAGAAGCAACACCATAGGTCAGTTCTTACGAGACCTGGGCATTAAGCCCGAAGACAGGGTTTGCCTGTTTATGGACAAGATTCCCGAGCTTTACCTGGGGTTTTTGGGCGTGCTGAAAATCGGAGCTATTGCCCAGCCTTTATTCTCGGCCTTTGGCGATGAGTCACTTTTTGTGCGGCTTGAAAACGCCGAAACCCGCGCCATAATCACCCAGAAAAAACACGCTCCGAAAGTCAGGAAGATTATCGACAAGATGCCTTTCCTTGAATTTATCATTATTGTTGACCACGACCCGGCCAAGCCGCTGGGCCCCCGCGAGGTGAGCTTCGACCTGGAAAACACGCCTATGGTTGATCAGTTCGAAATTCATCCCACCACGGCCGAGTCGCCATCGGTGCTGCATTACACTTCGGGGACAACCGGCCAGCCAAAAGGCGTAAAGCACGTGCATTATTCACTTATTTCGCAATACCTCACATCGAAGTGGGTGCTCGACCTGCACGAAGATGACATTTACTGGTGCACGGCCGACCCTGGATGGGTTACCGGCACCTCATACGGAATCATTGGCGCTTTCAGCAATGGAGTGACCCAATGTGTGCTCGACTCAGGCTTCTCGGCCGAAGCATGGTACCGCTTTATTGAAAAGCACCGCGTAACCATGTGGTATTCGGCCCCAACGGCCATTCGCTCATTAATGAAAGCCGGTGAGGAAGTGGTCAAGAAATTTGACCTCTCGTGCTTGCGCCACCTGGCCTCGGTGGGTGAGCCACTGAACTCTGAAGCCGTGATCTGGTCGGAAAAAGTTTTTGGCAAACCGTTTTACGACACCTACTGGCAAACCGAAACCGGATCCATCATGATCTCAAACTACCCAGGCATGAAGGTGAAGCCGGGCTCTATGGGTAAGCCCTTCCCGGGCATTGAGGCGATCGTGGTGCATCCTGAAACCTTCGAACCAATCCCAGAGCCGGGAAAGGTGGGGCTTATTGCCATAAAACCCGGCTGGCCAGCCATGATGCGCACCTACTGGCGCAACGAACAGGCATTCCAGAAAAAGTTCAAAAAAGGCTGGTACCTGCCCGGCGACCGGTCGAGCATTGATAGCGAAGGCTATTTCTGGTTCGTGGGGCGCGACGATGATGTGATCAACACCGGCGGGCACCTGGTAAGCCCCTTTGAAGTAGAATCGGCCCTGCTTGAGCATCCCGCCGTGGCCGAATCGGCAGTGGTGGCTAAACCCGACTTTGTGAACATGGAAGTGGTTAAGGCCTTCGTTACCCTGAAACCCGGATTTACGGCCAGCGCAGAACTCGACTTGGAAATAATGAATTTCGTTCGGAAAAAACTCTCGCCACTGGCCATGCCCCAGGAAATTGAATTCGTGGCATCATTGCCCAAAACCCGCAGCGGAAAGATCATGCGCCGCATACTTAAAGCCAAAGAATGGGGCGAAGAGATTGGCGATACATCAACGCTGGAAGACGATTAATACCATTTTCGGCGGAAGCCACTGAAAAAGACCAAACCTAATCATAAACCAACAGCAACTAATGGAGAATTTACTTATGGACGAAATGAAAGACATTGTAAGGGAATACGTAATCAACGAGTACGTTGAGGACGATACTGAGATCACCAACGACACCCCCCTGATCTCAGGTGGCATCGTTGATTCATTCTCAATGGTTTCGCTCAAGCGTTTTCTTGAGAACAAATACAAAATTTCGATTCCCGACGATAAAGCCACACCCGAAGCCTTCGACAGTGTGAACAAGATCGTTGACCTGGTAAATGATTTTTTAAAATAAGGAGGCAATATGGCATATCCGGAAAAAATCAGGGCAATGTATGCCGATGTGCTCGAAGGCATAAAGGAAGCAGGCTTGTTCAAACAAGAACGCTTTATCCACTCATCGCAGGCTGCCGATATTGAAGTGGAGTTTCCCACGGGTGCATCGCTCAAGAAGGTAATCAACATTTGCGCCAACAACTACCTGGGCATGTCGAGCCACCCCGAGGTGGTCACGGCGGCCCACGAAGGCCTTGATTCGCACGGCTACGGCATGTCGTCAGTAAGGTTTATCTGCGGCACCCAGGACATACACAAAAAGCTGGAGAATATGGTTACCGAATTTCTTGGTACCGAAGACACCATTCTCTTCCCTTCATGCATGGACGCCAATGCAGGCGTGTTCGAAGCCATACTTACCAAAGATGATGTGATCATTTCTGACCGGCTGGTGCATGCTTCGCTTATTGATGGCATTCGCCTTTGCAGCGCCATGCACGACACGTACAAGCATTCTGACATGGAGCACCTCGAAAGCAAGCTGCAGCTGCATATAGACCGCCGCCTCAAGGTGGTGGTAACCGACGGGGTATTCTCGATGGACGGAGATACTGCCAAACTCGATGAAATGGTGGCCCTTTGCGAAAAGTACGATGCCCTCCTCCTGGTTGATGACTCGCACGCCAGCGGCTTTATCGGCAAAACCGGCCGCGGAACGCACGAGCAATACGGCCAAATGGGTAAGATTGACATTATTACCACCACTTTTGGTAAAGGCCTCGGAGGTGCATCGGGTGGCTGCGTATCAGGAAGAAAAGAGCTGGTTGAACTTTGCCGCCAGCGTGCAAGGCCATACCTTTTTTCTAATACCATTGCGCCGCCTATCATTACCGGGGTCATCAGGGTACTTGAGATCCTTTCGGCATCGACCGACCGCCGCGACAAACTGGAGCGCAATACCGAATTCTGGCGCAAAGGCCTGTGCGAGGCCGGATTTGTGCTTAAAGACGGCGATACACCCATTGTGCCTGTTATGCTCTTCAATGCCAAGCTGGCGCAAAACTTCTCGCGCGATTTGTTTGAAGAAGGCATATATGCCATCGGCTTCTTCTTCCCGGTGGTACCACAGGGTCAGGCCAGGATCAGAACCCAGATCTCGGCCGGGCACGAAATGCATCACCTTGAAAAAGCCCTCGAAGCTTTCAGAAAAGTAGGCAAGAAATACGATATCCTTGGCAAAACCAAACAGGAGATCATTCAAATGTATGGCATGTAAAAATGATAATTAATAAAAAAAGCCCCGCGAGAAATTGCGGGGCTTTTTTTCAACCAAATGTTTATTCTTTCCTTGAAACTTTTTTCCTATTTTGCAAGAAATTTCCTTTCCAAAAAACACCAATTTACACAATAATCATGAAAAGACTTTCCTTCCTGCTGGCCTTCCTATTCCTGGCAACAGGTTTTTCCTTATCGGGGCAAACACCTGAGGTAATACAAAAACTTGACGCCTATTATGAGTAGGTGCTGAAAGACTGGGGCCTGCCGGGCATGGACATTGAAGTGCCCAACGGCGATATCTTCTTTGAGGAGCTGAAGCCGGTACGGGTGAAGTAACCCGAAGGGGGTTAATGTTTGATGAGCTTGGTCCTGTATGTCGTTTCGGAGGTGTCAAGACTTACAACATAGAGCCCCGAAGCTAAACCAGCGATCGGAATGGTAATTGCTCCTGAGCTTTCCTGCCCGATTTCTTTCTGGTAAACGGTGACACCCTGAAGGTTTGTAATCTTTAGGCGGGATGTTTCAGTTGTCAATGGTAATTCCAAAGAAAAGTAACCATCCCTGACAGGATTAGGAAAAATATTCAATTGTTTCTGGGGTTCAGTTTCATTTATCCAAGTACCCGAACCTGGGTAAAGCAGCACGGTTTCTTCAACGTTTTCATTCACAACTGAAACAGAACCTTCTTCTGTCAGGTATCCGGTTTGAGATACGGTATAGGCCAGTTGGCTGCCTCCTTCCACACCCGAAAAAACTGCTACGCCTGAGGAGTTGGTCGTTAGCGAAGCAAAGCCATCCAACTGAACGGTGGCTCCCTGTATGGGCGCCTCGGTTATGCCGTGCTTTACGGTAAAATGCACGTTGAAAACACCGCCTGCCTGGGCATCAAAAAGCTGCCCGTTTACCACGTACCAGTTTTGCCACTCGCCACCGCTGGCAGTTTGCCAGTCATTCAGGTCAAATAAATTATTCCCTTGAGTGTTACCCAGTATTTTGTAAACCGAGAGAGCCTGCCCACTGTGGTTCCAGGTGAGCGGAGTGCCGCTTTCGCAAACTTCGGGTGGGCCAGCATTCACTTTCAGAAAATAGGCAAAATCATCTTCGTCAGGATCGCCAAAAACCCGTGCAATGCCTTCTTCATCCACGCATACGGCAGTGAATTCATTTATGCCAATTCCTTTGGCATCCATATCCCAGTCGGCTATCATTCGGGCCAAAAAAGCCACATGCCGGCCCTTGCGATCTTTACCATCACCTTGGGTGCGATTGTAATGCGAGTCAGTAACCAGCTCTTCAAGAAATGGAATATTTAAAAAATCATTGGCCAGGGTAACTCTGAAGTGGTAAGGATTATTGAGGGCCTCTGTTGACCAAACGGTTCCACTTTGGGCAGTGTAAACCACCTCACCCAGCACAGCAAGTCCGGCAGAGGTGCCGCCAACGGTTATACCTTTTT
>Ga0209498_1003023_pt1 | contig 10084 bp, 8 predicted proteins | sample WalLakDeSediment_FD_184131 | JGI IMG/M metagenome (GOLD analysis project Ga0209498, IMG submission 184131) | Lake sediment microbial communities from Walker lake, Nevada to study Microbial Dark Matter (Phase II) - Walker Lake 11/02/13 Deep... | ecosystem: Environmental > Aquatic > Freshwater >... | reverse complement strand
CAGTTTTCCCTTGCGCACAGGAAAAAGTTCAAAGTTGTGGTACAGGTAATTGGCATGGAATTGAATTTCCGACTTCAATTGATGTCGCGTGGATCTGAAAGCCCAGGCCGCGGCCATATCCACGGCCGTATGTTCGCTCACCCAAAATTTGGCCGAAATGCCGGTAGGGGCGCCAAGAATAATACCCAGCCCGAAAGCGCCCTGTTGAGCATGGCCATGCTGCGGGGAAAAAGCCATAAGATAACTGAAGATAAGAAGAATCTTTTTCATGCTATCCTTTACTATGATAAATGATATAATTTATATCCCGGCTTATTGGACTAGAGATAATTAACTTCGCTTTAAAACTTGAGAATACCCGCCTTTCGGCAGATTCCCCATATTTAATTATCGTATTTATCCTGATTTTTAACCCCCTATCTTATTCGAAGTTGATCCGGTCATTGCTTTTTGAACCCCTTATTTCGACAGTTGTTGCATCACGTTGCCGGCGGTTGTTACGTAGGCAAATCCGAAGGCCAGATTGAGCAAACTGGCCCGGTGCATTTCTTCATTCACACTACCCGTTCCATCCGCCAGAAAGAAAACTCTGTAATCGCGGTAATAGGCATCGCGGGCTGTGGATTCACAACACATATTGGTCATGATTCCGGTTATGACCAGGTCCTCTATCTTAAGACAACGCAATATCGTTTCCAAATCGGTATTGTAAAAGGCCGAGTAACGGTGCTTAAGAATAACTTTTTCCCGGGACTGCGGGGCGATTTCATCATGGATTTCACTTTCCGGGCTGCCTTCCAGGCACATCCCCTCCCACCACCATTCCATGATACCGGCGTCAAGCCGTTGGGGGTGATGCACATGACGGGTGTAAATGACCGGTCGATTGGCCGCCCGAAAGGCCCCGATCAGCTTTTTCAGGTTGGGAATAATAGCCAGTCCCCCGCAGGTAAAAGAAGGTGAGGACGGACTCAGAAAAAATTCCTGCATATCGATGACCAGAAGGGCCGCTTTATCTTTGTTTACATCCATCTGATGCTGATTGAATGGAGCAATCGCCTCAAGCCAGCTCCTGGACTTTACTTCAAGGGATTGGGACGTTACGTAATATTCGGTCATATAAGTATCCTTATGAAATGTTTCCGGTTATTCTAATACAATAATGTATCCTATAACATTCCACCGATCAACAGGTATTTCCCGGCAATCAGAAAATTGTGTTAAACGCATTATCTGATCATAAAAAAGGTTGAAACGGGTATTGAGTTGCCTGCAAATCGCTTAAACCAAGGATTCCCTGAATTAAGGTTTATTCCTTTAACAAAAGCAATTCCCGGAAGCCCCGGTAAAGTGATTCGCCCTCATCACCTTGAATTTTGACGTATTCCGGTAAAAGGTTGATTCCATCGGGATGTCACCGTATGTGCAGAACGTTACAACTTTCAGATCCAGTTTAGCGGATCGAATCGTTTCTCGTTTTCAGGGGTAACAAAAATTCCCGGCGCACCCACCAGGGGACATTTGTTTTCGCAAATGCCGCAGCCGATACACAAATCCTTGACCACATAGGGATATTTTACCATGCGGGTGGTTCCGTCGGCCAGCTCATAGTCTTTAACATCAAACTTGATGGCCTTATCGGGCGTGGGGCAATGCTCCTCGCAAACGATACAATCCTCATGGCGGGCATAGGGAATACAAAGGTTATGGTCAAAATGAGCCAGACCCAATGGAGTTTTCTTCTTCACTTCCAGATCAAGGGACATAATGGCATCGGTAGGACAAATCTCCCCGCATAGATTGCAGTTATACTCGCAGTAACCTTCACGCATATTCGCCGCCGGCAGCCACAGGTCGGTGAGGTTGGTGCGGATGTAATCCGGTTGCAGGCAGCCGCCATTGGATTCGCAAATGCGCACACACAAAAGACAACGGATGCAGCGATCCCTGAAAGCCTCTTCAGGTAAAGATCCGGGAGGGCGGATCATGGTCGCCCTGGCTGAACGATTATTCAGTCCAAGATTGAGCAGACCGATGGTCCCGATACTGGCCAGGGAAGTGGTTATAAACTGCCGGCGTGTATAATCGATTGGGGTATGATAGGGCTTCCAGCGCCAACGATAGGTGATGGCATTGATTTTCGAGGGGCAAGCCGCCCCGCAGTTAAAGCATTCAATACATTCCACCTTATTGGTTTCTTTGACGTTGCCTTCGGGGATGGCATTCATCTTACAATCGGTTTGGCAGCGGTTGCACACCGGGCATTCTTCGCCGACGATGCGTTCATAAAAACGGAATTGTGAGAGAAAGCCCAGCCAGGCCCCGGCCGGACAGAGGTAACGGCACCAGAATCGTCGTGACACCTTTTCCAGCCCCAGAATAATCCCGATGAACAGGGCAATCCAGAACAACTGCTGATAATGGGCTTGTTGTTCCGGCATGATCAGGGATTTGAAAAAATCATACATTCCATAAGCCGGGCTCTCCAGAAAGGAAACACGGCTAAGCCCGATCAGGGAGTGATCAATCAAAAAAGTTGCCAGGGGATAAAAAACAATTGTCAGCGCCCGGTTAAAAATGGACAGGGGATCGAGATAACCCCACAGGTGAATGGAAAAAAGTGCCAGAATGATGCTCCCTGCCAGCAGGGCAAATTTCAGGTAACGCAGTTTTTGCCATTTCTGGGCCAGGCGTCCCGGGGGCGATTTCAGCACATGGCTGGTAGCATCGAGCGTGGTGCCCAGGGGACAAATCCAGCCGCAGAAATAGCGTCCCAGAAACGGCGTAAACAAAAGGATGAGCAAGGCCGGCCAGAATACCAGGGATATTTTCCACTGATCGATAAAATCAAATAAAGGAATCAGCGGACTAAAACGCAGGAACAGATCCGACTGCAGGCTGACCTCATAGGGATAACGGGCGCGGATGAACAGAAAGATAAAGAAAAATAGAAAAACAAGCTGAGAAACTTTGCGCGCTTTGATCATAATCTATGAAGCCAGGCGAATGGTTTTAACCTGCAGATTATTCAAATCGAATTTATTCATACCGCGTTCGGTGGCAATCCGGATATGCTGTACCTGTTCCATTTTGTGGCCGAAAAGTTTTAAGGCGGTCACATCAGCGGACACCGTGCAGGTACTGGCTACAAGCGTTTTCTTTTCTCTCACATCGGCCAGATTACCCCCGGTGGGTCCGTTGGCAACGAGAATGCGATAGGCATCGATGATGGTCAGGGTGGGCAATAATTTCATATTGATATCAGCCAACTTCTGACCAAAATTGCTGTGTAGTGAACCACGATTGCCGCCCATAACTCCCATCAGGTTTTTCAACCCTAAGGTTACCCGATCCAGGGAATGATGTTTGGCAATGGGTACATTGATGATCTTATCCGCTTCCAGATAATCCTGGTACAGAGACCACTCTTTGATCGCCTCTCCATTGATGCGTATATTTTTATAGCGGTGATTGTAAGTCTGAGTAACTTTGCCCCCGTATTGCCTGGCGGCTGCTTCAATGCCGGAATACTGATAACAGCGATTCCAGGCGTTGCAGGTATTATCGAACACCTTCACCTCTTTAGCGCCGGCTGTGTAGCATTCTTTGACAATGGCGCCAACCAGATCGGGATTGGTATTGGCGGCGAATTCGGGCTTTTTGGCCCAGCCGATATTGGGCTTAACCACGACCACATCCCCTTTGGACACGAATTGATTCATACCACCCAATTCCCGGAGAGCTGCCTCCAGCAACTGTTCCGGCTCACCATTTTCCACCCAGACTACCTGGGGAAAAGGATCCTCTGCTTTTAGTTTGTTTGGGTAAGTTAGCGGTAACAGGTTAACCCCCAGGGCACCAACTGCAGTAGCTTTCAAAAAATCGCGGCGCTTCATAAGAACCCCCTTTTCATTTGAGATTATGAATATAGTTTAATCATCCAAAATTAAGTTAAAGATACCAATGAAAAATAACAATACAAAAATTTTCAACCCAATTCGCAATGTGAAGTTTCCTTTTTTCTTTGATTTAATATTGAATTATCCTATCTTTTGCTGTCTGTAACGCACACTATCCCAATTGGAAAGGAAGGAACTCATGAACAGTCACTTTAACAATGGTCAGCAAAACAAAGGCATTAGCCGCCGCCATTTTTTAAAATCAGGAGGATCAGCTTTGGCTGCAGGAGCGATTGGAGTCTCCGCTGGTAGAGTTGATGCCTGGGATGAAAGTCAGGATGAACTGCCCAAAATCAAAGAGTATCGTATGCTGGGTCGCACCGGCTTTAAAGTTTCCGACATCGGGATGGGTGGTACGCGGGTTACCGATGGCAATGTAGTCCGTTACGCTTACGATCATGGCGTCAATTATTTCGATACGGCTGAGGGATACAGTAACGGCGCCGCCGAACAAGCCATCGGCACAGCTATGCCGCACATGGACCGGTCAAAAATATTTATTACCACAAAATTGCATATTGGTGAAGAGGAGAGCGAATCATCCATTCTGGATCGTTTTGCCCGCTGCCTGGAGCGCCTGCAAACGGATTACGTGGATTGCCTGTATATGCACAATCCATCGCAAATAAAATTACTTGATCATAGCGGATTCCATGCCGCTGTTAAGAAACTGAAGAGTGAGAGGCGTTTGCGTTTTATCGGTCTGTCAAGCCACGGTCCGGGCCGCAGAGAGGGTGACAGCATGGAGGCCGTACTCACCGCGGCTGCCGAAGATGGCCGCTTCGATGTAATGCTTATGATCTATAACTACCTGAACCGTGAGGTGACCGAACGTATCCTGGCTGCCTGTAAAAAGAATAATGTCGGCACTACAGCCATGAAAATCTCGCCGGGATTTGTGATGGTTGATTCCTATGACCGGGAAAACCCCTCACCGGAGCAGAAACGCCGCATCGAACGCATGAAACAAAGAGGACTATCTCAGGATGATGCCGAACAGCGCCTGATGGATTGGATGAAAGAGCAGGATGAAGAGATTCAAAAATACAAACCCTTCCTGGAACAATATGGTATCCAGAATGAACAGCAACTGCGCAAAGCTACCATCCAGTTTGTTTTTGAGAATCCGGATATGCATACGGTACTTATTTCCTTCAGTGATTTTGATCTGGTGGATCAGGTGGTCCCGGTTTCGGGTACACGATTGTCCAGCAGCGATCATGAGATATTGAAATATTACGGACAGTTGCTGAACAAGCAATACTGTCGCCATGGTTGTTCCGATTGTTTTGCGGCCTGTCCCCATGGTTTACCGGTCAGCTCGATCATGCGCTACGCCTATTATTTCAAGCAGGGACGCGAAAAATATGCCATGCAGAAATACCATGATCTCACTGACCACAACGCCCTGCCCTGCCATGGTTGCAGTGCCCCCTGCCTGGGTCAGTGTCCGAATAATGTGAATGTACAGGCCCAATTGGTGCAGGCCCATTCTTTGTTGAGTCTGGCTTAATTAAAAAGTGGATGGTACAACGATGAAATTATTTAAAGTGTGGTTATTATCAGGAACTTTGCTTCTCTTCCCGCTGAAAGCGGCCGACTTCCCCAAAATTGAAGGCTGGACGATTCATTCCGAGGTTTGGCAATATCACCCCGCCAACCTGTGGGAATACATCAACGGCGCTGCGGATCAATTCCTTGATTTCGGTTTTGAGGAACTATTGACAACGGAGTTGATCTCGGAAGAAACTCTGATCGTCGTCGATATTTACAATATGGGTAAACCCCTCCATGCGCTGGGTATCTATCTCATGGAGCGTCCCGGTGAGGTCCGGCGCCTGAATGCAGGAACGGAAGCCGTTCTGAATTTACCGGCCCAGGCCCTGCTGCTTAAAAACCAATATTATGTCAAAGTGCATTGCCTGGAAGGTGAGTTGACGGAAACGACCGGTCAGGCTTTGTTGCAATCTCTGGATCAGGCCTTGCCCGGCTCCGCTGCCTGGCCTCCGGAGGTCGGATTTTTACCGGAAAAAGATCAGGTAGCCGGTACCCTGGGTTATATCCGCCGAAATTTTTTGAGTATCAGTGAATTAAATAATTGCCTGTTTGCGGAATACCGGGAAAAGGAGGGAAAACCGTTTCGCTACTTTGTGATGCTCCCCGAGGGCGCGCAAACCATGGATTCGATTTGGGAACACATCGCTTCCAAATGGCAGGCGGCCGACCTTTCCGGCCATCCGGTTGTTTATCGCAAGGTCCCCTACCGCGGCCTACTTGGACTGGTCAAACATGACGGTCGAATCATGGGTGTCGACGATGTGCCGGATCAGGATACGATGCTGGAACGATTGAAGAATTTAATACTGTGATGTCCATCCGGTAATAAGTGTGGCCGGTATAAATTATTACCGGCCTGATTTGTTTTTAGATTCAATAATGGCTTTGGTTATTCCAACGGCCATGTCATCCTCAATACGGGACAAATCGGTTAGCGGTAAGTCGTACTCTTTTGACCATAACAATCCTTTGCCGGATGTTTCCGTCAGATGAACGACGAGCTGTATATATTCATCCTCAACTTTAAAAAAACCCTCCACGATGAACCCTGCCTGAAGTTCACCGGCGATTTCCTGACTGCTTTTCTTTAAATTTTTATAGGGCATTACCCGGGACAGACTAAGGACATTCCCACGGTTATCCGCAGATACATGTTCGATCAGGTTTGTACAAATCAATTCACTTAAGGCATCGTTATCAGGGTTACTTTCAACGCAAACGAACGGTAATACGGCAATGGCATGGTGCTCTGCCCTTGAAACTGGGAAGGAAGTCCAGAAATACCACAGAAGCAGAGCGATAATACCAAGAGCAAACAAAACGCGTATGACACGCGTAAAGGTCGCCGGGGATGAAAGGGTTATCTTTTCAGGTTTACGCTTGTTTATCCAGGGAAGGACGACCTGGTAAACATCCATACTCTGTTGCGGAGTGACCAACTCCCGCGCACCTAAGTGCTCAACAACTATGGATAATTCCTCAACCAGTTCGCGTTGCGCGGCCTTTGATATCAGAATCTGTCCCGCGGGCGCCAGGGCGGCGAGTTGTTCGCCAATGCGCACATCTTCATCATCCAGGTTTAATCCCTGTGTGTCGCTGTAAACGAGGTGAATTCCCATGGCAAGATGCATGCGCCTGTTCAGGATAACATTTCGATTCTGCTGCCACAGATCTTTCTGGATTTCCATGGCGCACAGGACTGCCGCCTTTACCTGACTGAAAAAGGCTACTGATAAGCCATCCGTACCCACACCGGGTTTCCCACCGTGTTGTTGAATGTGCCGGTGTATCAGTGAATGTATAGCTTCAGGCTTTTGTTGAAATGAATAATCATCATCGGCATCCTGTTGAGGTTGGTTTTGACAGGAAATAAAGAGGATAGCCCCGGCAGTCCGGTCTTCTGTGCTGGACGGCGTCATAAGTTTATGGTGTTAAGATTCCTTAATTTCCGATGATTCCTATTTCTGCCTTAAACGATGGTCTGTATCCGAACCGCCTCATGATTCGCAGGCCTTAATCATTAATCTTGCCTTCGCTAAAAACGATATCCCTGAATCTCCAGATTGGTGAGTCCCACGCTGCGGGCATAATTGACCACCTCGGCATATTCCGTATTGCTAATACGCCTGGAAATTTCCGGATAATCATAGGCTTTGTACATGGGACGATATTGGGACATAATGTTCACAAAGGTATCTTTGGGCAGATTTTCCGCAATCCATTTCATGACCCCTTTGGAATTTTCCACATGATTGGGCATGACCAGGTGGCGGATCATCAAGCCACGATGCATGATGCCCTTTTTATCTGCTTTAGCCACACCTACCTGGCGGTGCATTTCCAGCAGGGCTTCTTTTGTCATTTCCGGATAGCTCCCGGCATCGGCTGAATATTTTGCCGCCATATCATTATCCGAATATTTAAAATCAGGCAGATAAATATCCACAATACCATCGAGCTGTTTAAGAATATCCTTCTTTTCCCAACCGCAGGTATTATACACCAGGGGCAGACGCAAACCGTGGGCTGCAGCCAAATCCAGTGCCAGAAGAATATGCGCCGGATAATGGGTGGGGGTAACCACATTGATATTCAAACAGCCGATATCCTGCAAGTGGAGCATCATTCGGGCCAGTTTTTCGATGTCGCGTTTGCTGCCCTGACCGCCGTGACTGATCTCCCAATTGATGCAGAATACACAGCGCAAACTGCAATGACTGAAGAAGATCGTACCCGAACCGCCCTTGCCAACCAGAGGCGGTTCCTCTCCGAAATGGGGATGAAAAGAAGATATGATGAGATCGCTGGATGCATGACAAAAGCCTTTCTCCCCGGCGATACGATTGGCGCCGCACTCCCGCGGACAAAGCTGGCAGTTTTCCATGATTTCCCATAATTTCTGACCACGCTTTTTCAGTTCACCGCTGGTCTGTAATTTTACATAGGATGGTTCAAAACCGATATGTTGCCCCATAGCCAAAGAATCTCCCGATTTGTTTTTATTATTTCCGAGAGCGATATCGGGTAAGGTGGCGCGGGCTTCGTTTTTATTACAGGCGTTTAGGATAGCCATGGACAGAGAAGAGAGGGCCGGTGTACAAAGGCAAACGATGGATTTTAAAAATTTACGACGCTGTTGTTTTTTCTTCATGGTAAACCCTCCCCTTTAAATGAATATTGGATCTGCCATATGACCGTGCAGAATTTAACAGATCAGTGAACCAAATCGTTCTGTACAATCTGATCTTTAGTAGGAAATATAAAAAGTCCAGCCGGGAAAGCAAGAAAAAAGGGAAAAATCGCAAGCTGAAGGGATTGACCGCCATGTATTTATTCCCCCGTAATGAATTGAAATAGAATGATTGTTCGTTAAGTTTACCGTTCTGATAGTTTAAGCCAGTGGGGCGAAAGTTTAATAATGAATCCGGACGTCATGTTTGTTAGAAGACCACAGCAATGCCTACAGAGAGCCAATTCAACTCTACGTTAAAAAACTCTTGATGGCTTCATGGTCGTTATCAAAGGTTTGAATGACGCCAATCAACTTGGTAATCTGGAATATGTCTTTAATTTTTTCACTCAATCCGGTTAAACGTAAATCGCCGCCGGCCTCCCTGACAGCCCGCAGATTACGCATGATCGCACCAATCCCCAGACTGGACATCCAATGAATATTTTTTAAATTGAGCACTATCTTTGTTTTGTTTTCACCGATTTTACTCTGAATACGCTCGTTGAGTTTATCGGTCTCTGGCGGGCCGGCTAATCTGCCTTTTATGGATATTATGAGAACTTCGCCTTCCTGCCGTTCGATAAAATGCATATAAATACCTCCCCATCTAACACATTGTTGATTATTGGGTTTACATCAAAAAAACAACCCGGTGGAGCCTGATCTTGGCATAATTTTATAAATATATTCGTATGGTTCAACACAAATATTAATTTTATTTACCAAATTCGGTTTAAAAAAATTAAATCCATACCCAGGATGAACCTGAGATGTTTACCACTTTAACCGCTGAACAATTTATACAGCCATTCTGCCTGTCTGTTGGACAGGGTATAGGGTGCAAACCGAATGTGCACATCGTACCATAATGATTTCTTCAATACACTTTTTTTATGCGAAAATGCCTCAAAAGAAGCCCGGCCATGGTATTGGCCCATACCACTGGCACCGACTCCACCGAAAGGCAGCCGACTGATAATAAAATGAATAATACTATCGTTTATGCATACGGATCCGGATCGGGTTTCGTGGATGACCTTTTTTTGCTGTTTTTTATTATTAGAGAAAAAATATAGGCTTAATGGTTTACCAAATTTTATGATTTTCTCCAGGGCCTCGTCCAGACTTTCATATTCGATTACCGGTAACAGGGGGCCGAATATCTCTTCCTGCATGATGGCGTCATCCCATTGTACACCGTCGATCACCGTAGGCGCAATATATCGGGAAAAAGCGTCATAGGTCCCGCCAATGACCACTCTGGCCGGATCGATCAATCCCACTAACCGGTTAAAATGATGGCTGTTGATGATCCGGGCCATGTCGATGGCGGGCT
>Ga0209498_1003022_pt1 | contig 10084 bp, 13 predicted proteins | sample WalLakDeSediment_FD_184131 | JGI IMG/M metagenome (GOLD analysis project Ga0209498, IMG submission 184131) | Lake sediment microbial communities from Walker lake, Nevada to study Microbial Dark Matter (Phase II) - Walker Lake 11/02/13 Deep... | ecosystem: Environmental > Aquatic > Freshwater >... | reverse complement strand
TCTAAACGAACATTCGCGCTTGCTAATATACGGGCATCGTTTACCCATGTACTCACAGCGAGCACAAGTTAGACTCGGTGCGAGCATATCGTGGCGCATCGCGCTGTGAGCCACGCGCCCGACCGGGGGTACCCCGCTGTGCGCTAGGACAAAAAAACGATTGCACCCGCTCTCAATCGCCGGGAGGCAATTTTCGAGCTCTAACGGAGAGGCTCTGTGAGCCCCGCAGACGGAGCACGAAGGGCGGAGTGTAGGGTGAGCCCCTAGCGAGCCCCTGCGGGGCTGTGAGTGGCCCTAGAGAACGTTTCCCCCCGAGAGGGGGGGAGAAAAATACACGGTGGTATCACCGTGATAGGCAGGAAGCCCTAGGCGGACTGCCGCTTGGGCGGACAGCCCTTACGAAAATAAATTGAACTTTTTACGTTTTTCGATGTCTAATAATTATAGAGACATAATAAATATTGTGAGTACGAAGTGAGCGATAGCATGTTGTAGTACGACATGCGATACGAGCTCCCTCCCTAGGGGTTCGGGAGCGGCGAAGCGAACGAAGTACGAACTCAATATAGTGCTCTTCGACGTTTTCCGTGGAATACATGGAGAACCATTTTTTGTGTGCGGAGGTATATCTATATGGCGGAGAACAGCGAACAGCGGTCGATGGTAGAGGCGTTCAAGTCGGGTATGGGGCGAGCCTTCCGCAAGGTAGTTCCCAAGCCGGAGAGCCCGCCCTCTAACAAGCCCGCCCCTCCCCACGTGGGGTCGGGTGCCGCCGGTAGGGCCTCCGAGGCCTCCCGTTCCGCCACAAGCCGCAGGATGCGAGAAGCAGGGGTAGACTAGTACTATGGCAATTGAGAACCCAACCAGAATCAAGTGGCGCGCTCCGACGGAGAATACCGACGGAACGGCCATCAACTACTCCCTTGCGTACAACCTGTACGTCAACGGGGCGGTAACTGCCTCCTTCCCCGGCACGTTGAACCCGGACGGGACTTACGAGTTCCTGTTTGCGGACCTCGGCAGCCCCCTTCCGAAGGAGCAGGTACACAAAATCGCTCTCTCGGCCTTCTCGACGGAGAACCCATCCCGAGAATCGGCCCCGTCTACGGAGGTCGAGGTGACGTTCTTCGTTATCCCGAAGGCCCCTTTCGCTCTGGTGGCCGAGTAAAGTACGTTCTGTACGCAGCGGCTCTGGTCACCCTCCTCCTCGTGCTACAACGCTGCGGTTAACCGGTCGGGTGCGCCCCTTTCCCCAAGGGGCCCCGACCACCTTTTTACTCTAGGGGGGCGAGATGAAAAAGAGACACTTCTTCAAAGAATTCAAAACCAAGATACGCTCACGCATTTTAGCGTGGAAACTTAAAACAGGACGCGCAAAGAGAGGTCGAACAAGCACATGAGTAACATAAAGTCTAAACTTCGCGAGGCCGCAATGCGCCTGCGCATTTTCAATAAGGCCGCCTTTGGGCTGGTTGTTCCACAGTGGGCGGGCTCGGTTGCTCCGGAAGCGCGCCTGTACGCCAAGGTTATTCGGGCCGACGGCTCCGAGAAGGACTTGGGGTTGGTCTCTACGAAGGTCGTTACCACGGCTTTCGTGAACTACCTTGTGGACGCTCTCCAATCGTCTACGGCAGCGTTTGCCGACTTCCGGTTCCACGACTCGGGTACGGGCGTCGGCGCAGAGGCGGTGGGGGATACCACGCTTGGGACTAAGGTCGAGTCGGGCCGGGCTACCGGTACCCAGACCGAAGGCGCTTCTGCGAACATCTACCGCTCGGTAGGTACGATTACGTATACGGGCACCCACGCCATTACGGAGCATGGGTTGTTCAACGCAGCCACCGCCGGTATCCTTATGGACCGCTCGTTGTTTGCTGCCATCAACGTTATTGCTGACGACTCCATCCAGTTCACCTACGAATTGACGGTTCCCGCCGGAAGCTAGCCCCGTCATGGCGACTACAGGGTGGCGTAACCCCGGCACAGCCGCCAATGACAGCAGCGTTGGCAATGCCGCGTGGTCTAATCCCGGCAATGCCGCAGACGGCAGTAACGGCACCGAGGCGCAGACCGCCTCGATGGGGGCGGGGCAGACCTCGCAGATTCTCCGCGTCACGAACTTCGGCTTCTCCGCAGAGGTTCCATCCGGCGCGACAATCGACGGCATCGAGGTTCGGTACACCCGGCGGCGGGTGCAGACGGGAGGCAATCAGGTCCGAGACCTCTCCTTCCGCCTCCGCAAGAGTGCCGGGCTGGTTGGGGATGAGAAGGCCGCTACAGGCACAAACTGGCCGAACAGCCTAACTCTGGTAACGCGCGGCACGTCCACAGACCCGTGGGGAACGAGTTGGTCGGATAGCGACATCAACGACAGCGGCTTCGGCATGGAGCTTCGCTGTCAGCGTACTGGCGGCACCATCCAAGGTGCGGTCGGCTACATCCAGATTCGGGTTCACTATACGGAAGCAGCGGGGCCCACCGAGTACTTTCAAGCCGCAGCGGGCAGCGTAACCCCCTCCGGCAGAGCCACAAAGGCCACTACGAGGCTCTACCAAGGAGTCGTTACTTTCTTCGGAGCCCACGTAAAGCGTACTTCGAGAGCCCTAGCGGGCAGTACGGTTGTCTCAGGCGCTCTTATTACGGCCAAGCTGTTACTCCGGGTCTTGTCGGGCGCAATTACCGCCACAGGGACCGCAGCCAAGAGCGTATCACGAAGGCTCCAAGGCAGCGCCACCCTAGCCGGTGCGCTTTCTCTGACCAAGTCTTTCGTGCGAGCGGTCTCCGGCAGCTTTATCGCAACCGGGCGGGCAGTAAAGGAGAGCTCTAAGGCGCTGTTTGGAACAATAACTGCGACAGGTTTAGCCGCCACCACCAAGATTTTTATACGCCTGCTCGACGGCGCGATAACCGCGACAGGCGCACTCTCAAAGACCACGGCAAAGGCCCTCTCGGGAACGGCTACTACCACCGGAAGGATGGTAAAGGCCACCGCAAAGGGATTGTCGGGGGCAATTACCGCTCTAGGAGCGGCAGTTACCTCCTCTGTCCGGTTCTTTTCGTTAGCCGGGAGCACCACTCCCGCTGGCTCGGTAGCCCCGAAGTCGGTATTTGGGCTCGCAACGGCAGGCGTAGTCACGGTATCGGGGGCAGTCAAGCGGCTTACGGCGCGAGTTCTGGCTGGAGCGGCGACTGCAACCGGCAGCCTCACCCGCGCAATTGCTAAGAGCTTCTCGGGAAGCGTTACGTCCTCTGGTGGGGGCGCTCCCGCAGTAGGGATGACCCACAGCACCGGCGGAACTTTGACCATAGCGGGGCTTGTTGACGGCCAACCAATAGATGTCGAGATAGTTGCCACGGTGTTTTCCCCGTCGAAAAACATCTACGCCCTTTCAAGCGCAACGGGGCTTGTTAAGTGGGTGGACTACCTCCCAGTCAAAGTCGAAAACGCGCTGAAGCGCGGTAGCTACGATGACGACGGGTGTCTCCACGTTACGGCGCTGGCTAACGTAGAGGGACTTATAGCGTGGGTAGACTACATTCCGGTCCACGTTGTCTCTGGCGGCAAGCGCTGGAGGTATGATGACGACGGATATATTCCAGTAAACGAGGTTTAACATGCCAAGAGCTAAGAGAGCCCCCAAGGTTGGGGAAGTAATTGAGAGAGTAGAGGCCGGGAAATTTGCTCCGGGAGTCTCCGGCAACCCGAACGGGCGTCCGAAGGGCTCCCGTAACCGCATCACCCTCATGAAACTCATGGCCGAAGAGGCTGTTCGCGAGGGCAACGCAGACAAGATGCTGGATGTGTGCAAAACCGTCATCAATCAGGCGATTGAAGGCGATAAAGACAGCCAAAAGCTGGTCTGGGCGGCTGTAATGTCCAAATCCAACGTCGAATCCGACAAGGCTACGGGCGACAAAGTCCAGATTACGATTGGCCGGGTAGAATCGGCCCCCAAAGTAGAGAAAACCACGACCAAAGAGGTAGAAAACGATGAAATCAGCTCCTAAGCAGGGGACCGACAACCGTCAGACCGGCCCCGGCACGAAGGTTACAGGCCTGAGTGCTCCTCAGACGCGCCCGGCGAGCTATGCTCCCACGGGCAACAAGACTTCGGGCTCTTCGCAGTCCCACACTCGCGGTAAGCAGGGGTAATAGCATGGAATACGTAGCAGTTTTTGCGGCTATCGCGGCAGTTGCGGGCGTAGTAGTTTACTACGTCCGGCGCAAGCGCGCCGGTCGCCCGCGTGGCGGCTACGGCGGCGGCGGCACGCGGGACAAGGGCGGTGACATCCGACTCAAGTAATGCACGTAGTTCTTCACGAGCGGCAGCAGGAAATATTCGATTCTCCTGCCCGCTTCAAGGTCGTGGCTGCGGGTCGCCGGTTTGGTAAGTCCTACCTAGCCGGTGTCCTGCTATTTGTCGAGGCCGCGAAGAACACCAAAGTACGCTCAGACGGGGCAGAGATAGACCTGACGTTAGAGGAGGTCTTCTACGTAGCCCCCACCTTTGACCAAGGAAAGAGAATCATGTGGCCCCTGCTCAAAGAGCTTGGGCTGGACTTGATTCGGCAGAAGTACGAGAACACGGGTACGCTGGAACTCATCAACGGTCGGCGTATCTCCATTAAAGGGTCCGACAGGCCCGACACGCTTCGAGGCATTGGTCTGTCCTACGTAGTACTCGACGAGTACGCGTTCATGAAGGAAGAGGTGTGGGAGCAGATTATCATGCCAGCTCTCACCCGAGCGGAAGGCGGGGCGCTCTTCATCGGTACACCTGATGGGAAGAACCATTTCTACGAACTTTGGATGCAGGCCCAGTCCGCAGAATATCCCGATTGGCAGGCGTGGCACTTCCCGTCAATTGAGAACCCCTTCCTGCTAGAGAAGGAAATCCATGATGCCAAGCAACGCTCCACAGCCGAACGCTTTAAACAAGAGTACGAAGCATCATTCGATGCCTCGCAGTCCGCAATCCTACTCCCGGCCATGTTCACCGTCGTCAAATCTGCTCCGCAGGATGGAGATTACTATATCGCTGTTGACCTCGCGGGCTTTCAGAAAGTTGAAGGAGGACGAAAAATCAAGAAACTTGACGAGCACGCAATAGCAGTAGTCAAGGTCTGGAAAGGGGGGTGGTGTATTGAGGATGTTATTCACGGACAGTGGGATGTTCGCGAGACAGCATTACGCCTAGTAAAGGCTTACCGGGACTACCGCCCCGTTAAATTCGGTATCGAGAAGGGTATCGCGGCTAACGCCGTCGGGCCCTACTTAGATGACGAGATGAACCGCCTCAACTGCTACTTCACGGTGACCCCCCTCACTCATGGCAATCAAGCAAAAACAGATAGGATTGCGTGGGCTCTTCAAGGGCGGGCCGAGAAGGGGAGGGTTCAGTTGTTGGAAGGAGAGTGGAACCGTCCGTTTTTACAGCAGTGCGCAGACTTCCCGTCGCCGCTGGCCCACGACGACTTGCTTGACGCAGTCGCGTACATAGACCAAATCTCGGAACCATTCATCGACGGAGACTTTTCGTTCGATGAGTGGGAACCACTAGACGACGTATCGGGGTACTAAATGGCAATTCCTAATCCAATGGGCAACAGCCCCGACCCGCAGAACCAGAAAAACGACTTCGACAGCGGCATGGAGAATCGTCTGCGTTCTGGTCAAGCACTGACTTCGTGGGTATCCGAGCGGGTCTCTCACGCGCGCGACGTGCGCGATGAGCTGCATGCTACGCGCTGGGCCGAGTACACCCGCCTGTGGCGAGGCATGTGGGCCAACGACGACAAGAACCGCGACTCCGAGCGCTCCAAGCTAATCTCCCCTGCTCTCCAGCAGGCCATCGAAATGACTGTGGCGGAGATGGAAGAAGCTGTGTTCGGAAAGGTCGGGTGGTTTGACATTGACGACGACATCGCGGATGAAGATAAAGACGACGCGCTGGTTTACCGCGACCTGCTTCTTGAAGACTTCGACCGTAATAACGTGCCGGATGCCATTTCCAAAACCTTCCTGCTCGGGGCCATCTACGGCACGGGCATAGCAAAGCTGAATGTGGCTCAAAAGGAGGAGGCGGTCCTTACTCAAAGCGGCGAGCCAGAGTTCTCGCGCTACGTATGTGTCACGGTAGAGCCCATTAGGCCGGATCAGTTTGTTATCGACCCGTCGGCCCAGTCTATCGACGAAGCGCTGTTCTGCGCACACGAATTCGTAAAGCCGCTCCACTTAATCGAAGAGCGCATGGAGGAGGGGGTCTACCGGGACGTTGACCTCGCCCCGTACACCGGCCGCCGCTACGCAGATACGGACGGCAAGGGCACCACAGGCTTCGTCTCACCGGACGATGATGGGGTGCTCATCACAGAATACTACGGCAAGGTTCCTGCCGCCATGTTGCCCGATGCCCCCGAGGGCGCGACCGGCTTGGTGGAGGCCCTCGTCACTATTGCCAACGAGACCGAGCTTCTCAGGGCGGTAGAGTCCCCGTTCACTATGAAGGACCGACCTGTCGTTGCATACCAGCACGATACGGTCCCCGGTGAGTTCTGGGGGCGCGGTGTTGCGGAGAAGGGCTACAACCCGCAGAAGGCGCTGGACGCCGAGTTGCGGGCGCGTATCGACGCTCTTTCCATCATCACCGCCCCGATGATGGGAGCTGACGTGACGAGACTGCCGCGCAACCCAGATATGCGTGTGAGGCCCGGCAAGGTGTGGCTGACTCGCGGACGCCCGTCCGAGGTGTTGGAGCCCATCCTGCTTGGTCAGATTAATCCGGCGACGTTCCAGCAGTCAGGAGACTTGGAGCGCATGGTGCAGATGGGTACGGGGGCTATGGACTCCGCTACCCCGCTCGGCACCTCTCGCCGCAACGAGACTGCATCCGGTATGTCGATGATGCAGCAGTCGTTCATCAAACGCTCGAAGCGCACGATGTCGAACTTGGAGAGGCAGTTCCTTGCTCCTCTCATCCGCAAGTCGTTGTGGCGCTACATGCAGTTCGCCCCCCAGAAGTACCCGATGGACATGCACTTCACGGTGCGCGCCACGATGGGTATCATGGCGAAGGAGGTAGAGCAGCAGCAATTGATTCATCTCCTCGGCTTTGTGCCGCAGGAGTCCCCGGCGTTCAACATTATCCTCAAGGCCATCTTCGAGAATAGCGCCTCGTCGAACAAGCGCGACCTGATGGAAGCCTTGAATGCTCTTGTTGAAGCGTCGAAACCCGACCCGGAAATGCAAGAGATGCAAAAGAAGATGCAGCAGATTGCTATGGCCGGGGAGGAAAAGAAGGTCGAGAAGACCGCCGCCGAAGCCGAGCGCGCATCTGCGGAAGCGGAGTTGGCTAGGGAGCAGGCCAAGCACGTCGCGGTCAAGGCTGACCTCGAAGACGACCACGTGGAACTGAAGGCAGCGTCAATCGCAGTCCAAGCCCAGCGCACCAAAGCGCAGGAAAAGCAGACCCAGATTGCTGCCCAGCGAAACCAAATCGAGGCAGTCAAGGCCCGGAACCAAGCAAAATCACGTAAATAAAGGAGGCACCCAATGGGACTAACCCCCGAACAGCAGAAGTTTTTTGACGAGTTAGAGGAAGTCTTTTCTACCCAAGGTTGGAAAAGTTTAGTTAAGGAAGCAGAGCAGACCATCTACTACCTCCAAGCGGAGGCACTCGAAGCAGGGAGCTTTGAAGAGGTTTGCGTCAAGAGAGGCAGGGCCCAGCAGTTGGCTGAGTTCGTTAATATGGAGGATAACGTAGCCCTCCAGAAGAGCGAGTTAGCTCGGGTATACGAGGAAGGCGATGCCGCTCTATAGATACCGCTGTACTTGCGGTAAGGAGTTCGACGCCATGCGGGCAGTGGAGTCCAGAGAAGAAGCGCCTTGTCTCGCCTGTGGCGGAAAAGGCAAGCACATCATCACTGGAGCCCACTTCGACCCTAGAATGGGGCTCGACCCAGACTTCCCGACGTTCGGCGCAAAGTGGGCTAAGGCCCGCGAACAGGCCGCACGCGAGAAGTAAAACCCTCAGAGAATACCCCCCAAGTACTGAGGAGCCATACCACAATCCCCGTAGGGGACGGACAAGAGGGACAACAATATGACACAGGACCGCTTTGCTGACTCACTGGAGAGCGAAATCTCCGACGCCCAACAGAACCAACAGCTCCGCGATGAAGCAGAAGAGCACGGGTTTGAAATCCCCGATAAGTTCAAGGGCAAGGAACTTTCAGACATCGTCAAGTCGTACACGGAGTTGGAAAAGGCATACTCTCGGCAGGGGCGTTCCCTTGGCGAGATGCGCCAAACCTTCGACGAGTACATCCGTAGTCAGAGCGTAAATCCTGCTCCAAAAGAGGAACCGCGCAAGCCTCTAACCGTGGATGAGCTTTACGAGAACCCGGAGGAAGCAATCCGGCGTACCGTAGACTCTACGACGGAACCACGGATTAAGCAGCTCGAACAAGAGCTGTACAAGAATCGTATTCAGAGCCAGTTGGAAAAGTTCGAGCAGCGTCACCCAAAGTGGAAAGAAGAGGCGTCATCGCCTGAGTTCCAGAATTGGGTCACGTCGAGCCCCTACCGGATGCGGCTAGCTGCCGCTGCTGACAAGTACGATTTGGATGCGGCAGAGGATTTGTTCTCTGCATACGCAGATACGCGCCGTGCGGGCACCAGCGGAAACGCTGAGCGTTCCGAGAAACTCAAGAATGCCACGCTGGAAAGTTCCAGCCCGTCTACCCCCCGTCGCACGAAGACCTTCTCCCGCCGCGAGGTTATGGAGAAGAAGACAAAGGCGGCACAGGGTAACTGGTCGGCAGCGGAGTGGATTCGGGAAAACTCAGCAGCCATTGATGCTGCGTACGCGGAGGGTCGGATTGTTGACTAGACCCCTTACTCCATCCATTTCCTATAGAGGTGAATAACTATGGCACTCGGTACTGACCATGTCACACTTACGCAGGTTACCGCTGCAGCCCGCACGCGGTCTAACTCTGCATTCGTCCCCGAGCTTTGGGGCGACGAGGTAATCGCCAGCTACAAGGCGAACCTTGTCATGCCGCCGCTCGCGGTCAATATGAACCACGTTGGCAAGAAGGGCGACACGATTCACGTGCCGCGTCCTGTCCGTGGTAGCCCGTCCGCGAAGGTTGCGGAGACGCAGGTCACCCTGATTGCGAATCAGGAGACCAGCACTCCGTACATCATCGACCAGCACTGGGAGTACTCCCGGCTGATCGAGGACATCGTCACGATTCAGGCTGACCCGGCTTTCCGCCGGTTCTACACCGACGACGCTGGCTATGCCCTCGCGAAGAAGGTGGACACGGACGTTCACGCTAAGGGCGCTGGCTTTGCTGGCTCTCACGCGTCTCCGACCGTCGCCGGTACCAACTACAGCAAGGCTGTTGTCGGTACCCCGTCGAGCGGGCTCGTCACGTGGAACCCGTCTGCGAGTGGCGACGCTGGTAACGCCTCGACTCTGACGGATGAAGGCTTCCGCCTCATGCTCCAGAAGCTCGACGACAGCGACGTCCCCTCGCAGGGCCGTGTGTTCGTTATCCCGCCTGTGCTGAAGAAGGACTTGCTGGGCATCCAGCGCTTCACTGAGCAGGCGTTTGTTGGTGAGGTTGGTGCTGGCAACAGCATCCGCAACGGCTACGTCGGCAACCTGTACGGTGTGGAGATTTACGTCTCCTCGAACTGTGCGGCTGTTGCGGCTACCGACACGACCACCGACCAGCGCGCTGCGCTTCTGTTCCAGAAGGAGGCTCTGCTTTTGATCGAGCAGCTCCGCCCGCGGATTCAGACGCAGTACAAGCAGGAGTGGCTTGCTGACCTGTTTACGGCTGACATGATTTTCGGCACCGGCCTGCTTCGTCCCGAAGCTGGCATCGCCGTCATTGTCCCGGCGTAAGCACCTTAGCTGGGGAGCCCCCTTCACCGGGGGCTCTCCGGCTATTTTTTTATCTAATATCCTATGAGCCATCGCCAATACGCACCGCTCCAGCATACGCACGAGAGCTCGGCTGTCTACGACGGCAGCGATGCGGTCAAGCTGACCGGCGACCAGACCATCGC
>Ga0209498_1003021_pt1 | contig 10084 bp, 8 predicted proteins | sample WalLakDeSediment_FD_184131 | JGI IMG/M metagenome (GOLD analysis project Ga0209498, IMG submission 184131) | Lake sediment microbial communities from Walker lake, Nevada to study Microbial Dark Matter (Phase II) - Walker Lake 11/02/13 Deep... | ecosystem: Environmental > Aquatic > Freshwater >... | reverse complement strand
CCTGCGAATGGTGTCACCCTCTGTCGGTACAAACAGGGTGCTGTAGTAAGGTGCGATCCATACTTTACCTTCATCATCGACTGCTAAGCCGTGAGCGGAGTGATTGGCACTTACTTCATCCGGGAATACATCTACGAAATTCCAGTTCGATTCGGGAAGTTCTACATCCGGATGTTCGAGATACATATCAGGATTCATATAGACCCAGGCAGCGGCTGCGTTCCCACCGTTCTCACGGAACCACCAGGCACGGTTACTGTAGGTATCCGCCGGATTTTCCATGATATCGCCGTCAAAGATCGTGAATCCCATAAACACAACACCGTCTCCCCGCCCCGAAGGATATCCGAGCGCGGTCAGATCGATTGCCATTTCAATTGAATATCCCTCATCGACATTGGTAGGATCGTTGACTATAGTGTTTTCGTGCAAAGCGATGCCGACTCGCGCAGCATCGAGAGAGTCGATAAGCACTCCGAGATCTCCGTCATACCGCGGCTGACCGTCTTCGCCGACCCACACAAACAATTCACGCGGTGCAAGCATATTCGCACCGTCTCTTAATTCACGGTGATTGAGAGTTACCCTGACACCGTCCCGGAGATCGAATTCATCGGTACCGGTTACAACCTGATCCCGTATATCGAAACCTAAATAAAGTGTATCTTCGATAAAAAACCACTTTACTGTCGCATCTGCGGGATCGAGTATTTCCGCGAGTACTCCGCTAATTTCCGGCTGCCATTGACCGCTTCGGTACGGTCCGATACCCGGATAGGAATCACGCAACTCATCATCTCCGAAGCGAACATCAAAACCCTGGGCATATTCCCAGACCATATCCGTTAATGAACCGTTAATTACCGGCGGTGTATGATTAGCGGCATTCGGTATGAATGCTTCCGCTTCAAGTTCAGGCAACACCTGTCTCTCCGCTGTTACATCGGGGTGAGCGTAAATACGTGCTTTGTTGTGGCCATTGTTATTACCCCAGGGATTTTGCCACCAGACACGGTTGGAACTCATCCTATCCTGGTCGAAGGGCCAGAGCCAATCCGCATCCCATATAGAGATGTTGAATTCTACAATATCGCCATCGGGATTTTGCAGATCGTATCCCATCATTTCCAGATTAAACCGCATCTCGACCGTCCAGCTTGTATCAGGGACAGAATCATCATTCGACAGACCCTGCACCGTTGTTAATGCATCCCATGCTTCAATTTGTTCTTCGGTTCTCGGTTCGTTATATTCCCACTGAGCCCATCTCCCGATAAACCTCGGTCCGATGCCTGCCGGTAGCGCGGTATCGGCTTGCGGGTACCACCATGAGTAAAAATATTCACCCGGAGGGGTCGGTCTGCCGGGTGCAGTTCTGTCCGGAATATTCATGAGCAGACCATCCCATCGTGCCCAGTCGGATGAACCGCCGATGGACTGATCATAGATAGTAGCCCCCATATAAAGATATTTGCCCTCGACGAGAAACCTCAGAATCGCATAGGTCGAATCGCTCGTTTCAACTCCTCCTTCCACACCCCAACCGCTATTCGGTATCCCTGCATCCTGTCCGTAAATCATAATCCATGATTCGGCATTTTCCCATGCAGGTTCATCGAGTACACCGTCCATCGTGATAGTGCCCTCCGGTACGGTCCGCGCCCACATAGCATCGGTCCGTTCAATCATCTGCGCCTGTGATTGCGAGCAGATGAAAAGAAAGAGGATGGTTACTAACATAGCATTGTATTTCATATCAAGACTCCTTATGAATGAAAATTTGTTAATTACATACACACGTCTTTATAAGGTTATTTCTCAGTATCACCTCCTTGAATGCATGAGTTCAGTTACATCTTACATCCGCAAGATTCCCGAATCATCAATTGCGTCGGGAATATGATTTTTTCTTTATCGGTAATTTCGATTTCCTGCAGTGCGAATAGTAATCTTTCAACCGCAAGTATGCCCATTTTATGTATAGGAACCTGGACGGTACTGAGAGAAGGTTTTACATATCTTGATATCGGAATATCGTCGAAACCGACAAGTGCCATATCATCCGGGACAACAAACCCTTTATCGTGAAAAGCCCTTAACGCACCTATGGCCATCGAATCGTTTGCCGCAAACACTGCCGTTGGTAATGGAGTGGTCGATAGAATTTTAATTGCGCTCAAATAGCCGGACTCTTCTGAAAAATCACCATTAAATTCAAGAGTGTCGGATACTTCACACTGATGAAGTGCGAGGGCTTGCCGGTAGCCGCGCAATCGTTCATCGGCCTCAATATTTCCCGCAGCTCCTTTAATCATTGCTATTCGTTTATGTCCATGTTTTATGAGGTGATTGGTAATCTGGTATGCACCGTTGCAATTATCGATCACAATCGAATCGAACGAATTATCTTCAACAAAACAATTTAACAAAACTATCGGGAGAGATTTATTAATGCTGTGGCGTAAGATATCTGCATTGATATTAGGCGACATAATAATGATTCCGTCGACACGTCCCTTCATAATATTAAGCGCTTCTTTTATTTCATCCTGATTATTATGCGAACTGGAGAGGAGTACATTATACGAATATTTTTGTGCCGTCTGATCGGCGCCCCGTATTACTTCGGAGAAAAATTCACCAAACAGGTCAGGGAGTATCATACCGAAGGTATCGCTTTTCCTGCGGCTCAGACTTCGTGCGGATGCATTGGGGACATAATGAAGCGAGTGAGCAATTTCGCGGACGCGTTCTGTCGTCTTTCGATTGACAAGGCTGCTGTTATTAAAAACACGGGATACCGTGGCAATCGAAACCCCCGCCTTTAAAGCAACTTCTTTTATTGTCGCGTCCATCGAATCGATCCCTTATCGGGTCAGTGAAAACGTTTACATTGTAAGCGTTTTCATGATACACACTTTTTTACCGATTGTCAAGAACATGAAATAAATGACATCCGAACCAATATTTGCTGATTTTTTAACTAAGATACTGAGTCCACTCCGAAAGTGTTTCTTAGCCACAGATTACACGGATTAAAAAAATTGATAATGTCTTTTTCAATTAAAAATCTGTGAAATCCCGGGCTGCGGCAGGCAGGTGTGGCAAAAAATGGCCAAATTCATTTCGAGGTGAACTCAAATTTTGTTCACCCGGTAAACTTTCCCCCTCCCCTCCAATATACCGATGATATTTTTTGCGGCAATACGTGCCATTTTTTCCCGCGTCTCATCGGTCCCGGAACCGATGTGCGGTAACAATACCACATTTGGTAAAGAGAGCAGCGCCCGCTCAACTTTCGGTTCCTGTTCAAATACATCCAGTCCGGCGGCGAAAATTTCCTTCTTTCGCAAAGCCCGGGCAAGTGCTTTTTCATCAACCACCTCACCACGCGCAGTGTTAATAAGTACGGCGGAGGTTTTCATTACTTTGAGTTCGGCTTTCCCGAGAAGATGATGTGTATCCGGAGTAAGGGGACAGTGAAGCGAAACAAAATCCGATTGTTTCAGCAGCGTTTTTAAACTGACTTTACGGGCGTTTAATTTGTTTTCAAGCTCCGGTTTTTGTGTACGGCTGTAATACAGTATTTTCATTCCGAATCCCGCCGCACGTTCCGCCATCGCGCTACCGATCCGACCGGCACCGATAATTCCGATGGTTTTACCCGCTACCGGTTTACCGAGCAGCAGCATCGGGGCCCAACCGATAAATTTTCCTTTTCGTGTCATCGCATCGCCAACGATAAAATGGCGTGCGCCAGCAAGCAACAAACCGAATGCTATATCCGCAGTCGCGTCTGTAAGGACGCCGGGTGTATTGGTCACGGTTATCCCTTTTTCCGTTGCGGCTGCAACATCGATATTGTTAAAGCCCACGGCATAGGTGGAAATCACCTTACACCTCTCCATCGATCTAATAACATCTTTGCTCACCGGATCGGTCAGCATACACATCAAAGCATCGACCTGCTTTGTTTCTTTCAACAGTTCCCGTTGCGTGATAATACTTTTCTTTTTCCGAACCACGACGTTATATTCTTTTTTGTGCAACAATTCTAAACCGGCATCTGGGATTTGTTTTGTAATATATATTGTTTTCGACTGTTCGTTCATAACCTACTCCCGTTGTTGTTTCGTATCTTCAATCGTCCTTCGTTAATTTTAATTTCGAATATACCATTTTGCTCAATATACCGTAGTTCAGAACCCACCATTTCAAACATATTATCTTTATTGAAATGCGGACTCTTATGCGGAAAATAGAGATACCCCCATTTTTCATAGCGGATATTATTGTGTACCAATTCCAGAATCTCAATAAATCCAAAATCTTCAATTCTTTTACGGGGAAAAGATTTATGTTTCACATCCCGGAATAAAAAATCAAATTTTACAATAGTGTACTCAAAGGGGGATGTGTCGATATTTATCGTACCGTGAAAAAACTCTTTGGCACCCGGTAATCCTAATTTCACGAAAGCTTTTTTTTGTCTTTTCAGAGAACGCTGCGCCCCTTTCATACCATGTATATGAACACCTTTGATTATCATCGCAATGCTCTCTCAAAATATTGTTCTAGATTTTTCACCATTCCTTCAATGGTAAAATATTCCCGTACATGCCGACATGACAGTTTTCCATATTGTGATCGTTTGTTTTCATCTGACAACAATTCACTCATACCTTTTGCAAGTGCCGCGGGATCACCTGGTGGAACCAACATGCCATTTACCCCCGATGTTATAATTTCTTCTGTACCGGGTATATTGCTCAGAATAGCAGGTTTGCCGCAAGCCATCGCCTCGAGAGCCGCGTTCGATAAACCCTCATACAAAGATGGCAGAACAAAAAAATCACATCCTCTGATATAAGGTCCGACACTCTTGACAAATCCCGGGAACTGGATTAAGTTTTCCACACCTGCAGAGCGTGCACGGTGTAATAATGATTCACGTAACTTACCCTCTCCAAGGACAATAATTAAAAAATCATCGCGTTCGTTTTTCAGCATGGCTGCGGCATCCACGAGATACGTAAATCCTTTCTGATGCGAAAGGCGTCCGATACTGAGAATGATCTTCTTCCCGGGATACATTTTTTCAAACGGCATCGGATCACAGGTAACATCGAGATCTATACCGTTATAAATAACCGTGATAAAATCTTCGGAGAACCAGCCTTTTTTAACATAGAGATCCTTCGTCGATTTTGCATTGACGATAATGCCGTCGGCGAACCTGTTCAGCAGGAGTTTGTGTTTAAAGATATGCCTTCTCATAGGCAACCCGTGGCGGGCGATAACGGCCGGTGTCCCTGCAAAATATGCAGCCAAACCGGCTACCATAAAATCACGATTCTTGCTCAAGACGACGTCTATATTTTCATTCCGGAGGAACAAAGCAAGTTTCATTATGTTATACGGACTTATGTTGCTGATAATATTCAACGGCCGGACCGGTATTCCGCGCTCCTCCGCCCTTGCCTGCAGTACCGACCGGGGCCTGCAACCAAGATATACCGAATGTCCCCGATCCTGTAATCCTTTTGCTGCACTCAGCACCCATTTCTCCCCACCGCCGAATTTCGATTTACCTATTGCATGTACGAAGAAGATTTTCATAATACGGATCCGGCATTATCTCAACAGACGTTCATGAATAAATGAATATTCCCTTCCCTTCAATGAAACAAAAAATATGCTGTATCCAAGTTTATTGAGATTTGATATCGTGTCCTTTGTCCTGCGGGGAGATATTGTTTTAAACCGATGATGAAACTCCACCAGGATCTGATCTATAGTAATACCGGTTTGAAAAATATCATCGATGACATCATACTCGGCCCCTTCGACATCCATTTTTAACAAATCGATATGCTTATGATTATTTTCTTTACAGAAAGTCTCCAACCGTGAAACGGGAACTTCGATGGCATCCCCTACGGTTTCTTTACGCTTTGTCATACTATGACAAATATTCGTTTCTTTTTTATGACGGTAAAAATGAGCTACACCGTCATAATGCGCAAGACCTTTTCCGTAGAAATGAAACGAATCCGGTAAACGCTGTTCTGTTATCCACTCGATAGATTCGGGGGTAGGGTCATAGGCATACACGTGCATCCCGTATCTATCTATCAGAGAGATATCAAAAGAGATATCATCGCCGATGCCGATTGAATAAACGACGCTGTCCCGATTCAGTATATTCGATGCGACACACCACCCCTCGGATTCCGATCCGTGAAATTCTCTCGGAACAGTGACCTGTGCATAATTCCATACATCCTTGCCGAGTATCTGTTTTAAGAGACGTTTTCCGCGTAGAAATACAATTTTTCTTTTTCTCATTTTGATCCGTGTATTATAGCGGTACAAAATTGATTTATTTCGGATGTCATCCGCTCTATTGAACATCTCTCCATCACGGTCTTACGTGCTGCTTTTCCGATAGACGAGCGTAACTTTTCATTCGTATACAACTCCACAAGGTGTCTCACACCGGATTGAATAGTATTCTCTTCAAGCAGAAATCCATTTTGACGGTCGACGATAAATTCGGCCGCACCTCCCGCTTTTGACGTTATAACGGGTTTTTCAAGATACATCGCTTCAAGTAATGCGTTCGAGAGACCTTCGTTCTGCGAGACGGTAAGGTACACATCACTCATGTTCATATATGGATACGGGTTAGCGAGAAATCCGGTAAAATACACCTGTTTTGCGATCCCCAATTTCGAAGTAAAAGATTTATATTCACCGGTTCGTTTGCCGTGACCTATGATTACCAAACCGGCATCTGTAGCCTGTGTTCTTCTTAAAAATTCTGCAAATATTTTAATGGTAATATCCAAACCCTTTCTCTTTGACACCCGACCGACGGTACAGACCATAAACGGATATGGTTTATTTTCAGGTGCTTTTTCGGCCGAACGTGCATCAAGCGCTTCTGTATCGAGTCCGTTATAGATAACCCGAATCTTATCTTCGCTCATATACGCCGATGTGAGAAGTACCTCTTTTATTTTTTCTGCATTGACAATGATCCCGTCCGACAACGTATTGTAGACAAGATTCTTATAGGGATTTCGGCCGGTTTTCCTCACGATTCCTAATCTCAAGACATTTTTCTTTTTGCATTTTCGGGCGACTAGTCCCGCGATTACATAATCACGTTTCTTCGTCGGAATTAAAATGTCGATGTTATTTTTCTTTACGAAGGAGATCAAAGGAAAAATTGTTTGCGGATCAAAGCTGAACCGAAATGGTAATTGCAGTGTATCAATCGAGTATCGTTCACCGACGATCCGGTTTTTATAAGCAAGATAGACATTATTATCTCTTGCAAGATCAGTTGCAGCCATGTGTGTCCACTTCTCATTCCCTCCCCACACACTTGCGGAATTCAGGAATAAATAATTTATCATTGGTCATCCATTATGTGCCGGCTGCGTGTGCTTCCACCGGCGGTGTTGCCACAACCAATGGTCCGGATATTGCCTGATATATTTCTCAAGAACAGCGGTATGACGTGCGGTCAGTTCTTTGATATTCTCTTTACTTGCACCGGTGAGATCATCGGTTTTTACCTCCTCGTATAGAGCATCATACCTCCCGTCGGGTTTGCGGATTGAGATTGCCATTAATATCGGCGCACCGGTGCGCAGGGCAAAATATGCCGGCCCCGCGAACGTTGCCACGTTCCTGCCGAAGAAGGGTACGTATACACTATCCCGCGGCGCGCTTTGATCGGCGATCATCGCGACGATACCGTTTTCGCCGAGCGTTTTCAGGATTTCACGCACCGATTCCTTCATGTAAACTATCCGGTTCGCATGCATTGTCCGAAGGTCGTTGATCATTTTATCGATAAAATGGTTCTTTTGCTTTTTCACGATCATGACGCCCGATGATTGCATGTGCAACATTGTCGCCATAGATAAAAATTCCCAACTCCCGAAGTGACCCGTCATAAAGATAACGCCGCGATTGCGCCGAAATGCGTTCAGAATAACGTCTTTATTTACGAGGGCAAACTGATCTTTTATTTCATCGACGGTAAATTTTTTCGCATACAGGAACTCAAACATTGAAAGGAATAAACCGTGCTGTGACCGGCGGGCATTACCCCGGATCCATGATTCGGTTTGTTCGGGAAATGCGCTCCTGAGGTTCTCCAGAGCAACTTTTCTCCGGACACGTAAAACAAAAAAAGAAAAATCCGCAAGCAGACACGTCAATTTCTGCATTATTCTATATGGTAAGAGCCGCAATGATGCGCTGAACAGGTACAGACCGATGTACTCGAGTCTGCGTACTATTCCGGTATTCTTGTGAAATATATGCGGGATACCTTTGGTAAAACTCAACGGATTGTAGTATTTTCGGATTATTAATTTTGGCGTATATACTGCTGCCAGTTATCATCGCGTAATTCGCTACGATGCGTTGAATGAACAAGTTGATAATCCTGAAATCCGGTACGATCGACGAAGACAAAAATCACGCCACCCTGAATATTATTATAATGCCATATCTCAAACGGTTTCGTATCGCTGCGGCTCGGATACCTTTCATATTCATCGGGTGCACCATACGTTATAAAGACCCTGCCGCGATCGCTCCTCCATCCTTCACGAAAACCGAAACTGAACTGTTGATTTGCATGTTCGACACGATTCAGGTATTCCTGTCTTATAGGATTAATTGACGTGATCGGATCCGGATCAATTTTGCGCCAATATTCATAAAGAAAAACCTGTTTTTCTGCCTTGGTTTCCAGATTATTGAATACCCGTCTATCCTCGGACGTGGTAATATAGCGCATTCTCTCAAATTCCTGATCAAGCTCTTCTTCCGACATAATCGCGAATATACTGGCAACCACACCGTGCCGTGTATCTTCACGGGCATCTTCGGCAACACCGTGGTGCGGATTAAAAACAAAGAAACGTCTCGAAGATGTAACCACGACATCTGAAGCTTTATCTACAACCGCAATCATCAGTGTATAGGTGCCGCTCTGAAACGATGATGTATTGACCGTGCCCACTTCGACACTCGATTCATGACGTCTGCTCTTCGTATTTTCACGCTCAAAATACTGGTTTCCGACGGCATCATAAACCGCAGTGCGGATATCATAGTCATGTCCTGGTTCAGCCGCCTCAAGAAGATTATACAGCTCGAGATAATAGAAAAGGATGGGATGTCCGACGCCGAATATTCTGCTTGGATTTGGTATTACTTCAAGAGTATTTTTATAGAATGTATTCTCCGTATCACGCGGAATCTGGCGGATAGAATTCGCGAACTGTATATCACTTAAAGCGATGTGTTCCTCAGGTATGTCGGTCAGCCGGAGATCGAACGAGAGACTGTCAACTTTATCTGGAATATCGGTATTATACCCGCGTACCTTGAGCCGGTATTCACCGGCAGGTAGAAATAAAGCGGATAACCCGATTACTGTCTGATTTAATGAGGTTCCGGCAGTATCCTCGACCGTATAATTCATCCGGAACTTTCTTTCTTTTACTGCTTCCGACAGATCCGATAATCCAAAGACACTGACGTCAATTTCCAACGTTCCGATAAATAATTCATCGGTGTGGGTATAATTCAGTCCCCGGGCAGCAAATGAATAATACAACTCAATATATAATGAGTCTTCAGCTCCCCGAAATTGCGCATAATCGACATCCAATTGGAGATTGGATCTTTGCGAATACACCATCAGGGTCAGCAAAATGGAAACGGCCACACTTATCATTGCGCGCATAATCATAACTCTTATTTTGAAATAATTTAATATATACTTGAATATATTAAACTTTCTAAACCCATTCAAGCTGTATCGGTCGCAAAAAGTGCCTGACGCGGGTAATTCTCATTATTCAGAAAATCGACTTCATTCCCCCATAACTTTTATAATAACCCGCTTTCTTCTTTTCCCGTCAAATTCCGCGTAATACACCTGCTGCCAGGGACCGAAATCACACGCACGGTCGGTTACCGGGATAATTACCTGGTGGTGTACGAGCAGGTTTTTGAGATGCGCATCCCCGTTTTGTTCCCCGGTCCGGTG
>Ga0209498_1003020_pt1 | contig 10086 bp, 9 predicted proteins | sample WalLakDeSediment_FD_184131 | JGI IMG/M metagenome (GOLD analysis project Ga0209498, IMG submission 184131) | Lake sediment microbial communities from Walker lake, Nevada to study Microbial Dark Matter (Phase II) - Walker Lake 11/02/13 Deep... | ecosystem: Environmental > Aquatic > Freshwater >... | reverse complement strand
TCCGGACAATATCGAGGAAATTTTCGTAGGTGTAACTCATACTTTTTCTCTATCTCTGATTTTTATAATTTTACAAACATATTGAAAAACCCCATTAAAATCAATTAATAATGTTGGTATTTTTAATCAAATTCTTTATCTTACATAGCTATGATATATTTCATATACCCCACTCCGATATCGCGCATAATTCACGAAAACTCGTTATGTCGTAATACTTTTTCCACTGCTGATGAATATAGCACTTTTCCGGTGAGAACTCATTACGGTACAGAATTCCTGACAGATGGCGGATACGTATAGAATACTTGAACATACGGCGGATATCGGATTTGAGGCCTTCGGTGCAACGAAAGAACAAGCATTGGAACATGCCGGCATTGCACTTTTATCTATCATAACCGATCCGGATAAGGTATTCATCCGCCAAAAGAAAACGGTTGAAATAAGCGCGGACGACAGACAGCAATTACTCGTCCGGTACCTGAATGAGATATTGTATCTGATCGACGGTGAATCCTTTTTACCCGCGAAGATTAAAGTTTCTTTGCAGAGTGATACGTCTCTGCATGCTGTGTTAGATGGTGAAACCAGAACCGATGACCATGAAATACGAACCGATGTGAAAGCAATAACATACCATCAGCTCAGATTTGAAAGAAGCAACGATGGTTATGTTATTCAAATCTTCGTTGATATTTAAAACAATAACGAGAGGGTGATTGCAATGGCAACGTTAGAGATGATTGATACATACCGTTACCGTTTGCCGAAAACGTATCGGGAAGGTATGAGAGTTGACGGTAAAATATACGCAAACGAAAAACTTCTGCGTGCCATCACTGCCGATCAAACACTGGATCAGGTGGCAAATGTTGCTATGCTGCCGGGTCTCGTCAGTGAATCTATCGCGATGCCCGATGCACATCAGGGATACGGTTTTTGTATCGGCGGTGTGGCAGCGGTCGACCCCGATGAAGGAGTTGTGTCCGCAGGCGGCGTCGGATTTGATATTAATTGCGGTGTCAGATTGCTCGCGACTCCGTTTGATGCAAAAGATATCGCGCCTTACGTCGACCGGTTGCTCGATGAACTTTTCAAAGCAGTACCGTGCGGGACGGGCAAAGAGGGGACAAGAAAACTATCCGGCAGGGAAATAGACGATGTGCTCGAACACGGCGCACACTGGGCGGTCAAGAACGGGTACGGCGAGGATAATGATCTTAATCGCATCGAAGAAACCGGTAAACTCAGAAGCGCCGATGCATCGAAGGTGAGTGACCGCGCCAAACAGCGGGGGATTAAACAGCTCGGTACGCTCGGTTCCGGAAATCACTTCCTGGAGATACAGGTAGTGGACTCCCTGTTCGACGATGAAGCAGCCCGGGCATTCGGTCTGAATAAACAGCAAATCGTGGTGCTGATTCATACCGGTTCTCGGGGACTCGGTCATCAGGTGTGTACCGATTATCTGGACATTATGCAGCGCGGACTGAAAAAATATAATATTTCGTTGCCCGACAGGCAGTTGGCGTGTGTGCCGGTTCGGTCCGAAGAGGGGGACGGCTATCTCAAAGCTATGGCGGGATCGGCAAATTTTGCGTTCGCAAACCGGCAGATGATCACCCACTGGACAAGAAATGTGTTTCATCGGGTCATGAAAAGCGGTGACCTCAAACTGGTATACGATGTTGCGCATAATATAGCTAAATTTGAAAAATATAAAACAGCAAAAGGTGAACGTGAAGTACTCGTTCATCGAAAAGGAGCTACGCGTGCTTTTCCGAAGAACCATCCGGACGTGACCGACGAATACCGGTCTGTCGGACAACCCGTGCTTATACCGGGAAGTATGGGAACAAGCTCGTATGTCCTTGTCGGCGCTGAAAAGTCAATGATTGAAAGTTACGGATCAACCTGTCATGGCGCCGGCAGAGCGATGAGCAGAAAGAAGGCAAGTCGCGACATTACGGCAAACGAACTGCTGAAGCTGTTGAACCAAAAAGGTGTGAAAGTGCGCGGTGCCTCGAAACGGGGGTTAACCGAAGAGCAACCGGATGCATATAAAGATGTTGAATCGGTTGTGGATGTAGTTCACGAAGCGGGACTATCGAGGAAAGTCGCCCGGTTGTTACCGATCGGCGTTATAAAAGGATAACTTACTATGAAGGAGACTTAAATATGATTACCGAAAAACGCTTGTTTGTTTCAGTGATATTTCTGCTATTACTGTCCCTGTCCTTATCCGGGCAGGAACGTGTCCTGACGCCGGAAGATATCGTCCTGATACGTAATGCGCATTCAGCGGAGATATCACCCGACGGGAATAATATTGCATTTGTTTTACAGAGACACCGTACTCCGGACGATAGTCCCGGCAGTCCTTTTAACGATATCTGGTTCCTGGATAAAACCGACGGAGAACCGCGTCGTTTTACCTGGAACCCAGGGAATGATTATGCACCCGCGTGGTCGCCGGACGGCCGGTGGATCGCTTTTCTGTCAAACCGGGATGGTGCACCGCAGATTTATAAAATACCGGCAGATGGCGGCGAAGCACACAAAGTCACAGAGGCACTTACCGGGGTCCGTTCCTTTCAATGGTCGCCCGACGGGACACAAATCGCTTACGTATGTCAGGATCCGGTTCCCGAAGAACGACAAAAAGAAATCCGGGCAGGCCGCGACTGGAAAGTAGTCGATCAGGAACATCGGACGATTAGATTACACGCCATCCATCTCGATACAAAACAAACCCGTGAAGTCGTACGTAATACTATAAATACATGGAATTATGCCTGGTCTCCCGACGGGAGGCATATAGCATTCATAGGCACTGAATTGCCGACTATCGATGCAGCGTATTACGGTGATTTATATATGGTCGATGCACACGGTGGCGATGCGACATTGTTCACTGAACTTCCCGGTAAAACGGGACCGCTTGCTTTTTCACCCGAAGGTACACACATCGCGATCAAAAATGCACGCGGTGCCGGCCGGGAACCGATCGATGGCGGCATTTTCCTTGTACCTCTCGATTCGCGCGAATGGTCATCGATTATTGAAGACTTCCCCGGCACGGTAACATCTCACGGGTGGTTGGAAAATAACAGCATCTGGTTTACCGCACAACAGGATACGAGAACAACACTTAATGCTGTCGATATCAGAGATAACAGCGTGACTCAAATACTCGATGTCCGCGGCATTATCGGCGGGATAAGCATCGCCGATGATGGGAATTCGTTTGTAACGACGGGTAATACGCCGGATCATCCGAATGAATTATGGACCGGATCGATTCAGGATCGATCAATCGAAAGATTGACGAATTTCAATGAACATATTGCCGGTATCAGTCTGGGTGAGGTCAGTGAAGTAAGTTGGACGCGTCCGGACGGATTTGTGATTCAGGGTGTGTTAATAAAACCTGTGAACTATCGTGAAGGAAATCGTTATCCGACAGTGTTACAGATTCACGGTGGTCCGGAAGCTGCATACTTGCAAAGCTGGCACGGCAGCTGGGGTTTGTGGGGACAAATGCTTGCCGGACGCGGATATGCAGTGCTCCTTCCTAACTACCGCGGCAGTACAAGTAGAGGTTATGATTTCATCGAAGCGGATATGGGTGATATGATGGGTGAGGAATGGAACGATATCGTTGCAGGCGCCGATCATGTAATTGAACTCGGTATCGCCTCTCCGGGTCGTATTGGCATCGGCGGTTGGAGCTACGGAGGTTACACCAGTGCCTGGGCTGCCGCAACAGCCGCGGATCGCTTCAAGGCGGCAATCATGGGAGCCGGTATTTCAAACTGGATCAGCTTCGGCGGTATGACCGATATACCCGATGAAATGGCCATCGCCCACTGGGACGGTTACACCTGGGATCAGATCGATTTACAGTGGGAGCGTTCACCGTTAAAGCATGTCGACGGGAACGATGCCCCGACGCTGATATTATTCGGTGAGCGTGATGACCGCGTCCCGCCCGGTCAGGGTTGGGAGCTTTACAGAGCATTACAACATTTCGGTGTGGATACCGAATACGTACTGTATCCGAGAGCGGGGCATGGAATATCGGAACGTGAACATCAGATTGATTTAATGAACAGGGTTGTGGATTGGTTCGACAGATATCTGAAATGATATTGTTATGAGAACCGGAATTGCCGAGACGCCGCTCCATGGCGGAAAAGCACCCCCATGGTTATTCAGCAGAATGGTTGCGCTTTCACGGGAGATTGTCCGTGCTATCGTCGAAGAATACGGATCGGTTGAAGTACTGCGGCGTCTTTCAAATCCATATTGGTTCCAGGCACTCGGGTGTGTTATCGGATTCGACTGGCATTCGAGCGGGGTGACCACGACAACGCTCGGTGCACTGAAAGAGGGTCTGAAAAATATTAACCGCGAACTGGATATTTATGTGGCCGGCGGAAAAGGAGGTGTGGCACGGAACACGCCCGAACAGATAAAAAAGTACTGCGAACCCGTCGGAATCGATGCATCACCGTTTATCTATGCAAGCAAAATGAGCGCAAAAGTAGATTCGACGGTGTTGCAGGATGGATATCAGATTTATGCTCATTCCATCCTTTTTTCGGGCAGCGGTGAATGGGTGGTGGTTCAGCAGGGTATGAACAAATCGCTGCGTTATGCGAGGCGTTATCACTGGTTAGGTTCCACCGTGAAATCGTTTGTCGTCGACCCGCATGCCGGCATCATTGCAGATAAGACGGACGGTGTGCTTAATCTGACCGCGGGGGATACTGAAGCGGTGAGAATGCACTCTGTGGATATTGTGAAACAACCGACGACCCGGGTCATGAGCGATCTCCGCGAAGTCGTGCGGATTGTCCGTAAACTGGATAAGCCGGCGCAGATAGATCTATTTGATTCGGCCGCATCCACGATGAGCGGTGCGGAGAACCGAACGTTCAGGATGCCTTCCCGGCATTGGGTATCGTATCGTGATATTCATCCCAACCGGCTGCAGTCGGTTTTGCTCTCGTCTTACGAGCGACAGCCGGATAGCTTTGAGCAGCTTGTCGGCTTTGAGGGTGTCGGGACAAAAACACTCAGAGCGCTTGCACTAATGAGTGAAGTTATTTACGGTGCTTCACCGAGCTTTGAAGATCCCGCACGGTTCAGTTACGCAGTCGGGGGAAAGGACGGCACGCCGTATCCGGTGAATACATTGGTGTACGATGAATCAATTCAAATATTGAAAGAAGCAATAGAAAAGTCAAAACTCGGTCAATCCGACAAAAAGGATTCGATCAAAAGATTATCGGAATATTTTACATTGTCATAATATATATGAAAGCGAGGTAATGTGACTGAACAAAAGAATCAACTATCGGATGAAAATAAGAAGAAACGGCGCCGGCGCAGAGGGAAAAAACGATCAACGGAAAATTCGACGAGCGGGACACAAACGAGTGGACAGCAGCAGCCGGGTGACCAAAATTTCAATCAGAAACTCCGGGAGCTTGTGAAGAAATACAAAGGTTTCGACCCGTGGGAAAAAGAACATAAAGCTCTCAGTTCTATCGAAAAACAAATATGCAAATATCTCGACAATAACGGGTTGGAACATAAACACCGGGGAAAGAAATTCAACGTCGTTCTTCCCAGTAAGAAGGCCGTTGTTTTTGAACCGGATATAATAATCCCCCATCCGAGAATAAAAGACAGGCCGATACTCATCCAGGCAATCCACCCAAAGAATCAAAAGGATATAGTTCCGGTCCTGGATGAATTCAAAAAGCAGCTCGGCACGAAATATTTTGTCGTAGCCGTTACCAATAAGGATAATCTAACGAATATATCGCCAAGTATTTGCGATCTCCTTATTGCCGTCGAGTATGCGTCGTCTCTTCCGTCGCAGCTCAGGTCGCAGGCGGAATAACTTCGATAGCAGGGAGATATGGCGACCGCTGATACCGAAAAACAATGGACTATATTATCGCTCATCCGGTGGAGTGAAGAATACCTGGCGGAAAAAGGTATCGATAGTCCGCGATTGAACGCTGAACTTATGCTCGCATCTGCATTAGAATGCAAACGAATAGACTTATATACGCGCTTTGATAAACCGCTCGTTCGCGAAGAGCTCGATCGGTATAAAGCGTTGTTTGTGAGACGCATAAAAAAAGAACCGCTACAATATATACTCGGACACGCCGATTTTTATGGACGGCGTTTTTCCGTCTGCCCGGATGTGTTGATCCCGCGTCCCGAAACAGAGCACCTCATCGAGGCAACGATCGAAATAGTGAAAGAGAAGGATATACGATCGCCGGGAATACTCGATATAGGGACAGGGAGCGGCTGCATTGCGATAACACTTGCTGCGGAAATACAGGGTGCGGTTGTCACCGCTCTCGATGTATCCGACAGGGCGCTGAAGTGTGCAGATGGAAATGCCACCCTCCATGCCGTAGGAGACAGAATCAATTTCAAAAAGATAAATATACTAGACCCCTATAATGCGATCCCGGATTCGGGATCATATGATTTTATAGTATCAAATCCGCCGTATATTCCGCTCCGTGAGTGGGAGAAACTCCCCGATGAAATTAAAGTTCACGAACCGAAATATGCCCTGACCGATGAAAGAGATGGTTTAAGCTTTTTGAGACGATTAGCCGAACTGGCACCCGCAACACTGAAACCGGGCGGCTGGCTGATCTGTGAGATCGGATACGGTCAGTTTGATGAAGTCAGGGAGTTGTTTGATACTTCAGGTGCGCGGGATATAAAGCACTGGTATGATCTCGCCGGAATAAAAAGAATTATTGGAGGACATTGGTGAAGGCTTTAATACAACGTGTATCGGGTGCTTCGGTTGTTATCGACGGTTCGGTTACCGGGGAAATTGGAAAAGGATACGTCGTATTTCTCGGTGTGAAAGCCGATGATGATTTCGTCGAAGCGGAATATCTCGCGCAGCGATGCGCCGATCTGCGGGTCTTCGAGGACGAGCTCGGAAAGATGAACAAATCTCTCAACGATGTGAACGGCGAGATGCTCGTCATTTCGCAATTTACTCTCCATGCCGATACACGGAAAGGGAACCGTCCGAGTTTTGTGTACGCCGCCCCTCCGGAACTTGCCGAAACACTCTACGATCATTTTGTGAAGTCCGTGCGCAATCTGCTCGGAACGGATCGGGTAAAAACGGGACAGTTCCGCGCTATGATGGATGTACAATTGGTGAACAGCGGACCCGTGACGATAATGCTCAAAAGTAAATCAGAGTATGCCCAGGATTAAATACACATTGATAATATGCGCATTGCTGCTCTGGATGTGGCACAATGCTTCGGGCATACAAACCGGCTCGCATAATTTTCTGGTTCATCATAGCGCGACCGTCGATGGGGAGACGGTGCAGCGAATAATCGATCAGCTCGAAAGCGACTACCGGGAATTCCGGCATTTTTTTAACCTGAGCGTATCCGGACGGACGAATGTTTATATCCACGACGATCTCTTGTCATTACAGAGTGCTTCTCTCGCTCATCATTTCGAGACGGGAACGGTATATAAAAATGAGATCCATCTTGCGCCGGATCAGGCTGTCGAAAAGAATATAGCACTTTCATCTCTTCTTACCCAACAGGCAATCCGGTTGGTGTTGTACTCACGCCTGATGAACGGGTGTCCGCGCTGGCTCTATGAAGGAGCAGCCGCATTTTTCGCGGGTGTGCATATGCTGCAATCCGCGCCGGCATATTTACCCGTTGTCCGTCCGTCGGATCTTAACGAATTATTGCTGACACCGCGTACCGAAAATGAATTTTACGATACGATATATCTTACCGCGCTTTCCCTCGAAACGATTTTAAAACGATACGGTGAAATTCATACGATAACATTGTTCAGATTGTTCAACGGCGAGTTCGATTATGAAGAAGCAGTTCCGTATGCTCTCGGTGTAACGGTAGATGAGTTTGAGCGGCAATGGCTCATCGATCTAAAGGAAATGCTCGCGACCTACAGAGAGTCACATGAGCGATAAACGGAAGACAATCGCATTTGTATTCCTTGACGGGGTGGGGATCGGCCCGGATGACGCGTCCGTTAATCCGTTCTTTGCGGCGGATCTGCCCGTGCTGTCGTCGATGTTCGGCAACGTAATTCCGTCGTCCGGGAATTCTTCTGTTGTTCGTGAACACTATGCACTCGTACCGCTTGATGCGAATTTAAACGTTGAGGGATTGCCTCAGAGCGGAACGGGACAAACGGCATTGTTTACCGGCATCAACGCTGCGGAACACATCGGTAAGCATTTCGGTCCGTATCCATATTCAACACTTCTTCCGGTTATCGAGGAGCACAATTTTTTCCGCAGAATCCACGAGTCAGGTAAACAGTTTTATTTCGCAAACGCGTATCCGAAACAATTTTTCGATTATGCAAAAAAGCATTCAAGGCGGCTGACGGTAACAACACTCGCCTGTATGTTGAGCGGTTTGCCACTGCACACAGCCGACGATCTGAGAGATGGAATTGCCATCTCGGCCGATATAACCAACGAGCGCTGGGGAGAACTCGGCTATCCGGATATTGTCCCGATCTCTGAGGAAGAGGCGGGCAGGCGTTTTGCGGGACTTGCATCTGAGCATGATTTTGTTTTATTTGAATACTTTCTAACCGACCACGCAGGTCATAAACAGGATATGAAGAACGCTGTTCGAATTCTCGAACGGTTTGACGGTTTTCTGCACGGCTTCCGTGATGCAATGGATGAATCGACCCTCCTTGTCATGACGAGCGATCACGGGAATATCGAAGACCTGCGAACGAAGACGCACACACGCAACAAGGTTCCGCTCTGGGTGTATGGTGACGACAGTGCGCAATTTATACAGGGTTTGACATCGATTACTGATCTTGCAATAAAGATACTACGCCGGTTACACGTAGCATAAGGAAGTACATCTATGTCAATGCAGGACGATATCCTGAATCGTGCTGCAAGTGTGCGGGGCCGACCTGCCGTCATTGTAGTCGTTGCCTTTATAGCGGGGATACTGCTCTCCAATGTATTCTCATTGCCGCTCTATGTCTTACCGGTACTGTCGGTTGTGTTTCTAATCTCCTCAGTAGTCTTTTATCAGAAATCCATTTTTGGTTTCCTGATACTTTCCCTGTTCTTTATCCTGGGTTTTTCAAAGCACACGATTGAAAATAATTTTTCCCGGAATCCGTCGGTTGCCATGTTTGCAGAACCCTCGCGCAATGTGCTCGCATGGGGATCAATCGTTGATCGTCCGCGTATCCGGGAAGACAGAGCGCGGTTCATTCTCCGCGTCGATTCGTTGTTCGACGGGACAAAGAAATTTCATACGACGAGCGATCTTCTGGTAACCGTTACACCCGATGCCCGGTATGACCGGGGATTGCTATCGGTCGATTACGGGGAATATGCACTGGTGCACGGTTTCATCAACCTGCCCGCAGGTCGGAGAAATCCGTATGAACCCGATTTTAACCGGTATCTCGAACTCCACAACATCGATGCTCTTTTGTATGTCCGCGGACACTACAATATTGAAATACAGGGGTACGGCAGCACGAACAGGTTCCTTACCCGCTTTATCCTCCCGGTACGAACATATATTTCCGAAGCGATCGACAGGAATCTGACCGGCGAGCGCGCGCATTTTCTGCGTGGATTGCTGCTCGGCGATCGCAGTCGTATTAGCGACGATGTGCGGGAGACTTTTATCATAGCAGGTGTTATCCATGTCCTTGCTGTTTCGGGATTACATGTAGGGATCATGACGGTTATCTTCTTTTCGGTATTCGGATTTGTAAGGGTGCCGCGCAGAGCGAGACTACTGTTGACGATTGCCGGACTTATTATATTCATGTTTGTCACCGGAGCGGCACCATCGGTTGTGCGGGCGACGATTATGGCATCGATCGTTCTGTTCGGATTTATTCTTGAGAGAAAAAGCGATATCTATAATTCGATTGCAGTCGCCGCGCTCGTATTGCTTTTCTACGATACCCGTGAATTGTTCAATCCTTCGTTTCAATTATCATTTGCGGCGGTGCTATCGATCG
>Ga0209498_1003019_pt1 | contig 10087 bp, 7 predicted proteins | sample WalLakDeSediment_FD_184131 | JGI IMG/M metagenome (GOLD analysis project Ga0209498, IMG submission 184131) | Lake sediment microbial communities from Walker lake, Nevada to study Microbial Dark Matter (Phase II) - Walker Lake 11/02/13 Deep... | ecosystem: Environmental > Aquatic > Freshwater >... | reverse complement strand
GCCCGCGTTGTTGATCACCACGTCGAGCCTGCCGAACCGCTCCAGGAACACCTGGAAAAGCGTTTCCACCTCCTCTTCGTCGGTCACATCCGCCAGGTGGGTTTCCACCTTGAATTTTCGCTTGTCCGCCTCTTTCTGAAGAGCCCTCAACGCATCACGCTGCATATCGCAAGCCATGACACGGGCGCCCTGCGAAGCCAGATCCAAAGTGAAGGCCGTGCCGAGCGCCCCTGCGCCGCCGGTGATAAGAACATTTGCTCCTTTGACTTCCATCGGTTTATCCTTCATCAAATCCGCCCCGGCAGATTTCATTTCGTGAAACTTCTGTTGGCCATGACACGTAGCATTTTCCCCGGATCCATGTCAACCATTGAGCAGGCATCCCCGCCAATTCCTGCATTCCAGATTTCTCTTTGACATCTCCGGATGGTTTCCATACATTGCAATGTAGGCCTTTCAGCTTCATGATGTAACTCGACCTTTCCGGAGACGCCATGGACTTCTTAACCACCCTCAGCGTTTCTCAGATTCTGGAAAGAGCCGCGGCCCTTGCCCCCCGGAAGGTTGCGGTGATTGACGGCAACCGAAATATAACCTACAAGCGATTGGACGAAATGGCAACGATCCTTGCCGTGAACCTCTCCGAGCTTGGTTTCACCAAGGGAGACCGGGTGTCCATTTACATGAAGAACTCCCTTGAGCTCATCATTGCATTCTATGGGCTTCAAAAGCTTGGCGTCATCGTCGCATGGATCAATCCGACCTATCGGCGTTCAGAGGCCGAGTTCATCCTTAAAAACTCCGAATCGCGGGCCGTCTTCATCTTCCGGGAATGGGAAGGACATGACTACCTCGCCTCCACATTGGAGATGAAGGAAGCCCTCCCGGAGCTCAAGTCGATCGTTGTTGTCGGGGGCGGAGAGGGTCCGGGAATTCAATCCTTCGATGAACTGCTTAAGAAAAAGCCCCGTGGTGGTTTCTCCCCTTCTCCTTTGGATATCGGCCGGGACCTGTCCATGCTTATTTATACCTCCGGGACCACAGGAAAACCCAAAGGCGCCATGATCGCGCAGACCCAGGTGGTGCAAGCGGGCCGGCAGTATTCCCTGGGCGTCCAGGCCAAGGGAGAAGACGTTTTTATCGGGTTCCTGCCTATGACGCATTCCTATGGTTGCGGGGCCATCCTCATTCAACCCTTTCTGCTCCTTTCTTCCGTAGTGCTCATGGATAAATTCGAGGCTAAGAAAGCGTTTGAGCTGATTGAAAAACACAAGGTCACGCTCCAGCCCGCCGCGCCCGCCCATTATATTCTTGAACTCAATCACCCGGACAGAAGCCGCTACGACTTGACGTCCCTGCGGGCCGGCCTGATTGCGGGACAGATCGCACCCGAGGGGCTGATCACCAGGGTGGAGCAGGAAATGGGCGTGTATCTCACCTCCTTCTGGGGCGCCTCGGAGGTGGGCCCGGGCCTGGGGATCATCAATCCTTATCCCTCTTCTCTTGAAATCAGAGAGAAATACATAGGCCGTCCCATCGAGGGGACGAAAATCCGCGTGGTGGACCCTGAATCGCAAAAGGAACTGCCCGACGGAGAGATCGGCGAGTTGACCCTGTCGGGATGGCATGTGATGAAAGGGTACTGGAAAAACTCTGATGAAACGGCCAAGCAAATGGTGGACGGATGGCTTTTCATGGGAGATCTTGTTTCACGGGAAAAAGAGGGGCACATCAAGATCTATGGCCGCACCAAGGACCTGATCAACCGTGGCGGTTTCAAGATCTACCCCCGGGAGGTGGAATGGCTGATTCTGGGGCACCCCAAGGTGGAGCAGGCCTGCGTGGTGGCAACCCCCAACCCCGTGCTCGGCGAAAGCATTTGCGCCTGTGTTATCCCTGCACCCGATGAAACCCTGACCCTTTCCGAGCTAAGGGCTTTCCTCAAGGACCGGATCGCCCCGCACAAGCTCCCTGACGAAATGTGCATTTTCGATGATTTCCCGCGTCTGTCCGGAGGGCTCAAGATTAAGAAGTTCGGCCAAGGCGGACTTTCGGAACTCGCCCTGTCGAATGAGAATCGTCAGGTCCATCGCCGTTGAGAACTTTTTGATTCCTGTGCGGGCCTTGCTTGAGCCTCCTTTTCATTGACAAGATTTCTCATCTTCACTATTCTGACAAAGTTTAAACCCTCGATGAATGAACCTGAAATCAAGGCTGGAAAACCTTTAACCCAAAAGGAGGAAACGGGCCATGAAAAACAGGAAACACGTGTTGCCGGCAGGACTTCTTTGTTTGCTCTTCCTTTTCACCCTTCACGGAACCGAGGCGGGCGCTCAGGTCATTGAGCTCAAGTTTGCCAACTATTTCCCGCCCCCTGCAAGGCACTCCAAGATCTGCGAGGATTTCCTGGCGGAGCTCGAGCAGCGCACCGGCGGAAAAGTGAAAGGCCGTTTTTTTGCAGGGGGCTCCCTGCTCAAGGCGCCGGCCATGTTCCAGGGCGTGATTACCGGCATTGCGGACATCGGGTTTTCCCACGTGGAATACACCCCGGGCCGCATGCCCGTCACAGAGGCCGTAGGCCTGCCGCTCGGTTACCCCAGCGGCTGGGTCGCCAACCAGGTGGCCAACGACTTCTACCACAAATTCAAAGCCGCGGAGTGGAAAGATGTTGAAGTGCTCTGGATGCACACCAGCACGCCCAACGTCATGATAACCAAGAAACCGGTGCGCATCCTGGAGGATTTGAGGGGCATGACGATCCGCGCCCCCGGCACTGTTGGAGACACCGTCAAGGCCCTCGGCGCGACACCTGCACCGACGCCGGTCATGGAAGTGTACGATGCCATGTCTAAAGGCGTTATCGACGGCGTCAACATTCCTTTTGAGACGCTCAAGACCTTCCGTTTTGCCGAGGTGGCCAAATACACCACGGCGAGCTGGCAGGTGGGAAACCTCTATCCCTTTTACGTCATTATGAACAAAAACACATACAGTAAATTCACGCCGGAGTTGAAAAAGATTTTCGACCGGTTGGTGGGTGAATACCAGGAGCGCACCGCTCTCATGTGGAACCTGATCGACGCCGAAGGCAGAGAATTCGCCATTGAGCAGGGCGTTGAAATCATCGATCTGAGCCCCGAAGAAGCGGCGCGGTGGAAGGAGGCTACCAGGCCGGTGATCGAAGCCTATGTCAAGAAAATGGCCGGCTCCGGATTTGCGGAATCCGAGGTCAGGGGGTGGATCAAGTACATCGAAGATAGAATCGAGTACTGGACGGCCAAGCAGCTTGAACTGAGAATCAAGTCGCCCACAGGACCGAAAGAAATGCGGCCATAAAGGGGGAAAACACAGGCAGAGTGCTCAGCCTCAGGAAGCCCCCTTGAAGGGGGCACTTGATTGCCCGGCTTGCCGTGACTTCAAATATAGTCCCTCCCCCTTGATGGGGGAGGCGAGGTGGGGGTGAGACAAGAGAATATAGAATACCATCACCTTAACCCCCTCCCCTAACCCCTCCTCCATCCTCCGCAGTAGCCCTGCTACGGAGGACGGGCACCAGGGGAGGGGAATCCTTTAGAGGCTCATTAAACCTGACGGCTTCGTAAAAAATCTGCTAGGTCGTCACTCCCGCGAAGGCGGGAGTCCAGAAGCCCTTGAAAAGACTGGATTCCCGCCTACGCGGGAATGACTGAAAAGGGCTGTCTCGGACTTTTTACGAATGCATCAAACCCCGGATCGGTAGAACCTATTCAGGCACTCCACTAGAGATGGGTGGTTTATTGAACACCAAACAATCATTTTCACCAAGATATCTATTTAAGGGCTGAATACGTCGATGACCGAAGGGAAAGGGAATTTCTTATCCGCAGTCGAAAAGGGGAACCGCAGCTTCATCACCTGGATTGAAGCCGTTGGGGTCATCGGCCTTCTCACCATGATGGTGATCACCTGTCTGGATGTGCTGGGATCCAAGCTTTTCCTTCGTCCTGTTTTCGGATCCATCGATATCGTGATGCTCGCCCAGATTGTGGCGGTCTCCTTCGGCGCAGCGTCCGCCCTCATCCTGGGCAGGCACATTCAGGTTGAGTTTTTTGTGGTTTTTCTCCCCAAAAGAGCCCAGGCCGCTGTGGACGTCCTTGTGAACGCTTTGGGCCTGTTGCTCTTCGTACTCGTGGTCTGGCGCCTCACCGTTTACGGCCTTTACATGCAGACAGGGGGCGAGGTGAGTCCCACCGCCCGGATTCCTCTATACCCCTTTGCTTACGGCATCGCCTTTGCGTGCATCCCTGTGTGCATGGTCTTTCTCGTTGAACTGGTAAGCTCCGTGGTCAGGATGACCAAAAAATGAACGACGTCACCACAGGCATCGCCGGCATCGGCCTCCTCCTTTTGCTTTTCGTCCTGAAGTTCCCCGTGGCCTTTGCCATGGCCCTCGTGGGTTTTCTGGGCTTTGCTTACCTTGCCGGCGTCGGTCCCGGCCTTGCGGTCCTCGCCAAAGACATCTTCGAGACCTTTTCCTCCTACCCCCTTTCCGTAATCCCCATGTTTATCCTCATGGGCAACTTTGCCTATGCCTCCGGAATCAGCCGGAGGCTTTTCAACACCGCCTATGCGTGGGTCGGACACTTCCGGGGCGGCCTGACCATCGCCACGGTAATAGCCTGCGCCGGTTTTGCAGCCATCTGCGGATCTACCACGGCCACAGCGGCCACCATGGGGCAAATCGCGCTGCCGGAAATGAAAAAATACCGCTACGACAGCAAGCTCGCCACCGGCACCGTCGCTGCCGCCAGCACCCTGGGCATTCTCATCCCGCCCAGCACGATCTTCATTGTTTACGGCATCATGACCGAAGGGTCCATCGGCAAGCTTTTTATTTCCGGCGTCCTGCCCGGCGCAATCCTCACCCTCTTCTTTGTCCTCACCGTGGGTTACCTCTGCATCCGCCACCCAGAACTTGGCCCCCCGGGAGAGGCAGTCTCTTGGACCAAAAGGTTTAAAGCGTTTTCCGGGATCGTGGAAGCGATCATCCTGTTCGCCCTGGCCATCGGCGGGCTCTTTCTCGGCTGGTTCAGCCCTACCCAGGCAGGCGCCATCGGGGCCGGAGGCGCGTTGCTCATAGGGTTGGCAAGGCGCCGCATCTCTTGGAGCGGCTTTGTAGAAGCATGCAAGGAGGGGCTCCGAACCTCGTGCATGGTGCTGTTCATCATCACCGGAGCGACCGTTTTCGGCCATTTCATGGCCATGTCAGGGATTCCCTTTGTCCTCGCCGACTGGATCGGAGGGTTACCCCTTTCTCCCACAGCAATTATGGGCGTGATCATTCTCGTCTATTTCCTGGGCGGGTTCTTCATGGACTCCATGGCCCTCATCGTGGTCACCATCCCCATCTTCTTTCCCTTGGTCATGAGCCTCGGTTTCGACCCCATCTGGTTCGGGGTCATAATCGTGATCGTCGCGGAAATGGGCGTAATTACCCCGCCTGTAGGCGTGAACGTGTTTGTCATCAAGGGAATCGCACCGGACATACCCCTGCAAGTGATCTTCAGGGGGATATTCCCTTTCCTGGGCGGATTGGTGCTCCTGACCCTGCTGCTCATGATCTTCCCCCAGATCGCCACCTTTCTGCCGAGCCTGGTTTCGTACTAAAGGAAATTCCGGGAACGTCATCCATTGACCGGCACAACAACAAAGGAAAGGACCGCCACAGCGAAAAGGAGCGGGACAGATGGATAAGAACAAAGTGTCCAAAGAGAATCATTACCTGTCGGAAGAACGTGAGGCCATGGATCCTGAAGCCCTTGCAGTGCACCAGTTTGCAAGAACCAGAGAGATCATCGAAAGGGCTTATGCCGTAAGTGCATTTTATCGGGAGCTATTTGACAAGGCAGGGGTGAAGCCGGAGGATTTTAAAAACATTGAGGACATCGCCCGTTTTCCCTTTATCGACAAGCAGGACCTCGTGAAAGACCAGGAGGAGCATCCTCCTTTTGGAAGACGACTTTGCCTTCCCCTCGATGAGATTCGCCGCATCAATGTCACCAGCGGGACTTCCGGCATGGGACAGGAAGTCCACTGCCACGAAGAACACGCCCTCTACGCGGCAAACGCCTCCACGGCCGCCCACTTTGCAGCCCTCGGCCTGAACAAGGGGGATGTTTCCGCCCTCCTGTACCCTCTGGGAACCATGACCGGAGGGATGCTTTCTTACGAAGGGCTCCGCATGATCGGTGTCACGCCTCTCCCCCTGGCAGTCTTCAATACCCATCAGAGAATCGAAATGATGCGCCGGTTTCAGGTCCACCACGTTCTCACCACTCCGGCCTACCTGACGCGCATCACTTCGGTCCTGCTGGAGCAGGGAGCCGACCCAGGAAAGAACTTTCCGAGGCTGAAAGGAATCACCTTGTCCACGGAGCCTTTCTCGGTTGGCTGGGCCCTCCGGATGGAAGAAATCTGGGGAACGACGCTTCACGACATCTATGGCTCCACCCAGCTTAACCTCAACTATGCCGTCACATGCAAGTACGGGGTGGTTCCCGACGGAAAGTACGGGTATTATCATCTTGCAGACCACTATGCCCTTGTCGAAGTCCTGGACAAAGACACCGACAAGCCGGTACAGCCGGGGGAGTGGGGAGAACCGGTGGTCACCGCCTTTTCACGGCAGGCCATGCCGCTCATTCGATTCCGCTCCAACGACCGTGTCCGTGTCCTGCCGCCCGATCTATGCGATTGCGGGAGAATCTCACGAGCCCTGTGGGAAGTGGGCACGATCTCCAGGTATGATGACATGATCAAAATCAAGGCGACCAATGTCTGGCCCCAGACCGTTGACCAGGCGGTGTTTTCCTTTCCCGAGATCGATGAGTACAACGGAAGGGTCTTTATAACGGACACCGGCGTGGAGGTGGCCAAAGTGAGCGTGGAATTCAAGAAGGCCTCGATGGATGCGGAACTCAAAGGGTCCATTCTGAAGAAACTGAATGACAAGATCAAGGAAACCACCCAGGTGACGATGGCGGTCGAGGAGGTTCCCGCGGGAACCCTGCCCAGGTTCGAGTACAAGGTCAGGCGTTGGACGGACGAGCGAATCGAAGGATTAGAGCGGGTCAAGTACCTGGAGAAATAAGGGTAAGAAATAAGAAATGGTGGATGCGGCAAGTACGGCAAGCCGCCTTCAACACGCTACCTGCAGGGGTCTATCATGGAAACTAAACGGGTCGTTTGCATGCAGTGCCACAACGGCTGTCGGCTGGCGGCAACGGTGGATGCCGGACGCCTGGTCTCGGTGGAACCGGATGAGACCTTTCCTGGCACGAAATCCTCCTATACCATCACCAAGGGCTGTCCTCGCCGAAGGAACGTCATCGAGTACTTCTATCACCCCGGCAGATTGAACTATCCCCTCAAGCGTTCCGGCGGCCGTGGCGACAACAAGTGGCAGAGGATTTCATGGGATGATGCTTTCGGCGAAATCGGCGAGAAGCTCAAGAACATCACCCAGCGCCTCGGCCCTGAAGCCGTCGCCACAACGAGCGGAACCGGCCGAACCCATGACGAAATCAGGCAGCGCTTCTTCAACCTCCTGGGCTCTCCGAATCACACAGGGGCCGGTCAGATTTGCTACGGCCCGTTTTGCGTCATGAGCAACGTGCTCTTCGGGTGGCGCCTTTTTCCCGTTGTTCGAGACAACACGAAGTGCGTCCTTCTGTGGGGAGGCGGGGGTCCCCGCTACTGGGATGTTTTCTGGAAATCCGCGGTCGCGGCGCGCCGGGAGCGGGGCGCCAAGATCATCGTTATCGACCCCAGGGCGATCGATTCGACCAAACACGCAGACCTGTGGCTCCAAATCAGGCCCGGCACGGACTGCGCCCTGGCCCTCGGGATGATCCACCATATCCTTGAAAAGGATCTTTACAACAAGGCCTATGTGGAGAAATGGTGCCACGGCTTCGCCGATCTCAAACAAAGGGCGGCCCTCTACCCTGTGGACAAAGTGGCCGAGATCACCTGGGTCCCGGCGGATAAGATCCGGCAGGCCGCAGAGTGGTATGCCACCCTCACCCCGGGCGTCACCAACCACGGCATGGGAGTCGAACACCTCCCCAATGTGATCGAAACCCTCCACGCCCATTTCATCCTCTCGGCCCTGTGCGGCAATGTGGATGAAAAAGGGGGGGACATTTTCACCACCCCTTACCCCGGCATCGTCCACGAACAGGAGATTGCCGCCCATGACAGGCTTCCGGAAACGCAGGAGGACAAGACTCTGGGCCTGGAGCGCTTCCGGCTCATGTCCAAGAAAGGCTTTGATCTGGTGCAAAGCCATCTCCAAAGGGCTTATGGGAATGAAGCCTTTGCCAGAACGTCCTACGAAGTCTTTGCCCACGGCCCGTCCATCTATCGTGCCGCCCTGACGGGAAAGCCCTACCCTGTGAGGGGAATGATCACCATGTCCAGCAACCCCATGGTCACGGCGCCCAACACGAACCTCGTTTATCGGGCCCTCAGAAGCCTTGATCTCTACGTGGTGGCGGACTTCTTCATGACCCCGAGCGCCCAGCTTGCGGATTATGTGTTGCCCGCCACAACGTACCTCGAAAGACCCTGGCTTTGGGCCTATTCGGGCATCGTGGGCAGCGAACGGGCCTTGCCTAAGGCAATGGACGGGCAATATGACAGGCGCGACGACTACGACATATGGCGAGGTCTGGGACTCGAACTGGGTCAGGCGCCCGATTGGCCTTGGGAGACCCTGGAGGACCTTTACGATCACAGGCTCAAGCCCATCGGTTTGACCTTCAGGGAATTCATGGAACAGGGGGGATTTCTCTCATCCCCCAAGGAATACCGCCGTTATGAGAAAACGGGATTTGCGACCCCGTCGGGCAAAATCGAGCTTTCCTCAGGGATCCTGGAAACGCTCGGGTATGACCCCCTGCCCCAATACCGGGAACCTCCGGAGTCGCCGGTGAGCCGTCCGGACCTCGCCGCCCAATACCCCCTGATTCTCATCACCGGCGGCCGCCACCTGCCCTATTACCACTCCGAACACCGCCAGGTAGCGTCCATGAGGAAGATGCACCCGGACCCGATCATGCAGATTCATCCCGACACCGCCGCAGCGCTCGGCATCCGGGACGAAGACTGGGTGTGGATCGAGTCGCCCCGGGGCAAAATCAAACAGAAGTGCCGCACCTTCGAGGGCCTCGATCCAAGGGTCGTGCACGTGCAGCACGGCTGGTGGTACCCTGAAGAGGAAGGGGCCGAACCGTCCCTTCACGGCGTTTGGGAATCCAACTGCAACGTTCTCACTGACGACGATCCGGATATCTGCAACCCCATCAGCGGCGGCTGGCCCCTGCGCACCCTCCTGTGCAAGGTCTACAAAGCGCAATTTTGACGGGATCACTGGATCCGCAGAATGGAAAAGAAAAGATTACTGGACAGGATAACAGGATCAACGGGATAGAAGAGAAAAGACTACCTGACGGGATCACTGGATCAAAAGGATAAGAAAAGAAATGGTATTTTTCAGTCACTTTCACTTTCTGAAGCTCTAGATGCGCATCTATCATCCTGTTGTCCTGTCAAAAAAAATATCCCGTCAATCCTGTGATCCCGTCAAAAAACCTCTACTAATCCTGGTATCCTGTCTCATTTCTTTTCAGTTCCCTCAGTTTGCGCTTCACCTCCACTTTGAATTCCCCAAAGTTCAGCAGTAAACCAACAGGCTTTCCTGTCGCCACAAGATAGTTCACGAGTTGCGCTTCATGTATCTTGCTGATTTGGCGCACAGATTTTAGTTCCACGATGACGGTTTCATTGACAATAATATCCGCCACGAACTCGCCCACTTCGTGTCCATCATATTGCACGGTGATAGACTTCTGGGATTCTGCTGAAAGCCCTTCTCGAACAAGCTCAATCATCATGCACTTCTCGTACACGCTTTCGAGAAAGCCGAAACCCATTTTGTTATAGACCCTGTAAGCACAGCCGATGATTTTTCTGTCAGTACTTCAAAATCTCTTTGTGCATTCATTTTCTCCGTCCTTTTGTCCTTAGAAGAGTAGATCCTGTTGAT
>Ga0209498_1003017_pt1 | contig 10090 bp, 5 predicted proteins | sample WalLakDeSediment_FD_184131 | JGI IMG/M metagenome (GOLD analysis project Ga0209498, IMG submission 184131) | Lake sediment microbial communities from Walker lake, Nevada to study Microbial Dark Matter (Phase II) - Walker Lake 11/02/13 Deep... | ecosystem: Environmental > Aquatic > Freshwater >... | reverse complement strand
AAAGGCAATACGATTTAAAAAACCATCAGGTCGTGACGGCCATCAGTAACCTAACAGCGCTGAAACCACAGGGCTTTGTGCTGCATCCCAATTATCCCAATCCGTTTAATCACAGCACGGCCATTCGGTTTCAGCTCGATCAAACACAACGGGTAAAAATACTACTGTACAATGCCGAGGGGCGGTTACTAACGACCCTGTACGATGCGGAAAAGAAACCAGGATATCACAAGATCATCTGGGATGCACAGGCGCTCAGCTCAGGGGTGTATTACTATCGTCTCAGTGCCGGACCATTCCATCAGACCGGTAAGGCGATTCTCTTAAAATGAGTGCATACAAGGTCTGACTTAACCTATTTATCCCGTCTGTCAGGCCCCAACTTGTCGGGGACTGGCCTTGTAATGCCCTGTTTTGTCGGAGGCTGGCATGTCAGGCTGACGCTGTCTACACGGGCTTTGGCAGGATCAGTTTCAAATTTTATGATAACTAAGTCGCAGGAGGACTTATGACCTACAAGTACACATTGATAACTATTCTGGTTCTGCTGATACCTTTGAGCCTGCTTGCCAGTACCACCGGTAAAATTGCCGGACAGGCAGTGGATGGCCGCACCGGCGAACCATTGGCCGGAGTCAACCTTATTTTGGATGATTTTAATCTGGGCTCCAGCACCGATGATGAAGGCTTTTATTTTATCCTGAATGTGCCGCCCGGAAATCATCGTGTTACGGCCCAATACTTAGGCTACCGGACCGTCACCCAGGTTAATGTAATCGTACAGGTGGATCGAACCACACCGCTCAATTTCTCCCTGGAAACCGAGACCCTGGAGTTGGGCGAAGCCATCGTCGTGGAAGCGGTTCAGCCGGAAGTTCAGCGCGATGCTACTTCCACGAGGGTTAATATCAGCAGTAAGGATATCGAAAAACTGCCTCTGAATTCGGTGAATCAGCTTTTAGAGATACAAACAGGAGTCGTTAGTAGTGGTGGTTTACACGTCCGCGGAGGTCGCAGCGGTGAATTGGCTTACCTGATCGATGGGCATCGCATAGAAGACCCCCTGTTTGGCGGCAATTATACGGATATCAATACCGAAGCCATTGAGCAAATGGAGTTGATAACCGGTACGTTCAATGCCGAATACGGTAATGCCATGAGCGGGGTAGTTAATATCGTAACCCGCGAGAGCTTGGGACGTTTGCAGGGGCGTGTCCGATACAAGATGACCAAATTAGGATTAGGGCAGGCCGGTGACAACCTTAACGACCGCTTCACCGAGGGTTTCCTGAGCGGTCCGTTGTGGCCGGGAAGCCGGATTGGATTCACGGTATCCGGGAAGATGACCCGCGCTGATAACTATTACCAGTCCGGCAGCCTGACTGCCGAGGGATTACCCAGCGGTCAATTCTCCGGCAAAGCTTTCGGTTATAACAATCTCACTTCTGCTTTTACCAAGCTCTATTTCAGACCTTTCCGCACCGCCAAATTTTCTTTGTCCTACAATTATGACGATCGGGAATGGCAGAATTATGTCCACTCCTATAAATATATTCCGGACAGCACCTATGTTCGAAACAGTGGCAGTCATTTGGTGGCGGCCAACTTTACGCATACGCTTTCGCCGCGATTGTATTATGAAGTGCGCCTTTCCTATTACCAATACGAGTTTTTGAGAACCTATGGCGATTTACACTACACTCAATTTTCTGCCGCTGCTTCCCAGCGCTATCCCCAGGGAGAATGGCGATTGTCCGCAGGAAATGAGGAATATATCGATCAGAAAGTTAAAACCTATACAGCCCGGACCGATGTCACCTTTCAATATAATCGCTTTAATTTGTTCCGCGCCGGAGTAGAGTTCAAGCAACATGATCTGGACTATTTCTGGATTTTCGGACCGCGCCGCTCGCCGGAAAACCAATATATCAATGATTTTCAAAAATTGCCCTATGAGGGCGCCCTGTACATTCAGGATAAAATCGAATTTGAGTCCATTATCCTGAATACGGGCTTGCGCTTTGATTACTACCATCCCAGGGTGACTTATATCGCCGATCCTAATAACAGGGACGGGTCCGTTACCAAGGCATCCATCAAAACGCAACTGAGTCCCCGCCTTGGAGTGGCTTATCCCATTACGGAAAATATGGTATTCCACTTTGCCTACGGCCATTTCTTTCAACGTCCCACATTCGAAGTCATCTACGAAGACCTGAGTCGCAATATGGATGTCAATAAACCGTTGATTGGCAATCCCGACCTTAAACCGCAGAATACGGTCAGTTACGAGTTGGGTGTGAATACAAAAATTACCGATCGTACTACCCTGCAGAGCACAGTTTTCAGCAAAAAAATCAAGGACCTGATCGGCGTGGCCTGGCAGTTCAAAGTACCCGGTGTGCCGCTGCAGTACGCCTATTATGTCAATGAGGACTTTGCCTATGTGAAGGGATTTGAGTTGAATCTGCGTTACCGGGGACGAATCATATCTCTGGGAGCTAATTACACCTATTCCATTGCTGAGGGCAGCAGCTCATCCCAACAGGAACGCTTTACCGGAGCATTCGATGTTAAAGGCCGTCAATCTCTGCAATTTTATCCACTCAGTTTCGACCAGCGACACATGGTTAATTCCAACCTGACCTTTAATTTCGGACGGGGCGAGGGACCCTTTAACCGTTTATCAAGCGTGTTTCAGAACTCCTATTTGAGCCTGCTTTTCCGTTACGGAAGTGGTTTGCCATTTACCTACAATCCCACCCGCAAGCGCTACGAGCCGGATTTAAACAATGCCCGTATGCCCTATATCTACACCATCGATCTGGATGCGGAAAAACGTTTTCCGCTGGGACCGGCCAATCTGGGAGTTTTCATGCAGATATACAACTTATTGGATCGCCAGAATGTGCGCAGTGTTTATAGTGCGACCGGAAAACCGGATGATTTTGGTGAATTTGAGCGCGCCTCATATGAGTATATGGCCGACCCCACCAACTATTTTCCGTCACGTGCATTTTATCTGGGCATCAGCCTGGGCTTTTAATAAAGGAGTTTAGCTTATGAAAACAATTCTGCTTGTCCTCATCGCTGTCGGTCTGCTGGGACTAAATTTACTCAGCGCCCAGGGAAAACCGAGCGCTAATCTTCGGGAGGTGGATTCACGTATCGAATCCGGTACCCTTTCCATTTCTGACCGCACTTACAATGTCATCAGCGTCAATAAATTGGGACAATACGTTTCCAATATCGGACAATTCTATTCCTCCTGGCAGGAATTGGCACCCACGGCTGAATGGCCACTGGGCTCCAATCATGAACAGATGTACCGCATGAATGTTTATGTCGGCGTGCCCGGCAATGTGGTACAAACCCGTACATTCGGACAAAAAGAATGGGATCCCATGCCGGGGTACCATAATCCCGTAGTCGGTTTCACGGCCATCAGTACCGATCCCTCAACCTGGCCGTTGGATGGGAATAATCAGCCCTATTGGCCGGCCAGGGATGAAATGGGTAATCCGATGATCCGCTCACATCAGGATACCTATGCCGTATATCGTGACTACACCAATTATCTGGTCAATCTGAATCAGGATCCGTCTTACCGCCTCAATATCGAAATCCACCAGAGCAGTTATGCCTGGAATACAGCCCTTGATGAAGATTACATTATTTTCAGCTTCGATGTAATTAACGATACCACCCAGGCCAAGGATAGTCTGTACTTCTGCATTTATGCCGATTTCGATGCCGGTGGTTTTGTTTCGGGTAATGAATATGCTGACGATAAATTGGGTTTTGAACCGGATCGGCAGTTCATGTATTTTTATGATTCCGATAACTGGAGTAACCAATGGAACGGTATACCGTTTTATCTGGGCCTCGTTTTCCTGGAAACGCCGCTCACCGATGATGGTAAAACCGGCATCACCGATTGGCACTATACCGATAACTGGAGTGAACCGCGTAATATACTGAACGATAAGGAACAGTACTGGTATATGAGCAGCGATCCCCGCCTGCGTGATGATCCGAACTGGCCTAATCTTTTCTGGGGTGACGATATCAATTACTGTGATCCTGACCTTATTCCCGATGGAGGTGCTGCTTTAGTGACCTTTAACTCCAGCGGTCCATACACCATGCAGCCCTTTGATAGCCTGCGTTTTATTGTTGCCATGGTGGCCGGCCAGGATTATGAGCACATCAGCCGTAATGTGGATCGTATCTGGGAGGTTTATCAGAATGGCTTTCAGGTGAAAAGTGTAACACAACCGCTGGTGACCGGCTCGACCGGCGACAACGAGACCGTTCTCACCTGGGATAACTCCATTGACCGGGAGTATATTGATGCTCTGACCGGGACCAATACCCTTAAATCTTACCGTATCTACCGTACCGAGGATCCCAATCGCCTTACCTGGACTCTTTACGATTCCATTGCCCGGCGATATACTCCGGAAGATCCTTATCAAGGCAATGCTTATGTATGGAAGGATACTCATGTAATGAGTGGGTTTTACTACTCCTATTCAGTAACCGCTTACGACTCCAGTGGAGATGAGAGCGGGCGGGCGACGCTTGCTGCCCGAATTAATACCACGGAGTTGCGTCCCGGATGGGGTGTGCGGGAGAATGCCAAAGAGGTTCGGGTAGTTCCCAATCCCTATATCATCTCAGCGCGTTGGGAAAGGGAGCGCCTGGGCAACATCTCCGATGGAGAACCGATTCGGGAGATGGCCTTTATCAATCTGCCCGGGGAGTGCACCATCCGCATCTTTTCGGTGGATGGCGACCTGGTCAAGACCATTAACCATCGCGAAGGAACGGGTACCGCCTACTGGGATGTGCGGTCCGATTTTAACCAGATGGTTTCCACCGGGGTTTATTTTTTCCATGTGGAATCTTCCCGGGGCAATAAAACGGGCAAGTTTGCTATCATCCGATAGAGAAGGAGCATTTACCATGAGAACAAAAAAATATCAACTGATTATCGTCATTTTAGGTGCCTTCCTGCTCTGGAGTGGAGTGGGGTTGTCCCAGGATTTTAAAAATGTAGGGCATTCCGGTGCCAATTTTCTGCAAATTCCGGTGGATGCCGCCGGCGCTGCCCTGGGTAACTCCTATGTGGCTTTGGCCCGCGGAGTCGAGGGGCTTTACTGGAATCCGGCTGCGGTCAGTTATACCCACGGCACGGAAGTCCTGCTTTCTACAGCCGACTGGATTCTGGATACCCGCTTGTCCCATTTGGGAGTGAGCCGCAACCTGGGGCGATGGGGTAGCGTTGGGATTGGTATTACCGCATTCACCATGGATGATATGGAAGTGACAACAGAACTACAGTCCGATGGCACCGGCGAATTCTTCAGTGCCGGAAATTTTGCCGCCGGATTCATTTACGCCTTGCCCCTTACCGACCGGTTTAGTTTTGGCATGGGGATTAAATACGTTCATGAGTATATCTGGAATACCAGCACCTCGGTAATGGCCTTCGATTTCGGATCGGTCTACCGGACTGAATTCTACAACCTGCGTATTGGCATGAATATCGCCAATTTCGGCGGCAATATGCAGCTCAGCGGTAAGGCGATCGAGCAGAAACTAAACGATGAGCAAGCTTCAGGTGAACCCAACAATCCGCGCCTGGAACGGTTATCCAGCACCTACAGCCTGCCGCAGGTGTTTAATGTGGGGATCGCCTTTGATCCTTACCTGACCAGTGAACATCGCATCACCGTCAGTTCCACAGCCAATGATCCCACGGATAATCAAACCCGCCTGAGTTTTGGCAGTGAGTACGCTTTTCGGGAAATGTTCATGCTGCGGGCCGGTTACAAAAATGGTTATGACCAGCAACGTTTCAGCATGGGGATTGGCGTCCGGTTTAATTACGCTCAGATTGAATCGCAACTGGATTATGGCTTCACCGAATTTGGGCTGTTAGGCAATATGCATTTCTTCAGTTTCCGGGTGGGATTTTAGTCCGTAAAGCGATTGGCTGAATTTACTACTTAAGGCGACTTGCCACTTATAGCCGGAGGAATCCGGGTCTATACGGCGGATGTGGGGTACTTTTTCGCCTTCTATGAATTCTGAAATACTTTTAGAGGATTGGATGTGTGCGATCTGAGGTATTTCTTTTTAGCGATCGAAGCGCCGATCTTATTTTTTCCAGAAGATGGGGGTGAAGAGGACGATCACGGTGAAGACTTCCAGCCGACCCACCAGCATTAAAAATGCCAGGAACCACTTGCCGGTTGAGGGAATATGGGCATAATTATCCGTAGGTCCGACCGAACCTAAACCGGGACCAATGTTATTGATACTGGCGGCTACGCTGCCCAGGGAACTCTCAAAATCCAGACCCAGTGAACTCATCACAATAATGCCAACGATGAACAGGGTAATATACAACAAAAAAAATCCGGCGATATTGGTAACGATTTCCCGTGGTATGGCCCTATCGCCGACGCGAACGGGAAGAATGGCCTGGGGATGTAACAATCGCTTTATCTCATTTAAACCGAACTTCAGCAAAATCAGCGAACGGATGATTTTCATACCTCCGCCCGTGGAACCGGCACACCCGCCCATGAACATCAGAATAAACAAAATCACCTGCGATGAAGTCGACCATTGCTCATAATCGGTTGTTCCATACCCCGTGGTGGTAAGGATCGAGACCACCTGAAATACCGTGTATTGCAGGGTTTTCAGGAAGGTATGATGGGTGTTCTGCCAGACATCCAGACCGACTAAAAGGATAGCCAATGCGATTACCGATAGAAAGAATACCATTTCCCGGTCCCTGAAATAGATCAGCGGTTTACCCCGCAGGGCGCGGTAATGCAATGTAAAGTTAATACCGGCCAGAATCATAAATACCACGATGATGTAATCGATAAAAGCGCTGTTATAATGACCGATACTGGCATTTTTTGTAGAAAAGCCGCCGGTAGCCATGGTCCCGAAGGTATGGCAGAAGGAATCGAACCAATCCATGCCGGCAAATTTAAGTAAAAGTATTTCCAGGACACTGATCAGCACATAGACGCCCCAGAGCAGTTCCGCGGTTTGTTTGATGCGCGGGGTTAGTTTATCCACGGAAATTCCCGGTACCTCGGCCTTAAAAAGCTGCATACCACCGACCCCCAACAGCGGTAAAATGGCCAGCGATAAAAGGATGATGCCCATACCTCCCAACCAATGGGTGAAGGAGCGCCAGAAAAGAAGTCCGTGGGGCAGGGTTTCAATGTCGCCGAGAATGGTAGCCCCGGTGGTGGTGAATCCGGACATGGTTTCAAAAAACGCGTCGGTGTAAGAGGGAATAAATCCGCTCAGTACAAAAGGCATGGCGCCGATGGCTGCAAATAAAATCCAACCCGCGGTTACGATGATAAATCCATCTTTACTGCGCAATTCCGACCGGTCGCGTGTGGTCCAAAAACCGCTTCCGGCAATGACCAGGGTAACCATAATGGTCATCAAAAAAGCAGGAAAGTCGTCTCCGCCATAGTAATAGGCCAGGGCGGCGGGAATGCTCATGGCACCGCAAAGGAAGAGTAAAAGGGCGAACAGGATATTGGAAACGGCTTTAACGTTGATCATATACTTCTTTTATTCAAAAAATTTTTCTATTTCATGAATGGCCGTAGGCAAAGCAAAGAGTACCACTTTATCACCGGCCATTATGCGCGTACTGCCCATAGGTATAAGCACTTCCTCTGCACGCATCACCGCGCCGAGGATGGCGTCTTTGGGTAATTTTAAATCCTGAATGGGTTTTTCGGTAATCCGCGAACCCTTCTTGGCAATCAATTCAATAACTTCTGCGGAGATGCCGGGAATCGAGGCTACACTGACCACCGATCCGCGTCGAATGAACTTAAGAATGGCGTTGACGGTAAGAAGTTGTTTGGATATGTAAGCATTAATGCCGATGGTCGGAATGATTGGCGTATAAGCTGACTTATTGATTAAGGAAATAATTTTTGGAACGCGCAGATGCTTAGCCATCAAACAGGATATAATATTGGTCTCATCGTCTCCGGTTACGGCGATAAAAGCATCCATATCGATGATGCCTTCAAGGGCCAGCAGGTTAATGTCCCGGCCATCGCCTTTGATGACCAGGGATCGTTTCAGCCGTTCGGCGAGGATTTGTGATTTATCGACATTGGCCTCAATCACCTTAACGTTATAATTCTTTTCCAGCTCGCGGGCAATCAGAAAGCCGGTCTGGCCACCGCCCAAAATCATCACGTTTTCGATATTGACATTTTCTTTGCCGGTAATGCGAATAACATCGCGAATGTTATCTTTGGGCACCACCACGAAAATACGGTCGTTGGGCATAAATATGTCATTTCCCCGGGGAATTCGGGTAATGTCTTTGCGCTGAATAGCGATGGTACGGTAGGGGAAGTCCTGGTATTCCTGGCCTAATTCGGAAAGGGGACGCTTCAGAATCGGACAATCCGTATCGAGTTGAATGCCCATAAGAATGATCTTACCGTCGGCAAATTCCAGGATGTCCGTAGCGGCGCTCTGTTTCAGCAAGCCTACGGCGCCCCGGGCGGCTTCCGATTCAGGGTGAATGATCAGATCGATATTAAATTTTTGGGCATTGATGGGGGCCTGCGGGTCCAGAAATTCGCGGTTTTTTACACGGGCAACGGTTTTTTTAACTCCGTACTGTTTGGCCATGATGGCCGTTACCAGGTTGATTTCATCGGAATTGGTAACGCTGACCAGCATATCAGCTTTTTTAATTCCGGCCTGCTCCAGGATGGTATAGCTGCTGCCGCTGGCATGATATACCTGAACATCGAGGCTTTCATTGGCACGCACAAATTGATCATGATCGTTTTCGATGATGACAATGTCATGCCGTTCATAGCTTAATAACTTGGCAAGATTGAATCCTACATCACCGGCACCAATTATAATAATACGCACAGCGCAAACTCCTGTCAGTCCATGTTTATCATTAAGTTAATGGGGCTATTCCCGTTCCTATAGTTGTATGGCGGCGATTTTTTTCATGGTGTCAATGGTTCGGTCAATATCATTATCTGCGATATGGAGGTGGGTCACCGCCCGGATACGCGTGGGTGAAATAGCCAGCATTTTTATTCCCCGTTCATTCAACTGCTCGCAGAAATGAACTGCGGAATTCCCGCTCAAACTGGTATCCATGATGACGATATTGGTTTGAACCCCTTTCAGATCGACCACAAAACCGTCGATACCATTAGTGGCCTCCGCTAACATGCGGGCGCGACGGTGATCTTCCTGCAAGCGGTTGAAATTATTTTCCATGGCGTAAATGGCCGCTGCCGCCAGAATGCCGGCCTGACGCATGCCACCGCCGTATGCTTTGCGGTAATAGTGGGCGCGTTCGATAAAATCAGAATCACCGGCGATAACCGAACCCACCGGCGCCCCCAGACCTTTGGAAAAACAAAGCGATATGGAATCAAAAAACCTCGCATAGGCTTTTATGGTCAAACTACTGGCCACGGCGGCATTCCACAATCGGGCGCCATCCAGATGCATTCTTAACTGATGGGTTACGGCCAGTTTGGTGATTTCCTCAATTTCATCCAGCGGATAAACCGTTCCACCCCAGCGGTTATGGGTATTTTCCAGGGCGATCAGACGTGTTTGCGGAAAATGATGATCTTTGGAACGAATGGCCGCATCCACATCCTCTTTGCGTATGACCCCGTAATCGCCATTAATGGGGTGTAACTGTACTCCGGAAAGCATGGCCGGGGAACCGGCTTCGTAATTGAAAATATGCGATTGGTATTCGCAAATTACCTCATCGCCCGGCTGAGTATGGGCATTCAGTGCAATCTGATTGGCCTGGGTGCCGCTGGGGACAAACAGTGCCGCTTCTTTACCGGTCAGTTCCTTTATTTTCTCCTGTAGAGCATTGACGGTCGGATCTTCTCCGAAAACATCGTCTCCCACGGGAGCCCTGGTCATGGCCTCGCGCATGGCCGCCGAGGGTTGGGTGACGGTATCACTGCGCAGATCAATAATGTCCATAATCAATTCCTCATTCCATAAGAAGAACGAA
>Ga0209498_1003016_pt1 | contig 10090 bp, 9 predicted proteins | sample WalLakDeSediment_FD_184131 | JGI IMG/M metagenome (GOLD analysis project Ga0209498, IMG submission 184131) | Lake sediment microbial communities from Walker lake, Nevada to study Microbial Dark Matter (Phase II) - Walker Lake 11/02/13 Deep... | ecosystem: Environmental > Aquatic > Freshwater >... | reverse complement strand
ATCGCCCCGCTCGGCAGCGGCCGCTCGGGCCGCTCGCGACGATCGAGCTCGAAGTCGCAGACATCATTGAGCACCATCCCGGCCGCATAGATCGCGACGACGGCCGCCACGGCCAGGCCACACGCCGCCGGTGGCCAGGCGAGGTCGCGGGCCTGGGACACGATCAGGTATCCGGCCAGCGGATCGGCCGCGGCCGTCGCCAGGTTTGGGATTCGCACGAGCTTCAGCCAGGCAAGCATCGTGGGCCGACTCCTCTCGTCAGGGGCTGATCAAGGGCCGATGAGGCGTTATCGTGGGTCTGGTCACGTGGGCAACGCATCCAAACTCATGGTCGTGCCGGAAAACAATCGTCAGGCGAGTTCCACGCCGGCTCCGCGGGCCACCGCCACGAGATGGGCTCGGGCGGCCCGGGCCGCGTCGTCGGGGCGGTCGCGATAGGGATAGAGCTCAACGGTCACCCAGGTATCGGGCGTGTGCGTGGCGATCGCCGTGAGGACGGCGGCGAAGTCGATCGCTCCCTCCCCCGGTACCAGGTGGTGGTGGACCCGCGTGGCGGCGATGTCCTCGACGTGATAATGCCGCGTGTGCCCCACGAGCCGCGGCACCCACTCGGCTGGGTCGTCGGCCACACAGTAGGCATGTCCGACGTCGAAGTTGAGGCCAAGCGCGGGATGGTCGACCCGCTTGGCAAACTCGAGATACTGCTCGAAGGTCTCGATCAACAGTCCCGGCTCGGGCTCCACGAGGAGCGCCACGTCGCAGGCCGCCGCCACGTCGAGGACCGGCATGATCTCCTCGTAGAAGATGTCGCTGGCCTCGCGGCGAGACTGCCCCGGTGCGAGTTCGCCGCCGGGCTCGGTGGAGATCGACCCCGCTCCCAACTCGGCGGCCAGCCGCAGGGCCCGCTTTGTGTGCTCGCGGCGGATGGCCCGGTAGTGCGGGTCGGGGTCGGTCCAGCCGGGATGCCAGTAGGGCTGCCGCGGGTCGGCGACCGCGTTCATCATGAAGGCGTTGATGTTCGAGATCACGAGGCCGTGCTGCCGGATCGCCCCCCTGATCGCCTCCTTCTGCACCTCCAGGAGGCCAGCCGGCCAGGCATGGGGCACGTCGGCCAACAGCTCGATGCCCCGGTAGCCGGCCCCCGCGATCCGTGCCACTGCCTCTTCGACCGGCATGTCGAGGTAGGCGTTGGAACTGAAAGCGAGCGTGATCGGCATGGGGAAAAGGTTCCTGCGTGGGGACGGGGATGGTACCAGGGTTTTGCCGGGGAATCCCAGTGCCGGTAAATCCAGTGCCGCTGGCTCTTAGGTTATCTGGCTTGGATTTTCATGGGTGTGTTGCCAGCCGGGAGCCGGTGCCCCACGCAAATCCCTAACGAGCCGCGGATTTTCCCTGCGCACAGAAACCGCGGACACTCGAGGGCCACAGGATCAACACGTCGTCCACCCAGGCCGGGCGGAGCGGGAGCCGCTCGAGCTCGGTGTAATACATGGCCGAGGGATCGACGCCCCGCTCCTCCATGAGGGCGACGTGCCGATAGACCGGGCCGAGCGTGAGGAGCCGGGGCAGCAGGCCGCACCAGACGAGCGCGACAAGGACGCTGCCGGCCAAAAGCCGCCCGGCGGCGCATCGCGGGGAGACGGGTTCGCTCACGGCTCCACCACCTTCCGAAACAGCCAGCCGAAGGTAAGGCTCGCCAATGCGAGTGTGAGGACGAGGTTGAGCGACTGCCCCGCCACGTAGAGCAGGACCGGCCGGCCGCTGGCGAGCACCGGCGCGAGCTGGCGGAAGTTGGTCTGGAGGCCCATGCAGACAAAGCCCGTGCAGAAAAGCCAACCCCGGAGCTTCGACGTGAAACCTCCCGTTGCCCCCTCCACCCACAGGGCCTGCTCGGGGCCGAGCGAGTGCAGCCACGAGCAGACGAGCGAGGCCGCGAGGAACCCGAGGATGAAGCGGGGAAACCGGCGCCAGGCTTCGCCCAGAAGCGTGCCCCGGGGGCCGGCCGGGTCGCGTTCGATCCAGCCGGCCCAGTAGGCGGCCACGGCGAAGGCGATCAGGCCGATCATCGAGTTCTGAATCATCTTCACCGTGGCGGCCACCTCGCCCGCCTCCTTCCCGAGCGTCTCCCCCGCCGCCACGACTGCACCGGTGGCGTCGATCGTGCCGCCGATCCAGGCGCCTCCCACGAGCGGGTCGAGTCCGATCGCCGTGATCACCGGCGGCATCACGACCATCATGATCACCGTGAAGAACAGCGACAGGGCGATTGTGAGCGAAATCTCCTCCTTCTTTGCCCGGCAGGCTGCGCCGACCGCGATCGCAGCCGAGACGCCGCAGACCGACATGTCGGCCGAGAGCGTCATGCAGAGCGACCGCGACGGCACCCGCAACACGTGGGCTCCAAACAGGTACGTCGCAACCAGAACGACGGGCGTCACAATCCAGGCGGTCATGATGCCGGGCAACCCGAGGGCCAGGAGCCTGCTCATCAGCACCTCCGCACCGAAGATCACGAGCCCCGTCTTGATGAAGAACTCGCCAATGACCGCGGGGGAGAGCCAGCGGGGCACACCGGCCGCATTGCCCACGAACAGGCCTACGGCGAGCGCCCACAGCGGATACTCGAGGTTGTAGTACTTGACCGTCTTCTGGGCCGCGAGCAGGTAGGCCAGGCAGGCGAGCCCCGCGAGAACCAGCCCCCCGGTAAGAAACCGCCGCAGGCTGCCCCCGGCCAGGAGCGTGCCGACGCTCCCGACGAGCACGACCCAGCCCATGCCAAGCAGGATCGGCTGCACCGCCACCGTGCCGCTCCGATCACGAAACGCGGCCAGCGGCATGTCCGTCCACGTGGCCGGCGTGCCCACCGTGGCGGCCAGCGGCGTGGGCCAGCCCTTCGGGTACTGGCTGCGGCTGGCGGCATCCTCCGCGGGCCGAGCCTGCCAGGTGACGGCCAGGGCCACGAGCACCACCGCCAGCCCCACGATCAGGGCGGCCAGATCCTCATGGAGCCCCTTCCGCATCGTCACCACCTTTTGAGACCATGGATTGGATGGTGCACCAGCCGCTCACCCAAGCCCGAAGCTTACGCTGAGGACGTCCGGACAGGTAAGCCCGCAGCCGGCCCTGCCGAGCGGCCGCGATCGCCGCAGCGGAAGGACCGCTTGCAAACGGTTATGCTTTGCTTTGTGTCGGGGCCACCCTGAGGAGCCGTTCCATGCACCATGCGCGGCCAGCCTTTTTTTTCGGTTGTCTCCTCACGGCATCGCTCCTCGCGGCTGCGGCAGAGGCGGCGCCGCCGAACGTGGTCGTCATCTTCGCCGATGACCAGGGCTACGGCGACCTGGGGTGCTTCGGCTCGGAGACGATCCGGACGCCGAACATCGATCGGCTGGCCCGCGCTGGGCGGAAGTTCACGAGCTTCATGGTGGCTTCCCCCGTCTGCACGCCCTCCCGGGCGGCCCTCTTGACCGGCTGTTATCCCAAGCGGGTCGGCCTGCACCAGCATGTTCTCTTTCCCACGTCCACCAAGGGCCTGAACCCCGCCGAGCACACGCTCGCCGATCACCTCAAGGCCGCAGGATACGTGACCGGCTGCTTCGGTAAGTGGCACCTCGGCCACCAGCCGGAGGTGCTGCCCCGGGCACACGGCTTCGACGTCTATTTCGGGATTCCCTATTCCAACGACATGAACCATCCCGACAACCGGGGCCAGCCGCCGGGTGGCCCGGCCGGGATGGACGCCCTGTGGGCCGATCCGGGGTCGACGCTCACCAGGTGGAAGACCCCGCTCGTCGAGAACGAAGAGATCATCGAACTGCCGGTCGACCAGCGGACTCTCACGCGGCGGTACACCCAGCGGGCAATCGAGTTCATCCGCGAGCATCGCGGGCGGCCGTTCTTCGTCTACCTGCCCCACTCGATGCCGCACATCCCGCTCTCCGTGCCTGACGACGTCCGCGATCCCAACCCGCTCCACGCCTACACCAACACGATCGAGCACCTCGACACAGAGGTGGGCCGGCTGCTCGACACGCTCGACGAGCTCGGGCTGGCTGACACCACCTACGTGATCTACACGAGCGACAACGGCCCCTGGCTGTCCTTCAAGCACCACGGGGGATCGGCGGGACCGCTTCGCGACGGTAAGGGCACAACCTTCGAGGGAGGGCAGCGGGTGCCCTGCCTGATCCGCGGCCCCGGGATCCCGGCCGGCACGGTCTGCAATGGCCTGACCGGCACGATCGACATCCTGCCGACGCTCGCCGCCCTCACCGAGACAAAGCTGCCCGACAACTCACCGATCGACGGCCTCGACGTGTCGCGGCTGTGGACGGGCCAGGCCGCGTCGTCGCCCCGCGAGGAGTTCCTTCACTACACGTCCCAGGGGGAGATCGAGGGCCTCCGGCAGGGCAGCTGGAAACTGCTCGTCAAGCAGCCGCGAGGCGGCACGCAGCCGCCGGCCGGAGCGACACCGCGCACACCCCAGGTGTTGCTCTTCGACCTCGACAACGATTTAGGCGAGCAGACGAACCTGGCCGCCCAGCACCCCGACAAGGTCGCGCGGCTTCAGACGCGGATGGCCGATCTCGACCGGGAGATCACCGCCAACGCCCGCCTCCCCTGGACGAGCGGCCGCGATCGGTAACCACGTCGCAGGCCGCGGCTGGCCCTTGCCATAGCGCCGGTCGTTCGCTCAGGCATCCTGCCTTTCGCTCGCTTGAAGGCCGGCTCGAGATAGCGCGGCCAACCCCTCCCGCTGACCCATAGAAGCCCCGGGCGCGAGCCCGGGGACTGCGGGAACAAAGGCCACCCCGTCTGCCACACCGCTTCGCCCCGCATGAGCCTGGCTGTTTCCCAACTGGTGCGCCACGTCACAGTCCCCCAGCTTGCGCTGGGGGCTTCTATTGCCGCACGGTCCCCCAGCTTGCGCTGGGGGCTTCTATTGCCGCACAGTCCCCCAGCTTGCGCTGGGGGCTTCTTTACCGCACGGTCCCCCAGCTCGCGCTGGGGGCTTCTATTGCCGGACAGGATCGCGATCCTCACGTGCGCTCGCTTGAAGGCCGGCTCGAGATATCCCCGGCCCCCGGGCACGCCTGCGGGTCACGTGTGACCCGGATCAGCTACTCGCGCTGCGGTAGCGGGCGAGCGACCGCTGAAACACGATCCGCGACACCGCCAGCGCGGCCAGCGCCGCCCCCACCATGCCCGCCACCGGCCCCCAGATCTCGCTGCTGAATGGCTGGGCGATCACCCGGGCAGGCACGTTGACCACCAGCAGAATCGGGATCACGAACGTGCACAGTGCCCGCAGCGGGCCGCCCCAGGGGCCGGCGTAGATCTCGGCGGGATAGCGGGAAAAGTTCGTGAGATAGAACCAGAAGTCGTAGAGGCTCTGGTTGCGGCCCATGAGGATCGTGGCGGCCGCCAGCATGATCACCAGCGCGTACAGGATCGCCACGCCGCAGAGGATCAAAAGCGGGTAGACAGCCCACGCGACCGGTGGCGGCGGGGCGTCGAACCGGGAGACTGCCCAGGCCAGAAGCACGAGCCCCACGATCCCGTTGGCAAGGGCCGAGAAGTCGAACCGGTGCAGCGAGAGCAGAAACTGGGCATCGAGTGGCTTGACGAGCACAGCGTCGAGGCCGCCCGTGCGAACCATCTCGGTGAGTTCCTCGGCGCTCGGCATGAAGAGGGCCTGCACGATCGAGTTGATGATGAGCCCGGTGGCCACGAAGGCGAAGAACGGCTCCCGCGTCCAGCCCGTTCCCCGACCAATCTCGGGCGTAAAGGTGAAGATGAGCAGGTAAAAGGCAAGGTTCATCGACATCCAGCCGAGACTCGTCAGGCACTCGAGGAGAAAGTTGGCCCGGAACGTCATGTCGCGGACGAGGCAGGCCCGGACGAACGTGCCGAGAATCGAGAGGTAGCGGATCATGGGCCTACCGCAGCAGTGGTGACCTGGTTCCGGCCTGCCATACGCTTCGCTGACGTCGCGTTCATGCTAGCCCCCGAACCCGCTGTACCGCCGCGTGCCGCGGGCCCAGGCGACGCGGCAGGCCACAACCATCACCACCACCCAGGCCACCTCGAGGACGAGCAGCCGCACGAGTTCCCCCCCCTGCACCTTCCCCAGCCAGACCGCAGCCGGAAAGAAGGCGGTGAACTGGAAGGGAAGCCAGGTCACGACGTCGGCCAGAGTTGTGCCGGGAAGCCCCGAGGGGATGCCGGCGAGCATGTCGATCGGGAACATGTGGCCCGAGAGAAGGTACTGCACGAGCATGTAGCCGAACACGATGCTCGAGACCTCCATGAACCAAAAGCCGAGCATCCCCAGCGTGGCCTCCATGAAGAAGCCCAGCAGGAAGGAGAGCACCAGCGACAGCAGGAAGGCGGCCACCGTCGCGGCATCGGGGGCCGGCGGAAAGAAGCCGCGGCAGAGGAAGAACACGACCGCGAAGGGAATCGCCGCCACCACGTAATAGACGAGCTTGTGGGCCACCCGCGTGGCCAACAGGAAAGCCACGTAGTCGACCGGCTGGACCAGAAACTTCTTGATCGAGCCGTCGCGGATGCTTCGGGCGATGCCACCGGCCAGGCCCGGCATGCTGGAGAAGGCCCGCGAGAGCATGGTGAGCAGGTAGTAGGCGACGATGTCGTTGCGGGAGTAGCCGGCGATGTCGCCGCGGCTGGTGGCCGAGAACACGGCCGTCCAGAGGAAGACCTGCGTGACGATCGGCAGGAACCGCATCAGCGTGCCGAGGGCGAAGTCGCCGCGGTAGACGAGCCGCTCCTCGATCGCGATCGCGAGCATTGTGCCCCAGGTTCGCAGGGAAGCCAGGCGGCTGGCGGTCGGGCGTGGCCGGCCTGCAAGTGTGGTCACGGCACGACCTCCGTGACCCGGGGCGGCCGGGCGGCCCCGGCCCGGAACAGTTCCGCCACGATCTCCTCGAGCGGCACATCCTCGACCGACACGTCGCGGACCCCCTCGCCCCGCAGCAGCGGCGGCAGCGCGTCGGCGATCCGCGTCCGGTCGATCCGCAGGATCACCCGCGGCCCGCGAACCTCGCAGGGGAAGCCGAGCCGCTCAACGGCGGCCCGATCGGGCTCCTCGTCGAAGTCGAGCGTGACGATCTTATGGGTCGTGAAGCGATCAACGACTTCGGCGAGCGACCCGTCATAGAGGATCTCCCCGCCGGTAATCACCACGAGCCGTTCGCAGAGGGCCGCTACATCCTTCATGTAGTGGGTCGTGAGGATCACGGTCATCTGCCGCTGCGTTTGCACGTGCCGCAGGAAGGTGTGGATCGTGTGCTGGGCCACGACGTCGAGGCCGATGGTGGGCTCGTCGAGAAAGAGCACCTCCGGCTCGTGGAGGAGAGCCGCCACGAGCTCGAGCTTCATCCGCTCACCGAGCGAGAGCTCACGGACCGGCTGAAGAATGAGTTTTCTCACGCCGAGCAGATCGACAAGCTCGTCCCGCGTGCGGGCGAACTGGGCCGGGTCGATCCGGTAAATCTCCTGGTGGAGTCGAAAGCTCTCGGCGGCCGGGAGGTCCCACCAGAGCTGGTTCCGCTGACCCATGACCAGCGCGAAGCGGCGGCGAAAGTCGTCGGCCCGCTCCCAGGGCACGTGGCCGAGGACGGTCGCCGTTCCGCGGGAAGGCGTGATGATGCCCGAAAGGAGTTTGAGGAGCGTCGTCTTCCCGGCCCCGTTGGGGCCAAGCAGGGCCACAAACTCCCCCCGCTCTACCGTCAGGGCGACTCCCCGGAGGGCCTCGACGAGCCGGCTCTCCCGATGGAACAGCGACCGCACGCTCGCCATCAGGCCCTCGGGCTTGTCGTAAACCCGGTATTCCTTGGCCAGGCCGGCCACTCGGATGACGGGGGCGGCATCGCTGGCGGCAGCATCGGCGTTGTGCATCGATGAATTATAGGCGAAAACCATGTCCCGTCTGCCGTCTTCACCTGGAGCAATGGGCCCGGCATGATCCGCGTCGGTCTCGGCCACGACACACACCCGCTCGGTCCCGGCGAGACGCTCATGCTCGGCGGGCTCGCGATCCCCCACGACAAGGCGGCCGTCGGCCACTCCGATGCCGACGTGCTTCTGCACGCGATCACCGACGCCCTGCTCGGAGCGGCGGCACTCGGCGACATCGGTGAACTCTTCCCCGACACCGACCCGGCCAATCGGGGGCGGGATTCAGCCGAGATGCTGCGGGCCGCAGCCGACCGGGTGGCCGCGGCCGGCTGGCGGGTCGTGAACCTGGATTGCGTGATTTTCGCCCAGCGGCCCAGAATCCTCCCGCATCGCCCGGCCATGCGGCGGCGGATCGCCGAGATCCTTGAACTCGACGAATCGACCATCTGGCTCAAGGCGAAGACCGGCGAAGGCATCGGGCCGATCGGCGAGGAACGGGCGGTCGCGGCGGAGTGCGTCGTGCTCGTCGAGTGGGCCGGAGCTGACCGGGCAGACGCGACGTACACGAAGGAGTGAGGATGGCGACGGCGGACACGATCCAGGCGCGAGGCGGAGCGGCAGGCGGCCTGCCCGCGATCGAGATCTACAGCACCCTCACCCGCGACAAGCGGCCCCTCGTCCCGGTCAGGCCGGGCCACGTCGGGATGTATCTCTGCGGGCCAACGGTCTACAAGCCGAGTCACATCGGGCACATGGTGGGGCCGGTAATCTTTGACACCGTCAAGCGACACCTCGTCTTCTCCGGCTACTCGGTCACCTGGGTCGTGAACGTCACCGACGTTGACGACAAGCTCATCGCCGAGAGCACCACCCGCGGCACGACGATGGAAAAACTGGCCGCGGAGATGACCGCCGATTATCTCGCGAACCTCGCCGCGCTGGGGGTGACCGGCATCGACGAGATGCCCAAGGCCACCGAGCACATCGGCACCATCATCGCCTTCATCGAGGGGCTCGTCGCCAAGGGCTTCGCCTACGAGAGCGGGGGAGACGTCTACTTTGACGTGACGCGGGATGCCGACTACGGCAAGCTCACCAATCGCTCGGTCGAGCAGACCCAGGGCGAAGGGGGCTCGACGGCCGAGCGGAAGCGGTCGGCGGCCGACTTCGCCCTCTGGAAGAAGGCCAAGCCGGGCGAGCCCGCCTGGGACAGCCCCTGGGGCCCGGGGCGGCCCGGCTGGCACATCGAGTGTTCGGCGATGTGCAAGGCGATCCTGGGCGAACACTTTGACATCCATGGCGGCGGGCTCGATCTCGTCTTCCCCCACCACGAGAACGAGATCGCCCAGAGCGAGTCGCTCCACGGCAGGCCGATGGCGACGTTCTGGATGCACAACGGCCTGATGCAGGCCGGTGCCGCCGCGGGCAAGGTCGGGGGCCGCCCCCGGGACTCGGGGAGCGAAGACGCCGCGGCCCAGGCGGCCACGAAGATCTCGAAGTCAACGGGCGCTGAACCATTCAAGCACCTCTTGGCCCGCCATCGCCCCGAGGTGATCCGGCTCCTCCTGCTCTCCACCCACTACCGCAGCCCGATCCACTTCGGCGAGGAGCCACTGGGGGAGAGCGCCAAGGCGATGGAGGCCTTCGAGCGGCTCTTTGCCCGATTCGAGCGGGTTTCGGCAACGAGCTTCTATCGGTTGCCCTGCCGCGACCGGCGGGCCGGTGACGCAGCCGTGGCCGATGCCGGCGAGGAGATCGCCACCCTGCGGACAAGGTTTCTGGCCGCGATGGACGACGACTTCAACACCGCGATCGCCGTGGCGACACTGTTCGACTTCGTGCGAGCGGTCAATAAGTTTATCGACAGCCATGCCCTGGAAACCACGAAACCGGCCGGGGAACTCGCCACCCTCGAGGCGAAGATGCTCGTGCTGCGTGAACTCACGGGCGTGCTGGGGATATTTCTCGCCCCGCCCCCGGCGGCCGGCGGCGGAGCCGACGAGCTGCTCGTGGCGAAGCTCATGGAACTCGTGATCGAGATCCGGGCCAACGCCCGCAAAGGGAAGGATTTCGCGACCGCTGACCTCGTGCGGAACCGCCTCGGCGAGGCAGGGATCGTGCTCGAGGACCGGCCCGACGGCACCGGCTGGACGCGGAAGGGCTGAACCTG
>Ga0209498_1003015_pt1 | contig 10090 bp, 11 predicted proteins | sample WalLakDeSediment_FD_184131 | JGI IMG/M metagenome (GOLD analysis project Ga0209498, IMG submission 184131) | Lake sediment microbial communities from Walker lake, Nevada to study Microbial Dark Matter (Phase II) - Walker Lake 11/02/13 Deep... | ecosystem: Environmental > Aquatic > Freshwater >... | reverse complement strand
CGCTTTTTTTTCTGTCTCGGGAACTCGTGATCTCGCCTCCACCCACGCTGCGCCGGCAAATTCGATCCTTGCGCCGTGCCCTTTCGGCCGATGAAAGACGATTTGCCGCGTTGGCCGTCGCCCGACGCCTGACCGCCTGGCCGGCGTTCGCCGGCGCGACCCGAATCGCCGGCTATTGGGCCTGCGATGGCGAGCTGGATCCGACCCCCGTGTTGGAACAGGCTTGGGTCGCGAACCGGCAGGTCTATCTGCCAGTGTTGGCGGAGAAGTCGTTGCTCTGTTTCGCCCCTTATCGGCCCGGCATCCCGCTGCGCCGCAACCGGTTCCAGATTCCCGAGCCCGAAGTCGATCCGGCGGAGTGGTTGCGGCCCTCGCAACTGGATCTGGTCTTGACGCCTTTGGTGGCCTTCGACTCGACCGGCTCTCGGTTGGGGATGGGGGGTGGTTTTTACGACCGCAGTTTCGCTTTTCTGCGCGAAGCAAAGAACCTTGGGCATCGACCCCGGTTGCTGGGACTGGCTTATGAATTCCAAAAAGTCGCCGAACTGGTCCGGCAACCCTGGGATGTCCCCTTGGATGTGGTGGTGACGGAAGCCGCCCTGTATGAGTTTTCGGAGCCGGGCGGCGACGCGGGGAGCTGAACCGATGAACTACTGGCTGCTGAAAACGGAACCCACGGTGTTCGGCGTCGCCGATCTGGAAGCCGCGCCAAACCGAACCACGCCCTGGGAAGGGGTGCGCAACTATCAGGCCCGTAATTTTTTACGGGACGGCATGGGACTGGGCGATCAGGCTTTTTTCTACCACTCCGGGGCGGCCAGACCGGCCATCGTCGGCATCGTCGAGGTGGTTTGCGCCGGCTATCCGGACGAAACCGCATTCGATCCGGACAGCCGTTATCACGATCCCGCCAGTACGCCGGCCCATCCCCGCTGGTATCGGGTGGACGTGCGGCTGGTCCGGCGGTTACGTCGGGAGGTGACCTTGGCCGAGTTGCGGCGTCACGCGGAGGCATTGGGCGATTTCCCGCTGCTGCGCCGGGGCAACCGCCTGTCGGTCCTGCCCGTGACCGCGGCGCAGTGGTCCGCGATCCTGGCTCGGGAAGCTGATTCCGATCACCACTGAATCAGGCGTTGAATTTCCTTGGCGCTCCAGCGCAGCGCGCGACTTTGCAACCGGCCGAGCGCGAGCAGCAGGGCGATGGCGGCGTCCGGGCGCGCTTCCTTCAACTGGTTGAAGTCGGCCCGGTTCAACACCAGCAGCTCGCAGGGTCTGGTCGCCACCGCCTCGGCGGCGCGCGGACCGGGATCGAGAAAGGCCAGCTCCCCGAACACGGTGCCGGGTCCGTGAATGGCCAGCCGCTTGTGACGATCCGTCGTGACCGGCAGGCGGATGTCCACCCGACCCCGCATCACCAGATACAGTTCGGTGCCGGAATCGCCGGCCGCGAACAGCCGCTCGCCCCGCGCCAGGGCGCGCGGCCGCAAAACCTCGGCGAGCGCGGCGACGTCCTCCGGCTGCATGTCGCGACACAAATCCAGCGCCGCCAGCGGCAGCCGCCGTTCCAGCAGGGTCGGCGCGTACCCCAGGGCGTCCAGCAGAGCGTTTTCGGCGTACTCCAGGGCCTGATCGGTGCTGGGGAAGGTTTTGACATTCAGATTTTGGGGACTGAGGCTGATCCGGCGCAGGGTCTGCTCGACTGAATGGCCCAGCCCCAGATCGGCGTGGACTTCGCAAAACAGCAGCTCGCCACCGCGCGCGGTCAGGCGCGCCGCGCTTTGCTGCAACAACCGCACGCTGCTGAGATCGATCCGGATGACCCGGCGCAGATGCAGGATGATCCAGGCCGGCCGGTCGAGATCCGGCAACATCTCCTCGAACAATTGGTCGGCCTTGGCGAAAAACAGATTGCCGCGCAGTTCGTAGAGCACCACCCGGTCGCCGTGTCGAGCCAGCAGCTCGGCCTGATCGGTGGGTCGTTGCCGCACCGAGGGGCGCTCGGTGAGGGTCAGGCGGCGGTGGATGACTGGAACCCGACTCTGCTCGTGGATAAAGATCAGGATCGCGATGACCAGTCCGACCAGCACCGCGAGCATCAGGTCGTAACCGATGGCGATGCCGGCGACCAACAGGGCGACCGCGGCGTCCCGCCGGGTACGGCCGCGCCGGGCCCACGCGACGATGTCTTTCTCCAGCAGGTTCAGGGCCGAGGCCGCGATGATCCCGGCCAGGGCGCTGGTCGGCAGCCATTGGCCGATCGGACCGGCAAATAGCAGCAGGAGCGGCAAGAGGCACCCGGCGGTCAGCGCGGCCCAGCGGCGGGCGCCGGCCCGAGTGGCGGTGACCGTGCCGCCCACGCTCGCCGAACCGGCCATGCCGCCGGCCAGACCGACGGCGACCTGGCCGATGCCCTGCGCCAGCAGTTCGCGGCGGGCGTTGTGCCGCTGGCCGGTGGCGGTATCGGCCAAGACCGCGGTCAGCAGAGTGTTCAGGGAAACCAGCACCGCCAGAGCGAATGCGGCTTGCAGGAGCAGCGGCCACGGCAGGCTCGCCCAGGCGACCGGTTCGGCGAAGGCGGGACGGAGTTCGCTCGGCGCCGGCAGAGCGCCGACCACCCAGGCGGCGGGCATGGTCGGTGGGCCGAACCCATGGACGAGAATCTGAAACAGCAGCGTACCTCCGAGCAACCCGGCGATGGGGCCGGGCAAATACGGGGGGATCCGTGAGGCGTTGCGAGCGATGATGAAGGCGGTCGCCGCGACCAGGATCGGCAACCAGTGCCACTGGTTCCACGAACCGGCATAGCCAATTCCGAGCGCGAATTTGAGCTGCGAGTTGATCAGCAACAGACCGATGCCGGTGGCCAGCCCGGCGATGACCGGATACGGCACGAATTTCATCAGCCGGCCGCCCCCGGCGAGAGCGATCAGCAACTGGAAGAATCCCGCCAGCACGGTCACGACGAACAGAGCCGTGGCGATGTCGCCGGAAGCGACGCCGACGGCGGCGAGTCCGGCCGCCGTGCCAGTCAGCAGCACCAGGGCGGCTCCGGACGGGCCGCTGATCAGACCGATCGTACCGCCGGCGGCGCCGGAGACCAGCAACAGGCCGATGGCGCTGACCAGTCCAGCCAGCGCGCCGGCCGCCGTCCCAAGATAGGGAGCGAACGCGGTCACGCCGAACGCAATGGCTTGAGGCAACACCACGGCGGTAGCGACCAGACCGCCGCGCAGATCGGCGGCCAGCGGCGCCAGGGGTTTCATGCGGCGGAGGGGACCAGAAAGCGCTCAATCATGAGGGATTTGGAGAGAGACGGTCAGGCTGGCGAGGCGGGTGCTGCGAGGTAATGGCTTCATGGAGCGATGGCCTGGCTGGGGGCGGGTGGAATGGAATCGGGAATGCTCGGAGCGTAACCGGCCAGATAGTGATCCAGCAGGGAGTCGGTCACTTCCTGGATCGAACGGCCGCCGACGGCTTGCAGTTTTTGGTCGAGGCCAAGGATGCAAATGCCGTGTACCCCACTCCACAATGCGCGGGCGGCCAGGGCGCTGTCCGCCGGCGGTCGGCGGGGACCGAGCAGCGTCAGTTCCCGTTGCGCCAGCTCGAACATTTGCTCCACCTTGGCGACGAAGGACGCCGGCGCCGACTGGCCTTCCGGCATTCGATGCTGGTAAAGCGCCAGCCAGCGATGGGATTCGGCGAGCGCGAAACTGATGTAGGCCTGGGCCAGCGCCCGCAGGGCGGCGGCGGGCGGACGGCCGACGACGGTGGACCGCAACCGTTCCTGCAAAGCGTCCAGGGTTCTTTCGTTCATCTGGACGATCAGATCATCCAGGTTGCGGAACACCAGGTACAGGCTGCCGACCGTGTAACCGATGCGGGCGGCGACCTTGCGGGTGCTCAGGCCGGCCAGCCCGTGCGCGGCGACCAGTTGTTCGGCGGCTTGCAGCGCGATCTCCCGGAGTTCCCCGCGCGTGTGCTCGTTGCGTCTGCCCATGTCTGTGTTCCGGTTGATCCTATCGGCGTGCTTGAAACCAACGGCGCCACCGCTGAAAGAGACCGAGGGCCGGGCGAAACACCCGCAAATCGGCCTCGGCCTGCGCTTCCCGCCGGGTTTGGCGGATCAGATCGGCTTCCAGTTGGGCGCGTTGCTGGAGAACGGCTTCCTTGATTTTAGCCAGTTCGGCGGGACCTGCCAGCAGTTCCTGAGCGATCCGCGCCCGCTCGCGGGCGTAACGCTCCCCCACGCTGGCGGCGGCGGCGGGATCGACGCCTTGCCGGGGGTCGAAACGGAAGCGACCCTCCAGTTCCTGGCGCCAGCCCAGGAGCGCCGCCGTGCGTTGGCGGCCGAGCCGCTGACCGAACCCGGGCACCGCGCGCAGCGCCTCGGGACTGACGTCGGCGGCGGTTTCGACACCGTAGGAAGCCAGGGCCATTTGATCCGTGGTGTAAATACCAGGAATCTGGGCGGCATCGATGAACTGACTTTCCAGAAACGCGCGCAACTGGATCTGGCGCAGATCGGTTTCCAGTCGTCGTAGCTCCCGCTGGAGTTCTTCCGAGAGCGCCCGGTAACGGTCGTACCGGTTTTGCAGGTCCTGTCGTTTGGCGGCGAACGGTTGGGGGATCGCGCCGGTCGGCCAGGCGGCGCGCAATTCCATCCCTTCCCGTCGAGCGGCGAGCAACGCCAGTCGGCGGCGCTGCTGCTCGCGACGCACGGCGGGATCCCGGAGTAGCGACCAGGCCACGGCGGCCAGCGGCAACCAGAGCCAGAGGAGCGGCCAGTGGATCCCGGTCGCCATCAGCGCCGCGCCGGCGATGCTGGAGGCTTTCATCCGGTTGCGGTTGCGGACGTGAAGCAGGGGTTCCGGGAGGGGGGTCGGAATGACCGGAACGGGCGTCGCGGGCGATGGCGCGGGTGCCGTGCCGGGCGGCGCGATGGCTAGAATGCGGTTCCAGATTTGGTCGAGGTCGAAATCGCTGGGACTGCCCGGCGCGCCCGGTGGGGATCGCTCCGGGAGTGGAAAAAACGCCGCGCCGCTGGCCCGTTCCAGCGCGCACCACGGACAGTCCGGCAGCGGCTGTGGATACTGATGGGCGCGGTTCTGGTTACAGACCCGCAACTCGGCGCCGAGCCGCTCCAGGGCGCGCCGCCAGTCGCGGGCGGTGGGACGGCCATGCGTCAGACCGGGTGGGGCGAAGGCCCGTTCGAACAGGTCGGCGACCGGAGTGGGCAGAGCGGTGAATGGCAAGGTGTGGGGGGGCGGCTCCATCTGCCGGGTCGCGCTGTGGCGACCGAAGGCAAAGCGGTATTCGCGGATGGCGCGCTCGATCGGCATGTCGTCGCGGCCCCGGTAACGGCCAGCGAAAGGGTGGCGCCCCATGAACAGCAGATGGAAACAGAGCAGGGCCAAACCAAAATCGTCGTGATCCGGGGCGCGGCGCAGCCCATGAAAAGGCCGGCCCTGCAATTCCGGCGCGGTGAACTGGGGTACGCCGACATCGCAGGGGAACAGTCGATCCCCGGCGTCGATCTGGAAGGAGTCGCAGTCGATCAATTTGACCAGCGCCTGGGCCGATACCACCACGTTGCCGGGATTGACATCGCCGATGACGTGACCGCGGGCGTGAATCGCCTCGAAGGCGCTGGCCAGGTTGCGGGCGGCGTGGACCAGAAACGACCAGTCGGCTTGCGGGAAGGTCTTCTTGCGGTGCGCGGGGCCGTAGAGGCTGTGGATTTCGCGGTAGCCGTTGACCTTGGGCATGACAAACCCCTGGACCGGACCCTCCGGCTGGACCCGCAGGACGTCCACTGGCCAGGCGGCGATTTCCAGCAGACCGGGGTGGGTCTGTCGGGCCATGCTTTCCAGCTTCAGGGCCTGACTGGTCCCGATGGGCCGATGGTAGACTTTGGCGGCGAACCCAGGTCGGCCGCTGATTTCATGGACCGCGCCCTCGCCGCCGCGCCCGAGGCTGTTACCCAGTTCGAGGGGGTGGCCGGCCCCGCTATACAGTTTTAACACGCGACGTCCGCCGCAATGACTGCCCCGACCGGTTTCGGCCGGCGCCGCTAAATGGCCGCGTCACTCTTCATACCGAAGCCCAACCGCCGGGAATGGTGGGATTGGCGAGCGGGGTCTCCGCGCCCGGGACCGAACGCGACACCGAGCGCATCGAATTGGACAGCCACTGGAACAGTTCGCGGAACCGCAGTCCTTTCAACCGCAACGGCTGGCGAGTGGAGATTCGTTGTAGAATATCCAGGTTGGCCCCTTCGACCCCGACCGCGAAAAAGGCGAAGCCCCGGCTTTCCTCACCCGCGCGCACCGCCGCGGCGGCGGCTTTCCAGTCGTCGGTGGGGCTGCCGTCGGTGATCAGGAACACCCAGGGTCGAAAGAAGGGGATTCCGTGCTCCCGGTATTGCGCCTTGCGCTGATCGAGCAATTCCAGTCCGCGGGCGATGGCCGAGCCCATGGGAGTATCCTTGCACGCCGTCAGGTGGGGCGGAAGAAAATGCTCGGCGGTCTGGAAGTCGTTGACGACTTCGACCGGGCCGAAGGTGACGATGGCGATCTCAACCCGCTTGGCGGCCAGCGTGTCGGTCAGTAACTCCTCTTTGAAGGTGACCAGTCCCTGATTGAGTTCGGCGATCGGATCGCCATTCATGGACCAGGAGTTGTCCAGCAGCAGCACGCAGGGACAACGTGGTTCCGGGTTATCGGCGAATTCAGCGCCGCTGAAATCCGCGCCGAAGGGCGTTTGTCGGGAAAAGTCGAGTTCGATCATGCCGGGGGTCCTCATGGGGCGGCGTGAAGGCAAGCCGGCGGATATAATATCCCCTTTCAAGGAGCAGGGTTGCCGGGAAGTGGCAAACACCCGAGTTGAGTGAGGCGCCGATATGAAATCGCAACGTATTTGGTGGGGAGCCGCGGCGAGCGTGGTTTTCTGTTGGGGTTGTACCGCGCCAGCGCCGGATGGGGGACCGGATCCAGCCGCGGTGGAAGCACGGCTGGGAGTTCTGGACACTCGCCTGGAACGTCTGGAACAGACGGTCGGGGATTTCCGGGAAGATCAGCGGCGGCGGGGCGAGGCGCACGACCAGTCTCTGGTTGAAATCAACCGCGACCTGCGGGATACGCGGGAAGCCGTGGCCGGATTGCGGAGCAAGGTGGAAACGCCTATTCGCGTGGGGTATCGGCCAGTGGATGTGGTTTTTGGCGCATTGCCTGGCGGGAACGAGCCCCTGACGTATCTCATTCCTGCCGTCATTCCGGATACGGCGCGGGAAATCTTGGTGTATGCGCAGGTAGCCACAGGTTACGTCGAGGGCGGACCGCACCAGTTTCGGATCGCGACCCGGCTGGAAGATGGCCGAGAAGCGGCTTTCTACCTGTACGCCGTCGGGGGGTCGCAGCGAAGCTGGGCCTACAATTCCGATACCGTCTGGTTGCCGATGCCCAAGAACCGCGAATTGCGCGTGCAAACGGCGAACAAACCGTTTTTCGGCGATTGGAACAGCGAGGTGCGCATCATCGCCTACCGCTAGGAGGAAAACCCCGTCACAATTCGATTGGTTGCTTGTATTTTAAAAAATTTCGGGAGTAACAATGGCTTTAATAAGGCGTTGGCTATTACGAATCTTTTCACCAATTAATACTAGAATATCAAAGGGTAATACTATTAAAAAGTATCGTTGCGTTACGATTCAGTTTCTAAATAATCAGGCTTGCGAGGCGGTGCGGCGGATCGAAAGCCATTCTTTTTTGTCGAGCAGAGCTTCCTCGCTTGTGGAAACCAAGAAACGGTTTTTGTTGCGGGAGGCTCCTCTGCTGCCGCTGGCGGGATGCACGATGAAGTATTGTAAATGTCGTTACATCCACTACGAGGATCGCAGGCAACGGGAACGTCGCCACTTTTACGATCCGCGTGAAGATTCTTCCGCGCTAATAATTACTGGTTCGGAACGCCGCTCGAGGATTGATCGGCGGCGCGCCCAATGAATGATTGACTCCGTTCAACGGTCGGTCGCGACCAGCAGTCGATCGGGTTGCTGGCGATGACGACCTGATGGGAATGGCCGAAATTACGAGCAAGCCCGGAACGGTTGCAGCAGCAGTTGGGGGAGCGCGGTGGCCCGGCGGTCGCGGAAGTATTCCAGACCGATGGTCATGCCGGTATGGCCGTCGCGGGGTTGATCCCGATAAGTGCCGAACAGCCGGTCCCACCACGGCAGGTTAAATCCAAAATTGCTGTCGGTTTCCTCGACGCGCACCGAATGATGCACCCGGTGCATGTCGGGCGTGACCACCACCCAGCGCAACCGCCGGTCCAGCCACAAAGGCAGCCGGACGTTGCCGTGGTTGAACATCGCGGTGGCGTTCAGGATCACCTCGAACAGCATCACCGCCACCGCGGGCGCCCCCAGCGCCACGACCACCGCCAGCTTGATCAGCATGGACAGCACGATCTCCAGCGGGTGGAAGCGCAGGGCGGTGGTGACGTCGAAATCCAGGTCGGTATGGTGCATCCGGTGCAGGCGCCACAGCCAGGGAACCCGGTGGAAGACCACATGCTGGGCGTAGATCGCCAGGTCCAGCAACAGCAGGGAAGCGATGAAGGCCAGCCAGAACGGCGCGTTGAGTTGATTGAACAGCCCCCAACCCTGATCCGCCGCCAGGCCCGCCATCCCGACCGCCAGCACCGGGAACGCCAGCCGCACCACCACGCTGTCCACCACGATGATGCCGAGATTGGCCGGCCAGCGACGACCGCGCGGCAGGCTCAAGGTCCGGCGCGGCCGGCGCCATTCCCACAGGATCATGAGCAGCAGAACGAGGGAGAAACAGCCCAGGCGGATGGCGGTTTCATGGTTCAGCAGGTCGTTCATGAGGATCGGCTATGCGGCGTCCGGCCAGTAGTCGGGATCGAGAATCTGGTCCACGGTGAAGGGAGATCGTTCCGGGAACGTCGCCGGCGGCAGCCGCGTTTCGCGGGCGGCGAACCGGCGGGCGGTCGGGTAAGCTTCTTCGACCACATCGGGCACGGTGGGTTTGAGCGAGGGGCTTTGCCGGAGCAGATAGAGGATTTGGTCGCGCTGCTCGTCGATGGTGTATCCCCAACTGTCCGATCGGCGTTCCGGCTGATAGCGCCATTTCAGCAAATGCGCGAGGAGAACCTTCAGTCGGCTGTAGAGTTCCCGTCGCTCGCTGGCGCCCATGCTGTCGAGTTCCTCGGTCAAATGGGTGAGGTCCACCTCTTTCATCCGGCCCTGACGCAGCAGCGTGGCGGTATGTGTCGCCCAGGCGTGGCGGTCTTGCTCGTAGGCGGGTGCGATCATGGGTGATTTCCTGTTGCCGGGCGCGGCGGGCGATGCCGGGGGTTGAGTTATAATGCCTTGGGTCGCTGTAAATATTAAGGGTAGTTCTCCAAACATGGATATAGAAATGATAAAAAATTAAATATAATCAATTTATTACGGTTTTCCATATCCACGCCGAGAACACTACCGACGGCATAGAGGAGGTTGGATTGGACATCGCATGGGACCCGATCAAAGCGGAAACGAATCTCGCGAAGCACGGCGTCAGCTTTGCCCAAGCGGCGACCGTTCTGACCGATCCGCTGGCCCTGACGGTGTTCGATGCGGCGCACAGTCAGGATGAGGATCGCTGGTTCACGCTGGGGACGTCCTCCGACGGTAAATTACTTGCGGTGGCCCACACGTTCGTACCCACTGGGCCAGACAGCGCTCTGGTTCGCATCATCTCGGCGCGGGAGGCGACCCGTCGTGAGCGCCGGCAGTACGAAAACGAGTCTTGAGGGTTGATTCCCATGAAAGATACCGACGAACACGACATGCCTGGCGAAATCGACTTCTCCCAAGGCGAGCGTGGCAAGTTCTACCGACCCGGCATGAAGCTCAACCTGCCGGTTTACCTTGACGACGAAGTGCAAGCCGGACTCACGAAGCTGGCCAGGGCCAAAGGCGTGGACCTGTCCGATCTGGTCAACGATCTCCTCAGGAAGGATCTGGAACGCATCGAGACGGCGATGTAGCGTGATCGCAGCGCTTAGGATGCGGTGAGGCGCG
>Ga0209498_1003014_pt1 | contig 10093 bp, 7 predicted proteins | sample WalLakDeSediment_FD_184131 | JGI IMG/M metagenome (GOLD analysis project Ga0209498, IMG submission 184131) | Lake sediment microbial communities from Walker lake, Nevada to study Microbial Dark Matter (Phase II) - Walker Lake 11/02/13 Deep... | ecosystem: Environmental > Aquatic > Freshwater >... | reverse complement strand
CCGATATCATTGTGGTAGGAAATGCGATAGAGAAGGATTGTAATTGTATCAGGGAGATAGCCGGCGCTGTCCATTCTGTTTGATTTACCTGTTATAAACATGATTTAATTTCTATGAAGAACTTTTTCTTTGCTTTTTGTTTTCTATTTGTTTTACCCGTTCTGGGCTTCGGCCAGAAACAGCTTACCATCGAAGATGCCAGTGGCATGAACCGCCATCTTTTCCCTTCCGGCCTTCGCAATTTACAGTGGATCGGTTCCGGGGAAAGATTTTCATATACTTTAAATAACTTCGTCCTTTCAAGGCATATCACAAGCACCATGACGGATACCCTTTTCACCCTGCCGGATATCAATGTCATACTACAATCCTCAGGATTCGATACGCTGACACGAATGCCCGCGTTTTCCTGGGAAAGTGAGACTGCCTTCTTTTTCAGTTTCAGGAACAGCGTTTACCAGGTAAACACAAGCACCGGAAGCGCTAAAAAACTGAACAGTTACCCTGAAAATGCAGAGAATATTGATTACTATAAAAACGGCTCACTGCTGGCCTATACCTTAGAAAATAACCTCTTCGTCGCCCATGCCGGCAAACAATTGCAGGTCACAGCCGACGACGACCCGGGTATCGTGAACGGACAGTCGGTCCACCGGAGTGAGTTCGGTATCAATAAAGGCACCTTCTGGTCGCCATCCGGCGAATACCTGGCATATTACCGGAAAGACGAGACAATGGTGACCGATTACCCACTGGTGAATATCGACAGCCGTATTGCCACAGGGGAAAACATCAAATACCCGATGGCAGGCATGACCAGCGAAGAGGTAACCCTGGTGGTTTTCCGTCCGGAAGATTCATCCTATGTCACCTTAAACACCGGACTGCCGGCCGAACAATACCTGACTTCAATAACCTGGAGCCCCGATAATCAATTCATTTATGTTGGTATACTTAACCGGGGGCAAGACCATCTCAAACTGAATAAATATTCTGCAAAAACCGGTGGGCTGGTCCACACACTTTTTGAGGAAAAGCATGACAAATATGTAGAACCATTGTTTCCGCTTTATTTTCCTTATACCGATTCCAGTCATTTCATCTGGCTCAGTCAACGGGACGGATTTCAGCACATGTATCTTTATAATGCCCGGGGCCAGCTGACCCGGCAACTGACAGAAGGCCCCTGGGTGGTAACCCGTTACCTGGGGACCGATTCGGAGAACAACATTGCCTATTTTCTATCCACGCGGAACAGTCCGCTGAATGAAGATATTTTCTCTGTCGAAATAGCCACCGGGAAAATACAATCCCTATCTCTCAATACCGGTACCCATAACCCGGTCATCCATCCGGAAGGCAGATATTTCCTCGATATATACAGCGATACGCTGACCAGCCGTGAATTTGCAGTCATTGACAACAGGGGTAAGGTATTACAGGTCATTCACCGCGGTGATGACCCGCTGAAAGGATATAACAAATGCCGGATCCGCATTTTCAATCTTCATGCTGAAGATGGCACGGAACTTTATGCACGAATGATCTATCCACCCGGCTTCAACCCGAAGAAAAAATATCCCGTGATTGTTTACGTGTATGGCGGGCCCCATGCCCAGCTGGTCACTAATTCATGGCTGGGAGGGGCAGGGCTGTTTCTCTATTACATGGCCCAGCAGGGATATCTTATTTTCACGCTCGATAACCGGGGAACTGCAAATCGCGGGCTGAACTTTGAGCAAGCCATCTTCAGGAACCTTGGCAAAGTGGAAGCCCTTGACCAGATGACCGGTGTTAATTACCTTCGCGGTTTGCCTTACGTGGAGCCAGAGCGCATTGGCCTGAATGGTTGGAGTTACGGGGGGTTTATGACCATCTACCTGATGCTGAAAGAACCCGAAACATTCAGAGCGGGTGTTTGCGGCGGACCGGTGACCGACTGGAAATATTACGAAGTGATGTACGGAGAAAGATACATGGATACCCCGGAAGAAAACCCCGAAGGGTATGCCGAATCTTCACTGTTAACACATGCATCCGAACTCAAAGGCGAACTGCTGATCATTCACGGGACATCCGACCCGGTGGTGGTCTGGCAACACTCCCTTGCCCTGATGAAAAAATTCATCGAAGAGGGGGTCATCGCTGACTACTTTGTATATCCCGGACATGGTCATGGCGTGGGTGGAAGAGACCGTGTCCATCTCAACCGTAAGATTGAGAAATTCTTCAAGGATCACTTGTAAGATATCCCTTTTTACAATGCGAAGACTTTTAATAACAAATTTATTATCATTCATTTACCTGTGCATTCCCTCTCTCAATGCACAGGTCGTCCTGTTCGACGGCAAGGGTTCAGCTTATACCATCGTTATCCCATCCCTTTCATCGACAATTGAAGTTGATGCCGCAAATCTGTTCCAGGACTATTTCAGCAGGATTACCGGTTTTCAGCTTCCAGTCATAGCTGATGATCAGCCAGCGACAGAATATGAGATCGTAATCGGCAACAGCAATCGTCTTGCAAAGCACAATATCAATATAAAACAAGGTGAACCGGGGCAGGATGGTTTTCTCATCCGGACTAAGAAGAAGGCTCTCTTTATTTCAGGGGAAACACCACAAGGGACCCTGAACGGGGTGTATACTTTTCTGGAAGAATACCTGGGGTGCCGGTTTTACAGTCCCGGCGTTATGCATATTCCACTCATGGAGCAGGTAATCCTTCCAAAGATAAAAGACAGACAGGTGCCGGTTTTCACTTACCGGGAGTTGTATTTTCCCGGAAGGCAGGATAAGGAATACCGGGCCTGGCATAAGCTGCATACGCACAATTCGGTTCAGTGGGGCATGTGGGTCCATACTTTCAGAAGACTCGTTCCGGCAACAGAATATTTCATATCAAACCCGGCCTATTTTGCCGAGATCAACGGCAGACGGATCCCGAACGGACAGCTCTGCCTGACCCAACCGGAGGTTTATGAGGTGTTGATAGAAAATCTCCGAAAAAATATGGAGAAGAAACCGAAAGCTAAATTCTGGTCTGTCTCCCAAAATGATAATTACCTGGCCTGCCAGTGCACAGGATGCCGGGAAGCGGCCGAAAAACTGGGTGGCCAGTCGGGGGTTATGATCGATTTAGTGAACCGGGTGGCGGCGGAGTTTCCTGACAAAGTGATCTCCACGCTCGCTTATCAATATACGCGGCGCGCCCCGGCGAATGTGAAACCGCGGTCTAATGTCAACATCATGCTTTGCTCCATCGAATGCAACCGGAGCCAGCCGATCGCTTCCGACCCATCCAGCGCCTCATTCGTGAAGGATGTGATAGACTGGACCCATCTGACCGACAATATCCTGATCTGGGATTACGTGGTGCAATTCAGGAATTACATCAGCCCGTTTCCAAACCTGCGGGTGCTGCAGCCAAACCTGGAATTTTTCGCTAAAAAAGATTGCCGGATGATGTTCCAGCAGGGAAGCGGCCCGGTATGGTCGGAATTCTCAGAGCTACGCTCATATATGATTGCCAAGCTGCTTTGGAATCCTTACCAGGATGCGGAAAAGATCATTGATGATTTCCTGGAGGGTTATTACCGCTCAGCCGCCCCATTCATTAAACAATATATCGAAAGGATGCACGATGAACTTGAAAAATCCGGGGATCGATTATGGATTTACGGATATCCTTATGATGGGATAAGCGGCTACCTGCGGCCCGACCTGATCCGGGAATATGAAAGGCTTTTCGACCAGGCTGAAGATGTGGTGGCAGAAGAGCCGGAAATCCTGATCCGGGTCCAAACAGCCAGGCTACCACTGGAATTTGCCATCCTGGATATTTCACTTCACAAGGTTGATGAGCAACTCTCATGGATCAGGGAAACTGAAAGGTCTATGGAAGCCAGGCAGGATATGCTTGAACGGCTCGACACTTTCGTGGTCAGATGCAACCGTGCAGGAATAAAGGCTTTGAATGAGATGGGGTTCACCCCTGAGCAATACCGCGCCCAGATCACCGATTTCCTGGCAAAGAGCACCGCCTGGCATCTGGCGCTGGGCAAAGCGGTGACCATGCTGACGCCATTCAGTCCGAAATATGATGCCGGCGGAGCAGCAGCATTAACCGACGGAATAAGGGGTATTAACGATTATCACTATGGCTGGCTGGGATTTGAAGGAGAGGATATGGTGGCCATTATCGACATGGAAAAAGAAATAACCATCGGGGAAATATCAGCTGATTTCCTGCAGAATACCCAGGCATGGATATTTTTGCCAAAAAGCCTTTCCATCGAATATTCTGCCGATGGTGTTCTATATCAGGAGATTGGAAAGGCCCTGAACATCATACCTTTTAACAGGCCCGGTTCATTTATTCATACATTTAGCGTTCCGGCCGGAAACATCAATGCGCGGTTCATAAGGATCAGGGCCGAATCGTTGAAAACCTGCCCCCCGTGGCATATCGGTTCAGGGAAGATGTGCTGGATATTTACTGATGAAATCGTTGTAAAATAATGGCTGGACTTGTAACAATAACCGCGAAGGCGCGCGAAGGAAGGCGCAAAGGCACGCAAAGAGGGTGTTTGCTTCTTGCACTTATTGCTATTTCACTCTGTTGTTCAATATCTGCTTCCGGGCAGGATGACTCATTTCGTATCATGACTTTCAATATACGGTTTGACAATCCCTCCGATGGGATCAACGCCTGGGAAAACCGAAAAGATTTCGTGACAGTAACCCTCCTGGAACTATCCCCGGAGGTCATTGGGATGCAGGAAGTTTTAGAACATCAGGCGACTTATATTGATGAAAACCTGCCCGGATACGCTTATGTGGGGGTAGGACGAGATGATGGCCGGACGGCCGGGGAATATTCTCCTGTATTCTATAAACAGGATCGTTTTGAAGTGATTGACTGGGGCACCTTATGGCTTTCGGAAACTCCTTATGATACAGGTAGTGTTGGCTGGGATGCGCTCCTGCCGCGTATATGCACCTGGGTGAAATTCAAGGATTTACAATCCGAGCAGGATTTATTCTTCCTGAACACCCATTTCGATCATGTAGGGGAATTAGCCAGAACGGAAAGCGCCCGGCTGATCGTTGATTTCATTCAACAACATGCAAAAGACCTCAAGGTTATCCTGACCGGTGATTTTAATTGCACACCAGATGATGACCCCTACCATATCCTGGTGGGAGAAGGCAGCGGCCTTGTGGATGCCTGCGCGCATCCTGAATTCGCTGAATCCTGTGCAGAAGGGACTTTCAACGGCTTTGGCCATTACAGCCACCCTGGAAGAATAGACATGATCCTGGTCAAATATATCCGGGAAGTTGTTGATTACCAGGTTATCAAAGCCATGCAGGGGGAGATGTATATCTCGGATCACTGGCCGGTAATGGTAACGCTCCGGTAGTTTTACATACCTGTCAGCGTCGTAAGACCTGACAGCGTTAAACAGATTTAAAGCAATCTCTCAATATTCTCAATGTAATCCAGCGAATCGTCTTCAAAGAATTCAAGTTGCGGGATGATCCTCACCTGCTTGGCGATCTTGTTACCCAGTTTATAACGGAATTCCGGACCGTGAGACCTGATCTCTTCCAGGGTTGGCTTTTTATCCCTGAAGGCAAATATGCTCAGGTAAAAGCGTGCAATAGACAGGTCTTTTGTAACATTAACCTTGGTCAGGGTAATCATCGCACCAGGAAAAAGCCTGCGCATATCCAGTTCAAAAATATCGCTCATCTCCTTCTGGAGCAGGCGTGACATCTTTTGTTGCCTGGTACTGTCCATTCTGAAATTTAAAATTTAAAACTCAAAATTTAAAATTTTACAACGGTATATTCCCGTGTTTCCGCGGTGGATTCGACTTACTTTTGTTCTCGGTCATCTCGAGCGACTGGATCAGTTTGAAGCGTGTCTGCTTCGGGTAGATGATCTCATCGACATAACCCAGTTCCGCCGCCTTGTAAGGGCTGGCAAAGGTAGCCTTGTACTCCTCCACTTTGGTTTTCCGTTCTTCTTCGGAAATAGTGCCCATTTTGTAAAGGATATTCACCGCCCCTTCGGGTCCCATAACGGCGATTTCGGCCGTGGGATAAGCGAAATTCACGTCCGCGCCGATATGTTTGCTCGACATAACGTCGTAGGCGCCGCCGTAAGCCTTCCGTGTGATGACGGTGATCTTGGGCACGGTGGCCTCGCAATAGGCGTAGAGCAGTTTAGCGCCATGCTTGATAATGCCGCCGAACTCCTGGTTTGTACCCGGAAGGAAGCCGGGTACATCCACAAAAGTGATGATCGGGATGTTGAAGGAATCGCAGAAGCGGACAAAGCGCGCTCCTTTAATGGATGAATTGATATCGAGAACGCCGGCCAGGTGGGCGGGGTTATTGGCCACGATGCCAACGGGGCGGCCGTCGAGACGGGCAAACCCCACCACGATATTGAGGGCGTAATGGGGCTGGATCTCGAAGAAATTCTGGTTATCCACCACCCGCGTGATGATCTCCTTGATATCATAAGGCTTATTGGGATCGTCCGGGACGATGGTCTGCAGGCTCTCGTCCTGCCGGTGAATGTCATCAGTGGATGGCAGGACAGGAGGATCTTCCATATTATTAGACGGAAGATAGCCCATTAATTCCCGGATCATCATCAGGGCCTGTTCGTCATTTTCAGCTACCAGATGGGCCACACCGCTTTTTGAATTGTGGGTCATGGCGCCGCCCAGGTCCTCTTTGGTCACCTCTTCATGGGTGACCGCCTTGATCACATCGGGCCCGGTGACGAACATATAGGATGAATCCTTGGCCATGATGATGTAATCGGTCATGGCCGGGGAGTAAACCGCACCGCCGGCGCAAGGTCCCAGCACGGCCGATATCTGCGGGATCACCCCGGAGGCCATGACGTTCCGGTAAAAAATATCCGCATAACCGGCCAGGCTCTCCACCCCTTCCTGGATGCGGGCGCCGCCCGAGTCGTTCAGGCCGATGACCGGGGCGCCCATCCGCATGGCCAGATCCATGATCTTCACGATCTTGTCGGCATTGGCACGGCTCAACGTCCCCCCAAATACGGTAAAATCCTGGGCAAAGACATACACCAGCCGGCCGTCGATCTTGCCGTAACCGGCCACAACCCCGTCACCCGGGATCTTGTTCTTGTCCATGTTAAAATCTTTGGCGCGATGGGTCATGAATTTGTCTTTTTCGACAAAAGTACCGGGATCGAGCAGTATCTCCACCCTTTCCCGGGCGGTCAGGCGACCGGCTTTGTGCTGTTTCTCTATCCGCTCAATGCCCCCGCCCAGTTCGGCAAGCTTATCCTTTTCTGCAAATATTCTGAATTTCTCTTCCAGTGATGGCATAATGTTGGTTTTGGTGAAATGGTTTATTCTATGATGATCAATGGTTGGTTCGCGCTGACAGTATCCCCCTCCTTCACTTTGATCTCTTTGATGAGGCGGTCGCTCTTGACCTTGTATTCGCTCTCCATTTTCATGGCGGAAACAACCACTACAGTGTCGCCCGCCTTCACCAGGTCACCCTGCTTTACCATGATCTTTACGACTTTCCCGGGCATGGGGGATGATATGATATTCTCTTCAAGGTTGTCAATTTTCTTCCGGCTTTTCAGATATTTTGTCTCGGCATCCACCACTTCGACGTCAAACGAATGAAACAGGGTATTGACATGATAATGTTTCGGGCCGTTGGTGGCGATCAGTTCAACATTGTACGACATACCATCCAGCAGGATGGAATAAACGCCCCGTTCTACCATGAGAATATCGGCATCGTAGACCTTATCGTCAACTTTAATCTTGAGTTCGCTGCCCTGGCGGCCGATCAGTTCGACCCGGGCGATCCTGTTACCTACTTGTATTTCTAGTGAGCGCATTAGTTTCTGGTTCTTGGTTCTTGGTTCCTGGTTCCTGGTTCCTGGTTCCTGGTTCCTGGTTCCTGGTTCCTGGTTCCTGGTTCCTGGTTCCTGGTTCCTGGTTCCTGGTTCCTGGTTCCTGTCTTCTATCTTCTATCTTCTATATTCTAACTTCTATCTTCTATATTCTAACTTCTATCTTCTATATTCTAACTTCTATATTCTATATTCTAACTTCTATCTTCTTTCTCACATTAACATATTCTTTCTTCTCCCACATTCCTTCCAGTTGCTGCGGCCGTTTTTGGCTATGGCTTTTGTCTGAAAGCCTTCCAGCTTCACCATAAAATCATAGAAGACGGTCATGATGGCGACGTCTTCCACACGCGGGTTGATATCGGGTGGGGTGAAGAGATAATCATGATTTTTTTCGATGAAATGGGTATTGTATTTTCCCTCCCTGAAATCGGGGGCGTCCATGATCCTGACCAGCAGCCGGATAGAGGTTTTGACCCCGGTGATCTTGTATTCATACAGGGCACGTTTCATCCGGTTGATGGCCTCTTCACGTGTTTTCCCCCAACAGATCAATTTGGAAATCAGGGGGTCGTAATAGAGGGGGATCTCATATCCTTCGTAAACATAGCCGTCACAACGGACCCCCAGTCCGTGGGGCTCTGAAATATGCTTGATGACACCCGGGCTGGGCATAAAATTCCGGTCCGGGTCCTCGGCATAAATACGGCACTCAATGGCGTGCCCGTTCTGGCTGAGTTCCTCCTGGCGGATGGCCAGTTTTTCGTTATTGGCAATATTGATCTGCTGCTTGACCAGGTCGATGCCGACCACTCTTTCGGTGATGGGGTGCTCTACCTGTAGGCGGGTGTTCATTTCGAGGAAATAGTAGTTCAGGTCTTCATCGACTATAAATTCGATAGTGCCGGCGCCGGAATAGTTCACCGCTTTGGCGGCCGCCACGGCAAATTTGCCCATCTCCTCGCGCACCTGGGGAGTAAGCAGCGGGGATGGGGTCTCTTCGACCACTTTCTGGTGGCGGCGCTGGACGGAACATTCCCTTTCGAACAGATGGATGGTGTTGCCGAAATTGTCGGCCAGGATCTGGAACTCGATATGATGGGGCGATTCGATATACTTTTCGATGTAAACGGAATCATCTCCGAAGGCCGACCGGGCTTCAGAGCGGGCGCTGCGGATCGCGTTCACGATCTGGTTTTCTGCTTTCACCAGCCGCATTCCCTTGCCGCCGCCACCGGCCGATGCCTTGATCATCACCGGCAGGCCAATTTCACGGATCACTTCGATCGCCTTTGCCTCATCCTGTATCGAATCGGTTGTTCCGGGCACCACCGGCACCCCGGCGGCGATCATGGTCCGCCGCGCCGTGATCTTGTCGCCCATGGCCCGGATGGAGTCCCCGGAAGGACCGATGAAAATAATGCCTTCCTGCCTGCACCGGTCTGAAAATGAAGCATTTTCGGATAGGAAACCATATCCGGGATGGATGGCGTCCGCCTTGCAGTTTTTGGCAACTTCGATGATCTTGTCGATATTCAGGTAGCTTTCGGCGGAAGGGGAAGGGCCGATGTGGTAAGCCTCATCTGCGTAACGAACGTGCATGGCGCTGCCATCGGCGTCCGAAAAGATCGCCACTGTGAGGATATCCATCTCCCGGCACGATCGCATCACCCTGACAGCTATTTCTCCCCTGTTGGCGACCAGTATTTTTTTGACCATACTTTTATTTAAAATGATTTCAAATAAGAAAATATGTTACATATAACTTATAATCAGCTATTTAGTAATTATTGCTCCCGGAAAAGGAATGTAAAGATAACTTTTTTTTTCAAAATACAAAAAAAAGAAGGTGTGCCTCAAAAGTCTATGTAATCGAATTACTGCATGGAATTAGGTCGTGCTACAATGACTTCGGCTATTTCTTCTTGAGGTTGTATCAAAAGTATAATTTCACGCAAAGAGCGCAAAAAATTCGCAAAGCACGCTAAGTGTAAGTAGCTTAAAATAAATATTTTGCGTTCTTTGCGCTTCAACTTAGCGACCTTTGCGTGAACCTTTTCAATACTTTTAAGGCAACCTCTTCCTGGTAGTTTGGAACTGACGGCTTCAGTCGTCGGACTATTTAAATACAGAGACTTTTTGACTTCTAATATACCCTAC
>Ga0209498_1003013_pt1 | contig 10094 bp, 8 predicted proteins | sample WalLakDeSediment_FD_184131 | JGI IMG/M metagenome (GOLD analysis project Ga0209498, IMG submission 184131) | Lake sediment microbial communities from Walker lake, Nevada to study Microbial Dark Matter (Phase II) - Walker Lake 11/02/13 Deep... | ecosystem: Environmental > Aquatic > Freshwater >... | reverse complement strand
GGCAGAGCCCAGGCGGCGGCACAGCCCGCGAAAGGGCAGGTCGGTGAACCCGTCCATGGGTGCCAGGATCAGGTCGCCGTAGATGGGCAGGTCGCCGATGGAGAATGTTGGCAGGTTGGGGTGCCTATCCACGATCCCGCCTGATGTGTCGGATCGCCCAGGCACAGGTATCGTTGATGACCGGGTCGGGATCATGGGCCATCAGGCGTTCTAAATGGGGCAGGGCAGGAGCGTGACGCTGGTTCCCCAGGATCACGGCGGCATTTCTAACCAACCCGCGCCGTTTAGCCCGCCAGAGGGGGGTGTCTTTGAATGCTGTTGAGAAGACGGTTTCGTCCCAGGTCAACAGCTCAACCAGATTGAGGTATTCCGGCAGGAGGGGTTCTCCCAACGGTGTGAGCTGGGTGAGGGATTGGACGTTATGCGGGCAGACCATCTGGCAAATGTCGCAGCCAAACAGCCAATCACCGAGCTGGGGTTTGAGCGGGTCTGGGATGACCCCTTTGTTCTCAATCGTCAGGTAGCTGAGGCAGCGGCTGGTATCGATCGTCCGGTCAGGGAGGATGCAGCCGGTCGGGCAGGCATCGATACAGTGCTGGCAGGAGCCGCATAGGTCACGGGTGTAAGGCACGTTCACGGGCAATGCCAGGTCGGTCAGGATTTCCGCCAGGAAGACATACGACCCATGCTTGGGGATGATCAGGCAGGTGTTTTTCCCGGGGGTGCCGATGCCGGCCAGGGCAGCATAGCCGCGCTCGAGGATCGGGCCCGTATCGACATAGGATTTAACATGGGCTGTCCCCCCGCTGCGGTCGATGATGAAGGCTTCGAGTTCGCCCAGTTTTTCCCACAGGGTTTCGTGGTAGTCGCGCGTGCGGGCATAGGCCGAGATCCTGCCCAATCCGGGCGTGGATGGGTTGAGCGGCGCTTGGGGCGCTGGATAAGGCATCGCCAGGCTGATCACCCGCTGGCAGCCCGCTAAAATCAAGCCGGGATCCGCTCGCTTGGCGAGGGTGTCCTGGCGCGAAAGGAACCCAATATCAGCATGATGCCCTGCCTGTACCCACGCCAGGAATTCCCTGTATCGGGGTGCAGGGATAGCCGGCGCCACCCCCATATGGGTAAAACCGAGGTGGTAAGCCTCGGTTTTCAGGTCTTCTTTCAGGTTTCGTAGATCCAGCATGGTTAAATTTCAGTTTATGCCCCTCCAGGGCTTTCAACTCAAAGGGTTCTTGAGGAGTGAGGGCTTAATCCCCGCTGCTAACCACATCAATTACGATATAAAAGTCAAAGAAGGCGGCATCATTGGCGTTGACCAGCTTCCAGTCGCTGCGTTTGGCTCCCGTTGAATCCGGGGCGACGAAATCGACGCTGATCTGAACATTGCGGTTGGGTGGGACCGGGTAAGGCAGGAAAATCTTTTCTATTGCATCCATCCGCTCACCTGTGGCAAATTGAATATAAAAGCTGGTTGTCCAGGTGGATGATCCGATGTTTTCAATCGTCCAGGTGACGGTGAAGGCTTCGCCAGGGGCAAACTTGGTGTTGTCCGGCGGATCGTTGGCCAGCCAGGCAGCTTTGTCCGTACCCGTGCTGGGGGGTTGTTGTGCACCGTTGGATTCAGTAGGGGTCAGAATGGGGGTGTTGGTGGCCGTCACAGTGGGGGTAAATGTCGGTGATGGGACCGGCGTTTCGGTCGCCGTGGGTCGAGCCTCAGCGGTCTGGGACGCCTGGATATCTGCCGTTTGGGCAAAGCCCGTCTTTTGGGCATCAATATCCAATTCTGGTTCTGATGCGCTGCAGGCACTGAGGGTTATTCCAAAAAGGATGATGGCGATCAACAAGATCGTGGTTTTTCTAAATATTTTTTGCATAATTCATATTCCTCCAAACCGTTAATGGATTGGTCAACCTTCAATTGTAGATGATGGGTGAAAAAAGTCAAGGTGATTAGTTCTGACCATTTTCTGTTTACGCTGAAATGAAAAACCGGCGGTGGGATCCTTCACCGCCGGTGTGAGGGCTTCGATAGGGTTAATCTGGTTCGATGCGGGGGGCAAACCACAACGCTAAGTCGTCCGCCGAGCTGCCGTTGGCTTCAACCAGCAAGATGAATTGGACACGTTTGCCCACCAGGCTGCTCAGGTCAACCTCCACGCGGTTGAAATTTCCATCCTGGACCTCATGCCAGGTACCCAGGGTTTGTTCGGACCCGCCATTAACCCTGGCGAGCAATTTGAATTTCACATCGCAGTTGGCCGAGCCGTAACACCCAACAATTGTTTTAAAAATTGTGTCGCCAGTCAGGGAGATTTCGGGATAGGTGCCGCGAATCCAGCCATCATTCACCTTTTGCGGGTGTACCTGCAAGCCAGGCTCGTCATCAACACCCATGTTTTCCAACAGGGGTTCATTGATCAACCGGACCCAGCCCTTATCAGCACCGGATGTGCCGGGGCAGGGCAGCTCACCTGCTCCGCTGGTCCACTTGACGCCAGGGACGCAGAAGTTTTTGGCGAAATCATAGGCGTTGCCGGGGATGCTGATTTCGACCCAGAAGGGCGAATCCTTGGCGCCGATCCCAAAGATGATGCCGCCAGCGTTGCGCAGCTTGAAGTCACCCCGGTGGGTGCCTGCTACGTTAGGCGCCTGTAATTCCAGGGAAATCGTCACGGATTCTCCAGGGGCGACAGTGCCGCTGGTGAGTTGTTTGGCAGCCGGTGCACCCATGGCGTTGCCGCCGAAAAACACCACGTGGTAATTAGCGTTCCAGGTGCAGGAACCGTTGTTCCTGAGGGTCCAGGTTTTGGTAAAAGCCTGTCCCTGGATAAAGGTGGTGCCATCCGGGATGGTTTCGCTAACGAAAGCAGCCTGGTCGCATTTGACTTGCTGCGTGGGAGTAGCAGTGATGGAGGGCGTGTCAGCAATGTTGGGCGTGGCACTTGGCTGGGAGGGAACATCAGTGTCCTCCTGGGCAGGGAGTGTTGCTGTTGGTGTTGCCACCTGGGTCGGGACATCGGTGGCCTGGGCAATCAGCGTTTGCTGGGCCTGGATGGTTTGCGCGGCTGCCGTGTTCAACAGGTCCACCTGGGATGTGGGCGTTTCCTGGTTGGGTAAATTACAGCCGGTCAGGGCGATTGTTAATATCAAGACGAATGTGATTACAAACATTGATTTCTGCATGACTTTTCTCCTGGTTTGAATATCAATCCTTCTGATCGATAAAGTAACTGCTCTGAAGGGTGGGGGTGAGGTGTGGCGGCGAAGCCGCCACACCTCACCCGACAATTCCCTCGCACATCGAGTGGTTACTCATTAAATTATATAACTTTCTGCTATAAATTCAAATCCTTTGATGCGGATGATCACCACGTTAAAGATCGTTTTTGCATCTATTATGACGTTTTGCGTGCAATTTAGGTTCCAAAATTACCCCCAATCCTTAAAAATTTGATGTGGGTGTGATTTCAATCACACCCACGTTGATGATAGGCATTAAATTCATTGTGTTACGAATTGTTGGCTGATTCAACTCCCTTAACCCATGTATTATCTACCAGGGGAAGTTGTTAAATTATTGGATTATTTTAGCTTACTACTTGGCTTTCTTCCTGCAGCATAACAGCCACAGTGTGGTAATGTCAAATGCTATTCCCAGCAGGATCAGCGGCCAGGCCCACACCAGGTCAGCTTCCAAGGGCTGTGGACAGGGTTTATCCGTGGTTTCAAAGGTGAGGACGGGCCAATCGTGAACCCCTTCGATGATCTCTGATGCCGTTAAGTCTTCACCCTCGGCTGGGACCAAAAGCTTTCCAACCGGGCTGTGGGCCAAGTAGAGATAAACTGCTTCCCATTCTTCATCTGTTTTTGGTGGGCGAGCAACGGCGCAGACCCGCTCAAACCCATTCTGAATGGTCACCTGGGGGTTTTCCTGGATGTTTTGGTACCAATCGGGCTGTTCACCAAAACCGCTGATGATGTAATACTGGCCTTCGTGAAAAAAATACTCAACCGGTGTACGGCGTGTTTTACCCGTTTTCCGTCCAGTGGTAGATAGGATCAGAATGTAATTGCCAAACATCTTTCCCAAACCGAGCCGGTATAGCAAAACAGGAGTTTTCAAGAGCTTTTGTGCCAACGAACATTCAGGATAGGGAAAGGGTTGAGGGGGTTGAAGAACGTCTTTCGTCATGTTTTCCTCCGGTTGGTTTCATTGAGATTAGCGTATAAAAACTTGATGGTTTGGACGATGATCTGTATGGCATGGTCGATTTCTTCTGCCCTGGTCATTTCTCCAACAGAGAAGCGTAGGGCACCTTTTGCCCATTCGAGGGGAACCCCCATGGCTTTGAGCACTCCGGAGATCTCTATATCGTCAGCATGGCAAGCTGCACCCGCAGACGCCGCAATAAATTCAGAGATATTTTCAAGGATGATGTTGGCTTCAAGATTCTTGAAAGAGAGATTGAGCGTGTTTGGCAATCGTTCTTCCGGGTGTCCATTCAAGTGGAGCACACCAGGCGGGAGTGCTGATTCCAGTCCTGAATGCAAGCGGTCTCGCATGGTTTTGAGATGGTGCATGCGTTGATCAAGGTTTTGTTGAGCTTCCTCGGCTGCCGCACCCAATCCAACGATTTCGAGGACATTTTCAGTGCCTGGACGGAGGTTACGTTCCTGTGCAGCCCCAAAAATGACCTTTTCCAGGGTAATGCCACGGCGGACACACAGTGCGCCGATTCCCTTTGGAGCATAGAGTTTATGCCCGGCGATCGAAAGCAGGTCAATACCAAGTGCGTCTACATTCACGGGCACCTTACCCACCGATTGAGCGGCATCGGTGTGAAAAAGCGCACCGACATCATGCGCCAGGTCAGCCAGCGCTTTGATGGGTTGGATTGTGCCAACCTCATTATTGCTGTGCATCACACTGACCAGGACCGTTTCGGGCGTCAGTGCTGATGCCAGGTCATGCGGTGAGACCTGACCGTATTTATCTACCGGCAGGGTGGTCACTCGGTAACCCTGGGAGACAAGATAAGCACACACCGCCGTGACGGCAGGATGTTCGATGGCTGTGGTAATGATATGTTTGCCCTTGCTGGGGTTTGCTCGTGCTGCACCCTGAAGAGCGAGGTTATTTGATTCTGTCCCACCGCTGGTGAAGATGATCTCTTCCAGATCCGCGTCAATCAATGCGGCCACCTGGCTGCGAGCCTTTTCGACTGCAGCTTTGGCTATTTCTCCAAAAATGTGATTTGATGAAGGGTTGCCAAAGTGCTCCTCCAAATAGGGGCGCATAGCCTCAATGACACCCTGAGTGAGGGGGGTTGTTGCGTTGTAGTCCAGGTAGATTGGTCTGGTGTAAGACATGGCACTTCCCTGATATAGGACTGTCACCCATTAATTATACACAATCCGAACTAAAAACCCACCCGTGGTTAATGGAATCGGGTGGGTTTTCATCCTGTGGATAGGCTCGCTTACAATGCTGTTTCTTCCAGGCGTTCCACTTTTGAGCCCGCCATCAATAAGCCCAGTTCCTCGCGTGTGGCTTCTTTGGCATCCAATATCGCCACTACCTCACCTTCGTACATCACGGCGATCCGGTCAGAAAGCGACATGATCTCATCCAATTCAGCAGATACCAACAAAATACCCAAGCCTTTATCTCGCATTTCGACCAGGGTTCGGTGGATGTATTCGATCGAGCCGACATCCAAGCCGCGAGTGGGCTGATTTGCGATGAGAATCTTGACATCTCGGCTCAGTTCTCGCGCGACAATTACCTTTTGCTGATTGCCGCCGGACAGGTTTGATGCAAGGTTGAATGGGGAAGGAGTGCGGATGTCGAAACTCTCGATCAGTTTTTCCGCATTCTCCAGGATGGCTTCCTCATTACGGATCAGCCCTTTGACAAAGGGATATTTGTAATAACTGCACAGCACCAGGTTGTCGGTTAGCGGGTAGGGTAGAACCAACCCATGTTTCTGGCGGTCTTCCGGGATGTGGGCCATCCCATTTTCGAACAATTCTCGAGGCTTTTCAGGGGGCATCTGTTTGCCGTTAATGCTAATGGAGCCCTGGTTATAGGAAATCAATCCCGTAATACCTTCAACCAGTTCACACTGTCCATTACCTTGCACACCTGCAATCCCAAGGATCTCACCTGCACGCACGGTGAGCGAGACGTGTTTTAGCGAATGCAACTCTCCGGGATCCTGGATCACCAAGTCTTCAATTCTCAAGACGTCTTCTCCAGGCTGAGCGGGTTGTTTTTCAACCCTGAGCAGTACTTCGCGGCCGACCATCATGTTAGCCAAATCACTTTGGCTGGTTTCGCTGGGCCGGGTTTCACCTACGACCGCTCCTCGCCGCATGACCATAATCCGATCGGCAATTTCCATCACCTCTTTGAGCTTATGAGAAATAAAGATGATCGATTCGCCTTTAGATTTTAATTCCCGCATGATCTGGAACAGCTCTTCAATTTCTTGCGGTGTGAGCACAGCAGTAGGTTCATCCAGGATCAGGATGCGCGCATCGCGAAAGAGGGCTTTGAGGATTTCAACCCTTTGCTGAATACCTACAGGGATTTCTTCAACAATGGCATCCGGGTTGACCTGCAGCCCGTAAGCATTGGAGAGATCGAGGATCTTTTTACGTGCCTGTTTGAGGTTGAGCACGCCTGCGGTGTTGACTTCAGCACCGAGGATCATATTTTCGGTGACAGTAAAAACTGGCACCAGCATAAAATGCTGGTGTACCATTCCAATGCCTTTGTTGATCGCATCCTGGGGATTGTCGATGGTGGTTAATTCGCCGTTGATGTAGATCTCGCCTTCATCCTGGTTGTATAAGCCGTAAATGATGTTTAACAGGGTGGTCTTCCCGGCGCCATTCTCGCCAAGGATTGCCAGAATTTCACCTTCATCAAGATGCATGCTAACATTGTCATTGGCGAGCACACCTGGAAACGTTTTGGTGATATTTTTGGTTTCTAACACGCGTTTATTTGCCATGGATTACTCCTTCTCGTAGGGGACACCTCCCGCCGCTGGCGGTCGTGCCCTGCCGACAAAGCCGGCCAAGACAATGATGGTGAGTACATACGGCAGCATGCCGATGAACTGATGGGGGATCTGCAGCACACCCGCAAATTGGATCTGGGTTTGCAAAGCATTGGCAAAGCCAAACAAAAGCGATGCGCCCCACGCGCCCAGCGGGCTCCATTTACCAAAGATCATCACCGCCAGGGCCACAAAACCACGACCGTTGGTCATCGCGCGCTCAAAAGAACCTACAGCTTCGAGGGTCAGGAAGGCTCCTGCCAGTCCAGCAATAGCGCCGCCCATGATGACATTGATGTAGCGGGTGGTGAACACATTCACGCCAAGGGTATCCGCTGCGCGTGGATGTTCACCGACCGCACGGGTGCGCAACCCCCAGGTGGTTTTGAACAGGGCAAACTGCAATACGAAGACCAAGACAATCGCAGCAAATGTTATCGGCGGATTACGGAACAGCACCGGGCCAATCAGGGGGATTTCTGCCAGGAAACCCAGGCTGAAGGGTTGTAGTTTGCCCTTGGTGGTTAAACCGGCTGTGTAGAAAAACCCCGTCAGTCCCAGGGCAAGAATATTAATCACTGTTCCGCCGATGATCTGGTCGAGTTTTAGTGTAACCGACATGAAGGCATGTAAGAGTCCCAGCAATGCGCCTGTGGCCATACCGGCCAAAACAGCAACCAGCAGGTTGCCGGTCCAGACATTGACCATGAAACCCATAAAGGCGGAGAGGAGCATTTGCCCTTCGATACCGATATTGATGATGCCGGATTTTTCACATAAGATACCGCACATGGCACCTAACAGGATAGGGGTAGATTGCCGAAGGGTTGACGCCAGGACCGCTTGGGTGACCTGAGGGTTCATTGAATAAGAAACGATGACTGCCACTAATCCAAGTGAGGCTAATATCAAAGGGACGAGTAATTTTTTCAAACGAAGCTGTGTAATTAGGTTCATGGTTGCCTCACTGTTTTCCCCAACCGGAGGTCAGATCGATCTTAACCTCACCTGGTCTGGCTTTTGCCCGGATCACCCAACGCACGATCATATCCGCAGCCACGAAGAACAGCATGAGCGCTTGGATGACGCCAATGATCTCGGAAGGCACGCCCGCTTGAAATTGCATCACGTTGCTGCCGGCCTGCATGGCACCGATCAACAAGGCAGCCGGGATCAAACCTAAGGGATGGTTTCTGCCTAATAAGGCAACGGTGATCCCATCGAAACCGAGACCGGTGTTGAAACCGGGTTGGTAACGACCCACGACTGCCAGGGTTTCAATGCTGCCTCCCATACCTGCCAGAAAACCACTGATGACCATCGCCAGGATTATGATCATTTTAACTTTTATGCCTGCGTATCTAGCGGCGTGGGGGTTAAGACCGACCGTGCGAATTTCAAAGCCGAGGGTTGTGCGCATCAGGATAAACCACACAACGACTGCCATCAGGATCGCGATCATGAAGCCGATAGGGAATGGGATGGCATTATAAGGCAAAAAACCAACAGGTTGGGCATAAAAGCGAGGCGCAAAAACTCGCAGCAGCTGCGCAAGACCAATGCCAAGTCCCACGACAAGTCCCAACCTGATCAAGAACAGCAGCAGCTTGTTTTTGATCCCCAGGGTTACTTTTTTAAAGATTGCAAATACGAGAACAGAAAACACGATCATTAACAGGAGGGCAAGCAATACACCGACTGTCAGATCAATTTGAGGCGTGGGGATGACGGCAGAGTCTTGAATTCTGGCAGTGCGCGCTACGATGTTGGCTGGTTCGGGATCTTTGAATGGTCCATCTGCCAGGTAATCGGTGATATTGATGGCAACATAATTCAGCATGATCGTAGTGATAACTTCATGGGCGCCAGTGTACGTTTTTAAAGCACCTGGTATAAAGCCATACAGGGCACCTGTGAGGGCACCTCCCAGCAAAGCCAGAGGGATATGGATCAATGGTGGTAAGCCTGTGACCATAAAGCCAATTACGGCAGCGGTCATGGCACCCAGCAAGAGCTGCCCCTGGGCACCAATATTGAACAAACCGGCTTTAAAACCAAAGGCAACTGCCAGACCGCTGAAGATCAAAGGAGTCGCCTTTTCAAGGGTGCGCAGTAAATACCTGGTTTCGCCAAAAGCCCCCACAAACAGGGCTCGATAGGCATCCAATGGGTTAACACCGGATAAGATCAGGATTACAGCGCCAACAAGTAGCGCGAGAATGATCGCAGCCAGCGGCACACGGATACTCAACCATGTTTGGTTGAGCCAGTAAAGCACCCCTGGCTGTTTTTGTTTTTCTTCAGTCATGGATTATTTATAAACCTCCTAACCACTAGATCAAGCGCTAATAATATTTAACAATAAATCAAGGCGACGCATGTGCGCCGCCTTGAAATTTTATCATAGATCAATGATCAGTGAAGACGTACCCTCAGGTTTAGTAACCTGTGCTGATGGAGCCATCCTCAAGACCCAAGCGAGCCTCTTCCAGCTTATTTACGATGTTCTGGCTGACAACGCCCTCAAAATCATGGAAGGGAGCCAGTCCAACTTCACCGAGATAGTTGCCGCCAGGGAAATTGCCGTCGCGTGCCAATGAGAGCAGATCGAACACTGCGGGGGTGATCAGTTTCATCGCGCTTGACACCAGGCAAGGATGGGCTTCAGGAACCGTTTCCCATTGGTCGCTGTCAACGCCGATGCAATAGGCGCCAGGGTATCCCGCGGTTTCAATCAAAGCGCCATTACCGGTCTTACCGCCAGCGCCGAAGACGACATCTGCGCCTTGCTCAAGGGCCTGCGCAGCGGTGGTGGCGCCCCACTCAGGGTCGGTGAAGGCCACATCCAACCCACCGGGATGGAAGGTTGAAATGACGGTCACATCAGAATTCATCCAGACTGCACCAGTTTCGTAACCAACCTTGAAAGCCACCACCGGGGGCACCAGGTCTGTACCGAGCACGGCAGCAATCGTGTTGGATTGGGTCAGGCCAGCAGCGAGCACGCCTGCTAAGAAGCCGGACTTA
>Ga0209498_1003012_pt1 | contig 10095 bp, 8 predicted proteins | sample WalLakDeSediment_FD_184131 | JGI IMG/M metagenome (GOLD analysis project Ga0209498, IMG submission 184131) | Lake sediment microbial communities from Walker lake, Nevada to study Microbial Dark Matter (Phase II) - Walker Lake 11/02/13 Deep... | ecosystem: Environmental > Aquatic > Freshwater >... | reverse complement strand
TCGGGTAGCTAAACTGATCCCTGCCATCCCGGGCAAGCCGGTGACCATTCAAGAGGTATTGAACGACTCCAGTGAATTAAGAAGCCTTTACGAATCGAACGGATACTATCATGACCTGATCGACACTGCCAGTAAAATGGAAGGCACGGTGCGCAACGCCGGCACCCATGCGGCGGGGGTGATCATCACGGATAAGCCGATCATCGAGTATATCCCCCTGCACCGACCTACCAGCCACAGTGATGATAACCCGGTCAACGTCATCACCCAGTATGAGATGTCGGTGGTCGACGACCTGGGGTTATTGAAGGTGGATTTCCTGGGGCTGGTGACCCTGACCATTATGTCGCGCGCCTGTGAGCTGATCAAACAACGGCATGGTAAAGACTACGATCTGCGCTCCATACCGATTGATGATCCCCAGGTGTTTGAGTTTATCAGCCAGGGTCGTACCACGGGCATGTTCCAGCTGGAAGGTACGGGCATGACCCGCTATATCACGGAGATGAAGCCGCGCGAGCTGGCCCACGTGATTGCGATGATCGCGCTATACCGGCCCGGGCCGATGCAATTCATACCGCAGTATATCAATCGCATGCACAACAGGGAGAAACCGACCTATCGTCACCCAGCGCTGATACCGATCTTCAAGGACACCTTTGGCATCCCGATCTACCAGGAACAAATTATGCAAGCTGCCATGCAGCTGGCGGGCTATGAAGCCAGCGCTGCCGACAGCCTGCGCAAGGCGATCGCCAAGAAGCAGGAAGACCAGCTTAAACAGCATCGTAAAAGCTTTATTGAAGGCGCCCAGGCGCACAGTCATGTCAGCCGGGAGGATGCAGAGCAGATCTTTCATGATTGGGAAGAGTTTGCCCGCTACGGGTTTAATAAAAGCCATGCTGCTGATTACGGGGTAATTGCGGTGCAAACCGGGTACCTGAAATACCACTACCCGGTTGAGTACATGACGGCACTCCTCTCTGCATGGAAGAACGACATCACGAAAGTGGCGACCTACGTGGCAGACTGCCGGTCATTAGGGATCGACGTCCTGCCCCCAGACGTGAACACCAGCGGTTATGATTTCACCATTGAAGACCGCACGGGAGAAGTACCCGCCATCCGTTTTGGACTGGGTGCAATAAAAAATGTTGGTCAGAGTCCGGTCAACCTGATCCTGGAGGCGCGGGTGGAGGGTCCTTTTGCCGACCTGACGGATTTTGCCCATCGTGTGGACCTGCGCCAGCTGGGACGCCGTCCGCTGGAATGCCTGATCAAGGTCGGCAGTCTTGATTCGTTTGGCTCGCGCCAGGCCTTGCTCAATGGATTGGATTGCATCATTGCGGTTAGCAGCAGTTACTTCCGCGCCAAAGAGGCGGGGCAGTTGATGCTGTTTGATGCCTCGGAAACAATTGAAGATACGATCGTGATTGATGAGCTGTCGTATACCAATAAACGCGATGAATTGTCCTGGGAGCGCGAGCTGATCGGTTTGTATGTCTCAGATCATCCCCTCAGCCCCTATCAGAAGACCCTGGCGGAGCAGGTGACCCATTTCTCCCATCAACTGGCGGAGGTCGGTGAGAAGGAAGCGGTTACTGTCGCGGGCATGGTCGATCGTTTCCGACAGCACCAGACCAAAAAAGGGAACAGCATGGGGTTTGTCACCCTGGAAGACTTGTTCGGCAAGATTGACCTGGTGATATTCCCTCAGACCTGGGAAAAGGTCTACCACTTGGTGGACATGGACAGGGTACTCCTGGCGGAGGGGCGCCTGGATACCGTCCAGGGTGATCCCAAGGTACTGGTCGACAAGTTGACTCTTGTCTCGCTTGATGACCTCGATATGGATTCCAGCGATCAGTCGCCGGACGACGACCCAGCTTTGCGAAGCACGCTTCGAGAGGACCTGGACGATGATTTGCTGGAGGATTTCCTTCCCCAGCTCCCAATGGATGACATCAAACCTGCTAACCTCTTGGGGAACAAGCCGCAAGACCCACCCGCGGACCCCCCTGACGAAAGGCATGCTGCAGCAGAAGAGGGCGAAGCACAGGCGCCGGGTTGGGTAGCAGAAAGCGCACCGGACAATTCCACCCAGCAACTGGATATCCCTGAAGATGTCGAACCATATCCAGACGGGGTTCAACCGTCCCAATCGAGAACGGCGCAAGTGCGTGAGCAACCGCCGCCAGTGGGTTTCCATGTGCTCAAATCGCCCCTGCCCAAACCCGAGCCGCTGCCGAGAGCCGATCAAAAACCACGCTGCATCAAAATCACCCTGGATTCGTGCGGTGATAAGCAGCAGGATGTGCGGCGTTTACGCCGCATCCATGGCATCCTGATCTCGCGGCCTGGACGTGACCTGTTCGCCTTCCGCGTTAGGGAGAATGGCTTCTGTTATGAGATCAGTTTCCCGAACGTCACCACCGGCTTGACAGACACCCTGATCCATAAATTACGGGGGTTGATGGGCGACCAAAATATTGATATCGCCCAGCTGCCATGAAGGCTGCGAAACCCTGTGCTAACCGTTTGCTAACCAACACAACCTAATTCTGGTAAAATCCAATTGAATTAACAGAATGGATGAGGTATGTCTCGGATAAACATCGATTTACACCCCATTACCCATATTACCGTTGACGCCATTGGTCAGCCCGGTGAGCGGGTTTTTTACCTGCAGGGCAGAAGCCCTGAGCAAGCGATCACGTTGTTGGTTGAAAAGTTCCAAATTCAGACCCTTGCGCTGGCTGTGGAAAACCTGATGGTTGAATTGGAAGAAAAATCACCGGATTTGGCCGATGCCACCCCGGAGTACGACGAAGACGAGATGATCCTTGAGCCTCCCCTGGACCCTTTGTTCCGCGTGGGTGAATTGAGCTTGGGGTACGACCAGGAACAGGACTTGCTGATCTTGATCGCCAAGGAAGTCCCTACCGCGATGACTGAATCAGCTGATGAGGAAAACCTGAGCGAGGTGCGCTTCTGGTGTACCCGCTCCCAGCTGTGGGCGATGGGCCGCTGGGGCATTGAGCTTGCCAGCCGCGGGCGCCCGGTTTGGCCGTCGACGGGCGAACCCATCCTGCCCCCTGGGGAATTCTCACCCAAGAACAACGGGCATAAAACCACCCCCTGAAAGACGTTGCAGCATGAATAAAGAGGAAATCCTTACGGCCTTGCAGTCTGGCAGCCTGCGGCTGGAAGGCCAGTTTATCTATGGGTCCAACTACACCTTCATGGCGGTGTGCCAGTTCAGGCGGCAAACCCTCAAAACAGTGTATAAGCCCGTGCGTGGTGAGCGACCGTTGTGGGATTTCCCTGAGCAAACCCTGGCAGGGCGGGAAGTGGCAGCCTTCCTGGTCAGTGAAGCTTTGGGGTGGAATTTGATGCCGCCGACGGTCTTCAGGGAAAAAGGCTCACCTATGGGCCCGGGCTCGGTACAGTTGTTCATCGAGCACGACCCGGAATTGCATTATTTTAATTTCAATGCCAGCCAACGCCAGTGCTTACCTCAGGTAATGCTGTTTGACCTGTTGATCAACAACGCTGACCGCAAGGCGGGGCATCTGCTGTTCGACCCGCAGGGTGAGTTGTCCCTCATTGATCATGGGCTCAGCTTCCATGTTGAGGATAAACTGCGCACCGTGATCTGGGATTTTGCCGGGGAGGCCATCCCGCCCGGGCTCTTACAGGATGTAAGGCAGGTCATCCCGGCTTTATCCTCAGGGGAGGAACTTCACCGTGCCCTGCGACCCCACCTGTTGCGGGCGGAGATCGATGCTCTGCAAAAGCGTGCCCAGGCATTGGTGGACAACGAGGTCTACCCCCTGCCCCCCGAAGACCGGCGTGCTTATCCCTGGCCGTTGGTATAATCGTTGCATAGGATGACACAAACGATGGAAATGTGGATTGTACACAATGCCGACCAGCTTCTGACCCTGGCTGGTGGACCCCAGCGCGGTTTTGCCCTGGGAGACCTTGGGGTGATTGAACAGGGTGCGGTGGTGATGCAGGGCGCCCGGATCCTGGATGTTGGGCGCAGCCAGGACCTGCTTAAAGCCTATCCTGAAGCTAGGCGCCATGATGCGCATGGGAAGGTCGTGATGCCCGGTTTCGTTGATCCGCACACCCACCTGGTGTGGGCCGGCGATCGCGCCGATGAGTTCACCCTGCGCCTGGAAGGCAAGTCCTACATGGATATCCTGGCGATGGGCGGTGGAATTCTTTCCACAGTGCGGGCGACACGATCGGCCAGTTTGGAGGAGCTCCTCTTACAAACCCGCCAGCGTGCCAGCTATGCCTTTAACCATGGGACGACCACAATGGAGGTAAAAACGGGTTATGGGCTGACCTTGGAAAGTGAAATCAAACAACTGCAGGCTATCCTGACGCTGAACCAGGAGGGTCCTTTGGAACTCGTCCCCACTTTTTTAGGTGCGCATGCCGTGCCCCCAGAATACCAGGGACGCTCAGGGGCGTATGTGGATCTGCTGTGCAAGGAGATGCTCCCGGGGGTGCATGACTGGTGGCACAGTGAGGTCTCCGACCAGCCCCTGCCCTTTGTGGATGTGTTCTGTGAGCGGGGTGCTTTTGACCTGGCGCAATCGCGCCGGATTTTAGAAGCGGCACAGGATTTGGGCTTCCCACTCAAGATCCATGCCGATGAATTTGAAAACCTGGGTGGTGCCGCGCTGGCAGCTGAACTGGGGGCGGCATCTGCAGACCACCTGGTGAAGACATCGGCCGCAGATATCCGTGCGCTGGGAAGCTCACCGACCGTGGCCGTTTCACTACCGGGAACGCCCTTTGGGTTAAACGAGGCGGAATACACACCTGCCCAGGCGATCCTGCAGGCTGATGGCTTGTTGGCACTGGCAACGGATATCAATCCCGGCACCTCTTGGTGTGAATCAATGCAGTTTATCTTAGCGCTCGCCTGCCGCAAGATGGGCTTGACCCCAGCCCAGGCGATTGCAGCAGCGACGATCAACGCAGCCGCTGCCCTGCAGCGCCAGGATACTATTGGATCGATCGAGCCGGGTAAACAGGCGGACTTACTGATCCTTGATGTGAACCACTACCAGCATTTGGGCTACCGTTTCGGCACCAATCTTGTATCCCATGTGATTAAACAGGGCAGGATCTACCCGGTCAAATAACCTGTGCCTGAAATCACGATCCTGACCGGTGCTGTTTGCCATGGGTATTAATTTTCAAAACATTTACGTCCTGGCTTTGGCTGGGATTATCTTACTGACAGGTGTGTTCATCCTGCGTTGGGTGCTCAAGTTTGCCTGGAAAATCGTGCGCGTGGCGTTGATTTTATTGTCGGTGATCCTGGTTGCAGGGTATTTTCTGGGGTTGCTGGACGTCATCATCCGCTGAGCTGAGAATTATAGGAGAGCAAGGTTTATGGAGCAGGTTACCATCCAAGATGCACACAGCTGGTACAGCAGTGATGACCCGGTCCATGATTTTGATCATGTTCTGCGGGTTTACCACCTGGCGGAACGCCTGGCTGAAGCTGAAGGTGCAGACCTGGTGATTGTGCAGGCTGCAGCACTGCTGCATGATTCGTGCGGGAGTGCGCCCGGCGGCCCAGGGGAGCTGCGCGCGGAGCATCACCTCACCTCGGCAGCGTTTGCCGGCCAGGTGCTGCACGACAAAGGCTGGCCCCTGGATCAAATCCAGGCGGTCCAGCACTGCATCCGCACACATCGCTTCCGGAACCAGGATGAAAAACCTGAGAGCTTGGAAGCAAAAGTGCTGTTTGACGCAGATAAGCTGGATGTGTTGGGGGCGGTTGGCACAGCACGGACGATCGCCTATGCCGCGCTGGATGGTCAGCCCGTGTATGCTGAACCCTCGGATCGGTTCCTTCAAACCGGGAAAAGAGAGCCTAGCGAACCCCATTCTTCATATCATGAATTTCTGTTCAAGCTGCGCAATGTCAAGGGACGCTTGTTCACCGAAAGCGGCAGGGCGCTGGCTGAAGCACGCCATGCCTATATGGTGGGGTTTTATCAACAATTACAGGCTGAAGTGCGCGGTGAGCGGTAAAGAAGAAGTTGTCGGTAGAGATTTCCATGTTTCATTACCAGGTGACCGTGCCTATTCCCTTATGATAGAATTAGCATCATAAAATAGCAATGAATCAAAATTCCGAAATTTGAATTATTGCTAATGTGCTTTGGCTGAACAATTTCTGATCATATTCATTCAAACTCATGCTTTGACCTAGGTTTATGCCAAAACTTGCGATCATCACAATCAACCATAATCACGGGGACATGATCAAAAAAGCGATCATATCACTGCACACTTCTACGGCTGCTATCCGCTTTAAAGCATTTGTCATCAACAATGTCCCAGATAGCGACACAAAAGACTGGTTGCTGGATGCCTACCCGGATGTTTCCTGGGTGGATAACGCCCGTCCACAGGGGTTTGCTAGGAACATCAACCAGGTCATCTTGCATAATCCATTTTTTGATTTCTATTTATTGCTCAACCCGGATGTAATTTGTCTCCCTGGTATGATTTCAAACCTGATGACCGTTATGGCTGAGAACCACGAGATTGGGGTGGCAGGACCTGAGCTGTTGAATTTTGATGATACCATTCAACCCTCACGGCGGCGGTTTGCTTCCTTTTGTGTGTTGATATTCCGTGCCTTGCATCTCGATGCAATGTTTAAAAACTTACCAGCAGTAGAAGATTACTTAATGTCTAACGATGCATTTGACACGGTTACTGATGTGGATTGGGTTACTGGTGCAGTCATGCTTCTCCGTAAACAAGCAATTGACCAGGTTGGACTGATGGATGAGCGCTTCTTCATGTATTTTGAAGATGAGGATTTATGCTGCCGGATGTGGAAAAATGGTTGGAAGGTGTGCTATGTAAGATCGGCACAAGCTTATCATGCCCATCTGGCTGAAGGTCGTAATAAAATCATGAGTAAAGCAAATTTTCAACATCTTCTCAGCGCTGTAAAAATGTTATTTAAGTATCACGGTAGAATTAGTAATTGTAAAGAGAAATAGCTAATTGATCATCAGATCTGATTGGTCATGAAAATGAATCAAAGCCAAGAAAATCAGAAACGCAATAACCGCCTGATCGAAAACCGGGCTCCAGTGGTTAACCTCCTGCTTATACTGCTTGATATCCTCACCATCACCGCATCGGTTATCTTCTCGGCGGCAATCCGTTACTTGTTGATACCCGTGATGGGGGGCGTTGTCAATTGGTCTTTGATCATCAACAGCCTGGTTTTCTTTGTGATCTTCACGGTCATTCTGGCCTGGTTGAACGGGCTTTACCCCGGGTTCGGGTTGGCTGCTGTGCAAGAGATGCAGAAGGTGCTGTATGTGGTCAGCCTGGCATCCGTTTTCCTGGGGGTGATCCTGTTCCTGCAGCAATTGGGGATGGCATTCTCCCGGATGATCTTTGTGCTGACCTGGTTTCTCTCTGCCCTGTTTATGATGTTGGGCCGCTTTGCCATCCGCAACCGCTTCAGCCGTTTCCCTTGGTGGGGTATCCCGATGATTGTCATTGGTTCACAAGACCGCGTTGCACCTGTGATTGAAAAGCTGCTCCAAAGCCGGCGTTTGGGGTTCCGCCCCGTCTATTATTTTAACCCTGGTACCCAGGCTGACCAGCCGATCGCGGGCGTGCTCCCCATTGAAGACCAGCAAGCCCTGCAAGACCTGGTAACACAATCCAAGATACAACATGTGGTCTTAACCGACCCCGTTGCTGATTTTAATACCGTTGAATTCGAATGGATGCGGGATGTATTCCCTAATATCCTGTTTATCCTGGATACGGCGCCCTTTGGTTCTTTATGGGTTCGGACGATCGACATACACGGTACCCTGGCGATTGAAACCAATTATCATCTGCTCAACAAACAGGAGACGATCATCAAGCGGGTGCTCGATATGATTCTGGCCTTGTTGTTGTTATTGGTCAGCTGGCCGCTATTTATCCTCCTGGCAGTGCTGGTGCGGTTGGATTCTAAAGGTCCCATTCTCTACACCCAAAAACGCTTGGGCCAGGAAGACAAGCAATTCGACAGCTATAAGTTCCGCACGATGTATGAGGACGCGGATGAGAAATTGTATGAATTGTTGGCAGCGGACGCCGATGCCGATCGTGAATACAAGGAATACCATAAATTAACCAACGATCCCCGGGTGACCCGTGTAGGCAAGGTTCTACGGCGTTACAGCCTGGATGAGATACCGCAATTCATTAATGTGCTCAAAGGGGATATGAACCTGATCGGGCCGCGCAGCTACCTGCCGCGCGAGCTGCCTGCTATGGGAACCTATGCTAAAATCATCCTGAAAGTCAAACCCGGGATCACCGGCTGGTGGCAGGTAATGGGTCGTAACGAGACCTCTTTTAAAGAACGCCTGCAGTTGGATGAATATTACATCAGCAACTGGTCCATCTGGCTGGATATATACGTGATTATCAAAACGGTCTGGGTCTTGATTCGGGGCGAGGGACTCTAGGCTTGCTAATATGCATTATTTGAGGGGGTGTTTGCTACTGCCAGTAAAGCAACCTCAAGTTCTTAAGGTGATTTTTTGATCAAGGTTTGAGATATCCTGTGGCATTATCCAGCCTTAGTGATTTGATTGATTGATACACTGACATAATAAAAGAAAATCAAGTATTTGATTTTGACCCCCGAACCTTGACCGAATGCGTTAACTTAAAATAATATTAGAGCGGTAAGTAGTTAAGGAAAAACTTACCGCTCATCTAGTTAACCAACGCTTGTCACTAGAGAATGGTGTAGCCCCCATCCACGATCAAATCTGAACCAGTGGCAAAGACAGAGGCATCGCTTGCAAGGTAGACAAACGCTCCGATCAAGTCTTCAGGATAGCCAAGCCGGCTCCCTTCGGGCATCAACTCGGACCAGATAGGAAGCAGGTCTTTTAATGAGGCAATCAACTCCGTCTGAATATAACCAGGGCTGACGCAATTGACTCGAATATTATATTTAGCCCACTCAACAGCCAAGGCTTTGGTTAAATGGACAACCCCTGCCTTTGAAGCACAGTAATTGGCGATTGTCTGGGGTTTATTGATGATATGGGCTGACATTGATGCTGTACTGATGATCGATCCACCATTATTATGCTTGACCATCAGGCGGGCGGCTGCCTGGGCAGTGAAGAACACACCAATCAGATTCACATCAATAACAGATCTGAATGCATCAGGTGTGATGTCCAAAGCTTCATCACCCGTAAAGATACCGGCATTATTGACTGCAAAATCAATTGTTTTATACTCTTGCTCATAGGCTTCAATCATATTTGCTACGCTCTCAGCATTTGATACATCGCATTCAATTGCTGTCACATTCCTACCTGTCAAATTTGCTAATTCTTCGGCCGCTTCCTTTGATTTTGGGAGGTTTAAGTCCACTATTGCAACATCGGCTCCTAGTTCTGCGTAGGCTTTAGTGATTGTTTTGCCTATACCCTGTGCACCACCAGTGACGAACCCTTTCTTACCCTCTAAACTAAACAACTTTTTTACATCCATGGTTCAAATCTCCTTTTGTAACTTTTGATGATTTACGAGAATCTTTTTGATCATTTTGTCCTCATGATTGAATTTTGACATCACAATGGAGGACAAAAGAATAAACCCTTTGACAAACTCTATCCATTCTGTCTGGATACCTAACATGCTTAAACCTGTTGCGATCATTGAGATAAGAATTGCCACTAGGATAATTCCTATGGTACGAAATCGCCCAAATAGAACACTTGAAAATACAGCTATTGTGATGGCATCCAATAGACGAAAATCGACACTGTTGATCTGAACGGCACCCGCTCGAGCTGCAAATAGGATACCGCCAAAAGCAGCCAAAATCGCTCCAAGAACAAATATTGAAAAAGTAATCTTGTGGACGTCAATCCCGCTGAATCGGCTGGCTTCAATATTCGCGCCAACAAAATGTATCTTTCGGCCAAAGGCACTTTTTTCCATGAGCAAGAAGCAAAGAACAGCGACAATAATCAGGATAAAAACCAGGTTTGATAAGCCCAATGG